>ENA-UOXB01000416-UOXB01000416.1-bioreactor-metagenome-genome-assembly--contig:-NODE-416-length-31417-cov-12.394331_pt1 | contig 31417 bp, 26 predicted proteins | sample MGYA00238158_ERZ761615 | MGnify/ENA primary metagenome ERZ761615 (study PRJEB28904, sample SAMN06267902) | bioreactor metagenome | isolation source: Joint BioEnergy Institute, California, USA...
CCGCCGGATAGACGCCCGACAGCACCTTCATCAGCGTGGACTTGCCCGCGCCGTTTTCGCCGCAGATGGCGTGGATCTCGCCCTGCGCGACGGTCAGGCTGACATCGTCCAGCGCCTTGACGCCGGGAAATGTCTTGCTGATCCCCTGCATTTCCAGAAGGTCTGTCATGGCCCTGCCCCGGATGGGGACCGCCCCGCGGGGGACGGTCCGGCTGGTGTCACTGCAACTGCTCGGGGGTGTAATAGCCGCTCTCGACCAGGATCTGCTCCCAGTTCGAGGCGTCGACCGGCACCGGCTCCAGCAGATAGGACGGCACGACCTTGACGCCGTTGTCATAGGTCTCGGTGTCGTTCACCTCGGGCTCGGTGCCCTTCAGCATGGCATCGACCATGCCCACGGTGACGCGGGCCAGTTCGCGGGTGTCCTTGAAGACGGTGGAATACTGCTCTCCGGCCTGGATCGACTTGACCGACTGGACCTCGGCGTCCTGGCCGGTGACGATGGGCATGGTCTGATCGCCCGACCCGTAACCCACGCCCTTCAGCGACGACAGGATGCCGATGGACAGCCCGTCATAGGGCGACAGCACGCCATGCACGGTGGCCTGGGTGTAGTTCGACGACAGCAGGTTATCCATCCGCGCCTGCGCGGCCGATCCGTCCCACCGCAGCGTGCCGACCGTGTCCATGCCCATCTGGCCCGACGGGATCGCGATGCGCCCGTCGTCGATCAGCGGCTGCAGGACCGACATCGCCCCGTCATAGAAGAAATACGCGTTGTTGTCGTCCGGGCTGCCGCCGAACAGCTCGACGTTCCAGGGTTTCACGTCGGGGAACCGCTCCTCCAGGCCCGCGACCAGCGAATTGGCCTGCTCGACGCCGACCGAGAAGTTGTCGAAGGTCGCGTAATAATCGACATCCGGCGTGTCGCGGATCAGGCGGTCATAGGCGATGACCTTGATGTCGGACGCGGCGGCATTGGCCAGCGCGTTCGACAGCGTGGTGCCGTCGATGGCGGCGATCACCAGGACGTCGACGCCCTTGGTGATCATGTTCTCGACCTGGGCCAGCTGGTTGGGGATGTCGTCCTCGGCGTATTGCAGGTCGGTCTCATAGCCGGCCTCCTGGAACTGGCGGACCATGTTGTTGCCGTCGTCGATCCAGCGGGCCGACGATTGCGTGGGCATCGAGATGCCCACGGTCTGGGCCGCGGCGCCGAAGGCCAGCCACGACGTTCCGATCGCCAGCGCGATCGCGGCGGTGTTCAGTCTCATGTGATTCTCCCTTTCGGCGCCGTGGCGCCGCCCCTCTCGAATGCTCCCGACAGGACGATAGCAAAGCGACGGGTTATCAGTAAAATGAGATTTGCGACCTTCAACATACCGGAAAACGCATGTCCGAGATTCCCGCACGGTCCTATCTGAAACCCGCGCAGCTGCGCCTGATCCTGGAGATCGCCGACAGCGGGCAGCTGCGGCAGGCGGCGGCGAACTGCGCCATGACCCAGCCCGCCGCATCGCGCATGCTGGCCGAGGTCGAGCGCCTGTTCGGCGCCCCGCTGTTCGAACGCCAGCCCAAGGGCATGTCGCCCACCGAGATCGGCAGCACCGTCCTGCGCCGCGCCCGCGTGATCCTGCGCGAGATGCACAGCATGTCGGCCGACGTCCACGCCCTGCGCGGCGGCCAGGCGGGGTCGGTGCATGTGGGCGCGGTCACCGGGCCCGCGGTCGGCTATCTGATGGCCTCGATCCGCGAGATCAAGAAGGAGACGCCCGAGGCCGACATCACCGTCGACGTGATGCCGTCGCGCGAACTGCTGGGCCATCTGACCACGGGGCAGATGGATTTCGCGCTGGCCCGGATCCTGCCGGAATTCGACAGCCGCGATTTCGAGATCCTGCCGCTGCGCGACGAGAAGGTGACCTTCTGCGTGCGCGCCGATCACCCGATGGCGCGCGCCCCGATGGTGACATTGACCGAGCTGCATGACCACGAATGGATCATGCAAAGCCGCGGCGCCCCCATCCGCGAGGCCACGATGGAGGCCTTCGCCGCCGTGGGCCTGGCCGAGCCGCGCAACATCGTCAACAGCCCGTCGATCCTGTTCACCATCGCCTATCTGGCGAACAGCGACGCCATCGCCTCGGTCTCGGAGGAGGTGGCGCAGCTGCTGATGCGGCCGCCCGTCCATGCGGGGTTCGCGCTGCTGGCCCAGCCCCGCGAGATCCGCGTGGACCCCTATTACCTGCTGAACCTGCGGCGCCGGCCGCTGTCGCGGCTGGCGCGGCGCGTGCGCCAGAAGGTGATCGAAAAGACCCTGGCCGCCGATTAGGGCCGCGTCAGGTCCACCGGGCTGATCAGCGGCTGTCCCGCGAAATGCGCCTCAAGGTTGTCGACGATCAGCGACGCCATCGCGTCCCGCGTCTGGACCGTGCCCGACCCCTGATGCGGCGACAGGGTGACGTTGGGCAGCGCGGTCAGGCGCGGATCGGGGTCGGGTTCGGACCAGAACACGTCCAGCGCAGCAGCACCCAGGCCCCCGTCCTGCAGCGCCGCGATCAGCGCGGGTTCGTCCACCACCGACCCGCGCGCGACGTTCACGAACAGCCCGTCCGGCCCAAGCGCGCGCAGCACCCGGTCCGAGATCAGCCCCTGCGTGTCCGGCCCCCCGGCCACGATGGCGATCAGGATGTCGCTGTCCTGCGCCAGCTGTTCCAGGTCGGGCTGGAACGGATAGCCCGCATCCTTGTCGCGGCGGTTCCAATAGGCGACCTGCAACCCCTGCTGGCTGGCCAGTTCGGCGATCTTGTGGCCGATCGTGCCCATGCCCACGATGCCCAGCCTGCGCCCGCGAAAGCTGCGCTGCAGGGGGAATGCGCCCTTGCGCGCCCAATCGCCGTTGCGGACCCAGGCATCGGCGGCCACGACGTTGCGCCAGCCCATCTGCGCCAGCAGCAGCGCCATGTCCGCGACCTCCTGCGCCAGCGCCGGAGAGGCGTTGGTCAGCGCCACGCCGCGGCGCGCGATGGCATCGACGTCGAACGCGTCATAGCCCGCCGACCCGCAGCTGATGATCTCCAGCGCGGGCAGCTGGTCCAGCAGGGCCGCGTCGACGCTCGTGTGCCCCATCGCGACCATGCCCCGGCAGGCGGCACCGTGGCGCGCCAGAAAGGCGGGCCTGTCGTCGGCCAGGTCCAGACGGTGCAGGGTGAACTGCTGTTCAAGGCGGGCTTGGGCGTCGGGGCGGGTGGGGGACAGCATCAGGACGTCGGGCTTCATCGGGCTCTCTTTCTGGCGGTTCGGGCGCCAGCATGCACCGCGCGGCCGTCAATCGCCACCCATGCGCTGCGGCGGGACCAGCGCGCGGATGACCGCGCCCATGTCGACCATGCCCACCACCTGCCCGTCGCGCATCACCTGGTAACGCCGCGCCATGTCGCCGCGCGACAGGGCGATCACGCTTTCCAGCGTGTCGTCCGCATCCACCTGACCCGACGATGCGCCATCGCCCGGCCCCGTCATGACCGAGCGCACGCGCAGCACGCGGGCGCGGTTGATGTCGGCGATGAACGCCTCGATATAGGGATCGGCCGGGTTCAGCAGGATGCCCTGCGGCTCTCCCTGCTGGACCACCTGGCCGTCCTTCAGGATCACCAGGTGATCGGCCAGCTTCAGCGCCTCGTCCAGGTCGTGGGTGATGAAGACGATGGTCTTGTGCAGTTCCGCCTGCAGCTCCAGCAGCAGGTTCTGCATGTCGGTGCGGATCAGCGGGTCCAGCGCCGAGAACGCCTCGTCCATCAGCATGATCCCCGCGTTCGAGGTCAGCGCCCGCGCGATGCCCACCCGCTGCTGCATGCCGCCCGACAGCTGGTGGGGGAAATGCGCGCCGTATCCGCCCAGGCCCACCCGGTCCAGCCAGGCGCGGGCGTCGGCCTCGTATCCCGCGCGCGGCACCCCCTGCGTCAGCAGCGCCATGCCCGCGTTGTCCAGCACCGTGCGATGCGGCAGCAGCGCGAATTTCTGGAACACCATCGACATGGTCCGCCGCCGCAGGTCGCGCAGGCGGCGTTCGTTCCAGGTCAGGATGTTGTCGCCGTCGACCAGCACCTCTCCGGCGGTGGGTTCGATCAGCCGGTTCAGGTGGCGGATCAGCGTGGACTTGCCCGACCCGGACAGGCCCATGATGACGGTGATCTGGCCCTCGCGGATGTCCACGTTGATGTCGCGCAGGCCCAGCACGTGGTTGTGGCGCGCCAGCAGGTCGGGCTTGGACAGGCCCTCCAGCACCTGCGGCAGCACCGCGGCGGGCCTGCTGCCGAAGATCTTGTACAGATTGCGGATACGGATCTTGACCGGGGCATCCATCAGCGACCGTCCCGGCTGACGTCGATGCGCGCCAGCGATGCCTTGGTCACGCGGTCCAGGATGATGGCCAGCAGCACGATGCCGAAGCCCGCCACCAGCCCCACGCCCAGTTCCAGGTTGCGGATGCCGCGCAGCACCAGCACGCCCAGGCCCGGCGCCGAGACCAGCGACGCGATGACCACCATCGCAAGGCTCATCATGATGGTCTGGTTCACGCCCGCCATGATGTTGGGCAGGGCCAGCGGGATCTGCACGCGCCACAGCTTCTGCCCGCGGGTCATGCCGAAGGCGTCGGCGGCCTCGATCACGTCGGGATCGACCAGGCGGATGCCCAGGTCGGTCAGGCGGATGACCGGAACGATGGCATAGAGGATGATCGCGATGCCGTACAGTTTGGGTTCGGTCACGCTGAACAGGAAGATCAGCGGGATCAGATAGACGAAGGCCGGCAGCGTCTGCAGCATGTCCAGCACCGGCGTGCCGATCCGGCGCAGCGCGGCGCTGCGCGACATGGCGATGCCGACCGGCACCCCGATCAGCACGCAGATGAAGGCGCAGACGAAGATGATCGCCAGCGTCTGCATCGCCTCGGTGTAATGGTCGACGAAGGCCAGGAACCCCAGGGACAGCGCCACCAGCCCGACCACGCGCCAGGACCGCGCCACCGCCCAGGTCACGGCCAGCAGCAGGGGCAGCATGATGAACCACGGCGTCGCCACCATCAGCCAGATCATCTGGCGCAGCATCCAGCTGAGCGGTTGGGTCACCGGGTCCAGCACGATGCGCAGCGCGTCGCGCGCCGACAGGAACGCACGTTCCAGACCCAGGGTCAGGTCGCGCGTCTGCCAGATCGCACCGCAGGCCGCGTGCAGGTTGTTCAGCGACGGCAGCGGCAGGTCCCACCACGACCCCGCCGGCGCGGCCGAACCGCCCGATGCCCGCGCCATCAGGTCGGCCATCGACATCGGCCCGCCCCCTCCGCCGCCCGCGTCGCACCATGCCCTCAGCCCCAGGGCGTCGAACAGCCCGTCATAGGTCGCCATGTCAGTCCCCCGATGAATGCGCGTCCGCCAGGCCGGGCCGGGGATCGCCCCGGGCCCGGCCCGCCGGTCAGTTCTGGCCCAGCAGGGCCGACAGCTTGCCCTTGGCCTCGTCCGACAGCCAGCCGGACCAGGCGTCGGTGTTGGTGGTCAGGTAATGGACCGCCACCTCCTCGGCCGAGGCGCTGTTCTCGTCCTGCCAGGCCAGCAGGGTGTTCAGCTCGTCGGTCTTGAAGGTCATCTTGCGCAGGAACTCGACCACCTCGGGCTGCTCGTCCACCAGGGCGGCGGTGACGGCGGTGACACTGGGCGCCTCGGGGAAATCGGACACCTGCGGGTCGGGCGCGTTCGGGTTCTGCAGCGGCGTGAACTTGGCCTCGTCATAACCGCCAAGATCGATCCGGGTCATGTCGTACTTGCCAAGCGGCACGGTGGGGCCCCAGTAATAGCCGAACCAAGGCTCCTGCGCGCTGACCGCCGATCCCATCGACGATGCCAGCGTTTCGCCCGACCCGTGGTTGAACACCTCGATGCCCGCACCCTCCAGGTCCAGCGCGCGGATCAGGTTGTCGCTGACCACGCGGCAGCCCCAGCCTTCGGGGCAGTTGTTGAACCGCCCCACCAGCTGGGGATTGTCCAGCACGCCCTGGATGGTGGTCAGTTCGGGATGCGCCTCGGCCAGATAGGTGGGGATCCACCAGCCCTCGATCCCGCCCGGGTCCAGGACGTTGGCCAGCGTCACCATGGTGCCCTCGGCCTCCAGCCGGGTATAGGCCTCTCCGGCCGAATTCAGCCACAGGTCGGTGACGATGTCCGGCTCTCCGTTCTCGGCGACCGAGGTGATGGCCGGGATGGTGTCCGACTTGACCAGCGTCACGTCGCAGCCATAGCCCTGCTCCAGCAGGAACTTGGCCACCTCGGTGATGATCTCGGCCGAGGTCCAGCCCATCTGCGCGATCGACAGATCACCGCAGGTCCCCGGTGCGTCCTGCGCCGCGGCGGGCACCGCAAGCGCGGTGCCCAGGGCCAGGGTCGTCATGGATAGAAGATGTCTCATCGTCAGTCTCCCGGTTGATGTCGGTTGGGGCGCCATGGCCCGTCAAAGGTCCTTGACCAGCCGCAGCGCGTCATAGATCGCGGCATGGGTGTTGCGGGCGGCGACCGCGTCGCCGATGCGGAACAGGCGGAACCGCCCGTCGGGGTTCGCGGCGACATCCTGCGCCCCGCCCGCGATCAGCGTGTCGTAATCGACCGCGCCCAGGTTGCGCGACAGGGGCTTGAGGTCGAAATACAGATCGTCCAGCGGCCGCGTGCCATGGTTCACCACCACCTGATCGACCAGCCTTTCGCGGGTCATGTCGCCATAGTCGCTGCCAAGCGTGGCGCGCAGGCGATTGCCGTCGCGCACCACCGACACCAGGCGCCAGGTCACGGTGAAGGTCACGTCCCGGCGCTGCAGGCTGCGCATGTAGGGGACCAGGTTCATCGCCATGACCTCGGGGGCGAAGGCGCGGTCGGGGGTCACGATCTCCACCCGCGCGCCGGTGGCGGCGATGATGTCGGCGGCCTGCAGGCCCGCATGGTCGCCCGCGTCGTCAAAGATCAGCACGTCCTGGCCCGGTTTCACATCGCCCGACAGGATGTCCCAGGCCGAACAGACCAGGTCGTTGCCCGCGCCCAGCACCTCGGTATGGGGCAGCCCGCCGGTGGCCACGATCACCGCGTCGGGGTCGGTGGCCAGCACGTCGTCCACCTCGGCATAGCTGTTGAAGCGGAACGACACGCCGTGCTTTTCGCACATCGCCATCCGCCACGAGATGATCGAGATCATCTCGCGCCGCCGCTCCTGCTGGGCGGTCAGGCGGATCTGGCCGCCTGGCTTGTCCGCGGCCTCGAAGACGGTCACGGCATGCCCGCGTTCGGCGGCCACGCGCGCCGCCTCCAGCCCGGCGGGACCGGCGCCCACGATCGTCACGCGGCGCCTGTCGGACGCGGGCGGGATGTCGTGGGGCATCGTCTCCTCGCGCCCGGTCGCGGCGTTGTGCAGGCAGAAGGCCAGCCCGCCCTGATAGATGCGGTCCAGGCAATAGTTGGCGCCGACGCAGGGGCGGATGTCATCCTCGCGGCCCTCGATGATCTTGCGCACCAGATGCGGGTCGGCCATGTGCGCCCGCGTCATGCCCACCATGTCCAGCAGGCCCGCGGCGATGGCGTGACGCGCGGTCGCGACGTCGGGGATCTTGGCGGCGTGAAAGGTCGGAAACCCCGTCTCGGCCCGAATCCGGCCCGCGAATTCCAGATGCGGCGCGTTGCGCATGCCCTGCACCGGGATCAGGTCGGTCAGCCCGGCATCGGTGTCGATATGGCCGCGCACCACGTTCAGGAAATCGACCAGCCCGCTGTCCTTCAGCAGATGCGACACCCGGAACCCCTCCTCGGCACCCATGCCGCCGGCCAGCACCTGATCGCCGGTATAGCGCAGGCCGACGATGAAATCCGGCCCGCAGCGGTCGCGGATCGCGCCCAGCACCTGCATCGTGAAGCGCAGGCGGTTCTCCAGGCTGCCGCCCCACGGTGCCTCAAGGTCGTTGGTCAGGGGCGACCAGAACTGTTCCAGAAGGTGGCCATAGGCCTCCAGCTCGATCCCGTCGACGCCCGCGGCCTGCATCCGTTCGGCGGCATCCGCGAAATCGCGGGTGATGCGGGTGATGTCCCAATCCTCGATCCGCTTGGGAAAGGCGCGATGGGCGGCCTCGCGTTCGTGGCCGGGGGCCACCACGGGCAGCCAGTCGCCCTTGTCCCACCGGGTGCGCCGGCCCAGATGCGTCAGCTGGATCATCACCGCCGCGCCGTGGTCGTGGCATTCATCGACCAGCTTGCGCATCCATCCGACGACCTCGTCCTTGTAGGCCAGGATGTTGTTGAAGACCGGCGGGCTGTCGCGCGACACCGCCGCCGACCCCGCCGTCATGGTCAGCGCCACCCCCGCCCGGGCCCGTTCGACATGATAGGCGCGATAGCGATCCTTGGGCATCCCGTCCTCGGGATAGGCCGGTTCATGGCTGGTGATCATGATCCGGTTGCGCAGGGTCAGATGTTTCAGCCGATAGGGCTGCAGAAGGGGGTCTTGGGACATCCGTGCCTGCCGTTGGGGAAACCGATCGGGGTCATACGGCGCAAAATGTTCACCTGTGTCAAATAAAAAGACAGCACTGCATACTTTGGGCGGAGTGACGTCTTGCAGGGGTTGCGGCCACCGCCTAGGGTTCCCGCATGGATGCACAGGACACGGCCGGCACGGGCTGGCGGGGATCGCGGGACGGCTGGCTGGAGGCGGGCTATCGCGCGCTGATCGAAGGCGGCGTGGACGCGGTCAAGATCATGCCGCTGGCGCGCCAGCTGAACCTGTCGCGCACCAGCTTCTACTGGTTCTTTCACGACCGCGAGGCGCTGCTGGCCGCCCTCTTGGATGGCTGGCACGCCCGGACCACGGTGCCCCTGATCGCGGCAACGCGCCAATATGCCGAAACCCAGGCCGAGGCGATGCTGAACGTCCTGTGCTGTTTCCTGACACCGGGCGTCTTTGATTCGCGGCTGGAATTCGCGGTGCGCAGCTGGGCGTTGCAGGACCAGGCGGTGGCCGACCGCGTCACGGTCGCCGATGCCGCGCGCATCGCCGCGCTGACGCGGATGATGGCGGATTGGGGCCATGACCCGATGTCGGCCGATGTCCGCGCGCGCACCATCTATCTGGTCCAGATCGGCTACATCTCGATGCAGTCGTCCGAGGACATCGAGACCCGCCTGTCGCGCATCCCGTCCTATGTCCAGATCTATACCGGCGCCGCCCCCGAACCGCGCGAGATCGCCCGCTTCAACGCGCGGCTCCGACGCGACGGGGCGGCATAGGCGGCTATTCCGCCGCCTGCAGTCGCACCGCGCCGGCCAGCAGGGCCGCCAGTTCGGGGCGGCACGATCCGCAATTCGTGCCCGCACCGGTGGCCTGGCCCAGGGCCGCGACGCCGGCGCATCCCTGCCCGATCGCCTGACGGATCGTGTTCACCCCCACGCCAAGGCAGGCACAGACGATCGCGCCCGGATCGGGCATGTCCGACCGGGGCCGCCCGGCCAGCGCGCCCGCCGGGGCCCCGCCCAGCATCGCGGCCAGGTGCGACCGCGACAGCGCCACGGGCCGGGGGCCGACGAACAGCGCCGCCGCCAGCCGGCCGTCGCGGTGAAAGGCCATCCGGTGCAGACCGCGCGCCGGATCGCCCATCTGCTGGGCGGGCGCGCCCAGGCCCAGCAGCCGCTGCGCCCAGTCCTGCCAGTCGTCGGGGGCGCGGGTGCCTGCCATCTCGACCTGCCAGCCGCCGGGCAGACGGCTTTGCGCCCAATAGGCGCAGTCCGGCGAAACCGGCGCGTCGCTGACCAGGAACGCGTGCCACGCGGCCGCGAACCGCCCCACCGTCACCGCCGCCGCCTTGCTGGCCGGCTGGCCCGAGACGGGATCGACCTGCCCCGCGACCAGCGCGTCGATGCGCCCGGCCGATGCGCTCTGCCCGCTCCAGTGGATCGGGGCGAAGGGGTGGCCGGGGCGCACGGCGTCGCTGATCATCACGCGCAGGATGGCGCGGCCCTGCGGGCTGTCCACCTGCGCCAGATCGGCGGCGGCCAGCCCAAGGCGCCCGGCATCGTCCGGATGCAGCTGCAGATAGGGTTCCGCCAGGTGCCGTGCCAGGCGGGGCGACAGGCCGGTCCGGGTCATCGTGTGCCACTGGTCCCGCGTGCGCCCGGTGTTCAGCAGCATCCGCCCCACGGGGTGATCGGGCAGCCGGGCCGTGACCGGCACCATCCGCGCCCGCCCGTCCGGCGTGTGGAACCGCCCCGTGCCAAAGAACCGCCCCGCACGCTGCGCGGGCCCCTGGGGCCAGTGGACGGGCGCCAACGCCTCGTAATCCGCGCCCGCAAGGTCCGAGATGTCGAAATCGCCGCCCAAGGCGCCTGCCACGCCCGACAGCGCGGCATGTTCCGCAAAGATCTGCGCAGGCTCGGTCCAGCCGAAGCCGCGGAACCCCATGCGGCGCGCCACCTGCGCCACCGCCCACCAATCGGGCCGCGCCTGCCCCGGCGCCGGCAGGGCGGCGCGCTGGCGGCTGATCAGGCGTTCGGAATTGGTGACCGTGCCGTCCTTTTCGCCCCATGCCGTCGCCGGCAGCAGCACATGGGCCAGCCGCGCGGTGTCGGTGTCGGGCCAGGCCTCGCTGACGACGGTGAAATCGCAGGCGGCGATGGCGCGGGCCACGCGGTCCGCGTCGGGCATGGTGACGGCGGGGTTGGTGTGGATGATCCACAGCGCCTTGATGCGCCCCTCCTCGACCGCGCGGAACAGGTCGACCGCCTTCAGGCCCGGGCGTTCGGCCATGCGTGGTGCGTCCCAGAATGCCCGGACGGCATCGCGGTGGTCGGGGTTCTCCAACTCCAGATGACAGGCAAGCATGTTCGACAGCCCGCCGACCTCGCGCCCCCCCATGGCGTTGGGCTGGCCGGTGACACTGAACGGGCCCATGCCCGGATGCCCGATGCGGCCCGTCGCCAGGTGGCAGTTCAGGATCGCATTGACCTTGTCGGTGCCGGTGTCGGACTGGTTGATGCCCTGGGAATAGACGGTGACGACCCGGTCGGTCGCCGCCCACATCTCCAGGAACGCGGACAGGTCGCACGGCTCCAGGCCGGTGGCGGCCGGGTCGGCGCGGCGCGCCGCGCTCAGCGCCACGTCCAGCCCCGCGACATGGGGCATGAACCCTGCGTCGATCCGGCCCGTGTCGAACAGATGGCACAGAAGCAGGTTGAACAGATGCGCGTCCGCCCCCGGCCCGATCGCCAGATGCAGGTCGGCCCCCTCGCAGGTCGCGGTGCGGCGCGGGTCGATGACGACGATGCGCATGTCGGGTCGCGCGGCCTTGGCGGCCATCAGCCGCTGGTGCAGGACCGGGTGGCACCAGGCCAGGTTCGACCCGGTCAGCACGACCAGATCGGCCAGCTCCAGATCCTCGTAAAGGCCCGGCACGGTGTCGCTGCCGAAGGCCCGGCGGTGTCCCGCGACGCTGGACGCCATGCAGAGCCGGCTGTTGGTGTCGATATTCGCGCTGCCGATGAAACCCTTCATCAGCTTGTTGGCGACATAGTAATCCTCGGTCAGCAACTGGCCCGAGACATACATGGCCACCGAATCCGGCCCGTGATCGCGCACCGCCGCGGCAAAGCGGTCGGCAACCAGGTCCAGCGCGCGGTCCCAGGGCGCCTCGGCCCCGTCGATGCGCGGGGTCAGCAGGCGGCCCTGGGTGGCGACGGTCTCGCCCAGGGCGGCACCCTTGACGCAAAGGCGGCCGCGGTTCGCGGGGTGGTCCGGGTCGCCCCGGACCGTCAGCCCACCCTGCCCGTCCGGGGTGGCCAGCACCCCGCAGCCGACCCCGCAATAGGGACAGGTCGTGCGGATCGTCATGCAACCCGCCTCAGCGCGCGGGCGTCCAGCCAGATGCGCCCGCCCTGGACCCGGACGGGATAGGTGGCGACCTGGCCGCGATCGGCGCCCTGCGCCTGTCCGGTGGCCATGTCGAACACCCAGTTGTGCAGCGGGCAGGTGACCTGGGTGCCATGCACGATCCCCTCGGACAGGGGGCCGCCCTTGTGCGGGCAGCGGTCGTCCAGCGCAAAGACCCGGTCGTCGGCGGTGCGGAACACCGCGACGCAGCCGTGCGGGGTGCGGACCACGCGGGCGCCCTGCGGCGGGATGTCGTCCAGTGCGGCGATGTCGATCATGCTCATGCGACGGTCCTCATTCGGCGGCCTTCAGGGTCAGGTCGGCCACGGGGGCCCATTCGGCGGGACGGGCGGCGTGATCGGCCCAGGGGTCGGTCTGATAGACCGCCTGGCTTTCCGCGAACCGCGCCACCAGCGCGGCGCGCGTCCCGGCATCCGCCACCTGATCGCGGCACCAGTCCAGCCCCACCTTGTCCACCCATTTGTAGATGCGGTGCAGATAGCGGGCGTTCTCACGGTACAGCTGCACGAACGCGGCGGTGACATCGCAGACCTCGTCGGCGGTCGCGACCGTCAGCAGGGGCACCGTCTCGCGCACGTCCATGCCGGCGGCGCCCGCCACGCTGATCTGGAACCCGCTGTCGACGCAGATGATGCCGATGTCCTTGCAGGTCGCCTCGGCGCAGTTCCTGGGACAGCCCGACACGCCCAGCTTGACCTTGGCGGGCGTCCACGACCCCCACAGCAGCTTCTCCAGCCGGATGCCCAGACCCGTCGAATCCTGCGTGCCAAAGCGGCAGAACTGTTCGCCCACGCAGGTCTTCACCGTGCGCAGACCCTTGGCATAGGCGTGGCCCGACACCATCCCGGCATCGTTGAAATCGGCCCAGATCGCGGGCAGATCCTCCTTCCGGACGCCCAGCAGGTCGATGCGCTGGCCGCCGGTGACCTTGATCATCGGCACCGCGTATCGGTCGGCGGCATCCGCGATGGCGCGCAATTCCGCGCTGGTGGTGACGCCGCCCCACATGCGGGGGACGACGGAATAGGTGCCGTCCTTCTGGATGTTGGCGTGGTTGCGTTCGTTGACGAAACGGCTCTGCCGGTCGTCGCGGTATTCCGTGGGCCAATCCGCGATCAGGTAATAGTTCAGCGCCGGGCGGCAGGACGCACAGCCGCCGACCGTGCGCCAGCCCAGGTCCTGCATGACCGCGGGGATGGATTTCAGCCCCATCGTCTTGATCAGGCGGCGCACGTCCTCATGCGTGTGGTCGGTGCATTTGCACATCGGCGGGTTGGCGTTGGCCGCGAAGCCGTCTCCCAAGGTCAGCGCCATGACCTGTTCGACCAGCCCCGTGCAGGTCCCGCAGGAGGCGCTGGCCTTGGTCAGGCCCCGCACCGCGTCCAGGCTGTGCGCGCCGCCCTCGATCGCCCTGGTGATCTGTCCCTTGCAGACGCCGTTGCAGCCGCAGATCTCCGCCTCAGGCGGCAAGGCTGCAACGGCTGCCAGAGGGTCCGCTTGGGCCCCCCCGGCGAATGCGGGACCAAAGATCAGCGTGTCGCGATCCGCCGTGATGTCGGCCCCGCCGCGGATCTTGTCAAAGAACCATGCCCCGTCGGCCGTGTCGCCATACATGACGGCGCCGATCAGGCGGTCACCCTCCAGGATCAGGCGCTTGTAGATGCCGCGGCCGGGGTCGCGGAACACGATGTCCTCGCGTCCCGGCGCATCCGCGAAATCGCCTGCGCTGAACAGATCGCAGCCGGTGACCTTCAGCTTGGTCGCGGTCTGAACGGGCTGGAACGCGGCATCCTGCCCCGCCAGCGTCGCGGCCAGAACGCGGGCCTGATCGTAAAGCGGCGCGACCAGGCCGAACAGCTGCCCGTCATGTTCGACGCATTCGCCAAGCGCAAAGATCGCCGGGTCGCTGGTCCGCATGTGGTCGTCGACGGTGATGCCGCGCGCGACCTCCAGACCCGCATCGTTGGCCAGCCGCGTCTCGGGGCGGATGCCCACGGCCATGCAGACCAGATCGGCGGGATAGACGGTCCCGTCCTCCAGCAGCACGGCCTCGACGCGATCGGTCCCCAGGATCGCCTTGGTCGCGCCCTTGCAATGGACGCGGATGCCGCGCCCCTCCAGATCGCGCTGCAGCAGATAGGCGGCGGCGGGGTCCAGCTGGCGTTCCATCAGGTGGCCCATCAGGTGGATGACCGTGACCTCGGCCCCCCGCGCGGCCATTCCGGCGGCGGCCTCCAGCCCCAGCAGACCGCCGCCGATCACGACCGCCTTGGCGCCGGGGCGGCTGGCCGCGATCATCGCGTTCGTGTCCTCCAGGTCGCGATAGGCGACGACGCCGGGCAGCTTGTGCCCCGGCAGCGGGATGATGAAGGGCGCCGACCCGGTGGCGATGACCAGCGCGTCATAGGGCACGGGCCCGTTCGCGCCCTGCACGACCCGTGCGTCGCGGTCGATGGCGGTCACGCTTTCGCCGAACCGGCAGGTGACGCCCTGCGCCGCGTACCAGGCGTCGTCATGGGTGACGATCTGGTCATAGGTCTTGTCGCCCGACAGGACCGGCGACAGCATCAGCCGGTTGTAGTTGCCGCGCGGTTCCGCGTTGAACAGGGTGACGTCCCACTGGCCGGGGGCCATGTCGAACAGATGCTCCAGCATCCGGCCCGAGGCCATGCCCGCGCCGATGACGACCAATTTTCGTGCCATGATGCCTACTCCGCGGCTTCGACAAAGCGGTGGCGCTCGTACAGGAACCGCAGGACCGATTCCCGGGCGCGCACGTAATCGGGCTGGCTGGCCAGCCGGATGCGGTCGCGCGGGCGGGGCAGGTCGACGGTGACGACCTCTCCGATGGTGGCGGCGGGGCCGTTGGTCATCATCACGATGCGGTCGGCCAGCAGCACGGCCTCGTCCACGTCATGGGTGATCATGATCATGGTGTTGCCAAGCCGCGCGTGGATCTCCATCACCGCGTCCTGCAGATGCGCGCGGGTCAGCGCGTCCAGCGCGCCGAAGGGTTCGTCCAGCAGCAGGACCTTGGGCTCCATCGCCAGGGCGCGGGCGATGCCGACCCGCTGGCGCATCCCGCCCGAGATCTCGGCCGGGCGCTTGTCGGCGGCATGGCTCATCTGGACCAGGTCCAGGTTCTGCATGATCCAGTCGTGGCGTTCCGCGCGGGTCTTCGTGCGGCCGAAGACCTTGGTCACGGCCAGCTTGATGTTGTCATAGACCGTCAGCCAGGGCAGCAGGCTGTGGTTCTGGAAGACCACGGCCCGGTCGGGGCCCGGCGCGTTGACCTCGCGCCCGTCCAGGGTGATCGCGCCGCGGGTCACGTCGGTCAGGCCGGCGACCAGGTTCAGCAGGGTCGACTTGCCGCAGCCGGAATGGCCGATGATGCTGACGAATTCGCCCTTGTCGATCGTCAGGGTGATGTCGGACAGCACATGCGCCGTCCTGGACCCGTTCACAAAGGATTTGGACAGGTGTTCGATGGACAGGTATTTCATGGTCATTCCCCTTACGCGGCCGTGCCGCGAGAGACGACGCGTCCGATCCAGCCGACCAGACGATCCAGGATGAAGCCCGTGCCGCCGATATAGGCCAGGGCCACGATGATGTCGCTGAGGCGGGACGAATTCCACGCGTCCCAGATGAAGAAGCCGATGCCCACGCCGCCGGTCAGCATCTCGGCCGCGACGATGGCCAGCCAGGACAGGCCCACCCCGATGCGCAGTCCCGAAAAGATGTAGGGGGCGGCGGCGGGGACCATGATCTTCCAGAAGAACTCGATCTGGTTCAGGCGCAGCACGGCGGCGACGTTGCGGTAATCCTGCGGGATGGCGCGCACGCCCGCGGCGGTGTTGATGATCACCGGCCAGATCGCGGTGATGAAGATGACGAAGATCGCCGACGGCCCGCTGTCCATGAAGGCGGCCAGGCTGATGGGCAGCCAGGCCAGGGGCGGCACCGTGCGCAGGATCTGAAAGATCGGATCGAAGCCGCGCATCATCAGCGCCGACTGTCCGATGACCGCGCCGGTCAGCACGCCCACCACCGCGGCCAGGCCAAAGCCATAGGCCACCCGCTCCAGCGAGGTCAGCACGCGCCAGCCCAGGCCGATGTCCTGGGTGCCATAGACGTAGAACGGCTCCAGGATCAGAAAGCCGCTGTCGATCCAGACCTGGACCGGCGTGGGCAGGCCGCTGCCCTCGCCCGATGCGCCGACCTGCCAGATCGTCAGCAGGACGACCAGCACGGCCAGGGGGGGCAGGACGCCGGCGGCCAGCGCCTGGCCGCGCTTGCGCCAGGCGGCCCGGCGGGGGGTGCTGCGGGGGGGCAGCGCCACGACGGGGGCTGCGGGTTTCGGGGTCAGGTCCAGCTTGCGCTTGAGGGCTGTGACGTTCATCGGATCACACCATCGCCTTGATGGACTGGGCGTCCAGATAGGCGTCGGGGTCCGCCGGATCGAAGGTCTTGCCGTCGAAGAACGTCTCGACCCCGCGGCTGTCGCCGAAATCGGGCGTCAGGCCCAGGCCCGCGGCGGCGGCCAGCCACAGGTCGCTGCGGTTGGTGCCGTTCACCAGGGCGGCCGTGTCCAGATCGCCCGGCAGGTATCCCCACCGCTTGTTTTCGGTGACGAACCACGCATCCAGCGATTTCCAGGGATACGACGTCTCTCCGTTCTGGCCCCAGAACTTCATCGCCAGGTCGGGGCGCAGCTCGTTGCGGCCGTTGCCGTAATTGATCTGGCCCTGGATGCGGCCGACGATGTCGGCCACGGGGACGTTGTACCATTGGCGGCGGCCGATGATCTCGGCCATCTCCTGCTTGTTCTCGGGCAGGTCGCACCACATCTGGGCCTCCATCACGGCCATCATCAGCGCGACGGTGGCATTGGGGTTGGCGTCCACCCAATCGGCCCGCATCCCCAGGATCTTCTCGGGATGGCGCGCCCACAGTTCCCCGGTCGTGGCGGCGGTAAAGCCGATGCCCTGGTTCACCAGCTGCTCGTTCCACGGCTCTCCGACGCAGAAGGCCTCCATGTTGCCGACCTTCATGTTGGCGACCATCTGCGGGGGCGGCACCACGATCAGGTCGACGTCCCGGGTCGGGTCGATCCCGCCCGCCGCCAGCCAGTAGCGCATCCACAGATCATGCGTGCCGCCGGGGAAGGTCATCGCGACGGGGATGTCCTCGCCCGCGGCGCGGCGGGCGGCAAAGATCTCCTTCAGCGGGCTGCTGTCGATGCCCACGCCGCTGTCGGCATAGTCCTGGCGCACCGACAGGCCCTGCCCGTCCTCGTTCAGGTTCAGCAGCGTGTACATCGCCAGGGGCTGGCCGTTCTGCATCACGCTGCCGGTGGAGTACAGATGCACCTTGGGGCGCAGGATGTGGCCGCCGTCGATGCCGCCCGATGCCGACCCCAACGCCATGTTGTCGCGCGTGGCCCCCCAGCTGGCCTGCTTTTCGACCCGCACGTCGGGCATGCCGTATTTCGCGTAAAGCCCCTTTTCGGACGCGATGATCAGCGGCGCGCTGTCCGTCAGGGCGATGTAACCCAGGGTGCAGCCGGTGACCTCGGGCGTGCCGGGGGTGGCGGCCCATGCCCCGGCGGGCAGGGCCAGGCGGGCGGCGGCCATCGTGGCCATCGCGCCGGTGGCCTGCAGGAAACGGCGGCGCGAGGGGGGCGTGATCAGGGACGTGATCTGGGTCATGGGGGCTGGTCCTTGGACTGGCGCGCAGCAGGGCGCACGAACACGAAAGGCCACCTGCCGCGGCCCTGCGGACAGGGCACGATCAGATGGCGTCATTGCCTAAAGATGGGGAACCGCATCCTTGCGGCCGGGGGTCAAACGCGGTGCGCCGTTGCATCCGCCTTTCCCCGATCATTCGCGGCGCCGGGGCCTCGGTCAAGCCTGCGGGGCGCGTCCGCCCCCCCTGCCCCGCCCATCGCCGCGAATTGCGCCAGCCTGCCCGCGAATTCAGCGCCGCGCGAACGCCGCGTCGAACCGGTGGCCGTCGAAGAACGCATCGGCGCCCAGAATCATCCGGCCCTGTTCGGTGGCCACCGGGGTCGGGGCGGCCATCGCGCCCTCGACCTTGGCGGATGCCGCGGGCAGGTCGGCCCCCGCCTCGCGCAGGTGGCGGCGATAGAGGTCGGTGCGGAAACAGGCGGCCGCCCGCGCCATCGCCCATTCGGGGTCCAGCCCGTGCCGCGCGGCCAGACGCGCACCCAGCATCGCCGCGATGCTGCGCCACGGGAACGTCGCGCCTTGCGCGTGAAAGCGGATGAAGCCCGGACAATCGCGCAGATCGCCTTCGGGCGTGACATGCAGGCGGCCCAGCAACCCGCGTTCGCACAGTTCGGGCGGCAGGTTCAGCCAGTCGGGGCGCGACAGGATCTCGGCCGCGGTGCCGCGGTTGCCGGGCTGGTCCAGCCAGCGGCCCGCCCGCCACAGCGCCCGCATCAGCCGGCCCGTGGGGTCGGGATGGCCTTCGGCAAAGGCGCGGGTCATCACCAGCCCCTTTTCCGGCGGCGCAGCCCAGATGGCGGACCCCGGCAGCAGCAGCGCGCCGACGCCGCGTTCCACCGCGCGCGACGCCCAGGGCTCTCCGACGCAATAGGCATCGACCTCCTCGGCGGCCAGCGCATCGGCCATCAGGGGCGGCGGCACGGTATGGATGGACAGCCGCGCGGCCAGCCCGGTCCCGTCCAGCCAGTGCCGCACCAGTTCGGCCTGGGTCGAGAACGGGAACGGCACCCCCACCCGCAGCGGCCCCGGATGCGCGCGCGCCAAGGCATCGCGCGCCGCGCGCGGATCGCGGAAATCGAACCCGTGGCCCTGGCCCTTCAGCCGCGCGGCGATGGCCCGCGACACGGCGATGGCCTGCCCGCCCTGCGACAGGACCATCAGCAGGTCCAGGTCGGGGAACGCCGGCCCCAGCCCCAGCCCCTGCGCGATGGGCAGCGGCACCAGCATATGCGCCGCGACCACCGCCCCGGTGCCCAGCATGTCGCGGCATTGCGCCCAGCTGCCGGCGCGGACCAGGTCCAGGTCCAGCGCCTCCTCGGCGGCGAAACCCAGCTCGCGGGCGATGATCAGCGGCGCGGCATCGGTCAGCGGCACATAGCCAAGGCGCAGGCGGTCGGTCATGTCAGCAGCCCCGCCGCCATCACCAGCTGCTGGGCGATGTCGGCCACGCGGCGCTTCTGGTCCATCGCGGTCTTGCGCAGCAGGGCATAGGCCGCCTCCTCGTCGATGCCGCGCGCCTTCATCAGGATGGCCTTGGCGCGGTCGATGATCTTGCGCTCCTCCAGCGCGGCCTTGGTGGCGGCCAGTTCGGCGCGCATCTTGTGGAACAGGTGGAACCGCGCGATGGCCGCGTCCAGGATCGGCTTGATCCGGTCGCGCTGCAACCCGTCCACGACATAGGCGGACACGCCCGCCTCGATCGCGGTGCGGGTCAGCTGTTCGTCCGACCGGTCCACGAACATCGCCACCGGCCGGTCCAGCGGCCCCGAGGCCAGGGCCAGCTCCTCCAGCACGTCGCGCGACGGGTCGGCCACGTCGATCAGCACGATGTCGGGCTGCGCCTGCGCGATGCGCCGCGCCAGGCCCGTCTCCTCGGCGATGACGGTGATCTGGTGGTCGCCGGACGCGCGCAGCCCGTCGACGATCCTGATCGCCCGGTCCCGGTCGCGTTCGACCACGATGATTGACAGCCGCTCCATCCCGCCACTGACGACCGCGCGCGGGGCGATGGCAAGCCCCGCCCGCCCGCGCCGGGGCCTGCCGGCGCGAACTGCCCGATCCGTGGGCAGCGGTCGGGGACGCTCAGTGCGGCAGGGTGACGATGATCGCGCCGCGCTCGGTCGCGACGACGGTGTGTTCGTACTGCACGACGGGCGCGCGGGGCTGGCTGAACAGGGTCCATTCGTCGCGTCCCTCGGCGGCGCGCACACCGCCGCGCGACAGGAACGGCTCGACCGTCAGCACCAGGCCGCGGTCGATGCGGCGGCGGTCGCCCTTGGTGGGCCAGGTCGCGATGACCTCGGGCGCCTCGTGCAGGGCGCGGCCCACGCCGTGGCTGGCCAGGTTGCGGATCAGCGTATAGCCGCGCGCCGCGGCAAAGCGGCCGATGGCGTTGCCGATCCCGTCCAGCGGCCTGTCGGCGCCCACCTGCGCGATGCCGACCTCCATCGCGCGCCGGCCGTCGCGGCACAGCCGCTCGATGGCGGGCGCCACGGCGCCCACGGCAAAGCTGGCCCCGGTATCGGCAAAGAACCCGTCCTTGGAGGCCGACACGTCGATGTTGACCAGATCGCCCGCGGCGATCACCCGGTCGCCGGGGACGCCATGCGCGATCTCCTCGTTGACGCTGATGCAGGTCGCGCCGGGAAAGCCATAGCTGTCCTCGGGCGCAGGCACCGCGCCCGCGCGTTCCAGCAGGGCGCGGCCGATCCCGTCCAGCTCGCGCGTGGTCATGCCCGGCTCCATCGCGCGGGCCATCGCCTGCAGGGTCGTGGCCACGATCCGGCCGATGGCCTGCAACCCCTCAAGCTCCGCCTGATTCGTGACCGTCATCGCGCCCTCCGCCCTTGGTGCCGGTCCAGCATAGCGCCTGCGCCCACACCGGGCATCCCGAAAAGACCCTTTACTGGTATGGTAGTATAGTGTAGTAGTCGCGACCGAGGAGATCACCATGGCCACGCCGTTCCGCACCCGCCCCGAGCCGCTGCCCCAGACCCGCGTGAACGCGGCGTCGCAGCTGGCCGACCGGTTGCGCGCGGCGATCATGGACAACAGCCTGCCCCCCGACACCCGCCTGTCCGAGGTCGAGACCGCCCAGCAATACGGCGTCAGCCGCCAGCCGGTGCGCGAGGCGTTCATCGCGCTGGCGGGTCAGGGCCTGCTGGACGTGCGCGCGCAGCGGGGGACCTTCGTGACGCGCATCTCGCTGGCGGCGGTGATGGACGCGCGCTTCGTGCGCGAGGCGATCGAGGCCGACATCGTCAAGCTGCTGGCCGCCGACCCGGACCCCGCGCTGATCGCGGACCTGGACGCCCAGCTGACCCGCCAGATGGACCTGATCGGCGGATCGGCCCGCGATTTCATGGACGCGGACGAGCTGTTCCACCGCACCCTGGCCGAAGGCGCGGGCAAGGCCAGCGCCTGGCGCGTCGTGGTCGAGATGAAGGCCCAGATGGACCGCGTCCGGTTCCTGTCCAGCCGGCATTTCCCCGTCGACCGCCTGATCGACCAGCATCGCGCGCTGGTCGCGGGCATCCGGGCGGGCGATGCGCCGCGCGCCGAAGGGGCGATCCGCACCCATCTGCGCGGCATCCTGGACGACCTGCCCGTCATCCGGGCCGACTGCCCCGACTATTTCACCTGATCCCGGCCCCGCCGGACAATCCTTGGAGGAGGACACCATGACACCGACCCGCATGATCGCCATCACCCTGGCCGCCGCCCTGACCACCAGCACCGCGATGGCCGCCGACGTCACGCTGAAGCTGGGCCACCTGGCCAACGAGGAGAACATCTGGCACAAGGCCGCCCTGCATTTCGCCGAGGAGGTCGCCGCCGGGACCGAGGGCCGGGTCGAGGTCCAGGTCTTTCCGAACGAATCCCTGGGCAAGGAGATCGACGTCATCAACGGCATGCAGCTGGGCACCGCCGACATGACCATCACCGGCGAAAGCCTGCAGAACTGGGCGCCCAAGGCCGCGCTGCTGGCGCTGCCCTATGCCTACCGCTCGCTGGAGCACATGGACGAGGTCGCCTCGGGCGAGATCGGCGACCAGATCGAGGCCGAGATCATCGCCAATGCCGACATCCGCCCCCTGACCTATTTCGCGCGCGGCCCGCGCAACCTGTCGGCCAACCGCCCCATCACCACCCCGGACGAGCTGAACGGCTTCAAGCTGCGGGTGCCCAACGTGCCGCTGTTCGTGACCGCCTGGCAGGCGCTTGGCGCGAACCCGACGCCGATGGCCTTCTCCGAGGTCTTCACCTCGCTGCAGAACGGCACGATCGAGGGGCAGGAGAACCCGCTGGCGCTGTTCCAGTCCGGCGGCTTCTACGAGGTGCAGAAGACCGTGAACCTGACCGAGCATGTCCGGTCCTGGATCTATCTGACCATCTCGGAGAACGCCTGGAACAAGCTGTCCGAGGCCGACCAGGCCGCCGTGCAGGCCGCCGCCGACAGCACCCAGGCCTTCGAGCGCGAGCTGTTCCTGACCGACGAGCAGGAGCTGGTCGCCGAGCTGGAGGCCGCGGGCGTGACCTTCGTCGAGGTCGACCAGCAGGCCTTCGCCGATGCCGCCCGCGACGCGGTGATCGGTGCCGTGGACGCGGACATCCGCCCGCTGGCCGAACAGATCTTCAACAACTGATGGCAGGGCGGCGGGGCGCACCCTGCCCCGCCCGTCCCCCGGAGACATCCCATGACACAGGCATTCAAGGGGTTGGAGGGGCTGTGCCGCCTTCTGATCCTCGTGGCGTTCCTGCTCTTGTCGGCATCGGTCCTGCTGCAGGTCTTTGCGCGCACCTTCCTGTCCACCGCCCCCGTCTGGACCGAGGAGCTGACCCGGTTCTGCCTGATCTACATCGGTGCCCTGGGCGCCGGTCTGGCGCTGCGCAGCGGCGACATGGTGAACGTGGACCTTCTGTGCGAAAGCCTGCCGGGCCGCTGGCCGTGGCGTCTGCGGCTGGTCAGCGCGGTCCTGACCGCGCTGTTCGCCGGCGGCCTTCTGGCGGCGGCGTGGCAATACACCCGCGTGGGCCTGCGCCAGACCGCGCCCTCCCTGGGATGGCGGATGGATTTCCTGCATGTCACCATGCTGATCCTGTTCGTCACCCTGGGCCTGTGGGCGCTGATGCGCATCTTCGAGATGCTGACCGGCCGCCATGACGGACGCGCCATCCCCATATCGGAGGACCTGTGATGGGACTGACCCTGCTTCTGGGCGTGTTCGTGCTGGGGCTGGCCATCGGCCTGCCGGTGGCGGTGACGCTTGGCCTGTCGTCGATGGCCTATCTGCTGTTCGCGGACATCCCCTTGGTGGTGATCCCGCAAAAGATGTATGCGGGCATGGACAGCTTCGTGCTGCTGTGCATCCCGGGCTTCATCCTGGCGGGCAACCTGATGAATTCGGGCGGCATCACCGAACGCATCATCCGCTTTGCCAATGCGCTGGTCGGGTGGATGCGCGGCGGGCTGGCCCAGGCCAACATCGCGGCCTCCATGCTGTTCGGCGGCATCTCGGGCACCGCGGTGGCCGACGTCGCCTCGGTCGGCGGCATGATGATCCCCGGGATGAAGCGCGCGGGCTATCCCGGCGCGTTCTCGGCCGCGGTCACCGCGGCGTCGTCGACGGTGGGCCCGATGATCCCGCCAAGCGTGCCGATGATCATCGTGGGCTCGCTGTCGGGCATGTCGGTGGGCAAGCTGTTCCTGGGCGGGGCCATTCCGGGCATCGCCATGGGCGTGGCGATGATGATCACGACCGTCATCCTGGCCCGCAAGCACGGCTTTCCCCGCGAACCCTGGCAGGGGCTGCGCGAACTGTTCACCTCGTTCACCGGGGCGATCTGGGCCATCGCCATGACCGCGCTGATCGTGGGCGGCCTGCTGACCGGCATCACCACGCCCACCGAAACCGCCATCGTGGCCTGTCTCTATGCGATGCTGGTGGGCCTGTTCATCTATCGCGAACTGCCCTGGCGCGCGATCCCGCGCATCATCACCAACAGCGCCATCAGCTCGGCCGGCATCCTGGTGCTGGTGGGCACGGCCAACGTCTTCGGCTGGATCCTGGTGTCGGAACGCATCCCGCAGATGCTGGCCGACGGGGTGCTGTCCATCACCGACAACAAGTTCGTGGTGATCCTGCTGATCAACCTGCTTCTGCTGTTCGTCGGCATGTTCATGGAAACCATCGCGGCGCTGATCATCCTGTTCGTGCCGCTGCAGACGCTGGCCCTGGCCGTGGGCATCGACCCGCTGCACTTCGCGGTCTTCGCGGTGATGAACCTGATGATCGGGCTGACCACGCCGCCGGTGGGGGTGTGCCTGTTCGTGGCCGCCAACATCGCGCGCCTGCCGCTGTCGCCGGTGATCCGGGCGATCACGCCCTATATCGTCACCAACCTGATCATGCTGCTGATGGTCAGCTATTTCCCGCCGCTGTCCACCTGGCTGCCCAACCGCCTGATGCCGTAAGGAGGTCACCATGACCCAGACCCGATGCGTCCGCCTGAACGGCCAGGACGACCTGACCATCGCCGCCACCGACCTGCCCGCCCCCGACCGGGGGCAGGTCCGCGTCGCCGTCCTGGCGGGCGGCATCTGCGGATCGGACCTGCATTACTGGCAGGAGGGCGGCATCGGCACGATCCGCGTGCGCGAACCGATCATCCTGGGCCACGAGGCCGCCGGCCGGATCAGGGCCGTGGGCCCCGACGTCACCCACCTGCGGGTGGGCCAGCTGGTCGCGATGAACCCCTCGCATCCCTGCGGGACCTGCGATTTCTGCCAGGCCGGGCTGCCGCATCACTGCATGGCGATGCGGTTCAAGGGCTCGGCGATGTATCTGCCCCACGAACAGGGGATGTTCCGCGACGGCATCACCATCGGCGCCGCGCAGTGCCACCCCCTGCCCGACACCGTCACCCCCGGCGCCGCCGCCTGCGCCGAACCGCTGGCCGTGTGCCTGCACGCCGCCAACCGCGCCGAGGCGATCGCCGGACCGCTGGCGGGCAAGACCGTCCTGGTCACGGGCGCGGGGCCGATCGGCGCGCTCTGCGTGGCGGTGGCCCGCCTGCGCGGGGCCGCGACGATCATCGTGACCGACATCCAGGACGCCACCCTGGCCGTCGCGCGCCGGATGGGCGCCGACCATGCGGTGAACCCCGTGGCCGACCCCGATGGCCTGGCGGAATGGCAGCAGGACAAGGGCCGGGTCGATCTGGTCTTCGAATGCTCGGCGGCGGCATCGGCCATCCGCGACGCCGTGGCCTGCCTGCGCCCGCTTGGCGCGCTGGTCCAGGTCGGCGTGGCGGGGCCCACGCCCCTGCCCCTGAACCTGATGGTCGGCAAGGAGATCCTGTTCGCGGGCTCTCATCGGTTCGACACGGAATTCGCCGATGCGGTGGGGCTGATCGGCACCGGCGCCATCGACCCCCGCCCGATCATCACCGCCACCTTTCCGATGAGCGACGCCGAAACGGCGTTCCGGACCGCCGCCGACCGCGCCCGGTCGGTCAAGGTGCAACTTTCCTTTGCTGAAGAAGAGACCCAATCATGAGACAGACCTGGCGCTGGTTCGGACCCAAGGACCTGGTGTCCGTCGACGACATGCTGCAGGCGGGCGTCCAGGGCGTCGTGACCGCCCTGCACCACGTCCCCACCGGACAGGTCTGGCAGCCCGACCAGATCGCGGACCGCCAGGCCCAGCTGGCCGTGATGCGCGACGGCGCGCCCTCGGGCCTGGCATGGGAGGTCGTCGAGAGCCTGCCCGTATCCGAGGACATCAAGCGCCAGACCGGCGACTGGCGCGCCCATATCGAGGCGTGGAAGACCTCGATGCGCAACCTGCACGCGGCGGGCCTGCGGGTCATCTGCTACAACTTCATGCCGATCCTGGACTGGACGCGGACCGACCTGGTCTATCGGCTGCCCAACGGCGCGACCTGCATGCGCTATGACGCGATCGATTTCGCGGCCTTCGACCTGTTCATCCTGCAGCGCCGCGGCGCGGCCGACGACTATGCCCCGCAGATCGCCGAAACTGCCCGCGCGCGGCTGGCCACCATGTCGGACGACCGGCGCGAACAGCTGACCGGCAACGTGGTCTTCGGCCTGCCGGGCGCCGCCGAACGCATGACCCTGGACGACGTCAAGGACCACCTGGCGCGCTATGACGACATCAGCCCCGACCGCCTGCGCGCCCATCTGGTCGATTTCCTGGCCGAGGTGACGCCCCTGGCGCAGGAGCTGGGCATGCGCCTGTGCTGCCACCCCGACGATCCGCCGTTCCCGCTGCTGGGCCTGCCCCGCATCATGTCGACCGAGGCCGATTATCGCGCCGTCATGGATGCGGTGGACCTCTCCGCCAACGGCATCACGCTGTGCACCGGATCGCTCGGCGCGCGCGCCGACAACGACCTGCCGGGCATGATGGCGCGCTTGGGCGACCGGGTGCATTTCCTGCATCTGCGCAACGTCGCGCTGGAGGAGACCCATCTGGGCGGGTCCTTCCACGAGGCCGCGCATCTTGAGGGCAACACCGACATGGTCGCGATGATCGCCGCCATCCTGGCGGAGGAGAGCCGCCGCCGTGCAGAGGGTCGCGACGACTGGCAGATCCCCTTCCGCCCCGATCACGGCCAGGACATCCTGGACGACCAGTCCCGCAAGGCGCAGCCCGGCTATCCCGCCATCGGCCGCCTCAAGGGCCTGGCCGAACTGCGCGGAATCGAGACCGCGCTGTCCCATCCGCTGGTGGCGCAGCGCGGCTGAGGCGATTGGACGGGTTATTCGCATCATGAAACGCCTTGTCATGATGCGAATAACCGCCATAATCCCCTCATGCAGATCTGGGAAAGCCCTGCCTGGCCCAATTTCCGCCACGACCCGTCCCTGACCGAAGGGCGGCTGGCGGCGTTTTCCGCACGCCTCGGCGCCATCACCGGCCTGCACCACGCCCTGACCCCCGACGAACGGCGCGAGGCCTTCCTGCGCGCGGTCACGACCGAGGCCGTGTCCTCCTTCGCGATCGAGGGGGCCAGCCTGCCCGCGGCCCAGGTCCAGGCCTCGGTCGTGGCCTCGATGGCGCATCGGGGCGCCGAACCCGTGCGGCGCAGCGACGCCATCGCCGACCTGATGCTGCAGGCCCGCGCGGGCGGACCGCCCTTGGACACGCCCACCCTGTGGCACTGGCACCGCCTGCTGTTCCACGGGCTGGAGGTCGAGGACAAGGGCCGCTGGCGTCGCTTTGCCATGGTCATCACCCGCAGCGCGACCGCCGGCCGGGACGAGGTCCTCTATGCCGCGCCCCCTGCCGACCGCGTCCCCGCGATGATGGACGATTTTCTGACAGCCCTGCAGACCGACGACCGCCCTGCCCCGATCCGCGCGGCGCTGGCGCATCTGTGGTTCGAATCCATCCACCCCTTCTCGGACGGCAACGGGCGGCTTGGCCGGGCGCTGGTCGAACATGTCTTCGCCCGCGACGGGGCCGCCCTGCCCTTCTCGCTGTCGCGCCAGATCGAGGCCGACAAGCGCGGCTATTACGCGGCGCTGCAGGCCGGGCGGCAGGTGGTGGGCGCGGCGATCGACGCCACGCCCTTCGTGCTGTGGTTCCTGGACCGGCTGATCGCGGGGGTCGACGATGCGGTCACCGACGCCCGCTTCCTGGTGGCGCGCAACGCCTTCTTCCTGCGCCACCGCCCCCCGCCGCGCGCCGAACGCGTGCTGCGCCGCCTGTTCGCCGAAGGCCCGGCCCGCGTGGCCCAAGGCATCTCGGCCGCCCCCTACGGGCGCATCGCGGGCGTGTCCGCCGCGACCGCGACGCGCGACCTGACCGACCTGGAGGCCGCCGGAATCCTGCGCCGCGGCCCCGAAGGCGGCCGGTCGACCCGCTATCTTCTGGTGATGGCCTAGCCGAACAGGCCCGGCGACATGTCCTCCCAGAACGCCCCGATCCGGGCGGCGTTCAGGGGCGACATCCAGCCGTGGCGCTCGAAATCGGCGCGCGCGGCGCGGTCGGTCAGCTGGCTCAGGAACAGCCGCCGGTCGGCGTCGCGCTGCGTGGGGGTGCGCTGGCGGATCACCTCCAGGATGCGGCGCAGCCGTTCGGCCTGCGGGTTGGGCGGTTCGACCGTCACCGGGTCGGGCGTGCCGAAATCGCCGTCCAGCGCGGCGCTGAGATAGCCCACCTTGCTGACCACGTTCCGCCGCGCCTCGACGTAATCCAGCTTGGCCGACACGACCTCCTCGCCATGCGCCGACAGCCATTGCCGCGCCAGCCGGTCGCTGACCCCAAGCGCGCGCAGCCGGCCATAGACGGCGCCGTGCCGCGCCCCCTCGCCGTCGTCCATGTCCAGGATCGCCAGCTGCGGGTTCTCGGTGATCAGGAACCGGATATGGGTGACCGCCCTGCCCTGCTTCTTGGTCTCGGGCGTCAGGATGATGTTCGAGGTCTTGTTCACCTCGGTCACGGCGGGCTTGATGATCTTGGCGTTCAGCTGCTTGAACACCTCGTAATAGGCCGACCCCTCGACCCCCATCAGCCGCCGGAACAGGTCCAAGGGCCACCACCCCGTCGAGCCGGTCCGCACGAAGCGATAGCAGTTCTCGTACAGCGCCAGCGCATGCCCGGAGGTGAACCGCCGCTGCATGTTCAGGTTGATCAGCGCAAAGACCTTGGGGTCGTGCAGCTTCTCGGCCAGGGCCGGGGAATAGGCGTATTCGCAGATCCCGCCCTTCAGCTTGGCATAGCTCAGCAGGCTGGACACGCCCCATTCCTGACGCCCCTTGTCGTCCAGCATGTCCCATTCCGCCACGGTCTCGACCAGCCCGCGCAGCGACTGCTTCAGCGTGTCCATGTCGTTGCTGTTGTACCCGATCATCAGGCACAGGGTCCGCGCGTCGATCTGGTGGCTGGGCCGCGACATCAGCGTGTCATAGGCGTTCAGCAGCAGCACGTTGGACAGCTTGCGCTGCAGCAGCGTCAGCTTGCCCGACACGTGGATCGCCGCCACATGCTTCTTGACCGCACCGCGCCTGAGCGCGCCGGACAGCTGGTCGCGGGGGATGTCGTCCATGAGGTCTGCCATTGTCCTGCCTGTCCCCATGCTGCCGCAAAAGGCACCCTGCGGCAACAGCCTTTCAGGCACCCTTGCCGCGACTGTCGCGATCCCGAAGACGGGCACCTTGCATCGCAGGCGTCGCACTAAGGCACCCGTTTCCGGGACGGACACCCCTGGCAAACCGTGCCCCGTGGGCTTTTTCTGCCCCAAACAGGCCCCTCCCGTTCCTCGGCACCCCTCAACCCGAGAATCGGCGCCCCTCCCCCTGTTCCCGGGCACCCGTCATCCCGGATAAGGGTCCCCTTCGTCCCGCATATGGGTCCTGAACTGACTTTAGCTCATTGAAAGTACTATATTTCCTTATCGCAAAGACTCTAAAGTCTCTAAACAAGATACAAGCTTTAGGGGGCTGCTTTTTCTGATTTGAGAAGGGTTTCGCGGCGAAACCGGGCAATTTTGTTCCCAACCGAGGGATGATGTGCGATAGAAAGTGCAGTACGCCTCGGAACACGATACATCGCAGCAGGAACGAGATGTCAGGCAAAGAGCCGCTTCCCCCCTATTTCAGCATAGACCCCGCCCGTGCCGCCAAGCGCCTGTCAGAGCCGATCGGCACCGCCCGATTCGCCAAGGCCGCAGCCTTCGCCGCCCGCGGGCGGCAGGACCTGGCAGAGCGCGGCTATGCCCCCGACGGGCGCAAGCGCCTGCGCCGCTTTTCCACCTGGGAGATCTGCCGCTATCTGATCCCCGTCGCGACCGCCCATTTCCGCCGCGTGCTGCGCAAGAACCCCGACCTGCCCCAGGGCGTCGGCGAGGGCAACTCCAAGTGGTTCACCCTGGACGACGTCCTGCGCCTGCGCGACCACTTCGCCCAGGAGGGGGCCGCCGACCGCGAATACCGCCCCTGGCGCCCCGAGGGCCTGCCGGCCAAGGTGCTGGCGGTGGCGAACTTCAAGGGCGGCGTGGGCAAGACCTCGACCGCGGCGCATCTGGCCATGTCGGCGGCGCTGGACGGCTACAAGGTGCTGGTGATCGACCTGGACAGCCAGGGCAGCATGACCTCGATCATGGGTGGGCAGGTGACGGACGAATGGTCCACGGCCTTCCCCCTGCTGGCCAAGGACTATGCCCTGGCCCTGCAGGACGAGAACCGCGTCCGCGAGGCCCGCGGCCAGCCCCCCCTGCCCTTCGACGAGACCCTGACCGAGGCGCTGAAGATCGGCGCCCGCGACCTGATCCAGAAGACCCACTGGCCCAATATCGACCTGCTGGGCGCGCAGCTGAACCTGTACTGGGCCGAATTCCAGGTGCCTGTCTGGCGGATGGGTCTGCGCGGCTGGCCGCTGTGGGACGCGCTGTCGAACGGGCTGACCCATGACGGGGTCGTGGACGACTATGACATCATCATCATCGACACGCCCCCTGCCCTTGGCTATCTGACGATCAACGCGCTGGCGGCCGCCGACATCCTGCTGGTGCCCTTGGGGGCAACCTTCTTGGAGTTCGATTCGACGGGCCGGTTCTTCGACATGCTCTATTCGACCTTCGCCAGCGTCGAGGATGGAGAGAACACCGCCCGCCGCCGCGACGGCCTGCCCGAGATGCGGTTCGAATGGGACGCGGTCCGCGCCATCATCACCCGTTTCGAGGCCGGTCAGCAGACCGACCTGGCCAACGTGATCCAGGCCTATTTCGGCGACTTCATGACGACCTATCGCCAGGAGCTGACCGCCATGGTGGGCCAGGCCGGGGAACAGGTGAATGGCATCTACGAGGCCGACTACCGGGAGTTCAACCGCGACACCTATGTCCGCGGCCGCGAGACGTTCGACCGCACCTGGGCCGAGGTGAAGGAGCTGATCCTGGGGGCCTGGTGGCGCGATCTTCAGATGGAAAAGCAGGAACAGGAGCAGACCGATGGTCAAGCGCAGACGTCTTGAAGCCCCCAGCACCGATGACCTGACCCGCATCGAGGCGGAGTTTCGCAGCGAAACCTTCGACCGCGCCGCCTCGGTCCGGGGCATCGCGCCGATCGCCCAGGTCGCGGCCGACAGCGCGTCCCAATTCCAGCCTGACGGGGCGGACAGCCGTGCCGCGCGTGCCCGCGCCGAGGCCGACGCCGCGCGCCTGCATGCGGCGCAGGACAGCGGCCTGCTGATGGTCGACCTGCCGCTGGAGCAGATCGACGAGGACGCGATGATCCGCGACCGCATGACCATGGGCGAGGCCGAGATGCTGGAGCTGCGCCAGTCGATCGCCTCGCACGGGCTGCGGCTGCCGATCGAGGTCTTTGCGCTGGAGCAGGAGGGCAGGGCGGGCCAGCGCTATGGCCTTCTGTCGGGCTATCGCCGGCTGCTGGCCACGCGGGGGCTGCGCGACCTGACGCAGGCGGACAAGTACGCGACCATCCGGGCGATCGTCCGGCCCCGCGCCGATGCAGGCAACGCCTTTGTCCAGATGATCGAGGAGAACGAGGTCCGCGAGAACCTGAGCCATTTCGAGCGGGGGCGTATCGCGGTCATCGCGGCGAACCATGGTGCCTTTGCCAATACCGAAGATGCCGTCGACAAGCTGTTCGGCAGCGGATCGAAGGCAAAACGGTCCAAGATTCGATCTTTTTCCCTTATATTTGAAGA
>ENA-UOXB01000418-UOXB01000418.1-bioreactor-metagenome-genome-assembly--contig:-NODE-418-length-31355-cov-33.758562_pt1 | contig 31355 bp, 32 predicted proteins | sample MGYA00238158_ERZ761615 | MGnify/ENA primary metagenome ERZ761615 (study PRJEB28904, sample SAMN06267902) | bioreactor metagenome | isolation source: Joint BioEnergy Institute, California, USA...
ATGTATTCAGCGAAGCCGTGTCGTTCGTCGTGAAACTGCTCCCGCAGCGGAACCCTCAGCCGATCCTGGCTGGCGTCCTCATCGAGGCGAGTGACGAAGGCCTCTCGCTGGCCGCATTCGATTACGAGGCATCCGCCCGTACCCGTATCGACGCCACCGTCGACGAGCCGGGCACGATCCTCGTCCACGGCCGCCTGCTCTCCGAGATCGCCAGCCGTCTTCCCAACGCCCCGATCCAGATCACGCAGGATGCCGACGGTGAGATCGTCCTGACCTGCGGATCCGCGCGCTTCACGCTGTCGGCGATGCCGGTGGCGGAATATCCGGCGATCCCCGAGGTGTCGGGAGAATCCGGACTCGTCCCGGGCGACGACTTCTCGACCGCGATCGCGCAGGTCGCCTTCGCGGCATCCCGTGACGACGTCACCCCCGTGCTCACCGGCGTCCAGCTCGAGGTGACGGGCAACGAGCTGAGCCTCGTCGCGACCGACCGCTACCGTGTCGCGCTCCGCGAGATCAACTTCGACAGTGGAGCCGTCGCCCGCGAAGAGGCGACCACCGCACTCGTGCCGGCTCGCACGCTGACCGAGGTCGGCAAGACCTTCGCCCACTCCGGCGACATCCAGGTGTCGTTCTCGGGGTCGGGCGACCGCGAGATCATCGCCTTCACGGCGGGCAACAAGACCGTCACGTCGCTCCTGATCAAGGGCAACTTCCCCCCGGTCCGGCGGCTTTTCCCCGCGCAGACCGAGCACTACGCCGTCGTCAACACCGCCGACCTCGCCGAGGCCGTCCGTCGCGTCTCGCTCGTGCTCGACCGTTCCGCGCCGCTGCGTTTCACGTTCTCCGACGAGGGTGTGTCGATGGATGCCGCCGGCACCGAGCAGGCGCGCGCGACCGAATCGGTCGATGCGACGCTCGCCGGTGACGAGGTCACGCTGGGTCTGAACCCGCAGTACCTGCTCGAGGCCCTCGGCGCGGTGAAGAGCGAGTTCACGCGTGTGACGTTCACCTCGAGCGAGAACGCGAACAAGCTCAGCCCGGTTCTCATCACGCCGCAGACCTCGGGCACGCCCGAGACGTTCAAGTACCTGCTGCAGCCGAACCTGCTGCTGCGCTGACCCCGTCGTCCGTCCACCTCGAGGCGTGTCGGTGCCTCGAAGGAGGGTGATCTGATGATCGTGGAGCATCTGAGTCTCGTCGACTTCCGCAATTACGCGTCGGCCGAAGTGAGCCTCGTCGCCGGCCCCAACGTCTTCGTCGGTCGGAACGGTCAGGGTAAGACCAACCTGGCCGAGGCGATCGGTTATTTCGCCACCCTCGGCTCGCACCGCGTCTCGCAGGATGCACCGATGGTCCGGTACGGAGCGGATGCCGCCTTCGTCCGCGCGCGTCTCGGCTACGGCGACCGGCGCATTCAGCTCGAAGCGCAGCTGAACCGCTCCGGATCGAACAAGGCGCGTGTCAACGGCTCGTCCGTGCGTACCTCCGAACTCCCGCGCTATGCGCAGGTCGTCCTCTTCGCGCCCGAGGACCTGCAGATCGTTCGAGGTGACCCGTCGGCCCGCCGCAGGTTCGCCGATCAGTTGCTCGTGCAACGCTCGCCCCGCATGAGCGGCGTGCTCGGCGACTACGACCGCGTGCTGAAGCAGCGAACCGCGCTCCTGAAATCCGCGCGGGCCCGTGGGCTCAAGGCCGAGCAGCTCACGACGCTCGACGTATGGGACGACAAACTGATCTCGCTCGGCACCGAGATCATCCTCGCTCGGCTGCGACTGGCGGAGGATCTGGCGCAGCCCATGCGGGACGCCTACGAGGCGATCGCCGGTGCGGATCACGACCCGAAGCTCGAGTGGGTGCTCACCGTCGAGGGCGCGGATCCCGAGGACGACGCATCCGCTGTCGGACAAGCCGGTTCCGCCGTCGGCGCCGAGGCGATCGCGGCATCCTTCCGCGCAGGACTCACCGCCAAGCGCTCGCAGGAGCTCGAGCGTGGAGTGACGCTCGTCGGGCCGCACCGTGACGATCTCCTGCTTCGGCTGCGCGGTCTGCCGGTGAAGGGCTACGCGTCGCACGGCGAATCGTGGTCGACCGCACTGTCGTTGCGGTTGTCGTCCGCGCAGCTCCTGCGCGACCAGTTGCGGCTCGGCGACCCGATCGTCATCCTCGACGACGTCTTCGCCGAACTCGACGCGGATCGACGCGCGCGACTGGCCGGCGTGGTGGCGGATTTCGAGCAGGTCATCGTGACGGCCGCCGTCGAAGGCGACGTCCCCGAAGCGCTCCGAGTGCGGACCGTCCGAGTCGAAGCGGGCACGATCGTGACGGATGCCGATGTCTGATCCCGCCGGCATCCCGGAGACGGTCGCGACGTACATGCGCCTGCGCGGACTCGAGCCGTCGGCCGCCAAGAAGCGCCGCAAGCGCCGCCGGAACGACGACGACGAGAACCAGCCGTTCACGTCGGGACGCGATCCGAAGGGGGTCGGCGATCTGCTCGCGGACCTGACCCGTCAGTCCGGGTGGGATGCGCAGCTCGCGAAGGAGGACCTCGTCCTCCAGTGGGCCCAGGTCGCCGGCGAGGAGACCGCCCGTCACGCGGATCCCGTCGCGCTCAGCGACGGCGTCCTCACCGTGCAGTGCGATTCGACGGCGTGGGCGAAGAACCTGCACCTCATGCGGTCGACCATCGTCACGGAGCTCATCCGACGATTCCCCGAGGCCGGCGTCGAATCGGTGCGTTTCGTGGGGCCGGACGTCCCCTCATGGAAATGGGGCCCCAGAGCCGTTCCAGGGCGGGGCCCTCGCGATACCTACGGGTGAGGCACGTCCCGCACCATCCGGGAAGCTTTCACGCGCTCACAGCGCCGTTCAGCCGCTCATCGCGCCCCCTTTCCGATAGACTGGGAAGAAGGCCTGAACGATGGATGTGGAGCGCACGAAACCGATGACGTCAGAAACCCCCGACACCGTTCCCGAAGAACCCGAAACTCCCGCCGAACCCCGGATTCCCGCCGAATACGGCGCCTCCGAGATTCAGGTGCTCGAGGGTCTCGAAGCGGTTCGCAAGCGGCCCGGCATGTACATCGGATCGACCGGTGAGCGCGGCCTCCACCACCTCGTGTACGAAATCGTCGACAACTCGGTCGATGAAGCCCTCGCGGGCTACTGCGACACGATCCACGTGACGATCCTCGAAGACGGCGGGCTCCGCGTCGTCGACAACGGTCGCGGCATCCCCGTCGACCCGCACTCGTCCGACCCGAGCAAGTCGACCGTCGAGGTCGTGCTCACCGTCCTCCACGCCGGCGGCAAGTTCGGTGGCGGCGGATACGCGGTCTCCGGTGGTCTCCACGGCGTCGGCTCCTCTGTCGTGAACGCCCTGTCGACGCGGTTCGAGGTCGAGATCGCGCGCCAGGGTCACGTGTGGCGTCAGACCTTCTCGGGCGGCGGCAAGCCCGAGGCGCCGTTGGCGAAGGGCGAGGAGAGCGACAAGACCGGCACGACCATCACGTTCTGGCCGGACGGGTCGATCTTCGAGGCGACGGACTTCGACTACAACACGCTGCGCACGCGCTTCCAGCAGACGGCCTTCCTCAACAAGGGCCTCCGCATCACCCTCACCGACGAGCGTCCCGAGGCCCTCGACGTCGTCGATCTGCCCGAGGGCGGGTCCGAGACGGCCCAGCGCCACGACGACTTCCTGTACGAGCGCGGCCTCGTCGACTACGTCGAATACCTCAACAAGGTCCGCAAGGCCGAGGTGATCAACGACGAGATCATCGAGATCGAGTCCGAGGACACGGTCCGTCACATCTCGCTCGAGCTCGCGATGCAGTGGACCTCGGGCTACACCGAGAACGTCTTCACCTTCGCGAACACGATCAACACGCACGAGGGCGGTACGCACGAAGAGGGATTCCGTGCGGCGATGACGATGTACATCAACCGCTACGCGAAGGAGAAGGGCCTCCTCAAGGACAAGGATGAGAACCTCGCCGGCGAGGACATCCGCGAGGGCCTGACCGCCGTCATCTCGGTGAAGCTGTCCGAGCCGCAGTTCGAGGGGCAGACGAAGACCAAGCTCGGCAACACCGAGGCGAAGGCCTTCGTGCAGAAGGTCGTCGGCGACCAGCTCATGGACTGGCTCGACCGCAACCCGCAGCAGGCCAAGCTCATCATCACGAAGGCGATCGAAGCCGCGACGGCGCGCATGGCCGCCCGCAAGGCGCGCGAGACCGCGCGTCGCAAGAGCGTCTTCGAGTCGGCATCCATGCCCGAGAAGCTCAAGGACTGCACGAGCAAGGACCCGTCGATCAGCGAGATCTTCCTCGTGGAGGGCGACTCGGCCGGCGGCTCGGCGGTCTCGGGTCGCGACCCGGAGCGGCAGGCGATCCTGTCGCTGCGCGGCAAGATCCTCAACGTCGAGAAGGCGCGGCTCGACCGTGCCCTCGGCAACGCCGAGATCCAGGCGATGATCCAGGCCTTCGGTGCGGGCATCGGTCCGGACTTCGACATCGAGAAGGCCCGCTACCACAAGGTCGTCCTGATGGCCGATGCCGACGTGGACGGCCAGCACATCACGACCCTCCTGCTGACCCTGCTGTTCCGCTACATGCGCGGACTCGTCGAGGCCGGCTTCGTGTACCTCGCGCAGCCGCCGCTGTACCGACTCAAGTGGTCGAACGCGCCGCACGAGTACGTGTACAGCGATGCCGAGCGCGACGCGCTGCTGCGAGAGGGCGCTGCGGCGGGCCGCCGCATCCCGAAGGACAACGGCGTGCAGCGCTACAAGGGTCTCGGCGAGATGAACGCCAAGGAGCTGTGGGAGACGACGATGGACCCCGAGACGCGCACGCTGCGTCAGGTGACCATCGACGACGCCGCGGCGGCCGACGAGATCTTCTCCGTGCTGATGGGCGAGGACGTCGAGGCGCGGCGCGGGTTCATCCAGCGCAACGCCAAGGACGTGCGGTTCCTGGACATCTGAGTCCGCCGCATCCGCCCCTGCACTCCGACGACGACGAACGAAGACTGAGAGAACATGGCTGACGAAGAGCGTCCCGACCCGAACGCCGGCTACCAGCACGGCAACATCGACCAGGTCGACCTCCAGGTCGAGATGCAGCGGAGCTACCTCGACTACGCGATGAGCGTGATCGTGGGGCGTGCGCTGCCGCGCGTCGAGGACGGCCTCAAGCCCGTCCACCGCCGTGTCATCTACGGCATGTACGACGGCGGCTACCGTCCCGACAAGAGCTACTCGAAGTGCGCTCGCGTCGTCGGCGAGGTCATGGGTCAGTACCACCCGCACGGTGACAGCGCGATCTACGACGCCCTCGTCCGCCTCGTGCAGCCGTGGTCGCTCCGCTACCCGCTGGCCGACGGCCAGGGCAACTTCGGCTCCCCCGGGAACATGGGCGCCGCAGCGCCCCGGTACACCGAGACCAAGATGGCTCAGCTCGCCCTCGAGATGGTCCGCGACATCGACGAGGACACCGTCGACTTCGAGGACAACTACGACGGTCGCACCCGTGAGCCCGTCGTCCTCCCCTCCCGCTTCCCGAACCTCCTGGTCAACGGCTCGGTCGGCATCGCCGTGGGTATGGCCACGAACATCCCGCCGCACAACCTCCGCGAGGTCGCGGACGGTGTGATGTGGGCGCTGCAGAACCCGGATGCCTCCCGCGAGGAGCTCCTCGATGCGTTGATCGAACGCATCCCCGGGCCCGACTTCCCCACCGGTGCGCAGATCCTCGGCACCAAGGGCATCCGCGAGGCGTACCGCACCGGCCGCGGCTCGATCACGATGCGCGCCGTCGTGAACGTCGAGGAGATCCAGAACCGCACCTGCTTGGTGATCACGGAGCTCCCGTACCAGGTCAACCCCGACAACGTCGCCGCGAAGATCACCGCGCTGGTGCGCGAGGGCAAGCTCAGCGGCATCGCCGACATCCGCGACGAGACGAGCGATCGCACGGGTCAGCGACTCGTCATCGTCTTGAAGCGGGATGCCGTCGCGAAGGTCGTCCTCAACAACCTGTACAAGCACACGCAGCTGCAGGAGAACTTCGGCGCGAACATGCTCGCGATCGTCGACGGCGTGCCCCGCACCCTGCCGATCGACGGCTTCATCAGCTACTGGCTGACGCACCAGTTCGAGGTCATCGTCCGCCGCACCCGGTACCGGTTGCGCGAGGCCGAGAAGCGCATGCACATCCTGCGCGGCTACCTCAAGGCGCTCGATGCGCTCGACGAGGTCATCGCCCTCATCCGCCGCTCCCCCACGGTCGACGAGGCACGCGAGGGCCTGAAGTCGCTTCTCGACGTCGACGCCGATCAGGCCGACGCGATCCTCACGATGCAGCTGCGCCGCCTGGCCGCGCTGGAGCGTCAGAAGATCGTCGACGAGGCGAACGACCTCGAGATCAAGATCGCCGACCTGAACGACATCCTCGACTCGCGCGACCGACAGAGCGGGATCATCGCCGACGAGCTCGGGGAGATCGTCGCGAAGTTCGGCGACGAGCGCCGCACGCACATCCTGCACGGCTATGACGGCGACATGTCGATGGAAGACCTGATCCCCGAAGAGGAGATCGTCGTCACCGTCACGCGCAACGGCTACGTCAAGCGCACGCGCAGCGACAACTACCGGTCGCAGCACCGCGGCGGAAAGGGTGTCAAGGGTGCGCAGCTGCGCGCCGACGACGTCGTCGAGCACTTCTTCGTCTCGACCACCCACCACTGGCTCCTGTTCTTCACGACCAAGGGGCGCGTCTATCGCGCGAAGGGCTACGAGCTTCCCGAGGGCGGTCGGGATGCGAAGGGTCAGCACGTCGCGAACCTCCTGGCGCTGCAGCCGGGCGAGGACGTCGCGCAGATCCTCGACATCCGCGACTATGCCGCCGCCGAGTACCTCGTGCTCGCCACGCGCGACGGCAAGATCAAGAAGACCGCGCTCACCGAGTACGACACCAACCGTCAGGGCGGCATCATCGCGATCCGCCTGCGGGGTCAGGACGAGGAGAACGGCGACGAGCTCGTCAGCGCGATGCTCGTCGACTCGACCGACGACCTGCTCCTCGTTTCGCGGCTCGGTATGTCGCTGCGCTTCACGGCGAGCGACGAATCCCTGCGACCGATGGGCCGGTCGACCGAAGGCGTGAAGGGAATGTCCTTCCGCGACGGCGACAGCCTGCTCTCGGCATCCGTCGTCCGCGACGAGGGCTTCGTGTTCGTCGTCACCCAGGGCGGGTACGCCAAGCGCACGGCCGTCGACCAGTACCGGGTGCAGGGTCGTGGCGGTCTGGGCATCAAGGTGGCCAAGCTGCACGACGACCGCGGCGAACTCGCCGGTGGTCTGATCGTCAGCGCCGACGACGAGGTCCTCGTGGTTCTTGCCAGCGGCAAGGTGGTACGCTCGGCCGTTGCCGAGGTGCCCGCCAAGGGCCGCGACACGATGGGCGTGGTCTTCGCCCGGCCTGACGACGACGACCGGATCCTCGCCATCGCCCGCAACGGCGAACGAGGACTGGCCGACGTCACGGCCGATGCAGAAGCCCCGGCCGATCCCGCAGCCGTTACGGCCCCTGAGACCACCGAAGAGAGTGACGCATGAGCTCTGTTGCCGACAAACTGGCCAAGAAGTCCTCGAGCCGGACGACCGCCAAGCAGGTACGCCTCCGCCTCGTCTACGTCGACTTCTGGTCGGCCGTGAAGCTGTCGTTCCTCGCTGCGGTCGCCCTCGCGATCGTCACGGTCGTCTCGACGCTCCTGATCTACCTGGTCATCAGCTCGACGAACCTGATCGGTCAGGTCGACGAGCTGCTCGGCGCGGTCAACGGTGAGAACTCGTTCACGCTCGGTTCCGTCATCAACCTGCCCCAGGTCATGGCGTTCGCCGCTGTCGTCGCCATCCTCAACCTCATCGTCGTGACGGTTCTGGGTGCGGTCATGGCCGGCATCTACAACCTCATGGTCAAGGTCACGGGCGGTCTGCTCGTCGGCTTCACCTCGAACTGAGTCGGATGCCGCGGCATCCCGTCAGGTGACGGAGGTGCCCAGCAGGAAGCCGAGACCCCAGGTCGCGGCGAGGGCGAGCGCCCCGCCGACGACCAGGCGGACGACGGCGCGACGTTTTCCGGCACCCCCGAGGCGGGCCGAGATCGTTCCGGTGAGCGCGAGCGCGATGAGGACGGCGACGAACGTCGTCGGGACGCGCCACTCCTCGGGCGGGAGGACGATCGCGAGGAAAGGCAGCAGCGCGCCGAGGGTGAACGCTATCGCTGACGAGACCGCCGCCTGCCACGGGCTCGTGAGGTCGTCCGGGTCGATGCCCAGTTCGATGTCGAGGTGAGCGCCGAGTGCGTCATGCGCGGTGAGCTCCTCCGCGACCGTGCGCGCGGTCTCCTCCGACAATCCCTTCTCGCGGTACAGCTCTGCGAGCTCCGCGAGTTCCTGTTCGGGCATCTCGGCGAGTTCGCGCTTCTCCTTCTCGATCAGCGCACGCTCGGTGTCGCGCTGGCTGCTCACCGAGACGTACTCTCCGAGGGCCATGGAGATCGCCCCGCCGACGAGCGCCGCGGACGACGCGGTGATGATGGGGCCGAGATCGGTCGTCGCGCCGGCGACGCCGACCGCGACGGCCGCGACCGAGACGATCCCGTCGTTCGCACCGAGTACTCCGGCGCGCAACCAGTTCAGTCGTTGTCCGAGGCCGGCGCCCTGCGGCTCGGTGTGGGTGGTCGTGCTCATGAGCCCAGTGAACCAGAACCGCGGGATGCGGCGGCTCGCCTCTCGCGCGGATTCGTCAAACAGTGCCATCGTCGGGTAAAGTCTTGGAGGTTGCAGGCGTGAGCCGGCAACGACGGGGCTATAGCTCAGGCGGTTAGAGCGCTTCACTGATAATGAAGAGGTCCCAGGTTCAAGTCCTGGTAGCCCCACCCCTTCCCTCGCGGGGCCTTAGCTCAGTTGGTAGAGCGCCTGCTTTGCAAGCAGGATGTCAGGAGTTCGAATCTCCTAGGCTCCACAGTCAGAAAGCCGGAATCCCCATGGATCCCGGCTTTCGCCTGTTCCAGCTCCATCTTGAGGTCATCTTGCGCGAATCTTGAGGCGGCGTTGCGCTTCGCTTGCGCTCGGGTGAGCACGATGATTGTGTCGCCGATGGCGCCGATGACCCGCAGCTTCGGCCCAGCGATGAGCAGGAGTCCCGCGTGGGCGGCGGGATCTTTGGGGTCCTGGTCGCGACATCGGCCTGGGACGTACGGTTGGGGATCCTGCGTCCCAGGCAGTCGCCTGTCGCGCCGCGCGGCGCGGAGATCACGATCCTTCGGACCGGCGATCCTCTAGGGTGAACGCGTGGACATCCGCGTTGCTGCGTACGCCGTCATCATCGACGAAGATCGCATTCTTCTCGCTCACTGGAACAGCCCGACGCGACCGGCGTGGACGATGCCGGGCGGCGGGCTGGATCCCGGTGAGGACCCGATGGATGCCGCGGTCCGAGAGGTCCTCGAAGAGACGGGGTTCCACGTGGAACTCGACGGGATCCTGGGCACCGACTCGCAGGTGATCGCCGAGAAGGATCGGTTCCACGGCAGTGGACCGATCCAGGCGCTTCGCATCGTCTACCGCGCACACGTCGTCGGGGGCGAGCTCCGCAACGAAGAGGACGGCTCGACCGACGAGGCCGCGTGGTTCCCTCTCAGCGAGGTGGCCTCCCTCACCCGGGTCGGGCTGGTCGATACGGCGATGCGGATGGCGGGGCTCATCTCGTGATCATGATGAGCCCGACCTCTCAGAGGGTGTCGATGTAGGCGAGGACCGCGTCGACCCGTTCGGGGCAGAAGACCGCCGGTCCCATGCCGATGATCGCCGATGCGCTCTCACTGGTCAGGAACGATTCGGCCGACGTGGTGAACCGGTCGACGGACGTCTCGACGGACATGGTCTCCATGTCGGCGCAGAACGCGCGCGAGATGGCCAGGGACTCGGCGAGGTCGACCTCGGGAAACTCCTCAGCCATCTGCTTCTTGAACGCTTCGACCATCTTCGGCTCGTCGCCGGGGCAGTACGTCTCGACGGCGGGCTCGACGATGATCGCCACAGCGTCTTCGCCGTACTGCTTCCGTATCGCGTCGTTGAACTCCCCGTACCCCTTCAGATAGCCCTTGTCGTCGTCATACAGGTCCTCGCAGAGCTGGTGCGCGAGGGGAATGAGCGTATCCATGTCGGCCTCGGGGAGCGTGGCCGTCACCTCGGCTGTGAAGGCCGCGTCTTCCGCTGACATGGTCGATGTGGGGGTGGACGACGGCACCGTCGACGAGCCGGCCGCCGTCGGAGCGCCTGCGCAGCCGACAAGGGTCGACGCCGCGACGCCCGCGGCGAGGGCGGTCAGTAGGCGACGAGAGACGGCGGAGGTCATGACTTCATGTTGCCCGACGCCCCGCCCATGGGCTGCGAGATGTCCGCGACGGTCGCGTCGTACACGCGGATGAGGTCGTCCGCGTGTACGAAAAGACTGAAGCCGTGGGCACCTGCGCCCATCGCGATCCGCTTGCCGACGATCGAGGCGTCTGCGTAGACGGGCCAGTCGGTCGTGCTGCCGATCGGGGTGATGGTGCCGCGTTCGAACCCCGTCGCGGCGAGGGCGAGCTCGGGTTCGGGCAGGCGCAGCTTGTTCACGCCGACGACCGCACGGAGCTTCGGCCATGAGATCGCCCGGTCACCGGGTACGAGCGCGAACAGGTAGGTATCGTCGCTCCGCTTCACGACGAGGGTCTTGACGATGTCGGATGCCGCGAGCCCGAGCAGCGTCGCAGCCTCTTCGAGACTCCCCGCCGCCGGGCGGGCGACGAACTCCACCGACAAAGACCGGGAGCGCGCCGCTTCAGCGACGCGCTCCGACGGTACGGGCGTGGATTCAGGCATCCGGGGCGCGCAGCGGGTCGTCCGCCACCCACAGCTCGTCATCGGCACGCAGCGTCTGCCATGCGGCGTAGAGCACGCCGGCGGTTGCCGCGACGCCGAAGATGATGGCGAGGACGCCGCCGGCACCCAGGCCCTTCTTCTTCTGCGGAACCGCCAGCTTCTTCGTGGCCTTCTTGCCCGCCTTGGCGGCGTTCTTGCGGAACGAGTCGGCGTCGAACCCGCCGAGACCCTTGCCCTTCGAGATGCGGTGGCGCTGGTCGTTCGCAACGTCCCACACCGACAGAGCGGTTCCGACGACGGCGCCGGCGGCGGGAACGAGCGCACCGTTCAGCACCTTGCGTCCCGTCTCGACGCCGCGGTCGACGTAGGGCGCGGCGTAACGCTCATAGGAGTGCTTGGCGACAGGAACGACGTGGTCGTGGTTGTACTTGCCGAGCTGGCGACCCGCCTCGCGGGCGACGTCACCGGCCTGACCGACGAGCACCTGCTGTGACTCCCACAGGTTCGCAGCCTGCTTCTGCAGCTTGCGGAGTTCCTTCTTGGTCTTGCGGTTGAGGCTCACGGGGCCCTCCCTTTTCGGGGTTCATCCGGGGACGTAGTGGGTCCATACTGCCAGACGCATTCAGGCGGCGCGGGGGGTTGCAAGTGAGAGGATGATGAGTATGCCGATTCACTCCGCTGTCGCAACACTGCACACCACCCACGGCGACATCGTCGTCAACCTGTTCGGCGATCAGGCGCCGCGCACGGTCAAGAACTTCACCGGTCTGGCCGACGGATCCCAGTCCTGGACGCACCCCGCCACCGGCAAGCCCGGCGAGGGTCCCCTCTACACCGACGTCATCTTCCACCGCATCATCCCCGGCTTCATGATCCAGGGCGGCGACCCGCTCGGCCAGGGCGTCGGCGGCCCGGGTTACAACTTCGACGACGAGATCAGCCCCGAGCTGACCTTCGGCAAGCCCTATCTGCTCGCCATGGCGAACGCGGGCCTGCGTCGCAACGCGATCACCGGCAAGGCCGAGGGCACCAACGGCTCGCAGTTCTTCATCACGACAGACCCGACTCCGTGGCTCAACGGCAAGCACACGATCTTCGGCGAGGTCGCCGATGACGCATCGCGTGCTGTGGTCGACAAGATCAGCGCCGTCCCCACGGGCGCCCAGGATCGTCCGCTCGAGCCCGTCGTGATCTCGTCGATCGACATCGCCGAGGCCTGACCCGTTCGTGACCTCCGCCGACCCCCGGACCAATCCGGACAACTTCTGCTACCGGCATCCTGACCGTCAGAGCTTCGTGCTCTGCCAGCGATGCCTCCGCACCATCTGCCCCGAGTGCCAGACGCCGCTTCCTGTCGGCGTCATCTGCCCGGAGTGCCTGGCGGAGCAGCAGAAGGGGGCGCGGTCGGCGGAGGTCAGGCGGATGCCGGGGCGCTTCGCGCGCAAGATGCGCAGCGACCGCCCCGTCGTGACCTACGCGATCGTGATCTTCACGCTCGCGATGTACGTCATCCAGCTCATCCCCGTCGTGGGTGGCGCGGTCACGGACGCCCTCGCCTTCGTCCCCGCGTACGCGGTGCCGGAAACTCCCGCGCCGTACGAGCCGTGGCGGATGCTGACGGTCGCGTTCGTCCATTCGACCCCGCTCCCCTTCCACGTCGCGCTCAACATGCTGGCGCTGTGGGCACTCGGGCGGAGCCTCGAACCGCTGCTCGGCAAGGCGCGTTTCATCGCGCTCTACGCGCTGAGCGCGATCGGCGGCTCGGCACTGGTCGCACTCATCGCACCGGGAAGTGCCGTCGTCGGCGCCTCGGGCGCCGTGTGGGGGCTTCTCACGGCCATGCTCATCATCGGCCGACACGTCGGCGCGAACATCCTGCCGATCGCGATCCTGCTCGGGATCAACCTGGTGTTCTCGTTCGTGGGATCGGGCGTCTCGTGGCAGTCCCACATCGGCGGCGGCCTCGTGGGTCTGCTCATCGGGTTCATCTTCTCGAGGACCCGCTCGCAGAAGCGTCAGCCGTTGCAGGCAGCACTGCTCGTCGCGGTGGGCGTCGGCCTCGTCGCGGTCACCGCGACGGTCCCGGCGCTGCTGTACCTCTGAGTTATCCACAGATTCATCCCCAGGCTGGGGATGAATCACACCGGTGTAATTCCTGTCGGTGGGACGCGGGGTTCAGCGCCAGCGCGTGGTCATCAGGAACCCGATGAAGGCGATCCCGAACCCGATCGCGAGGTTCCACGGACCGATCTGCGGGATCGGGAAGGCCTGGCCGCTCAGGTAGAAGACGATGATCCACACGAGCCCGATCAGCATCAGACCGATCATGATCGGCTTGAACCAGACCGGGTTGGGGGCGGCTTCGCCCTCGGGCTGGACCAGTCGGTCCTCGTCCTTGTCTCCACGTGCCATGGCGAGAAGTCTACCTGCCAGCCCCGATTCAGCCTTCGCTGGCTAAACTCCGATCGTGACCGACTCCTCGCCCACGGAGCATCAGACCCGACGCACGCGTCGATCCCGCCCACGCCCCCGCGCCACCGTCTGGAGCGTCCTCGGCGAGATCCTGCTGACGCTCGGCGTGGTCGTGTTGCTCTACGTCACCTGGCATACGTGGATCGGCGATGCGATCGTGCAGAGCGAACAGCATGCGGCGGCTCAGGCGCTGGCGGATCAGTGGGCGAACGAGGCGGAGGAAACCCCCGAGGCCGCGCCCGACCCCACGCCGACCCAAGGACCCGACCCCGTGCAGGCGGTTCCCGTCCTCGGTGAGCAGAAGCACGCCGAGGTGTTCGGCATCATGAAGGTTCCCCGCTTCGGCAAGGACTGGCAGTTCAAGATCGCCTCGGGTGTGACCCGCCCCGACATCATGGATCGCGGCGAGATCGGCCACTATCCCGACACCGCCATGCCGGGCGAGGTGGGGAACTCCGCGTACGCTGCGCATCGCTGGACCTCGGGTGCCCCCTTCGACCCGATCGACAGGCTGGTCATCGGCGACGCGATCGTCATCCAGACCAAGGCCGGCTGGTACACCTACCGGTTCCGCTCATTCGAGTACGTTCAGCCCAGCCAGGTCCAGGTGCTGCTGCCGGTCCCGAACCAGGAGGGCGTCGCGGCGAACGGGCGGTACCTGACGCTGACGAGCTGCGCACCGAAACTCAACTCCTTGGAGCGCATCATCGCCTACGCCGTGTTCGACGAGTTCACTCCTGCATCCGCCGGTCCACCGGCGTCGTTGACCGGCGGGGTGGGTGCCTGATGTACGCCGCGCTGTGGCGAGTCCTGCCCGGACCCTGGTGGGTGCGGGTGCTCATTCTGCTCGTGGTGGCTGCGGTCATCCTGTACCTGCTGTACTTCTACGCCTTCCCGTGGGTCTTCCAGACGGTGTGGCCGAGTGAGGAGTCCACCGTCGGCGGCGGCGGGTGACCGCGGGCATCCGTATTCTGGTCGTCGACAATCACGACAGTTTCGTCCACACCCTCATCGGCTACCTCGTCGAACTGGGTGCTGACGTCGATCTGGTCGAGGCGGATGCCGCGGGTGCGGGCCTAGGCGTGGACGCGGCCGACGGCGTGATGATCTCCCCGGGACCGGGGAGCCCCGAGGAGGCGGGTTCGTCGATCGACATCGTCCGTCGCTGCGCGGACACGCGGACCCCGCTTCTCGGAGTCTGCCTGGGGCATCAGGCGATCGCTGCCGCCTTCGGGGGTGTGGTCTCCCACGCTCCGGATCTCATGCACGGTCGGACCTCCCTCGTGCACCACGACGAGGTCGGGGTGTTCGCGGCCATGCCGCAGCCGTTCACCGCCACCCGGTACCACTCGCTCGCCGTGCTCGAGGAGTCGCTCCCCGCCGATCTACGCGTGACGGCACGGACCTCGTCGGGCACGGTCATGGGGCTCGCCCATCGCTCGTTGCCCATCGAGGGCGTGCAGTTCCACCCCGAGAGCGTACTGACCGAGGGCGGTTACCTCCTGCTCGGGACGTGGCTCGACGGGGTCGGTGTCACGGGAGCGGCGCAACGAGGCGCACGGCTCTCGCCGCATCGCACCGTGGGGTGACTCCCGGTCAGCCGCTGCAGGTGGTGAGGGTGATGTCGGAGCCGACCGGGACTTCACCGATCGCGGACTGGACCTTCACCATGCGGGGGTCGGTCGCGGGGCACGACGAATCCTCTTGCACGACCGGGTTCAGGCCGTACTGGTCGGATTTCAGGATCTCCACCGCTTTGTCCACGGTGTAGTTGAGGGCGAAGTCCTCCACCGTGACCGTTCCCGTCGCGACGACGAGATCGACGGCGGTGCCCTTCGGGATCTCGTCGCCCGCGGCGACCGAGACGCCGTTGACGGACCCGCTGATCACCACGTCGGCCGCGAGGTTGGGGTCGTTCCGCCGGGTGATGGAGCCGAGCTTCAGCCCGGATTCTTCGAGGGATGTGGTGACCTCCGGAACCGTGAGGTTCGCGAGGGTGGGGAGCGCGGACTTCTCGACCCCCTTGGAGACATAGACCGTCACCTGATCACCGGGTGCGACCGTCGTGCCCGCAATGGGTTCGGTCCTGATGACCGCACCCTCGGGGACGTCGGCGCTCGTCTCGTCGACCTGCTGCGCTTCGAGTTTGGCCTTGCCGATCACGTCGTCGGCTCGATCCCACGTCATCGTCACGACGTCGGGCACCACGAGAGCGTTCGGGGTGACCGTCCCTTCCTCGGGGCGGATGCTGTTGACCCAGATGAAGACCGAGACCAGCAGGACGGCGAGCATCGCGATGCCCGCCCAGACCCACGCGACGGGAGGACCCGCCTGCGTACGACGCATCGTGTCGTCACTGGTCAGCTGTCGAAGGGAGCGTGCCGTCTCGGCAGCCTGCTTCGGGTCGGGACCGTAGAGCTCGTTGCTGAGGGACTCGACCCGACGCTTGCTGGGCACCTTGCGACCGGTCGCAGCGGCGAGGGCATCGCGGAATGCGACCGCCGTCTGCGGTCTCTGGAAAGGATCCTTGGCCAGGGCGCGCAGCACGAGGGCGTCCAGGGAGCGCGGAACGGTGTCGACGATCTCGGACGGTGCGACCGGGGCCTCGGACACGTGCTGGTACGCGACGGCGATCGGGTTCTCGCCGCGGAACGGCGGCTGGCCCGTGAGGAGCTCGTACAGGACGATGCCGGCGGAGTAGATGTCGGCGCGCGCGTCGACCGGGTCGCCCTTGGCCATCTCCGGCGAGAAGTACGACGCTGTGCCGATGATGGCGGTGGTCTCGGCCACCGTCGAGGACGAGTCCGACACCGCTCGCGCGATGCCGAAGTCCATGACTTTCACCTGCCCGGCGTCGGTCACCATGACGTTGCCCGGCTTGATGTCACGGTGGACGACGCCGGCGCGGTGCGAGTACTCGAGCGCCTCGAGGATGCCGTCGGTGTACCGGAGGGCGTCCTCGAGGGGAACCGGTCCGGCGCTGATGATGTCCTTCAACAGGTGCCCGGTGACGAGCTCCATGACGATGTACGGCTCGGGATGCGGCCGGCCCGCGGCATCCGTCCGGGTCTCTTCGCCGGCGTCGTAGACGCGGACGATCGCGGGGTGCGACATGCGCGAGGCCGACTGCGCCTCGAGGCGGAACCGGGTGCGGAACGCACCGTCCGCCGCGAGATCCGGCTCGAGGATCTTGATCGCGACGGGTCGCCCGAGCGTCAGATCCTGCCCGCGGTACACCGAAGCCATGCCACCCCGGCCGATGAGGTCATCGACTCGGTAGCGGCCCGACAGCACACGTGATGTAACGGACACTTCACTCCCCGGAATGGAACCCGGACAGCCTATCCGACCGCGTTCGAAAGCCTGCTGAAAGCCGTCGTGATCAGCCCTCGGACTCGTCGGACCCGCCGTCGGCCGGCGGCGGGGTCTGCTCCTGGGCCGGAACGATGGATGCTGCGGCCTCCGCCGAGTCTCCCGAGACGCGCTCGGTGCCGTCGCCGTTGCACGTCACGGTGTAGGTGACCGACAGCGCCTGGCTGCCGTTGTCGTCCACGACGACTTCCTGGGGCCGGTCCCCGATCGCGAAGCTCGCGGTCGATTCACCGTTCTTGTTGAACACGCCGCCCGAGACCGTCATCGTGTAGCTCGTCGCCTTCGGGGCACCGGCGGGGCAGGTGTAGCTGTCCCACATGATGCGGACCGTGGACCCTGCGGTGACTGTGCCGTCGGCGTTGCCGCCCTGAATGCTCGGCGCCGAGGGCGTCGTCATCTGCTGCGCGTTCGTGTAGCTCAGGAGGGTGATCAGGTCGCCGGCGTCGACATTCCCTGTCGGGTTCACGCGGTAGACCTGCCCGACCTGCGAGTCGGTGGGAGCGGGGTCGCCGTCCTCGCACTTGACGTTGTCGAATCCGTTGTCGTTCAGGATCCGGGTCGCCTCATCGCACGATTTGCCTTCGAGACCGAGCGAGGCGGGGTTCGGCGCCGTTGTCTCCGGGGGAGCGGACGAGGGCGGCGGCGCCGGAGAGGAGGGCGGCGCGGACGACTGGACCGGAGCGGAGCTGGCCGGGCCGGGCTCGGGCGTCCCCTCCTTCGGGCCGAAGAGGGCGATGAGGGTGCCGATGAGCACGACGGCGAGCAGCGCGATGAGGGCGACGAGCGGCCACGTCCACGGGCTGCGCTTCTTCTTGGCCTTCGGCTCGGACGCGGTCTGCTCTGTCGCCAGTGCGGCCGTGCCGGTCCCGACACCCGCGGCGGCGCCTGCGGCGGCGGCCCCGGACGACGGCAGCAGGCGGGTCGTGGCATCCGACCCCGTGTTCGAGGTCAGCAGCTGGGTGAAGGCGTCGGGGGACGCGGCACCCGCGATGGCGGGGACGATCGCGGCTGCGCCGGCGACGTCGCCGCGGCGGAGGGCACCGGCGGCACGCGCAACGGCAGAGGTCGACGCGGGGCGCTCGTCGGGCTTCTTCGCGATCATGCTCATCACGAAGCGCTGCACGGGCTCGGAGACCGTATCGGGAAGCGGCGGCGGGGTGTCGTTGATCTGCGCCATCGCGATCGCGACCTGCGACTCGCCCGTGAACGGACGGCGGCCCGCCAACAGCTCGTACGCGACGATGCCGAGGGAGTAGATGTCGGTTGCGGGGGATGCCGCGTGCCCCGACGCCTGCTCGGGCGACAGGTACTGGACCGTACCCATGACCTGACCGGTTGCCGTCAGCGGCACCTGGTCGGCGATACGGGCGATGCCGAAGTCGGTGATCTTGACGCGGCCGTCGGGAGTGATCAGCAGGTTGCCCGGCTTGATGTCCCGGTGGACGAGCCCTGCGGCGTGGGCGGCCTGGAGAGCCGATGCGGTCTGGGCGACGATGTCGAGCGTCTTGTCCGTCGACAGGGCGCCTTCGCGCTCGAGGATGGTCGACAGGGCCTCGCCCGGGACGAGCTCCATCACGAGGAAGGCGGAGCCGTTCTCCTCGCCGTAGTCGAAGACGCTGGCGATGCCCTCGTGGTTGACGAGAGCGGCGTGGCGCGCCTCGGCGCGGAAGCGCTCGAGGAAGCCGGGGTCGCCCATGTACTCGTCTTTGAGGATCTTGATCGCGACCGTACGTCCGATGACGTGGTCGGTGGCCTCCCAGACCTCGCCCATGCCGCCGATGGCGATCCGCGAGTCCAGTTCGTACCGTCCGCCGAAGCTCACACCTTGCGTCGGTCTCATTCGCTCAGCACCGCCTCAATCACTTTCTTCGCGATCGGGGCCGCGATCCCGTTGCTCGTTCCGTTCTGGCCGAGCCCACCACCGTTCTCCACCATCACCGTGACGACCACCTTCGGGTCTTCAGCGGGCGCGAACCCGGTGAACCACAGCGTGTACGGGTCCCCCGGATTGTGCTCCGCCGTTCCGGTCTTCCCGGCGACGTCGACGCCGTCTATTCTCGCACCCGACGCGGCGCCGTTTTTGACATTGGCGATCATCAGATCGGTCATCGTCTTCGCCACTTCCGGGCTCACCGCGCGCCCGAACTCGGTGTCGGCGGGCTCGTCCTGGACCGTCAGGTCGGGAGCGACGACGCGGTCCACCATGCGCGGATTCATCACGACGCCGTCGTTGGCGATGCCCGCCGCGACCATCGCCATCTGCAGCGGGGTCGCACGGACGTCGGTCTGCCCGATACCGCTCAGCGCGGTCTGCGGCTCGTTGAAGCCCTCGGGGTAGCTCGAGGCCGCGACGTTCAGCGGGATCTCGAAGGCCGAGTTGAAGCCGAACTTCTGCGCTTCTTCGCGGATCGCGTCGGTGCCGAGCTCGAGGGCGAGCTCAGCCATCGGGATGTTGCAGCTGAGCCGCAGCGCAGTCGCGAGGGTCGTCTTCTCGCCGGGACCGCAGGTGCCGCGGTCGAAGTTGTGCAGGATGCTGTCGGTGCCCGGGAGCGTGAAGGTCGCGGGGTTGTCGAACTCCGACTCGGGCGTGTACTTGCCCGACGAGAGTGCCGCCGACGCGACCACCAGCTTGAACGTCGATCCGGGGGGCTCCGTTTCGCGCGTGACGCGGTTGGTCAGCGGGCGGAGCGGGTCGGCCTCGAGCTTCTGGTCGGCCGCGTTGACGGCGGAGCTGTTGTGAGACGCGAGGAGGTTCGTGTCGAAGCTGGGGCTCGTGGCCATCGCCAGGATCCGGCCGGTGTCGGGTTCCATCGCGACGACGGCTCCTTCGAGGCCGTCGAGCGCGTCGTACGCGACCTTCTGGACCTTCGGGTCGAGCGAGAGGAGCACGTTCGACCCGCGCGGCGGCTGGCCGCTCACGATCTGGTCGAAGCGGGTGAGGAACTGCCGGCTGCCGGTTCCGGCGAGGGCGGCGTTCATCGCGTACTCGAGACCGGTGGAGGAGCGGAGGACGGGGTTGATGAACCCGGTCACGGGCGCCCACATCTCGGCATCCGGGTAAGTGCGGATCCAGCTGTAGACGTCGTCGCTCGGGTCGGACGACGCGATCGCCGTGCTGCCGGCGAAGATCGTGCCGCGCTGCACCGCGTACGAGTCGTACAGGGTGCGGCGGTTGTTCGGGTTCTCGTTCAGCTGTCCGGCGAGAGCGACCTGGATGACGCTCGTCGCCGCGAAGAGGCTGAGGAACATGAGGAGCACGACGACGCTCAGTCGGCGCAGTTGCTTGGTCATCCGATCACCACCCGGGGCCTGGAGCGAACCGCGTCGGAGATCCGAAGCAGGATCGCGATGATGAGGAAGTTCGCGATGAGCGACGATCCACCCGCCGCGAGGAACGGCATCGTCAGGCCCGTGAGCGGGATGACGCGGGTCACGCCGCCGACCATGATGAACACCTGCAGGGCAAGCGTGAAGGACAGGCCCGTCGCGAGGAGTTTGCCGAAGTCGTCCTGACCGGCGATGCCGATGCGGATGCCGCGGCTGACGAACACCATGTAGAGCGCGAGGATCGCGAACACGCCGACCAGACCGAGCTCTTCACCGAGGCTGGGCAGGATGTAGTCGTTGTGCGCCAGCGGTGTCAGGTCGGGGCGACCCAGACCCCACCCCGTGCCGATCAGCCCGCCGTGGGCGAGGCCGAAGATCCCCGACACGAGCTGGAAGCTGCTGCCGTTGATGTAGTCCGGGTTGAAGGCGTCGAGCCAGTTCGAGAAGCGGAGTCCGACATACGGCAGAACCCGCGAGGCGACGAGGGCTCCGGCAGCGGCCAGCAGGAGTCCGAGGATCGCCCAGCTGGCCTTGCCCGTCGCGACGTAGAGCATCGCGATGAACATGCCGAAGATGAGGATGCCGGTACCCAGGTCGCGCTGCAGGACGATGATCCCCAGCGAGACGCCCCAGATGATCAGCAGCGGGCCGAGCTGACGTGCCTTGGGCCAGGTGATGCCGAGGAACTTCGTCCCGACCGAGCTGAGGGCCTCGCGGGTGCGGACGAGGTAGCCGGCGAAGAAGACGGCGAGGCAGATCTTCGCGAGCTCACCGGGCTGGAACGAGAAGACGCCGCCGATCGACACCCACACGTCGGCACCCGCCTTGATGCCCAGGCCCGGCACGAACGGCAGGAGCAGCAGCAGGATGCCGCTGAGCCCGAAGACGTAGGTGTAGCGGAACAGCACGCGGTAGTTGCGGAGGAAGACCACGATGAGGATCGCGCCCGCGATCGCGATGGCCGCCCACACCAGCTGACGGAAGCCCAGCGAGCCCCATCCCAGACGCCCCTCGGCGATGTCGAGACGGTAGATCATCGCGACGCCCATGCCCGTGAGGAGGGTGGCGATCGGCAGCACGAACGGGTCCGCGTCCCGGGCACAGATGCGGGTCACGATGTGCAGCGCGAGTGCCAGACCGGCGAGGCCGCCGCAGTACGAGAGGAAGGTCGGGTCGATCTCGCCGCGCGTTCCCAGCTGGACGAGCACGACCGCGACGGTCGTCACGACCGTCGCGAACAGGAGCAGTCCGAGCTCGCGGTTTCGCTGCGTGGCCGGCACCCGGAGTTTCCGCAGTGCCTTGATGACCGTGGTGTCGGTCTCTACCGAGGCTGTCATGGGGTCCCCTGGCGGAGGTTGTCGACGATCGCCTGCGCGTCGGCGAGCGATCGGGCGGAGATGGTCTGTTCCACCGACTGCCGCTGATAGGCGGGAAGGTCGGCGAGGAGGATGTCGGTGTCCTCGAACGGCGTCGACAGCGAGATCGGACCGATGTCCTGTTGGATGCCGCGGTAGATCACGACGCTGTCGTCGTCGGCGCCGACGAAGTAGCGACTCTGCGTCCACGCATACCCGGCGAAGACGCCGGCCGCGATGACGGCGACGATCGCGATGAAGCCGACGAACCACCAGACGCGCCGCCGGCGGGCACGGCGGCGGTCCTCCTCGATCAGCTCCTCGAGGTATTCGGCCGCGGGTTCGAAGTGGCTCGGCTCGTTCGCCGCCTGGCGTCCGGTCTGGAACCAGCCCGTGCGCGCCGGCCGGGCGACGGGGATCTCGATGCCCTTCGGGGTGGCGGCGGAGCCGACGACGGTCGCCGTCCCGCTGTACATCGGATGCCGGCCGCCCACATCGACGAGGACGATCGTCACGTTGTCGGGAGCCCCGGCATCCAGCGCCAGCTTCAGGAGCATGTCGGCGGTGCGGCCGGGAGCGAGGTCCTGACGCAGCACCTTCGCGGTCTGGGCGTCGTCCACGACGCCGCACAGGCCGTCGGAGCAGATCAGCCAGCGGTCTCCCGGCTGGGTCTGCATGATGAACGCGTCGACCTCGGGGTCGGTGCCCATGTCGCCGAGGACGCGCATGAGAACGGAGCGTCGCGGGTGGTAGCGGGCTTCTTCGGGTGTGATGCGCCCGGAGTCGACGAGCCGCTGCACGAAGGTGTGATCCGTCGTGATCTGGGTGAACGCGCCGTCGCGGAAGAGATAGACGCGCGAGTCGCCGATGTGGGCGATGACGGCGTAGTCGTCGACCATGAGAACGGCGCTGACCGTCGTTCCCATGCCGGCGAGTTCGGGTCGCTCGGCGACGGTGTCGACGAGGACGTGCGCGGCATCCACGATCGCCTCACGGAGCTCCCGCTCCGCCTCGGCGGGAGTCGGGAACGCGTGGTCGAGACCTTCGAGGTGATGTACCGCGATGCTCGACGCGATGTCGCCACCGGCGTGGCCGCCCATGCCGTCCGCCACCACGAACAGGTTCGAGCCCGAGAAACCCGAGTCCTGGTTATTGGAGCGGACCTTCCCGGTATGGGAGATGGCGGCGCTCGAGCCCTCGAAGACCATAGGTGCGGGCCGTTACTTCCGCAGCTCGAACGTCGTGGCGCCGACCTTGATCGGTGCGCCGACGATCACGGGGACGGGAGAGGCGACGCGCTCGCCGTCGTGCCAGGTGCCGTTGGTGGAATCGAGGTCCTGGACCATCCATTGCTCGCCCCACAGCACGAGCCTCGCGTGGTGGCTCGAGGTGTAGTCATCGCGGATGACGAGGCCCGATTCGCTGGATCGACCGATCGTGAGGGGTTCATCACCGAGAGGCAACTCGAGCCCGGCCTTCGGACCGCTCGTGATGACGATCCGCGAGACGGTGTGCGTCGTGGCCTTCTGCGGGCCGCTGGGGGCGGCGGGTCGGCTGGTGATCGGGGAGACGATCGACGTCTCCGCGTTCGCCGGTGCGGTCGCGACCGGGCCGGGGGCGGCCGCGGCGGGCTCGGGCATCTTGCGGACCTTGACGCCGAAGAGGTCGGCGCGGAGCGAGTAGACCACCGCGAAGACGAAGAACCACAGCAGGATCAAGAACCCGATCTGCAGCAGCAGGAGTGTCAATTCGCTCATGCCTGGCCTCCGAGGTCGAACATGCGGGTCGCCGGATCCTGCGGCCGCGGGGGGATGCGGGATGCCTGCGCGACGACGCGGAAAGTGATGCGGGTACGCCCGATGGTGACGACGGAGTCCGGCTCGAGGGCGGCCTCCGAGACTTTCACGCCGTTGAGCTGCGTCCCGTTGGTCGAGCCGAGGTCGCGGACCATGGCGCGACGACCGTCCCAGAGGATCTCGACGTGCCGACGGCTGGTACCGGCATCGGAGATCGTGATGTCGGCATCCGTCCCGCGTCCGATGACGGTGCGGCTCGCGGCCAGCGGGTGCTGCCTGCCGTCGATCTCGACGACGCCGTGCCAGGAGACGTCCTCAGCGCTGGCGGAGTGGGAGTCGACCCGGACGGTTCCGGTCGGGAGTGATTCGTCGGGGTTGATCGAGAGGGAGACCGGACCGGCGAAGCTGTACTGCTGCGCCTTGGCGTGGCCTTCGATCAGCTGCACGAGCTCGTCGTGCAGGGCTCGGCCCAGCGCGCCCATCCGCTCGTGGTCCGCAGGAGCGAGCCGGACGACGAGGGTGTTCGGAACGAGGATGCGGTCGCGCGAGACGACGGCGGCCTTCGCATCGAGCTCGGATCGCAGTGCAGACGCGATCTCGACAGGCTGCACACCGCTGCGGAAGGTCTTCGCGAACGCGCCGTTCACGGCGCGCTCGATTCCCTTCTCGAAGCTGTCAAGTAGTCCCACGGGGCTCCTCAGGCAGTCTGGACCGGTGCTCACATGCTAGTTGTCGACCCTGGCAGGGTCTGGGGAACACAGCTGCGGCCGTTTCTCCGGCGGGCTCGCGCCATGATATCCTCGGAAAGTTGATCCCGTGGCGACACGGGTTCGCGCGAGTGGCGGAATAGGCAGACGCGCTGGCTTCAGGTGCCAGTGCCCGAAAGGGCGTGGGGGTTCAACTCCCCCCTCGCGCACAGACAGTGCGACACGAAGCCGGTCGGTGGTGAGAACCCCGACCGGCTTCGTCGTTTCCCGTGATTCAGCCGAGGCGGCGCTCGATGAGGATCGTGTCGCGCCAGGTGTCTCGCGATGGGCCGTACGTCATGTACGCGATCCGTTCACGATGACCGACGCGGCGAAAGCCGGCTCGTTCGTGCAGCGCGAGGCTCGCGAGGTTCTCGGGGAAGATGCTCGCCTGCACCGTCCAGATGCCGGCAGCAGCGGCATCCGCCATGAAGGCGTCGAGGAGGGCTCGGCCGACGCCTCGGCCCTGCGCGCTGTCGGCGACGTAAACGGAGTGTTCCACGACTCCTCGGTAGACCTCCCGCGTCGAGACGGGGGAGGCGGCGATCCAGCCGAGTACCGCGCCGGCCGGACCGGCGGCGACGAGTCGTCCCACGTGAAGCTTCGCCCGGTCGAACTCGTCCCAGGATGGGGGTGCGCTCTCGAAAGTCGCGTTGCCCTGTGCGATGCCTTCGCGGTAGACCGACTCCACCTGGGGCCAGTCGTGCGGTGCCATGGCCCGGACGGTGGCGTCGGTCATGGGCGGAGAGTCTGGGAGGCGGCGTCGAGAGCGTCGGTGACGACGCGATAGTAGGCCCATCGGCCCCGCTGCTCACGGGTTGCGAGCCCCGCGTCGACGAGCTGCTTCATGTGATGGGAGACGGTCGGCTGCGACAGCCCGACGGGCTCGGTGAGATCGCAGATGCACGCTTCGCCTTCGGCGGAGGCGGCGATCAGGGACAGCAGCCGGACACGGGTGGGGTCGCCGAGTGCCTTGAAGACTCGCGCGGTTCGCTCCGCGTCTTCGACCGAGATCACGCTGCCCGTGACAGTGCCGCAGCACACCGCGCCCTCCGTCGAGGTGAGGAGCGGGAGCTGTGCGGGCATACCCACATCCTCTCACGTCGTATTGACATCCGTCGATACGTTGGGCACGATCTACCCATCGAGGTTCATCGATACGTCTTGGAGGCTCCTGATGGGGAACGTGTTGCCCGTGGTCGTGATCGGTGCCGGCCCGCAGGGACTTGCTGCGGCCGCCCACCTGGTCGAGCGGACCGTGCCCGTCGTGGTCCTCGAGGCCGGTGCGGCTCCCGCTGCGGCAGTCGCCGAGTGGGGCCACGTCCGGTTGTTCTCCGAGTGGCCCGAACTCATCGACGCGGCTGGAGCGCGCCTCCTGAACGCCTCAGGATGGCAGGCCCCCGCGGCCGGATACCCTACGGGCGACCAGTGGATCGAGGAGTACCTCGCACCCCTCGCAGCGGCTTTGGGTGAGCGGATCCGCTTCGGTTCCCGCGTCACGGGCGTGTCCCGGCAGGGGCGGGACCGGCTCGTGGATGCCGGCCGGGGCGATCAGCCGTTCACCGTCCACATCGCACCCGCCGAAGGAGAGGAGTACCGGCTGCAGGCGCGGGCGGTGATCGACGCATCCGGTACCTGGGCCCACCCGAACCCAGCCGGAGCCGACGGGCTGCCCGCGCTGGGGGAGGCCTCCGCGGCGGACATGCTCTCGTACCGCATCCCCGACGTCCGTGATCGGGCTGGTTTCTCCGGTAAGCACACGATCGTGATCGGCTCCGGACATTCCGCTGTGACCGCCGTCCTGGCCCTCGCGAGAATGGCACGTCGCGACCCCTCGACGACCGTGACCTGGGCGTTGCGCCGGGCAACCGCCGGTAACACGTTCGGCGGAGGGGATGCCGACGAGCTGCCTGCGCGCGGCGCGTTGGGGATCCGGGCGAAAGAGTACGTCGACGCGGGTCTCGTCTCCCTCGTCACCGGGTTCCGGGTCGAGCGGATCACTCGTGACGGAGAGCGCCCCACCCTGGTCGCGGAGGACGGTCGCACCCTCACCGCCGACCGCGTCGTGGTGTTGACCGGGTTCCGTCCCGATCTGTCGTTCCTCTCCGAGCTGCGCCTGGAGCTCGACCCGACCCTCCAAGCGCCCGTGCGGATCGCCGAGGAGATCGACCCGAACATCCACTCCTGCGGCTCCGTCGCCGCGACGGGCGCGGCGGACCTCGCGCAGCCCGAGCCGGACTTCTACCTCGTCGGGGCGAAGTCCTACGGTCGTGCGCCGACGTTCCTGGCGCTCACCGGGTACGAGCAGGTGCGCAGCGTCGTGGCCGCGCTGGCGGGCGATCATGAAGCCGCCCGCCGCGTAGAGCTGGTCCTGCCGGACACCGGCGTGTGCGGCGGCGCGGGACAGTTCGACGCATCCGGAGTCTCGCTCGGCGGAGCCTGCTGCGCTCCGCCCGTCGGGCTCCTGCAGGTCGGCCGCGCTCCGGCATCCGTCTGATCCGTGGGTATGCAGACTGCGTCGGCGCGGCCGCCGCTGGCGCGACGGATGTTGGCGGAGTTCGTCGGAACCGGGATGCTCGTCACCGTCGTCGTCGGCTCGGGGATCGCCGCCCAGCGACTCTCCCCGAACGACGTCGGCCTGCAACTGCTCGAGAACAGCCTCGCCACTGCTCTCGGCCTCGCCGTGCTCATTCTCATGCTCGGCCCCGTGTCGGGAGCCCACGTCAACCCCGCCGTTTCGCTCGCGGACTGGGTGCTCGGTCGGCGCCGTGCCGGTGGACTTCGCCTGACCGACCTCGGCGCGTACCTTGTCGCTCAGATCGCGGGCGGTGTCGCCGGCGCACTGTTGGCCAGTGTGATGTTCGACGTCGCGCCCGCGTTCTCCACGCAGCAGCGGGCAACTCCCGGGCAGCTCATCGGAGAAGTCGTCGCCACCGCCGGGCTCGTGCTGCTGATCTTCACCCTCGCCCGCACGAGCACGCCGAGCGTGACCGCGGCGGCAGTCGGCGCGTACATCGGCGCGGCCTACTGGTTCACCAGTTCGACATCGTTCGCGAACCCCGCGGTCACGATCGCTCGCATGTTCTCCGACACCTTCGCCGGAATCGCCCCGGCATCCGCTCTGCCGTTCGTCCTGGCGCAGCTCGTCGGCGCCACCATCGGGCTGGCACTCCTCCTCGTCCTCCACCCGACAGCCACCCGTGCGGCCGACCGCGCCGTCATCCCCACCGAACCCGAGACCACCCCGCAGGAGCACTCATGACCGACATCACCAAACCCGCCGTCCTCTTCGTCTGCGTCCACAACGCCGGCCGCTCGCAGATGGCTGCCGGGTACCTCCGCGCGATCGCCGGGAACCGCATCGACGTGTTCTCCGCCGGTAGTGAGCCCGGTGACGCCGTGAACCCCAACGCCGTCGCCGTCATGGCGGAGGAAGGCATCGACCTCACCGGCGCCGTCCCCCAGATCCTGACCACCGACGCCGTACGTCAGGCCGACGTCGTGATCACGATGGGATGCGGTGACGCCTGCCCGATCTTCCCCGGCAAGCGCTACGAGGACTGGGAGCTCGCCGACCCGGCGGGCCAGCCGATGGACGTCGTCCGTGACGTCCGCGACGACATCCGCGGAAGGGTCGAGACGCTGGTGGCGAGCCTCGTCTGATCTCGCCGCCGTTTGACGAGAGCCGCTGCAGAGGCACAGACCTCCGAGCGGCAGTCCGTCGCGCGTAGGCTCTTCAGGTGAGTGCATCGCGCGGCCGGATCTGGACCGGAGTCATCCGCGTCGCACCCTACGACCGTGATCACACGGTCGCGATCCGTGCAGCGATCAGCGTCGGCGTCCCTCTGCTCGTCCTCTGGGCGACCGGGCGGCTCGACCTCAGCATCTACGCGAGTTTCGGAGCCTTCGCTTCTCTGTACGGGCGTACCGATCCGATCGGCGATCGGGTCCGGATGCAGGCGGCCGCCGGCGCGGTCCTGGTCGCCGCCATGCTCATCGGTACGGCCACCTCGGTCGGCCATCTGGCGGCGCCGTGGGCGATCATCGTCGTGTCGGCCGTCGCGTCGGTCGTCACCCTGCTCGCGTACTCGGCGCAGTGGCACCCGCCGGGCGCGCTGTTCATCGTGTTCGCCGCGGGGGCCACGGCATCCGTTCCCGCCGATGCCACCCGCCTGGTCGACGTCGTCGCCGTCGGCCTCGCGGCGGTCGTCTTCTCGATCCTCGTCACGCTCGGTTACGAGATGGTGTCCGCCCGGAGCGTCCCCCGCCTCGCGCGGACGAAGAACCGCATCGCCGTCGGCGCCGTCGCGTCGGAGATGGCCGTCACCGTCGCCGCGGCGACGCTCCTCGGCGGGATCGCCGGACTTCTCCTACTGGACTCGCACTGGTACTGGGCGATGGTCGGCGCCGTCGCGGCGGTCAGCGGGCCGCACGTGAAGGCGCGCATCATCCGGGGTCTGCAGCGTCTCATCGGGACCGGGCTCGGCGTGCTGGTCGCCGCGGGGATCCTCGCCCTGAACGTGCCCCCGCTCGGAGTGATCCTGATCGCCGTCGCGCTGCAGGCCGCTGCCGAACTGTTCGTCGGTCGCAACTACGCCCTCGCGATGGTTTTCATCACCCCGCTCGCCCTCTTGATGGTGCAGCTCGCGGCGCCCACTACCGTCGGCGTCCTGTTGAGCGACCGGCTGTGGGAGACGCTGGTCGGCATCGTTGCGGGCACCGCCGTCGCCGTCGCGTCGGCGCTGCTCCGGCGCAGGAGCCAGTCGGGTCGCTGACGCGTCACGCGTCGCCCGCGATCTCCCACAGTTCGATCTCGAGGCCTTCGGGGTCGACGATCCGCACGAACCGGCCGTACTCGGTGTCCCACTCCGGCCGCGTCTCGACGGCGATCTCCGCCGCCCGCAGACCCGCTACGAGCTCGTCGAGATGGCTCACCCGCAGGTTGAGCATGAAGGGCTGGTCTGACGCGAAGTAGTCGCTGTCAGCCGAGAACGGCGCGAACACCGTCATCCCGGCATCCTGCTGCCAGACGGCACCCTCGCCTTCGGCACCAGCGTCGACGTCGAGGTGCCGGCGGTACCACTCGGCGCGAGCCTGCGGGTCCCGACTGCGGAAGAACAGCCCGCCGATTCCGAGAACGCTCACGCGGCGAGCATACTCACGCGACCGAGATCGAGTCAGCCCTGATAACCGATCAGCCACGTGATCCCGAAGCGGTCCGTCACGGTGCCGTCGTGATCGCCCCACGCGCGCAGCTGCAGCGCGTCGATCACGCTGCCGCCGTCGGCGAGCGTCGCGAACCACCTCTCGAGCTCGGCGGGCTCTGCTGTGCCGAGCAGCGAGAACATGACGCCCCGGATCTCCAGGGGTTCGTCGCCGGGTCCGCCATCGGCGGCGAACAGCTCCACGCGTCCGGTCAGCATGCCGTGCGCGATGAAGTCGCTCGGCCCGTCCTCCCGTCCGACGTCGGCGAAGGTGTGCAGCACGAGCTCGCCGCCGAAGACCTCTCGATAGAAGGAGAGCGCCTCGCGCGCGATGCCGGGGAAGTGGAGGTACGGGGTGAGTCCGGTCATCCGGTCACGCTATTGCGCAGACCCGTGACGCGGAAGACCTGTCTCGACGCCATCCGTCCACGTCAGCCAGCCACCGTCGAGGTTGCGGACGTCGTGGCCGAGCTGCTGCAGGATGCGGCTGGCCGTGTGGCCCCGCTGGCCCACTCTGCAGTGGACGATGAGCGGCGCGTCGGGAAGCTCGCCGTGACGCTCGCGCAGTTCGTCGAGCGGGAGCAGGATCGACCCGGGGATCGAGCCCGCCGCATGCTCGCCGGTCGTGCGCACGTCGACGATCACCGCGCCGGCTGCTCGGGCGGCATCCACCTCGTGCCATTGGATGGTGCGGTCGGCACCCGTCGCCAGGTTCTCGGCGACGTACCCGGCCATGTTGATCGCGTCCTTCGCCGACCCGTACTGCGGGGCGTAGGCGAGTTCCAGTTGAGTGAGAGCGGATGCCGTGAGCCCCGACGTCATGGCGACGGCCAGGACGTCGAGCCGCTTGTCGACTCCCGCCCGCCCCACGAGCTGAGCGCCGAGGATCAGGTCGGTCTCGGGGTCGATCAGCAGTTTCATGGCCATCTGCTCGGCGCCGGGGTAGTACGTCGCGTGCGAGAAGGGGTGAGTGTGCACGACGCGGTGCGCGCGGCCCGCCGCGACGAGTCGGCGTTCGCTCCACCCGACGAGCCCGACGGTGAGGCCGAGCACTCCGACGATCGTGGTGCCCAGCGCCGGCGTCGCGGGAGCCGTGACGGCACCGGCGATGTCGTCGGCCGCGGCGCGCCCGTGCCGGTTCGCGAGGCCGGCCATCGTGACGAGGGTCGCCCGTCCGTCGAGGTGATCGGTCTTCTCGACCGCGTCGCCGACTGCCCACACTCCCGGCGCGCTCGTGCGGTGCCGGTCGTCGACGGCGATTCCGCCCGTCGGGCCGAGCGCGATCCCGGCGGCGTCCGCGATCCGCACGTCGGGCCGCACGCCGCGCGCGTCGACGACGAGGTCGGCAGGCACCTCGGTCCCGTCCGACAGGGTCGCACCGCCCGCGTGGATGCTCGACACGGTCGTTCCGGTACGGACGTCGACCCCCGCCTCGTCGAGCGCGCGGTGGACGGGCGCGACCATCTCGGGGTCGAGCGGGCTCAGCACCTGGGACCCTCGCTGCACGACGGTCACGTGTGCGCCGCGCGCGAGGAGGTTCTCGACGGCCTCGATCCCGATGAAGCCCGCCCCCGCGACGATCGCCCGAGGCGACGGGATGCCGTCGAGGACGGCGGTGATCGCGTCGACGTCGTCGACGCTGCGCAGGGTGACCACCGGCATCCCCTCACCCGGGATCGCCTCGGTCGTCGTCGCACCCATCGCGAGCACCAGATCGTCGTAGCGCTCGATGCGGTCGGACCCCGAGTCCAGGTCGCGCACGGTGACGGTCCGCGCCGCCGTGTCGATCGAGACGACCTCGTGGCGCACGTGGACCCGGAGTGCGAAGCGCGAGGCGAGGGATGCCGGTGTCTGCAGCAGCAGCGACGACCGGTCCTCGATCACGCGGCCGACGAAGTAGGGGAGTCCGCAGTTCGCGAACGAGACATAGGAGCCCCGCTCGAAGACGACGATCTCGCGGCTCTCGTCGAGCCGTCGCAGGCGGGTGGCCGCCGACATCCCCGCGGCGACACCCCCGATGATGATGGTGCGCATGGATCAACTATACCCCCGGGGGTATCTCGACGTAGCCGATGCTTGTCATATTGCCCACCAACCGGTGTCCGGCGGGCAACGTTTGTGTCACCTTCCTACGGAGGGGGTGACTGTACA
>ENA-UOXB01000420-UOXB01000420.1-bioreactor-metagenome-genome-assembly--contig:-NODE-420-length-31202-cov-13.082897_pt1 | contig 31202 bp, 24 predicted proteins | sample MGYA00238158_ERZ761615 | MGnify/ENA primary metagenome ERZ761615 (study PRJEB28904, sample SAMN06267902) | bioreactor metagenome | isolation source: Joint BioEnergy Institute, California, USA...
GGGGGGGGGGGGGGGGGGGGGGGGGGGCCGGAGGTAGGTATGTATCAGGTAGGTATCAGGAACCTCATTCCATCTGCGACCTGTTGTGTGGCTCGCGCGGAATGTCACCGAGGGTCAATCTGGAATCCCCCCTTTCAGTATTATTGATTGTGTAGTAGTTTCTTAGCATCAGCAACGGCAGCGAAGCACAAATACAAGGCATGTTCTACACACTCTGTATAGTACAGTACATGTAATGCTATCTGTAACAGGACTCAAATTCCAGGCACGTAGGACCTTACCTAGCCAGGGCAGGATAGCCGAGGATTCTACCACCTAATACATCGCACTTCGTATTTTAAGTTAGGAACAAAAAAATCATGGATAGGATAGGCAGTATATCCCTGTATGACGGGGTGTTGTTTCTACTTTCTACTAGTAGTAGTGGCAGTGGTAGTAGTTGTTAGTAGGTGATGATGCCATCGTCCTGCATCTTCGCATCAGCTCTGACCCACACGGCCCTGGCGCGGACAAAAACGTTTGGTGGTAAATCATTTAGGTTAGTAGGCGAAGTCTCCAAACTTTCAATTGTTTTCTTTTTCATTTTCCTTCTTAGAAAAGTAGCGTTTGGGGCCAATACAGATTCATCTTGTGTTACTCGCAAAGTTGCAGCAAATTACAACCGAGGTAGGTAGTACACAGCTATCTAGGGCAGCGTCGGTCACGTGATGGTATGTCTATATATCTATATCTATATCCAGCCATATACATAGAGAGAGCAAACAGACATCATGGAAAAACAGCAACAGAAAAATATACCATTTTTATTATTACTTTTGAGATGCTTGAGAAAAAAAGGCTCTCACCTTCCAGCCCACCAGGACCATTAGAGAGTAACCACGGAGTGCTACGAAACCCCCCCCCCCCGGGCCCGCAGTATGTTGCCGGCGGGCAAGGGTTTTGTTTTACATAGGCACAACATACTAAAATGTACTTATCTTGTCCAGGAGGGAGAGATATCTGTAATTAAACGAACGCACAGCACAGCCTTGGACTTAGAATCTTGGTAGAGTCTGCTGCTCGAGGCCGAGGTGGAAAATTCGCAGACCTGCTGCTTCTGGGCGGGGTGGCGAGGAGTCGATTACTTGAGCTGCTTAGCAACCCCCCCCCCCCGACCCGGTTCTGTAACTGTTAAAGGAGAAGGGATGATTGTGGATATAATGGTATAACTGAACCTGGAGGTCTTAAGTTAGGTATCGGTTGCTAGGGGAGTGAGAAGCCACCTACTTACCTACTTAGGTACACTAGATACTGCTGTCAACTCTATGAGCAGGAGCTTGTCAAGTGAAGCTTAGGTAGAGTTTAATTCATCAGACATAGTGCAGGTCTCAGACCAGGGAACATGTGATCTAGTTATAGTGACCAGTCCGTAATCAAAAAGAATCCTGTCGGGTGCTTATATATGATGAATATATTTAAAATATTTAAAAAATTTCTGTATGAAGAATTTCTAAGATATAGAATTCTTATACTCGTTTTATGTATGCACTACGTACGACCTACAGAGATGGAGAAATTGGATTCTAATCCTATCTTGATTCAGGGAATTTCCCAACATGGTAATCAGACTCAGCCTACTGATACTACTAACTAAGGCCACATACACACATCTTCATTATATGTAGCCTAATACAAGTCACTTTTCTAGAAGCATGACATGGGTAGCCATGTTTACCATTTTGATTCCCTGTCTATACAGAGAGCTGAAGACTCCGACTGAATATGCCCAGTCTCAATCACCATCCACGACGGGACACGGTGCATTTGCGGTCCTTGAACAGCGTCGCCCTATCAAGGACCGTGCCGTTCGCGCTGGCCACAAACTCGTGCGTCATGTGCGTGCAGTTGTGGAAGGTCAGCCTGCTCCACCCGTACGTCGTGTCCAGCGCGAACCGCGAGTAGTTCTGCAGGGGTCTGAGGAGGGTGTCGAGCCCATCGTAGTGTCCCGCGGCACCGTTGGTGATGTACCACGGCGCGCTGGGGTTGTTGAGCTCGTTCGGATCGGGGTTGGTGTAGCTGATGGGCGCGTTGCGCTCGTACGCGTGGACGTGGCCGGAGAGGACCAGGTCGACCGAGTAGTTGAGGAAGATGGGTTCGAAGACCTTGCGGCAGTCTTCACAGACGGTGCCGCTTTCGTTTTTGGCACTGATGTACCACGGGCGGTGGCCGGCTATCGACGATTAGGTAGGTATGTAAGCATCCAAGTTGCAAGTAGCTATGCTCAGGAGTCGGGACACCACTTACCGACGACGACCCAGGGTGTCTTGCTCCTGTCGACGGAGGCCAGGTCTTGCTGCAGCCAGTTCAACTGGGCATCCCGAATGTTGCTGAACGGACCGCTGTCTTCCCCCTCGCTGCCACCGGGCTCATCAGGGCCGATGAGTCCGTGTCCGAGGTCGGTCTCGGTATCGATCTGGACATAGTGGACCATTCCGTGATCGAAAGAGTACCAGAAGTTGCCAAGGCCGTTGGATTCCTCGCTCGGCATCCGGAAGTGGTTCCTATAGCCGGTGAAGTTTGTCTGGCCCGGCATGCAGATGGACACGGTGTATGTGATGTTGTGGGCCTTGTCCGTGGTTCCGCCGTTGTCGCCTGAATTGAACTCATGTCAGTCAATAAGATTGCGAGCAGATGAACAGGAAGAGCATACAGTTGGCTTCATGGTTCCCAGGTCCAACCATGTACGGCTTCGTCGAGGTAATCGGGGTCATCTCATCATAATACTGGTTGAGCAGCGACTCATAGACCTTGGCGCCGTCTGCGATGGTGGTGTTAGGAAGGAAGCCTTGGATTTCCTCCTTCAGCCAGTAGTCCGCATAGGCGATATCGCCGGCTGGCAATCGTACCCGTTAGCAGCATCATATGCAAGGGGCGCATCGAGACTTACGGTGCCACAGGAATTCGGTATCCTTGCCCTGCTCCTGCAGAGACTGGATGGTGTTGTTGTCGTGCGGTCCCAGGGGGTTTGCAGCACCCTTGCCAACGTGAGTGGTCAGACCGTCAGGGCCGACGAGACCCAGATCAACCACCACAGCGATCGAGTACGGGGTGCCATCTCCAGCAGGACGACTCGTCCTGAACGTGTACGGGGTCGAGGAGTTGCTGTGCTCCGGCAGGTAGTAGTACAGGGTATTGGGCTCCAGACCGGTGATTTTGACGTGATTGTTGTAGGTCGTCGAGGTCGGGTACGTGATGGAGATGTTGGACGATGCAGAATGCGTCAGCGCCCACGGTGTACGTCCATAGCGGACCGTCGGCCGCTCCAGCTTGGAGTATGTGTTCCAGCTGACAACCATGCCGGTTGGACCGGCATACGCCAGACGCAGCTGCATGGGCGTCGTCCCATTGTCCGCAGCATTGGCGGGGTTGGTGAAGAGAGCGGCAGCCGTCAAGCCGGCAGAAACGAAGGTGGAAAAGTGCCCCATCTTGACCAGGAGCTCTGAAAGAGAGACAGTCCCCTCTGTCGACCGAGTCACAGACCGAAGCCAGACATCATTGCCGGGCTGGGCTATATTATGTCCCTATTATATATCAGGTACATCAGATCGATTCGGAGATCTTTCCCTTTCCATCCCCACTGGACGGGACGAGCTGACAGGACGCGGGGCGAATCAACGACACAGGAAGAGAAACAAGCTTTTGCGAAGCTCTGCACGTGCCCTGGTCTGGTTCTTCATAGGAAACATCCAAAGGTGCCGCGCAATCACAATAATTATTAATGTGTTCCATCCGGAGAGGAACCGGGACGTGGGGAGTGGTAAGCAGAATGCCAGGCGGTTCTCCAATTGATCGTCCGTCTTGGCCCACGTGCCTCGGGCCGCTGATCCACAGATGACGTCTCCGTCGGCAAGTCTATGGAGGTTCAAGTATGTATCGTTTTACAGCAACCGGCACCCTTTCCACATGTCATCGCTGATAATGCCAAGTTCCTGCATTGCAGGTTGTTCGAGTGATGGACTTTCTTGGAAACGGTGCTTTTTATGCCAGGAGATTGCACATCAACAAGGGGCAGGATCTAGAGCAAAAAAGGCTAACTAGGTACCCATTATGGCTTTTGCTTTTTTTTCCCCCTTTTCTGCTCTTTTTCGTGTGCTTCTTCACCTGGTCAGGCTAGGATTGGCAGCCTACCGGCCGAGAGATATGTATCGAAGGGACAGCCAGCTTGAATAGATCCAATGTATCTTCTTTGATTTACTGGTCTACCTCCCTACTATAAATGTGACCCGAATCGCAGATTATCCGCAGGAAACACCAACAGCGCCAGTCGATGCCGTACAAACAGCCCCAGCAGTCCACACACCGTCTGTACAGCGACCATGCTCAGCGCCAGCTTCTCCTCCCTCATCGGGCCCATCCACACCAACCACAGGTTCATGATGGTAAGATTCGTGGACTCCACGATCTCTCCTTTATCGTTCTTCGTCACCCGCACCAGCCGCAGCCGGTGCAGCAGCTCCAAGGCCATGGCAACCGGTCGTGCAGGGGGCACAGCCCACTCGGTGACCGACGCGTCCAGCAACCCCGTTGAGGCATTAAACTTGGGCAGACGGTGTCGCGGGCACGGGATGATATGAAACAGCTGCGGCGTCGAGTATAGGAAATTGAAGATCTGGGGGATGAACAGGAGCAGCAGGGTCTTGCTGAAGTGGCCCAGGATCCCGACCACGGCAAACACCATGCCTGCGAAGTAACAGTAGGTGTCGCCCACAAACACTTTGGAGGGGTACCAGTTGTGGTACAGCAGCGCCAGGGAGACCCCGACAAAAGGTAGCAAGAAGTATATCGAGAACAGATGCGAGTCCGTTGCCGGATGCGGGTATGGAGTGAAGGGGGCCAAATACAGCGCATCGTTAGCGATCAGCAGAAGCGCGATCACCAGAGACTGCGCGACCTCCACTCCGTTAATCCCAGCCAGCATATTGATGCTATTCGGGCAGAAGATGGCCACCGCTGCCATGTAGACGTAATACAGCCATCCGAGATCAACGATCGGCCCAAGATAGGGTTGCAACGGCAGGGGAACCACCACGTGTGTGACCCCAAAATCCACAAAGTAGACGATCAGCATCGGGATCGCTCCGAGCGCTGGAATCAGAACCTTGTGTCGCCATCGGATGTCAAGCAGGTCGTCCCCGATTCCCAGGAGGACGATCGATTGCAGAGAAAGCAGGCCGGAGAGATAGGACGCAAGCTAGGGTAATCGTTTAGCCACGACAAAACAACAAATGCATAAAAATCAAAAGAGACAACGAACCTTGCTATGAGGAAATCGGTGGAGGTACCGACCCGTCTCGACTTGCTGCACTTGCAGAACCACGTCCCGGTTGCCTCCCCCGGACGTGGCAGCGACGATGTCTTTATAAAAAGGAAACGGGATAAAAACAATAAGCAGAAGCAGATATACAACTGCGCAAACCGCGCCCATAGTCTCCGGTCTAAGGCAGAAGTTAGTTGGCATCCGCGTGCTTTGGCGCATTCAAGAAATTCCCACATTTCAGGCTTCCTCGGCTTGGCCATATCCTTGCCCTTCAGCCCGGCCTTCATGAAGACCGGCCCAAGCCATCTTATCAGGCTGAATGTGGCAGCATATGCGATTCCGCTAAACGCGATCGAAGCAATCAAGGGCTCGCCGTCGCCCTGGAAAGTGTTGACGATAACCCCGAGAGAGGCCCCCACGAGCACCAGAAGGCTCCAGGTCTCTTTTCGGGATAATGTGGCAGATTGAGTCATATCAAAGAAGAAGATGATAACATATCTGTACTCAGATGCAGAATATTGGTGTTCTGAAGAACCTTGGAACTTCGCAGGGCCAATCAGATGGAGAATAGGCCTCCATGCAATCTGGCATCATGACGGCACTGCGGGTAATTCTGCCGGACGAAATACACCGCCAGCAAAGCGGTGAGCAGGCCAACGGGCGCACCAAGACACGCCCATGCCCGAAGAGGATAAGCGGCGGCACAAGCGACATCCGTGCAGGCAACACCATCATCCATGGCGCGCGCTCCATTTATGCCGGATTCACATGCGCCTACATGTGAGTACATACATGCATGGACGGGAGCTTCCTCTCTGCCCCAGGGTCTCACACAGCCGTTCGGCCCTTCTTCCCCGCTCTTTTTTCTTGCATCCCTGTAGTGGGATCAGGCTCGCTCTAGTCGCATATTGATGGGGATACCGGAACGGCCCGAAATGACAGCTGGTTTCACTGACTTCGACGCGGGCCATCGCGACCTGGTCACCGTCACAAAGTTCAATTTCTATGGCAATCGCATTGTTACAGCATCGTCGGATCATCGCATGAAGGTCTGGGATCTGAAGGACGGGGACTGGCAACTGACAGATACCTGGCGCGCTCACGATGCGGAGATTCGTGATGTAAGTACCCCTCCGTTATGTTCGCAACCTAATATTAAGACGAGACAGGCTACGTGGAATGGTCCATTCACCGGTCAGCATATTGGCAGCGTCGGTGAGGACATGAAGTTCAAGATATGGCAAGAGGATGTAACGCAGCCCCCAAATTCGGGCCGGCGCTTCAGGCCCATTTTCCGCATGATGGCGCCGCATCGGCACCCCTTTGTCTCACTCGACTTTCGAAACATCGACTTGGACACCTGGCTTGCGCTCATCACGCGCGACGGCTATCTCATGGTCATGGAGCCTGTAAGCCCGGACAGCCTTGCGGACTGGCAGGCCCTGGACCAGTTCAGGGTATGCGCACCGCCGCAGCGAGGGGAAGAGACAAGCTTCCAAGTGCAGTTTCACCATGATCCTGTTGATATCACACATACCTTGCTACCCAGCTGGGACCGCAAGAGTCTTTCGCTCGTTGTGGCAGCCATGGACACCGTCAAGATCTATCGTACGGATGCGAACCGTCGCTTTTACCATGCAATTGAACTGACCGGGCATGGGAGCCTCGTCCGGGATATCTCCTGGGCAAATGGCTCCGTGCGCGGGTATGACTTGATCGCGAGCGCCTGCAAGGATGGCTTTGTTCGTATATTCGAGGTCTACACTTCGGTCTCGGGTAACGGGTCGAATAATTCGAACAACCGCAACTCGCAGACCTCTGCTCAATCCCCATCGAACCGTGCGACGGCGCAGTCGGGGATTGGGTCTGCCCTCGCGCACCGCGCCCCTGCATCTGTGTCGGACCGGCAGGCAAGTGGTGACACACAATTCAAGCACTCGTTCAAGGAGGTCGCATGCATCGACAGCAAACATTTGGATGTGTGGCAAGTAGAATTCTCCTATGCAGGTATGTATTGCACTCTTTAATAGCTTTTCCCTGATTAAGTTAAGGGGCTATATGCCAATGATGCGAACAGGTGACTGTCTCCTCTCCTCTGGAGACGACGGTGCTGTACGCTTCTGGAAGAAATCGTTATCCGGTGAATGGGTGGAATTTGCGGAGACGACCATGGCTGATGAGTATGTTCCCCTTCATTGAACTTCCGTCTATCATGGATCATGCAACCACATCTGTTTTGAAAGCAAGTAAAGCTAATCACAGTCAGACAAAACAGCTCTTGAGCATACGAGAGATGTTCTTTAAGATAGTTCCGGTATTCAGGTTGTCTAATTGACCGGCGTTCTGGAGGTTGGGTATGATGATCGAATCTGCACTGTCTGCGTTGGGTATTCTCCATGGCTTCTTTTCTCTTTTCTTTGCATACCGTTCCAGTGTACGTTCTAAGATACCCATATTCTTCTGGCTTCTTTTCTGTGGTTCTCTTGGACGCTGTATTGTACGCACGCATCTGTCGCTTTTCCGGCATGTGTCTCGCATATGTTGTGTGAACACCCAGATTTAAATGAGAACTAGAACTCGCTGCTGCGCCGTATTTTCAATAGTGGTGTGCCTATGAACTATCTCTTGTAGGAGTGTTCCTCATCGAGTTGGAACCTGGGTTCTGTCAAGAAGTCGATTAGCGCTTTATGGACTTCTGGTCTAAGAACATGATCAGGACTTATCTTAGACGGAGATATAATGACTTTGATGTCACTTCCGAGGCCAATTGATGGTTCATGCAGAAATCCATGCCATGAGGTAGCCAAGAGCGACGTCCAAGGACAGCATCAAAATCTCACCTTTATCATGAGCGCTCATCTAACATTGTTAGCAGGATCAAGTGCAGCACGCGGGTGATTCCCTGAAAATCCAGCGGTTAGTTGATACCTTCCTAGCCTAACCGCGTCACATCCCCGGGCTGGGAGCACTCCAAGCAACAAAGAGGCCCCATATTAGCCATTCACAACCCCTCGACGAAACCCGGGGCCTCCTAGCTCAGTCATTAAGGTGAGGTGCACTCACCCCCTGACCTCCTGACAATAGTAGGAGAAAAGGTCCCGGGTTCGAATCCCGGAGGGGGGATGGTTGCAGCGGTGCGGTCATTACCGATATTTCCTGCTAAGATCACCAAATGACCTCTGAGCTCCGGGATAGAAAATCCTGCCTGCCATAAGCAAGGTGGTGTTTTCGTAGGATCCCTCCCCCTACCCACCAACAGGTGGATGGGCCGGGGGTGTGAGCTTTTTGCTTTCAAAAAGGATCTTTGTATTTTGTTTTATCTTGGTCGTTCGTGGAGTGCATATATTTTTGGCCCTTGGGTCCTCTCCTCAGGAAGAAGCTCATGCGAGATAGAGAGGGCAATAATGGCCTCAATGTTATTGAGTTGATGAATGTTGTCGATTGCATAATGCGGCAGTGGCTCATCCTCTAAACAATTCTTGACGAGCAAGCACTCCTTGTGTGGTCCTTCACTTCATCTGTGTCTGTTGATGATGTTCTCTCTGAAGGTTGGCACTCTCACCTCAGAAATCTCTTCAGGAATGGCCGGCACAGTGTTTACTTTTCATTCAGGGAACACAAACTTGCCAGTCACATTACATTATTTGCAAATCTATCTAGCAAGAGTCGCCAGAAATACATCTGACGATTCCGCAGGACTAAGCTCTAGGGACTAAGTACTCTACCGCTCCTTCCTCTCCAGGACATGGAACCTAGTTGTTGCTACACACAATCTGGAAGTCACAATGGAGCTCTTGACGAGCATCACCACGCGGTTCTCGCCAGCTCCGAGGCTGGTCTCCTCGATGGTCTTTACAAACAGGCCCAGAGGCCTTGACATTCGTTACTGCAAGCAATGGCACACGGGGCCAATCTTGGAGCCGGCTTATTCCTCGGTGCCGGTCAGGCACTCGCCGTTGGCGGCCCGGCCTCTCTGCTTATATCTTATGTATCCTTATCTGCATTTGTATACTGCCTTGGCACCGCTATGGCGGAGTTCGGAGCCTATATGCCTTTTCACGGCGTCACGATGGGCCGCCACGGGTCCCGATATGTCTCGCGGAGCCTGGGGTTTTCCATGGATTTCCTTCATTGGTATTCTCTTGGTTTGTTGGTGCCCTATCAAGTTACAGCGGCCGCCCTCATCGTCGGCAGTCTGAATCCGGGACTCCATGTCGCAATCCCAATCACCACGATGCTCACAATGATCGTCGGTGTAAACTGCCTGCCCGAGCGAGCTTTTGAACGATTGGAAACCGGGTTCACACGTGTAAAGATTACCGCGCTCATCGGACTGGTGATACTGTCGTTCGTCCTGTTGTTCGGCGGTGGTCCGGATGGCGAGTTTCTTGGGTTTCGATACTGGAACGATCCGGGTGCCTTTAGCGAATTCCTCGTATCCGGTCCTGCTGGTCGCTTTTTCGCGTTCTTGCAATGCCTCATCTCCAGCGTCGTGGTCTTCAATTTCGCGCCAGAGCTCGTTGTCATCAAAGGTTCAGAAATGGAGTCACCGCGGCGTAGCGTTCCGAGGCAGACTCAGAACAATGCTGGTCTAATGGCCTTCGTCCACATGATGAGTGCCCTTGCGATGGGCATCATGTCTCCTTCTAATGATTCACGATTATTGAACGGCGACTCCCAGTCTGGATCTGGGTCTTCCGGGTCTTCCAACTCTGGTGGAACCTCCCCATTTATCATTGGGATCAGAAACGCAGGGATCCAGCTCCTAGATGCTATTGTGAATGCACTGATCATGGCGTTCAGCTCAACCTCAGGTGTCTCGTTCCTCTACAGGTCTTCGCGCTCACTCCATTCGCTCGCAGAATCGGGCAGCGCCCCCAGGATTTTTAGAGCACGCAACCGATGGGGTCTTCCCTACATGGCTGTTGGTTTATCAGCGCTGTTCGCTCCGCTTGCATATCTGTCTCTGGTTTTCTCTGGTCCCACCATGTTCAATTGGCTGATGAACTTTACCAACACCTCAGGATTCATCTCCTGGATATGCTCCGGTATCGTCTTCTTGCGCTTCCGCAGGGCCCTCAGGGTCCAGGGTGTTGAGCCACCGTACCGCTCTTGGATACAGCCATATGGGGCCTACATTGGTATCACAGGTTCCGCTTTGCTATGTCTCCTCAACGGCTTCAGCGTGTTCTTTCCTTCGAATTGGTCCGTGAGCGAATTCCTCGCCGCCTACACCGGCATTCCCATGTTTATGCTCGTGTATTTTGGACATCGAGTGATGTATCGGCGCGATCCGTGGGCCTGGAGAGCGGAGGACGTGGATCTCCATACCGGTCTGGACGAGGTTCTGGCGGCAGAAAAGCCGCCTGAGGTCAAGGACTGGTGGTGGAAGAGGCTGTGGGAGGGACTGAAAAGACTCCTGGTGGCTATTCGAATTCGGAAGCCTTCAGCGACACCCATCGAGAGACGGGACCATAGGGCACTCGAGGAGTAGATGGATGGTTTGTGTTTCCATACGGTAGACGACTGTAGCGGCTCGAGGTTGGAATGCATATATGTGGCGATGCCTGTGATTCCGTGGGCCTTGGGACAGTTGTGGTCTAGTACTCGCTGTGTGGTAGTTGGTTCCGAACGCCTAGGTGCGATAGGCATATGTGAAGCAATACATACATATCGCTCTGGCCAGACAATAGCAGTTCAAAGTGATATTAATATCACATCAAAATATGCTTCCATTTGTTGCCAAGAGGGCCACAAAGAGGTAGTGTAGAGCCCTTGAAAGAGACATATCTCTACTCTCAGAGATCTCCAACGGACTCTATGTATATCCGAAACACGGTACTACTGAAATTCAATAAAGGTAAGACAAAAATCTCATCGCGAAGGTTGTCACCTCATAAGGACAGGAGCAAAAAGGGTGTTGATATACGAGGTGGTCTGTTTGAAGTGGTAACATCAGCGAGGTAGTTGACTTATAGTTAAAGAACACCCTCCGGCTTAACTAGAATCTAGTTAAGCTTCCCCCCAAACTCAGGGTGGCCTTGGGAGCCGGTGAGCCGAACGCAGCGCGAAGTGCCCTTAAGCGAGCCGCTATACTGCATCTGCACGCTGTCCCATCTCGCCGGATACGCAACGGTGGATTCAGATTGTTAGAATGCAGGCCCCACACGATATTTCTGATCCACTCGGCGGGTGTCTTGCATTTGCAACACACCCATCTGATCCGAGTACCCACGAGCTTCTGCGGACTGTAATTTTCTTCTTTTTTTGATACTCCAAGTTTTCGCAGTGCTTGTGGGAGACTAGGAGTCCCGTGCAACATATATGAGTAACTAAGCCGTGCATTATCTTGTACACTAGCGCATGGTATATGTGCTGGTCGAGAGAGGCTAGTGCAATGGGGGTCGAAATTAGGTGCAAATAACATCGACGACCATGCTGCTAGCACTCGGCAGCGGCCCCGGGGCACCAAGGTGCCGCTGGATATAAACGGCCCGTCGCCGTGGAAGCGAGCCTCGCGGGTCCTCCCGAGCCCAGCAGTCTTATATGCTCCGGACGCCTGCCACGACTCCGACGGTCTGGAGAGACGATGCGGGCTCTCGTTTTCCCATCCGCATCGCGCTCTTCCATACGCCAATATCATTCCACGTCTGCCTGGCCAACACCGCGAGGAAACGGGAGTGGACGAGCCCGTCGCTGCCCGTCACCCATGGCCTGCAGATCGAGTACCCAAAGCAGCCTAATTGATTATTCTCTCCCAACGGCGTTCCCGTGCGGCCATGCCTCGCATGTCGTCGCTGGCAGCCCGGTCCACCGAGCTCGATCGGTTTAGAGTGGGAGTGGCGAGGGGACAGCCATCTCCATCACGATCATGGACCGTTCCTGGGGGGTGTGCCTGTGCTTCTGGGACTACGATCGGGTTCTCTCGTTTTCTCGTTGTGTCTGTTCCCCCGTGCTCTTTATCCTCCTTCTCCCCCCTTCTCTTCCCTCCTCTGAACTTTTGTCTTGCTCTGCCTCATCCGGTGACCTGCCTCTCCACCCACCCGTCCTGCTGGCCCTTCCGCCGGTGTTCCCCCTCCGCCGTCATAAACCTCTTCTCTCTCCCAGCCTCCTGCTTTCGACCACACCACGACCCCCTTTTGCCGTTGCAAGTCCAACGGCTGGGAAAGAGACGCTCCTCTGTGCTGTTCTCCTTTACTGACATCCTCTCTCGCATCTACAGCGCTCCTCCTGGTTTCACCGTGTGTCTAGGGGATACTAGATGATGGTCGGAGTCCTCTCCCGCTGGGGAACAGGTGCTGCCCAGCACCCAGCCTGACCGGTGTGCCAGGCCAAGGGCCATGACACCAGCAGATTTTTCCATTCTATTGTCTGTGGTCTACTCTAACCTGCCTCGATCAGCCTCCTCTCTTGTTTTCTGCGACGCTCTCCCTCGTTGCCCGGCACCGGAAGAGGGACGACATGATGGCTTGCTCAGACTTCTCTTGCTTTCTTGGCTGACCCGGCTCTGCAGATGCTAACCAGCCTGGCCCTCGTTGCTGACTCTGCTCCGGACCAGCTCGACAGCTGGAGACGCTGACCCGAACAGGACGCTCCCCTGCACGGCTTCGCAACCGGCCTGGCAGGCTGTCGGGATGCCTCCCCCAGGCCACACACAACCCACCGGGCGTCGGAGCCGGGCAGCCCGTGGCCCCTTGCCGCATCGGGCCTAGGCGGGCTGGAAGCGGCCCAGCGTTGCCTCGTCTCGCCGCCCTCGCCTGCGCTGCCCGCCAGCTCGCCCTCTTGCTCCCCCAACCCGCGCCTTTCCTCTTTCTCCTACTCTCGCTTCCAGGGCCTGCGCGACGCTTGAATGGCCCATCCGTTCCTTTAGCCTCCTCTCTTCCTCTTCCCTTCTCTCGCCCTCCCGCTCCCCCCCCCCCCCCCCCCCCCCCCCCCCCCAATCCCTCCTTCACCTTCTCGTCGCCCTCGAATCCTCTCATCCTTCCTCCTCCCTTCCGTCCTCCCCGCTTCGCCTCCTCTTCCCCCTCCTCCCTTCTCCCTCACCTCATGCGCTTCAGGCCTACGTCGTCCATCCCACTCTCGTCGCTGCCCTCGATCTTCGATCCGCGCCCCCTTCCGGACCGTCGCACGCGCACGAAAGGCTGACGACTCGAGCGACGTGGCCTTCTTCCGTCTTCCACTCGAAACCTGCCTCTCACTTACCGTCGACGACCGTTACGACCGCTGACGCGCCCTGCGTCCCACCTCTGCAGTCACGAATTCCACGGCTCTCCTTTCGCGTTCTTGGCTTCCCTTGGTCCGCTTCTGCCAGATTCCGGTTTCCCGGCCTCGTCCCCAACCACCACAACCACGCCTGTCTCTGCAACAACACGTTCCCATCCGTCCCGGGGTTCCGAGTTCATCGTCCTGGTGCTGGCGCTGCGCCGTTGTTGTGGAGTGGTGGACACGTGCACCCGCCATCCTTGACAGCTGACATGCGTATTGTCTGCTGGGTCGACCTGACTCGGTGCTGAGGAAGAACGTCATCGAGATTCTGTGAGAGGGGGTACGCTGTCAGATTATGACAGATACCTCCTCGGTCGCAACCACGCAGCCAACAACGGAACCGTACCCGGTCACCGCCCCTCTGAACTCCCCCGCCCCGAACGGTGCCGTCTCCGACACCATCCCCCCAGAGGATGACGAACCGTACACCATCAAGTGCATCTGTGCGTTCGAGGATGACGATGGCAATACGGTCTTCTGCGAGGGATGTGAGACCTGGCAGCACATCGAGTGCTACTACCACGGTCAGGAGGTGCCAGAGGTCCACAACTGTGTCGACTGTGAGCCGCGGCCTCTGGACGGCAAGCGCGCTACCGAACGGCAGAGGCGACTCAGGGAGCAACTGAGCGATGGCGGTGACCGGAAGTCGAAGCGATCAGGGACGAAGAGTCAGAAGAAGAAGGCCAAGGACCATCATGACCAGGTCAACGGCTACCACCACAGGAGCGAATCCAGCCCCAGGGACCAACCTCCCGCCAAGAAGCCGAAAACGAGCCACAAGCCGTCTACGTCGGTGAGCTCGTTTTCGGGCGCTCCGGCCCTGCAGCCGGAGTCCCGGAAGCGTTCTGGGTCCACGACGAGTCCGACCAAGTCGTCCGGCCCGTTCATCCCCCTCTACTCGAGCGAGTTCCTGCATCTCTACGAACGGGACCGAAAACATGTGCACATGGAAAGCAATCTCTTTGTCAACCTCACCTTGGCGGCCGACCTGGCATCTTGGGTCAAGGACCCGGCCGCCCTGGCGCGGGTTGTCAACGGGCGCTCGCCCCAGGACGTATTTACCCGCTCAGACGCATCCCTAGATCCGTCCACGTGGCCTTCCCTCACGCTACACTCTTTCACCGATACCAGTGTGGAAGTCGATGGAAAGCATCCTACGTTCAAAACGCTAAGAACGGAAGAAGCCATCCGCAAGGACACGATTGTTGGCGAGGTCAAGGGGAAGATCGGGCTGCTTCGCGATTATTGTCTCGATCCCAACAACAGGTGGCAGGAGCTGCGACATCCGGAGCCATTCGTCTTCTTCCATCCTCTACTTCCGATCTACATTGACAGTCGCGATGAGGGCACCATCCTTCGGTACATCCGACGATCATGCCATCCAAATGTGACCATGAAGACCTACATCACGAATGAGGTCGAGTATCACTTTTGCTTCGTCGCAACGCAGGATATTCCGATCCATTCCGAGATAACGGCCATGTGGTACCTCGATCAGCAGCTCGTCGGGTCTGCCAATGGGTTGATGAAGCCGGAATCAAGTGACGGCATCCAGGAGGCGGCGGCCATCTGCCTGAGCAATGTGTTGGCCAACTTTGGTGGCTGCGCTTGCGACCTTGGAAGTAAATGCCTGCTTTTCCGTTTCGACCGCCGGTCCATCCCGAAGGCCACCGACTCGAGCACGAAGCAGCTCAACGGGAAGCGAAAGAAGGCCAAGAGCAGCAAACAGACTACTTCACCGCCAGGCACTGGGCAGGCGACCAATAGTCGCGCCGGAAGTGAAGGGGTCAAGAATCAGGACGACGATGATCAGGCTGATAGTCGATCCACCTCTGGTTCCGCTCGGGGTCAAGCTCGCAGCCGGGATCTGACTCCCACGCAGCGGACTCCAAGCGACCTGGGCGATTCGGAGCTGTCTGCTCGTGACAAGCGGAAGATTGCTGCCGTCGAGAAGAAGTTCGAACAGCTCGAGCAAGATCAGCAATCGCTCCAGAGGAAGAAGAAGCGTAGTGGCGGTCAGTCTGCGCAGACGACACCTACCGTTGCTAGTTCGGTAAGCTTTCCCCCCCCCCCTTCCCCCCCAATCGAGCCGTGTATTCGCTGTGTATTCGCTCTTTCGACATTACTAACGTGTTGTCACAGAAACAGGCAGGATACTTTGCAAATCACGGAATTCAATCCAAGTCCCTGCACTGGGATACGGGAACCGAGCATCAGTCTCGGTCTCCCCCGTCGCATCTGTCTCCTAGCTCTCCTCAAAAGGCTTCACCGCGGAAGACATCGGAGTCCAACACTCCGGCAGTGCGGTCTCCTCTGGGCCGTCCGCAATACGTTGATTCTGCGATTCAGACTGATCCAGATGAGAACGATGTTCGATATGTACCTCCTACGCCGCCGCCGCCGCGCAGGCAGAGCTTCGTGCCACTCACACAGCGGCTGCTGAAGCGATGCCATGAGGATCGGGTCAAATTCGAGGAAATGTGCCGCCAGCGCGATGCTCTCGCCAGTTCAGCGTCCGGCGGCTCACGACCTCCCAGCTCATCGGCTGCAAGTTCAGATGGGACAGCCGGGAAACCCGCTGCGAATGAAATCAACGATGTCGAGATGAAGGATGTCGACCCGTCCCAGTCTGGTTCCTCGGGGGCGGGAGGTCCTGTGGTGAGCTCAGAATCACATTCTTTGTCTCCTGGTACTCCTGACGGTGTCACCAAGCCTCCACCGCCACATCCGTGGCCCTCGACTGCTGCGCATAACTCCATAATCCCCGGGCAGGCCCCCAACGGTATCCACTCCGATCTCGACCGGCCGGATGCCAAAAATTCAACGGTCCAACCGCCTCCAACACCCATGCGACCACTTCCTGTGCCCAGTACGCCTGGATTGGCCACTCCGTCTGGTTTTGAATCCTCCCTATCGCAGCCCGGTATTCAAACGCCGGGGTCTGGCGTCGCTGCCCCGAGTCCGGTCAAAAAGAAGTTGAGCTTGGGTGACTACCTGAGCCGGAGGGGTACGTTGACGACGCCTACCTCTGAGAAGACTCAGGCTCAGGTGACGGCCATGCCTCCCCCGCACAAGGCACCTGCCTCTCAGTCCCAAGCCGGCAGTAGTCCTACACTGTCAGCGAAAGGGGCAGAGACGCGGACCCCTGCGACCGCGACGGCCAATGCCGAGAAGCGTGAGAGTCCAAGCACTCCTGATGTACGCATGAAAGATGTTGCTGAGCCGCCTCTGTCTTCTCCTTCCGTCTCCTCCATCTCGCCGTTATCGAGGCAGCCGAAGATCCAACCACCTTCGAGATGATGTACCTTTCAGACGTCGATTCCGATGATGGGACTGTATTTTGCTCTCAATAATTTCGCCGAAAAGATTTCATCCTTTCTCGTCTGTCGTGTCTCTGTCTTGATGAATAGGCGTTTCAGTCCAAAAGGGTTCTTTCTCCTTCGGACGAAGGCGTAATGGACGTGCCATTTATGGATTTCGGTCATGGGAACGGAATTTGGGATCTGGTTTCATGAGGGATCTGGTTCGGGCGGATATCTGGTGATGTGGAATATTTCTTTTCGAGTCTTGTCTTCTTTCCGATTTTGCGCCCTGCGGCGCCCTTTTATGTATTTTCCCGGGCTGGTGGCCTGCTCTATTTTGACCATGCAGAGTAGCCGTGACTTGTCTAAATCCCATGGAGTGTAACGCTGCAAGCATCGGCCTCTCCATTTCTCGATACAGCTGGCTTCTGCATTCCCTAGCCTATCATATGTGCGATGGGCAGGTGCGGGTTTCCAACGGAAGGTGGAAAGCCAGTCCTTGCTCTGCACATGTTCGCATTCCAGCTTCTTGCCGATAGAAGCCTCCTGTACATAGGCTCGCCTATCGATCTCTCTACTGGTTAAATCGCGTCTTATTTATGGTTGATGAATATCAGCAATCAACCTTAGTGGCTCAGACGGAGTCTTGTTGATCGATAGCCTTGGTTGGGATAGGACGCTATGATATGACAGGTATTCCAATTTAATGAACTTGAACAATCTCCATGGGCTCTGGTACAGTACAGTTGTTTCCATTCCACTTCTTTGTTTGCCATGTATGTAATCTGTAGACTGTAGGCTGTAGACTGTAGACCGACCTGGCGGGCTGGGCTCCGTGTGTGTTTCTATTTCTATCTATCTAGATATCTAGGCCTCAGCAGTATAAAGTCCTTTTTTTCGGGCCCATATCTAGTATCGTAGTCCTAGTATAGTAGGATCTTCGTAAACTTTGGGGTTTTTTTTCTCGGCTCTCCTGTATGTACATGGGTCGGGATGATTCGTGGAAATGACGATGTAGCTGCGTCAGAACACATTCTGAAGCGAAGCTTCCGGACGGATGGACAGGATAGTGTTTACCTGCATCCAGAGATAAAAAATAAGTCTCACGACGACGACGATGATGATGACGATGGAAGTTCTAGTTAATCGCAACAAATTAATCGCCAATATGCTTTCGCAAGTAAATCTAATTTAATTGCGGTGATATATGGCCCTGCTTTCTCTCTCTCTCTCTCTCTGGTTACGTTGCTATTAGATTATTATTAAGAGGTGCTATTACTAATTGAACTGAAACCACATGTCCTATAACATCACCGACAACAACAAGGAGGAGAAGGAGGAGGAGAAGACCCAGAAGCACATGACCGCGACCGCCTGGTCCCACATCAACGGCTCTCCCCAGGAGATCCTCGACCGGTACTGCGTCGCGGAGCTGTGCAAGGGGTGGCCCGTCTACCGCGATGCCGCGGAGTGGGATCATTTCCGCCATCTCTTCGCGGAAGGGGGGGCTTGGGTGTTTACCAGTATGTCCTATATACCTGTACCTACCTATCTACCTACTTATGATATGGTGCACGCGGGACGGGACAAACTTACTAATAGTATGTACTTAACCTGAAATTGGCTGACCGGAGAGACCACAGCATGGAGCGGCGGCCTCCCCATCGACGACTTCATCCAGGTCTCGAAAGAGGGACGCGCCAAAGGCGAGTTCATCACGCACCGCGAGAACGGCACCCTGGTCGACCTGGACCCCGTCACCAACCGCGCCGTCGGCAAGATGAAGGCTACGATCTCGCAGCGGTTCACGGCCAACGTTGACACCAACAAGCCCCAGTCTGACTCTGAGTCTACCTCCGAGTCCACCTTCGACGTCGAATGCGACTGCCGCTTCATCTTCTTCTGCAAGAAGCCCTCCACGTCCGTCACCCCCAACGACCTCCCCGGCCGCCGCGACTGGAAGATCCAGTACGTGAAACTCTTCTACGAGAAGGACCGGATCATTCCCATAGATGGGCACGGAGTGCCCAGGTTCCACCGGACCGACCTGCTCAAGTACCCCGTCGGGTACCAGTACCTGGGGCTCGCGCAGTCGATGCTGGGGTATAAAGTGCGGAACGATCTGCCGACTATGAGGAACGAGAGCAGTCAGGCGTTTCGGGCCATGTATGAGGCGATGGAACGGTGGTTGAGGGCGGAGCCGGGGGTGGCGGATCTGTTGGGGGTGCCAGCCGGAGGAAGCAAGGCGGAGCCAAGGTTTTAACCAAGTATCTATCTATGTACTGTACATAGATAGGATATTTGAGAGATTACGGACACCTTTCAGAGAGCTTTTTGGCTTCGCTTTTTGGTGTTGTCATCATTTTCGGGTAAGAGAGGGAACAGCCGGAGCAAAGGGAGGCGGGCAGGGACGAGGTTCACATCTGATATGTTATGTTCTTTTTGTCATTGAAACTCGGTATACCTGTAAACATGCGCAATAACCGATTGAGTGGTTGTGGTCAGGTTTAGCAGTAACATTTCCAAATGGATGATGTCAAGTGAACGACGAGGGGAATGACAGAGGATTTGTCGATTCATCGAGCGTCCATCGTCAACTTGAAAGAAGCCTCTTCAGGTTGAAGTATCGAATCAAGTACCTGGCAGGGACTCTTTCCAGCAGATTCAAACTGAAAACAATTCAAGGTGACAATAGTTCTGGTCACATTGAATAGGATATTGGATGGAGACTCAGTCGCTGGTTTGCCTGATGCCTCGTCTTGTATGTGTTAGTAGCATACCGCATGAGAGCCAAGATCTCTGTAAAGCAGTAAACTGGCCCATTTGAACGGTGAGAGATATTCGACGGTAAGTGTGGCTCTCCGCTCAAAAAGAATCTGTTCTAACAGTGTACAGAAGAAGTCGGTACGTCACTAAGACGGCGGCGACATCACGGTCACGTGCAAGCATCGCGGGCCTCGACTGCAGCTCCAACAAAGTCCCAAAGGCCGCGCTCTCCAAGTCCTCACAGCTGCGACTACGAACACCGCACGGCCTGCTGCTGGCTCTGTCTACCTGACAGAGCCCGATCCGGTCGCAGACACCTCACTGTTCGACGGCCGCTACCATGGCTAGCACGATCGATCCCGCCCTCCAGGATCCCCTTCTCGCGCTCCGCCGCGCGATTGCGGCGTCGAGCCTCCCGACGCCGACGACCTCGCCAGAGCTCTCGAGCGAGCATGCCACGGATGACCTGGCCAAGGCGACGCACCTGTTCTTCACGCACCCGATCCCGCTGTCCATCCCGCTGTCGACGCCCACGCGCTTCTTCTCCGCCAGCAACCCCGAGAAGGGCGTCGACCTCCGCAGCATCTTCTTCGCCTGGCAGAAGAAGGACGTCGCCATCCCCGAGTACATCGCGTCGGCGCAGGAGCTGAACGAGGCCCTGAAGAAGAAGGAGCGCAAGGAGGGCGAGGAGGAGGAGCAGGTGCAGAACCTGGTCTTTGTCGAGCGCCTCGACCTCATCACCTGGCTCGAGGGCGCCTCCGATGAGAGCGAGTACATCAAGCCCCTGGAGGGTGCGGCGGCCGCCGCTGCGGCCGCGCAGGTTGCGGATGCCTCTGCGAACATCGCGTCCGGGGCCGCTGGCGGTGTTCCCTCCGTCCCCAGTGGTGGCGCGGGAGGAGCGGTGCCCGCGACGGGGCAGGCGGGGAGGTTGACCAAGGTCATTGATCCCAGATTGCAGGAGATTTACAATGGGGAGAGAAAGATGGGCGACCGGAACACTGTGTTACGGGGAATAAAGCCAACGGTACGTGCAAAAGTCCATATCCGCCTTTCAGAAAGTTGCGTTGTGTTATGCTAACTAGCTGCAACAGGACTTCTCGCACGTTCGAAAGACCGCAGAAGCTTTCCTCGGCCGCAATCGCTCTCGTACAGGACAATATCCTCCAGGCGTCAAACCAGGAACCAGGCCGCCTGGCGTTCCTGCTCCGTCCGTGGGTCTCCCCATACCCAAGAAGCCCGGCCTGCCAGGCTCATCATCCTCCCGCCGCCCCGACCCCATCATCCTCCTCTCCCCCTCCGCATCCTCCCTCATCCGCATGTCGAACATCAAGTCGTTCCTCCAGGACGGCGTCTTCGTGCCCCCGGACCACCCGACCCTCGCGACCTCCACCCCGTCCAACATCCTCCACATCACCCGCCCCCTCCGCATCTTCGCAGACGCCTCGCAGGCCAATGCCGGCGGGCCCATCGGCTCGCAGACGGGCGCGAAGAAGCCAACGCGCTTCATCCTCGTCGACTCCACGGCCAACTTCAAGCCGGACTACTGGCAGCGCCTCGTGGCCGTCTTCACGACGGGGCAGACCTGGCAGTTCAAGTCGTACAAGTGGTCCTCGCCGCCGGAGCTGTTCAAACACGCCACGGGCATCTACGTCGGCTGGCGCGGGGAGGACATCCCGCGCGAGGTCAAGGGCTGGGGCCGCGGCGTCAAGAGCTTCGCAGTCGAGAGGTGGGATGAGAAGGGTGGCGTGAACGGCGCTGGGCGCTGGCGGGACCGCGAGGTCGTCGAGGGCATCTGGACCGCGATCGAGGAGGGGATGAGAGCACGGGGATGGGGCACGACTAAGTAGGACGGTTTCTTTTTCTTGCAATTTCTACCTGCTGTAATATCTTCTATCACATCACCTCGTCACTTTTCTCCTTTTCTTCCGGAGTCGCACTCGAGCTATCATTCATGACCCTTATAGATCCATCCCACCGGGGCTATACTATTACCATTCTAGTCTTTACTTTTTCAAGGGAGAAAGAAAAAAAAAGAGGAGAATCGATCAATCAAGCAAGCAATTTTTCTTTTTAAAGTGCACGGGAAGGAAGCAAGCGCGGGCGTTTTTTCGTTATTGTTTTCAGGGATGCATGGGATGGATGTATGTACTGTACTGTACGTTAGTTAGTTTAGTCGGTTTGGAAGAGAAGCATTTTTGTGAGAAAAAAAAAATGGACCTGTTAATATTACCATCATTACTGCGAGAAAAAAAAAGTGCAGTGAGACAGATGTATGTCTTATTAGCACATCGTACATAGCATATCATTATCATAGCATAGCATACGTATAGATAGAATACAGGTCAGGACAGGACAGGATAGCATAATATAGGCACCGCTGAACATTGTCAATCAGTGAGTGCATGTACATCCCCAGAGGGTTACAGTCTCCGGTAGGCTTCTGTCCATCTATCTACCTATAGTGCAGTAGTATGATCCGCATATCGATCAATAGTTTCATATCATATACAGTACATAGCATCCATATCATATACATATACATATTCATCCGTAGACGTGCCTGAAATTTCCATTTTCGGGAGACCAAAATCGCAAGAGGAGAAAACAGAGCAGAGAGCAGAGGAGAGGAGAGCAGAGAAAGCAAGAAAGAAGACGGTCCAGTCAAAGTCAGGTCAATCAAGTCTGTGGTACTACTTACTGAACATGTACATGTACATGTACGTGTACATACTTACTCATCTAGTTCCATAGTTCTATTTCTCTGTCCGTTCACCCGAGCCAAGCCAGTTAAGTCAACTTACCTAGCTGATGAAGAGAGAGTATGGAGTGTGAGAGAGGTTAGAGAAACAAAAAGATGAAAGTCCGTAAGTATGTAGGGTACGGTAAGTAGTTGCAGGCCAGGTTTCTTCTTATCCTCTGTCATTCATTCATTCATTCTCGTTCTTTCTTTTCTTCCTTTTTTCTTTTTCTTTTCTTCTTTTTTTTGTCACCCTTTAATGTACAGTATATGGGCCAACTTGCAATTAAGTCCTTGTGGATGTCAAAAACAAAAAAGTAAGCAGTAGCCTCATGTCCGTCTCTCCGATCTGAAGTCGACCGAGGATTAGACAACGGACATAGATAGGTAAGATAGGCAGAATGCTGGGGCAGGCGCAACGGCGAAGAATAAGTTTTTAAGTGCCTGGCACAAAGTGCGGCGAAGAGAGGAAGATAGATACGAATATTATTATCATTATAATAATACCCTGCTTCCAAGTTACACTCAATGGAGAAAAAAAATTGTAATGTAAGATAATGCTCCAATTACATTACCTAACCACTCTAACACCTGACAACGCCTGTTTGCTTCTGACACATGTGAGAATATGACCGACTGTATTACTCCAGCAAACGAAAAAAAAATAACACAGGAAAGGAACAAGAAAAGAAATCGAACCAGCCATCCTGTTTCTTCTCCTCAAATCAACATCATGGGATGAGAGGAAACATGAGACAAGACTGCCCTGGTGCCATGAGTCCTTTGTCTAACAGTAAATAGAATCAAGAAACAGTCGAGGAAACACTTCAAGGGACACCTTAAAAAAGACATGTTCTTCGAAAAGACATGACAATGTCGAGACCATTGAAAAAAAGGGGGGAAAAAGGGGAAAAAAAAAATAATCGATACTCGCTCAGTCCCAAATGCAATTTGCATGACAAAGCTTCAATTCTTGAGGTACAGATAGGGAAATCGTGGATGCAGACATGCACATGACAAAACAAAGGAAACAGAATTATGCACAACAATCCCAAGAAGCACGTAAACGCCGATCCAATGCTTTCCATAGACGTTCGCCTCTCAACCTTTTCCATCCCCACCGGTGTGAACAGGTATGACACATTCACCCTTCCGGCCATTTCTATCATGTGAGCAGTAGAGGGATAAGAAAATTCGTGACTTCTTTCATCCCTGAAGGGGGTGTGAATCAGTGGAGTATTAAGTAGTAGGAGTATCATGCGAACGTAAACGGTGATGGCTGAGGAGGTTCTGTGGATGGTAGTAGGAGGGAAGTTCGGAGTGGAGGGATGCAGACGGAGCGGTGCGGAACGGTCGAGCGGAGGATAGTGACATCGTATATCGAGTGCATAACCGTGAACACAGGAAGGTCAAGGGAGGAGACAGCAGACCGATGATCGATAGAATACAGCGAGGTTCGTCCTGCAGATAGCCGCCCAATAAACGCAGAAATCGAGGCTGAACATTTCATAGTGAAGGCTGCGATACTAGCACAGATCCGTACTACATTATTCCGGTCTCATCGAGACAATTAACGGGTCGCGTCAGCCACAAGTCCAGGTAACCGACAATTGTCGAGGCAGTTCAGCGGACAGACAACGGTTGACCGAGTGACGAGTTTGGAAGAAATAGATCGCGTCAAGTTCGTCATCAAGATCTCGCGGAACGACTCATGGACCGCTCTGGAAGCGGAGCTGGCGTAGGCGAATATGCTCGACTAGCTCCGGTGGTATCCAAACCGTGTTCTTGCAAAACAACGGAATACTTTGGATCGCGGAGGAACTTGGGCACAGAGTCCTAGAAAAGGTGTTAATTGACTGCATTTACGCGTCCCTGCCCTTGCAAAAGGAAGGGCTTGTATGATACGTACACTCGACATCAACTTAAAGACTGAGTCTCGTGCCTGCTCGAATAGGCTCACGACTTCTTTGAGGCTCTCGAGCATTGACTCATCATCGCCAACAGCCTTGGTCATCCGACTTGCAAGACTGTTTCGCAGAGCATGATCGATGTTGAGCTCGCATGGGGAACCTGGAGCCAAAAAGGCGTTGTACAGTCCTGCCGTCGTTGTTAGCTAGACTGACATAAGGTTCTCTCGAGCTGAACTAGCATTAGGAAGGCCACCAACCATACGCAGCTGCAAGGGTCTCCCGAACCGCCTCAATCTTCTTGAACGCACCCGCCTTCTCCTGTCGATGATAGTTCGCCGTGAATTCCGACACGTCGACATAGAATGAGAGATTCTCTTCGCAGAGCGAGTAACGCAAAAACTCGCGGAACAGCAGCCTTAGAGCTGGGTCCTGAAGGATGTGGGTCAAGCGGGCGTTACTGGAATCCTTGGGTGGATTCCCATGGATGGGGGGAGGTTGGGGATTCTTATCCCGAGCAATCCATCCACATAACTGCTTACCCCGGTCTGTCAGGCCGTAGATGGCATATTTTGTAGGCTGGAAGACCGCATTCGTCTGTTCGTTGTAGTTCCTGTCTTCCTGAAGAACCGTGATCAGCCCGTACTTGACGAACAGCTCTGCGATCAGGCATGTCTCCTTTCGGTCGATGACTGTCGAACAGTCCATCAGCCAATCGACAGCCGCTTTCCCAGTGAAAGTGTTTGTATAGATTTTATCCCCGATCTTCCTCTCCTTCGCCATCTTCACTCCCACGAGACCATTCGTATAGTCACTGACCGAATCTGAATCAGAGCTGGACGTGCTGTTCTTGACATTGGGACCATCCTGGCCAACAAAGCGACGGAAGATGACTTCGATTGTGGCACGATCATGCGATATTTTATCGGTCTCAGGGTCCCTCTCCAAGCTGACCAGCTGCATTGTGTTTCGGGGCGACTCCAGGACTTCCATGACATGTCTCGCGGTAATTCCATTTCTCTGACAAAAACGTTGCAGGATGTTGATTCCCTTCGGAGTCAGCTGAAAGAGCCCTCCCTTCATCGGAAATTGCGTCACTTGTCTGCCATCCACAGCTTCGATAAACCGAGCATCAAGAAAGCGCTGGCAGACTGACCTGGCCATATCCTTGGCCATTGAAAAGGTTGTCGTAGTTGTAGTGGTAACAATGCGCGACGGGTCCTTAGGGTCAGGCATGCGGTTGGATTGTGAGAACTTGAGCGAACCCAGATTAGTGATAGCCTCCTCTGATGTGAAGGAATGCTCGAATTTTGTAAAGCGCACGCGATGAGCTTCCAACTTCAAGCTGACTATCAATGTGGCAAACAGATCCTTAAAATCCTGTAACCAGGTAAGCGTGGAACACGATTTTTTTTTAACAAAAGGTAAAGAGAAAAAGTAGAAAACAAAAAAAGAAAAATAAAAAGCCTGAACCACAAAGCTATTTCCAAGAAATGGGAACACCATACCTTTGTGAACGGCCGATCCTCGTCGGTCATTCGTAGCAATCTCGAAGATGTTTGATGCATCTTGCTTGATGGTTGCGACAACTGCGACGAAGATAATTGGTCCGATGAACGCGAAGCGCGCTGGATTGTGTACCTGCGCCTAGCAGACGACTCCGTCTGCTGTTCTGCAGGATTGGAAGGTGAAGAAGAACGACTCTGCGGTTCCGGTGTACCTGTTCTCCCAGACTGCTCGAGGTTTTGAGGCCTTTCCGTCAGTGATCTGTTGGTTTGGGCTAATTGTTCACTGCTTGTCCTTCTGTCCAACAGAGAAAGAGTAAAGCCAGTCAAGCCAGAGGTAGTCGCAGTCGAAACACCACGGGAATGCTTTGATAGGCTTCCAGAAGAGACAGAGGAACGCAGTGAGGAATTGGAATTGATACCTATGGAGGTAAGGGTTGCTAGGGCGTTGGATGTTTTCTCCCGAGCAAGAAGGGCCAGTGATCGTCGGTTGCCTCGAGATATAGAGCCGGTAACCGAACTCGGAAGAGTAGTTGATGTCGCTGTGGATGACGTGAACTCCGGGCCAAGGTCTACAGGGGGTAAAGAGCCGTAAGGAACTTGGGATGGTGTCTCTGATGATTCTTGCGGCTGGTTTTCGGGAGATGTTGGCATTGAACCCGAACCAGGCGTAGGGGTAATAGAGGGTGAAGCCGTGGGAGCGGGAGAAATAATACCAGGAGCCGTCGCAGTGGAGGATGATGTACCCGTCATGTAGTATCTGCAGGGCAATAATAACCAAACTGCGCTTGTAATGTTGGGGGGGTACTCCGTACACGGCTCTAAGACTCTTAGTATGGAACCAGGCTGCTAGGGTCTGCCTGTCATAGACGACCCACCCGAAAGCACGAGTCCGACTGGGGTCTCATGCAAGAGACAACGGGGGACTTTCTGCTGGCCTGGCGTTTTTTTCCTTGGTTGCGTGGGCCCTGGTGGCTTTCGGAGATAGCCTAAGGAATCTGACGCCACCAGCCAATAGCAACGGCGAAAGCCCAAGGCCCGCGAAGATCCTTAGGGGCGATCAAAGCTGGCTCACAAACAAGGGTTTCCAATACGGAAGACACCGGTGTACACAAGAGCTCGCCAGCCAGACAGAGAAACCACTGATCTGCTGAGGGAGGGCTGGTCCTTGTTGCCCTACAAACAACGACGGACTGAAGAATCGGAAATCGTGTGGGAGAAGTACTCCGTAGTGCGGGTCCCCCTTCGCCTGTTCGTTCAGTGGGTCTCGAAACCGAAATCGTCGGATGATCAGCGGAATTAGACCGCACAAAGTTTGACCAAATAGCAAGGAGCCAGGAAAGAAAGAATATAGTAATGAGATAATCGGGTGTAATCTCTGGAGAGGACGGGTACTATGCAAGCTAGGGAGGCCGCAGATCCCGAAAGGTCTGAAAAGCTTCCGAGATGAGATGGACAGCTGAAGTGTGCAGGGAGTTAAACCGGAGTGTTGCCGTGTCCTAGTTCGAAGCCGGACAGTTGGGGACTTGCGCCTTCCAGAGCTTCTCGGGAGTCGGGGCTGGGCGAAACGTGGTGGTGGATAGTAGTAGTGGACTGTGGCGTTCAGGCCTTTAGGGCCGGCAGTTGTCCACAGACTTCGGCGAAACCTACCGCCCAAACAAAAAAAAGCCTGCGAGGCTGAGGGTGAGAGGGGCAGCGATGGGAAATTTGGTAAGCCGGCCCCAAGTCCAAAATCGGGTCAAGCGCGGCAGTAAGCAGAGATCGTCAATTGAGTCATTCACCGCAACCAGCGCCCGGTATGACGCCAAATAGTAGAATGTAGGGATTGACTTGGACGCCTCTATTCCAAGTCGGGTAACACTTTGAGTTACTCCCCAAAACCCCAGATAGATAAAGTCTCTCCTCGAACCGAGTACCTGGAGAGGATCGCCAGGATTGACTGTGGCTGGAGCAAACGGTACGAGGCGCAGAGAGCACGTGGAATTGGAGAAATGGAGACGGCACAGAAAATGTAAGGGGAATGATGGCTCGGATAGAGCGGCAGGATATGAGCAGGTCGAACGGGATGGTGGACACTGCGGCTTATCTAGTGCTAATCTCGCCTTCAGTCTCAGTTCAATCCTGGTGGCTCGTTTGCAGTGACAAGACCTGGTCCCGTGGATGTATCGAGTATGTGCTCTGTAGAACGAAACAGCACCACAAAACGAAGATGAGAAAGAGTTCCTTGGGGGTTAGGGTTGAGAGCGAGAGGGAAGCGCGTGTTCGTGTCTATCTGCGCCTGAGGAGCAGTCTACCCGGTGGATCCAGCGTGCAGTCCTGTAAGGGAGATGGCTGAATCGTATGGCGTCCTGGGAGCGGTTGCTCTGCGGCGCGGCGCGTTTCCCTGGCCGTTCGATGTGCCTACCCTAGCCCAGATCCACGTTTATTAAATCCCGGCTCCACGTGGGCACACGTGGAGAGGAGCTGCTGGAAAGGTTGGATTCGCGCCCAAGTTTCCGCCTGCCCTCCTTGCTTGGGGCGTCGCTACGCGGTGCGATGGCGCACTCCTCGACGTTCAGGCTCGGAGATTTTGTCGCGACTCACCATGAATCTTGGCCCGTTTTTTTTTTCGGCAGAATCAAGAGATCGTAGGCGTGCCAGTGGCCAACTCTGGTGGGGTTAATCACGCTGTGGAGCCTCCTTCTTCTGAGGGGAAGCCTCCTGACTCGGCCGGTAGCGCTCGGCGGTCTCGCTTGCTAGATCGCAGCGGAACGGCGCAATGATAAGGAATAATAACAATGGATCACCGGAGACTGAGGCCGAGCATAGCAATTACTCCGTACTTCTCGGATCTGGCCGCCTGGCGAGAGCTGCAGATAGGGAAACGTAGGGAAGCGCCAAAGCTCCGCAGGTTATTGAGACGCTCAGATCGCCCAGCAGTCCAGCTTGTAAGACTTTTTTTAAACAACGCTCCTCAGGCTCGAGTAGCTTCGGAGACGTAGCAGTTTCAAGATGTCTAAAACAAATGGCAGAATCTGGACCTGTATCGACCAAAGCCCAACGGCAATTCATGCCACTGCGGTCAGCCTCGATGGATGACCGGGAACGGCGACGACGAAGCGGTGAAGGAAAATGAAAGATCTGGCAACGCAAGGAACCAGACCAGTCAAAAGCGCGTAGTGGCCTAAGAGGGGATAACGGGGAATCTGCTGCCAATGGCCCCAATGGCGGCAGGCAGCGTTAGCGAGAGGGGACCATGCGATGTGAAACCATGACACCATTTCCCCCTTCCTTCAATAAGAAGAAGGGTAGTAAGATGGCTGGTGAGGACGGCTTACCAGGATTGATGGGTCTCTGACTCTCTGCACGAGATTACTGTACTGGGCTGTAGATTGGAGAGAGGGGGCGGCGAACGATGTCCTTGAAGCCCTCGCGGTCCGAGGAACTGACAAGCCATGGGAAGGCTGGAACGACAGCGTTAAGGCTTACGCAGTAGTAGGAACGGCGTCATTGGCTTCAAGGATGCTTGAGCAGGCATGCCACGAGCATAAGCGCCGGGGTTGCCACGAGGCCGCCATGCGTTTTGGGCGTTGTTCGCGAGATCGAGGTGGCTTGCAGGGGAGCTTCTCTCTGGCCGCCCAGGATGTGAGGGATCACAGGGCAACGGCACGCCGGTGACACAAGACCTCGTTAACGCGTTGCTCAGCGAGGAGAAAGTGTCTCGTAGGATCACCATCAGCGTGAATGGAGAGATGGAGATGGAGAGAGCATCACGCCATGAGACTGCAAGCCCCGTGACTCTCCTGCTATGTCACCACACCACCACTACATGCATGTGTATATACAGTACAGCGCACAGCCCATCGACCAGCAATGATGACGATAGAAACTCATCTCATCCATTCTCATTATTCTTTGTTGCTCTGTATATGCACTCCTAGTCGACACGGCTCTCGCTTATCCTGCTCATGCACTTCCCTTTCCCGCGCTCTCCTGCCTCGTATCATGCCCTCTCCTGTCTCCAGGAACACCTGCTCAGGAACTGTACCAAGGGTTCTCGTATCGATCCGATCCCTAAACTCTTCATACGGTATCCCATATCCCTTACTTCCTTAGGGCAAATAATACGGAGTATACCGATCTTATTGACAGCCTTCTTCCAGGATTCTAGAACTCCCAGCTCGTTTCACAGTCCCCATCACATTCTTACTGCTATGGTCGCCACATGGCACATGCAGAAGGTTAACCTTCTAGACAAGGGTCTTCTCCGTGATGCGGGATGGGCGGTCAGATCCAGCGGAGAACTATTTCCGTTACGTTTGCTTATGACTCAGGCACCACTTCTTTGCCTGCAGCCTGACACAGAGTAAGACTCAGATCTCCTTAAGCCTTAAGCCTCGAGGATCGAGCGCGGAAACGGCCAGCGTCAGGGAAAGCAAGGGGATCCATCCTAGACGCCCGTTTTCTGCCTTCTGGGCTTCTAGCAAAAAACCCATCTGAAACAAGCTCTAGCGGTCAGGCTGGTCAGCAAGCCCAACCGCCCATGTGGAGAAGAGTCCCTTTGCTTGAAATCTGGACTAAAATGCCACGTGGCGACTAAAGAGGGAAAAAGAAAAAAATTTACATCAAGTCGGTGAGAAAAAAATTAGAGGAAGGCTAGAGCGGATTATGGACACATGTGGTGCGGGACGTCCGGATGATGGCATGATGCATCCCCAAAATACAGCAGCCAAACGGCACCAAAGGGACTACGTGCGTGGTGCACAGTTATCAGAATTTCAATTTCGACACACTTGGAGGAATGGTTACATGGCCTCTGGAAAGTGAGAGGAAAAAATTTACTGACCATCCCCGTGCGGACATCGCAAAGTTGAAGCCTGAGGTTTGTGACGCCAAGCTGGAACCTTGATCGTCACGGAATCATAGACTTAAGCCACAAACTATTCTTGACCCAAACCTTTGGTATCGAGGATCGAGATTCGAGACACGATTCAGAATTCAATCTCGCCGAGACTGACCCAAATCTAACTACGGAGTATAACGCTCCACAACTTTGCGAGTCAGATGAACATCTCATCATTTCCACTGTCTGTCTTGAGCCTTGCAGGAAAAAAATACCACCCAGTCGGTATGAATTACGGCGTCCATAGGAAAAACGCCGCCTGGCCTTGCCTATCAGCCCTAACAAGTCCTTGAGGGGAGAAAGACCGCGGTACCGCCGGTTTTCAGGTTAAGAATATCGCAAGAACATTTCAAAACGTCGGCTAAAGTAGCCGTTGCCGCTGCACACCGTCTGTTTAGGACTGCAAGGGCTCCTTGTCAACATAACTAAAAATGATTGTTGTGTGGCTTGACAGTGCACTCCGTACTGCAACATCAAGGGGAACAAACTGTAACGACAGGCCTAGATAACTAGACCTAATAGGGCCGTTGGTTTATCTTGAA
>ENA-UOXB01000430-UOXB01000430.1-bioreactor-metagenome-genome-assembly--contig:-NODE-430-length-30431-cov-13.472544_pt1 | contig 30431 bp, 27 predicted proteins | sample MGYA00238158_ERZ761615 | MGnify/ENA primary metagenome ERZ761615 (study PRJEB28904, sample SAMN06267902) | bioreactor metagenome | isolation source: Joint BioEnergy Institute, California, USA...
AGTCTTTTTGGTGATCATGGTGATTGAGGTGATCGAGCTGATCATGGTGATCAAGGTGATCAAGGTGATCGTGGTGATCAGATCAATCACGTGCCGATCAGTTACTTCTCTCGGTCCTTTAATTATCCGGCCTTTGTTGGGCAAAGTCCATAACACACTCCTTTTGTTACAATTTAATCACTTTTTTTTGATAGGACTCCATAGCAGTGCAAGTCATTGATTGCCAGCAGTGCAAGCTCTTGTTTACAATATCCCTGGTGGAGCTGAGGTCCAGCCCCAAGCGCCATTCAGCTTGGTCTCTATTAGCGCCGTAGTGGTGGTGAATGAGCTAAAAAATGACAGCATTGAGGAAGTACATCCTTGCAACTGGTCATGTCCTGCAGCCTGCTGCCGGCAGCAAATTGGGGGGCGTAACGCAAAAATTGTCCTAAAACCCAAATAGATGAGGCCGCGTGACGTCGGCGCTAACAACCCCTGCTAGGTTGAGAAGTGTCTGGCTGTACAGCTGAACTGGTGCTGTCGGAGAGAACCGGACGGTTGGCGCGATGTCATGACTCATGACAGTGTGGACATGCGGCCTCTAGATATCATGTCAGCTGCGTTGAGCCTTGGTCACGTCGGTGTATTAGGTTTATGATCTTGCCGGAGTTCAAGGCTCTGAAAGCTCTGCATAGTATAGAGCATGGAGAAGTAGAGAGTAGCTGAGAAAAGGACAAAGCTTTTGCGGTGGACTAATTGAGATTAGATGCTGGCTCTGCCTCAGGGGGCCAGGGCGGCACAGCTAGGATGCTATGATCATCTTCTGGCCAAGATTCTTGATCCACTTTTATCAACTCATAACTGTCTTAACCATAACAAGGAGTCTAATGCGACCCAGGCAGAGTCACAAAAACTCCCTGCATCCTTGGTGTCTGGCGTCCACAGGATCATCCCGAGGTGTTGAGAACAGCACTACTTCTAACAGCATGGTTGGTGTTAACACAACCATGTTGACTGCCATCTGCATTGTATCTGGAGCCTGTTGTTAGTTGTTTCCACTTGTCTGGTTTCTTTGTCTCGTCACTCGGGCTTTACTTTTGAACAACGACATGGTAGTCAGCACCAATCTCCGAAAGGCCTAATCCCCAAATTCTATTTGTCTCCTATTGGATGGATCTGGAGTAAAAAGCCTTCTACAACATAATGGAATTGCTTCTGCCTTCTGGAGCTTATCCCCTCCGTGGACAGTGAAATCCTGGTCATCAACCGGCTTTGCAACACCCCAACGCTCCGTTTCTTAACCAACTTTGAGAACTCCCGTCCTCCTTGTCTTCTATTTGGTCGCAAAGGGAACCCTGGACATATACCTGCTCTGACAGGCCTTAGTTCAATGCTATCAAGCACAAAAAGTACCTTGTAACTACGAAAAGAGGCCAGGGCCACTGATTGCATTCGGATATTGGTATTCTGGCTGTCTGACAGATATTCTGGCAAAGGATGTTTCTACCGTTTATTATACTGAGTTTTAATGTCTTAGAAATTTTAATTGCTTGGGCAAACTGGAAAACCGGGTGCATTTATATATTTACATCCTACTGTAATCCACGGCAGTATGCTACTGCGTTGATAGACCTCGCGAGATCGACGTATGTCCACTAGAGTAGAGCTGCATAGCATTTGACGGACTAGAATCATAGAGAGAATTGTGCACGGTTACGCGGATAATGTCCCACCCCTAGAAATATACCTTACCAGAGATACATTGATTTGAGCAGTCTACAGAAAAAAACACATAGGAGCTCAAAATAAGCGTCGCTGTTTCTTCTCTCACTAATGGGTTTTACACTTAGATAGCGTAGCACGAATTGTCATTGTAAAGCCGCGGATGAGCGCTAACATGCCTGACGTGAGGAGCCGCATATTACTTCTTTGTGGATAGTTTCCTATTGTTTCTTACCAGACCAGTCGCAGAATTGCGGCAAAGTTTTTTTTGTTATCTGTGACGGTATATTCCCTCCCGACGGCGGGACCTCAAGCCTCTCCAGTCTGACTAGAGTCGATCGCCATGGCCGGGCTGGAGAGCCCCAGTCGACTGAACCTTTGCCAGATCCCGGATCCGATACAATGTTTGCCGCAGATTCGGCAGATAGTCATTACGAACATATTCCTATCTGGGATGTTAGAATCGTCTCGTACCGGCGCGGATCGCAGTTGGAAACATACCGCTTCAGACCCAGAATCATACCAATCAGCATGAAGCATGACTCGTAATCGAGAAACAGGCAAGCGACCGTGATACAGCACCGCATCTGTCTTCACAAATACATAGATGCTCGCATAATTTTTTAGGGACACCATTGGGAGATCGATGGATTCGCAGGAAACTGTGCATTAGCATTGGTTCGAGTGTGTCTCAGATAGACAGATACACTTAACGAAGCGAGACTGTTGAAAGAAAATCTCAGTGTCGTAATGGTGCATGATAATGTATTTAGCTGCCTCGTTTAGCGGACAAGGCGACCACAGCCATTGGTTGCCTCCAATTTGCGCAATAATAATCCAACAGAAGACAATGCTGCCTAGTCTTTCCATCCCGGAACCTTGTCTTTGGGATCAACCAAGCAAATCTGTCTAGCAAGCTGATTCCATCCTGAACAGTGACCACTACTGCTTGTGATGTCAGAACACGTCCCACCACCGATCCCCGGCAGCGATCCGGGGAACTGACCACCGCACTTCCATGCCTTAATCCACAATACGGAGTACTCCATATAAAGCAGCCGCTAGACAGATAGACGCGCGTCATAAAAGTCGCGTGTCTACTGCATGTAGCCTTGCTCCCCTCGTGGTTCCCCGCTGAGGGATCCAGAACGCTCAGACGAGCCCCATGTGCGCAGGTTAGAAGATCCAGAGAGCGCCTTTTGCGTTTCTCTCGAAGAACACCATATATCAGACTCCGAAACTACGAGTGTGATACTGCGTATGCACATTGGCATGAAATAACAACACTCGGGCACGAGTTGAACTGCGACGCGAGTCCTCCCGAGACCGTTCGTAACGCCATTTCCGTACGGTACGCGTTCTGCCGCTTACCGGCGTGGTGTCAAGACATCCCCGCTGACGCTGCGCCAAGGCCCAGCGGGGCGTTGAGGACCCGCAAGCACGTCGAGAACGACGAGATAAGCATAATGACAGCCATTGGCCGGAGCAGTTTGCGTCCTCCAGACAATTCTCGAACTCTCACTGCTCTTGCCGAGGAGGGCTACAGACCTAGCATTTTCAGCTACGTCGATCGTGCTGGTCATCCTCTTGCTTTGACAATTACGATAATTTTGTTTGGCGCCCTGGCATACGTCAACCTCTCCGCAGGCGGTGTTGATGTTTTCGACTGGCTTCTTGCGCTGTCCGGTCTTGCGGCTCTCTTCATCTGGGGCAGTGTACGTTTCTTCCTCGCTCTTTATTGCTTCATTCTTACATTATGCTAAGCGTATCTAGATACGTTTGGCCCATATCAGATTCCGTGCAGCTTGGAAGTATCACGGACACACCCTGGACGAGCTCCCATTCAAGGCTGTCGGTGGTGTATACGGCTTGGATGGTGCTGATTATGATATTTCTTGTGCTCATTGCCCAGGTATGTTGTTTCTGCAACTTTTTCCGCACTGCCCTTTTGCTTGTCTTCGTCTTTCTCACTAATAGATGACTAGTTTTAAATTGCACTCTTCCCGCTTGGTCAATCCGGCGTAAGAACTGCAGAATGCTTCTTCAAGGCGTATCTCGCTCTCCCCGTTATCATTCTATTCTGGGTGTGCGGCTACTTCTGGAAGCGCGCAGGATGGTTAACGCTCAGCCAGATCGACATAAATTCTGGTCGCCGCGAGATTGACTGGGAGGAGCATCACGCCATCGAGGCGATCCGGAATTCGAATTTCTTTGTCAGGCTAGCGTACATTCTATTCTAAGGTTGCCATCAGCATCCGCGATGCCAGCCTGTAACTTCAGTGACTGCATCTGAACTTGACCGGCAAAATATATGCCGACATATTCACTAATGCAAGCTTGTTCGTAAGATAAATGGAAACTAGTACTGCCGTAAACCGAATCCCATTTTTTGATACTTTTGGATTCAATAAGGATACTTGCTAGCACTATGGTTATTTGTAGGAGAACAATGACAAGTAGGAAAGGAGAACATGGGACAGGTAGTTTATCTAAGGACATGGCAATTGAGACCGAGAGTGCTGCTTATAGAACCATGACCGACCCTGTAGTAATGGCTCTCCATCCCACATTCTATGCTCCTCCAACACGCCAAAAAGCCAACTTCCCGTAAACCATATTCAGATAGCTTTTGGAGTTATGATGCGATTCATACTCTGCATATTGTCACATCATCCATTTATCATCGCCCTCGTCTTGCGCAGCCAGCATTCCGAGATACCACAATGCCAGCAGAGGTGTCATCGTGGTTGCTCAAGTGAACCTTTGGCATCCCATTGTATTTGTCGGGACAGTTGCAAGTTTCCGTTATCATCCAGCCTCCGAATTGCTACCATTTCACGATCTGTGAGTACAAAGCCGTACCGCGATTGACGTTGTATCATGTAGAAGTTGACCTGACTCAGGACTTGACAGTACTCTCTCTGGTCACTCCTACTGCCTGTTCGTCGCCCAGAATTCCATTTCCAATGTGGCTTTATATCCCCTGGAGCACGATTTGGGCCACTGCCGAATTGCTTTGAATCATAGAATGCAGTGTCAGGTCTGAAATTGTCAACAATTTTTGCTGCTGGAACCGCTATCAAAATTAAGAGCGGTGAGCCCGTCCATCAATTATTACCTGTTAAGAATGTAAAGCCTGCTCGCAAAGCTCGGCGGACTCTTGGGTGTACTATTTTAAAGATCCGAGCTCTGATGATCTCCTCCGAATTGGCAGTCCCAGCAGGTGATTTGATAGGATCTGCGTCAAGAGACGCTGCCATGAGCATATTTTGATAGCGCCCAAGAATTCTATCCAAGGAGAACTCTTGCCAAACAGTGATGGTTTTGATATCATCCGCGCCATATGAATCATTTGTAGTGTCAGTCCCTGGATGTGTAGGAGGTTTTGCTGGGATTGTCGGTAGACTTTCCTGCAAGTATGTCATGATATTGACTTGGGCTGCCATTTCAGAGACAATGATGATATATCAAAGGGTAATAAATATAGCAAGTATGAACTCAAGGCCTTCAGGAAGCTTAAAACTGGTGATTTGCTCTATCTGCTTGTGATCTAAGGAATAGAGAGTGTTAAGGGGGGTTAGAAGCTTCCTAGAAGACCACAGAGCTCTATTTCTACATGAATCTGTTCTTTGGGCTGCCTTAAGGTCCTTCAAAAGGCTTTCACTAATCCTTCAACCTTTATCATAGGTTTTACTGGCATCCTAGACTTTTAAACAGTGCTAATAAAGAAGCACGTATTACTCTTTGATCGAGCTGAATGAGACAACGGATCCGGAAATCTGAGACGCTGCCGCGGACCTATCCGGAAGCGGCAGATGACTGACCTAAAACTGCTTCATTTAACATATATTTATTTCCATATGATAATGACAAAGAAAGTATAAAGAGCTTGGAAAATTCTTCCGGGATCATGACTCACGTAGTAGGTACTGTGGCGAGCATTATACACTTCCCTCTGTTTCTTGGTCCTTGTTGCTCCTTAATGTAGCGGCCCTGGAAACGACCTACTCTATCCGTGGTCGGAAATGTGTCATGAAGGTGGTGAGTAGCCTATGATTCCTATTTACTCTGAACTTCTGGCGTCTAACATGCAGTAGCACCATGATAGAGGCCCAATTCGATTTGCCAACCCGCGCTGAGAGCACAACATTTTTATCTGCGAATCGACGGCATACCGCCGCCTGAAGGCGCATGGTCTCTGCGACCGCGGCATTGTTCCTCAATTCTACGGTACCATCGAGAAGCTCAATCCAATTCTTTATCAACCTCATCTAAAACGTTTCCTCCACGACAAGTGCCCGCCAAACGCTATTCTTATCGAGTACATTCCGAACATGGAGATGCTAGATCCGATGAGAAATGTTACAAAAAAGAGGATTGAGAACTTCATCACTGGCATAAAAGAAATCCACAAGGCTCTTGTCGAGCATAGCGATGTCTATCCCAGGAATATGATGGTTCTCCGAGATGACCCAGATGAAAGGGTAATCTTCGATCGAGCACAGACATTTCATGAGGAAACCTTAACTGAAGAGCAGAAGGAATGGATGGAGTTTGAAGAGGGGGTGGTTGTCGATATAGGAAAAGATATGGGTGAGTGACTATTACGACTTTCCCCTCAAACAGACAAAGTTAGAGTTGCTTTTCGAAGGATATCTTACCACCTGCTTGAGATTGCCGTTTGCTGATCAGGCGCCACTATATGGCAGGAAGCGGATGCTGCTGAAGGACAAATCAATCGCACACTTTTCTTGTATTGACTATGCATAGATAGGATTCTTATGGTCCGGCTCAAGGCGTTTGTTTATGAGTTTGGTTTTCGGATTTTTCTGTAACTCCATTTGCAGAATGGGTGTGAACTATGACATATGCATGTTTGCTTTCCTCAATAAATGTGCTTAAATAAACTATCTGAGTGCTTTCTACAGGTTGTTTAGTATTTCAATCCGAGTTTGCTATTTCCGTCCCTTCTATGCGTTATTATTACGACTACCTGCCGAGAACTCAACTCTAGGAGTCTGGAGACATGCAATCTCCTTAGTTGTTAGAGTCCGCTTAAATGTGATGAGTTCAGGTAAACACCCAGAGAATGTCAATGTCCCATCATCAAATGTACCAAGAACGAAAATTGTACAGTGGGCCACAAGAAGCCATTGGACAGGGCTAGTAAATTTTCGGGTTATGATCATGATATAAATTTAGCCAAAGCAAGAAATTATGTGTTAAAGAAAATTGACGCAAAAGTAGTGCCTTATAATCATGCAGAAGATCCATAAAAAGGCGGCTGGATATACAATATTGCTATCATAGCCGGAATTTTAAGGAAAATCCTCAAAGCCTAAAACGCCCACTGGACTCTTACGCTGCGTTTCTCCTGTTCTTTGCCTCCGTCTGGATCCACTCCTCGGCTTTGCCTTTCCAGCTCTCTTCCCACCGCGAGAGCGCCGGCCTGCCCTCGATCACGTCGTCGATAGCCCACCTCATCCTAGCCTGGTCCAGAGCCCTGTCTGTTTCGCCATCAGGGCAGAGTATGTAGAACGCTCCATCGTCGAGCCCCTTGCTCAGGTACTCCGCAACCTGGCTTGGGTACCACGCTCCGTCGCGCTTCTGGACTTCCTTCTCGTCGGTCGGTCCAACGTTCCCCATAAAGCCTGTCCATGTCCAGCCAGGGATGAGAAGGTGAACGGATATGTGAGATGTGGACGCGTCGGACCGAAGGTCGTGTGCGAGATGCTCGGCAATATGCTTCACGGTTGCCTTGGAGGAGTTGTAGGCGGGGTTCGCGCCACCGGGAGGGTTTGTGATGCCTTGTTTGGATCCGGTCAGGACGATAGATTTTGGTGACTTGTTCGGAGAGGTTATCAGAAGGGGCAAAAAGACAGAGAGTCCGTTCAGAAGACCGAAGACGTTGACATCGAGGGTCTGAGAAGTTAGGATATAAGCTTTCAACCGTCCACAGGAAGACACCTGCATTGTACTGTACCTTCTTCCAGTATCCAACATCTGTCCACGTCTTTATCCTTCCGCCTTCGGCCTGTCCTTCTGCCTTGAAATTCTTTCCTGCATTCAGCATCAACAGATCGACCTCTCCAAAGGTCTCTGTGACTTTCTTTCCGAGATCAGTCCAGGCCGCTTGATCCGCCACATCTATTGCGTAGGCCTCCGTCTTCAACGAGGCATTCAGGCCGGTCAAGATGTCCTTGGCCTTCTGCAGGTTGGCGCTGTCAATGTCGACGAGGGCAAGGTGCATGCCCTTCTCGCGGCAGAGCTTCGCGGTTGCGAAACCGACACCGGAGGCCGCGCCCGTGATGAGGGCGGTTGCTTGGGGACGCAGAACAGACGGCATTTTTGATCGCGACCGATGAGGAAATCCGACGTCACAAGGAATGATATACCTAGCAAAGGCAGGTAGGAGTAATGATTTTCGAGATCTTTCGTGAAGCCCGACAAGCCCCTCTTCCGTTGACGACGCAGCCCCGGCGGTTAGCGGAGATAACGGCGTCTTCCCCGGACCCCGCCTGATTCCGCGGCGGGACGCCCGTGGAACACAGCATCCCTGGACGCGGGTCTCTCCCAGTGTATGACCGTAGATCATCCGAAGTACTTCTATGTAACTACCATTGAGTGAGAATATATCACATACAAGCCGAAGAACTTGATTATTGAGTCTACGCAGCATCTTCACGAAGCTGCCGGCTTCCCGATGTCGACATATATATTACCTCAATGTACGGTGCTTAGTTTGGATATGCATTAGTTGGAGAGAGACTACTATTGGGTCGGTATTTCTCAAGCTGGATATTTATCTCTGAGCAGAATATTGACAACAAAAATACCTTTATCCCGAACCGTGCCCTCAATTCATCGCTAGTGTGATATTAACGAGCCGGAGCAAATAACTTCATCAATCTCAACGGAGAAAGAACTTGTGATAAAAAAAAAGGAGTGCCGCACATACCAGTGCACGCCATCATCTATCTCCCTATCCAGCCACAGCATCTATTGCAGCAGTTGCGACCTGGCATGCGTCTTTGGTCTCTACTTCAGCTTCCGGATGGGTGCTCAGCTCAGTAAACCTGCTTCTCCAGAAATCCCAGCGCTCCTTCGAGTAGCCCGGGGTTCCTCGCCAAAGCTTGCCACGTACGTCACTGTCCTTGCACTTCTCCTCCTGGCAAGCATTGTAAATCTTCGGACCACAGAGCACAAACCAAATGGCTGCCGTTGGGACGAGAGAGGCGACGATAGTCTTGATCGTCTTCTTATCGTCGCTCTCTAGAGACATCGAGATGCTGGTGAGAGCGCGGTACAAGCCGCCGTAGATCTCTTCGTTCGTCAGGTGTGCAATTAATCCGTTCAAGTTTTTCCACCGGTGAAGTTTTTCGTCGCCTGGCATGTATTCGAGGGGCTCGAGTCCTAAACAGAGGCAGTGAGAACACCGATCTTGGAAATCGCAACCCCGATACAATCTGCGAATCAAGACGACGGGAAGTGAACTGTCTGAATGACGAGGTAACTTACTGTGCCACCGTTCAGTCAGATAGATGGGCAGATCCGGAAGATCTTGCCAGACACGAGAGCCGTTTTCCAGCGTGATCTCGCTAGGCAGCTGGCGAAGCGCCTTGATCAGGCTGATGAAGCGTTGCATTGGGACATCCTGGTAGTCGAGCTGGTAACCAATCCTGAACATGAGGTCCCAGAACTCAGAGAGGAAACTTCCAGGGCTCTCCTTCTCGTCGTCCCCTGGGCGATTGTTTGGGAAAAGGCTGTTAATCTGCTCTGCTGCATCTTGAGAGGACAAGACCGAGTCTTGCGGAAGGTAGGTTGCGAGGATGTCGAACAGCTTGAGTTCAATGTCCCATTCACCGGGGTTTGCTTCAAGCGCAAGTCCGAGAGGGTTATTCACGGCCATGATTTTCTGATAAGTGACCACTGATGTTTGGATGATTGAGCGCTATGATGTGAGCAAAGTACTGGATGGGAAGTCGAAGTTGAGTCAGGCAATGTACATTTCCAATGGGGAGATGGCTCAGTGAAGTAAGCAAGGTAGCACAGCTATTGCACGCAGGATCAGATCAGCCCATTTGCATGGAATCCAGGAGGTCCAAGAAAGTCAAGAAGCAGAATCCTGCAGAAGTTGAAAACATGCACAAGACTGTTGGAGCAAAACACAGTGTACCGCATCATGCTAATACCATTCTAGATTTAAAACTGCACTGATCAGCCAGGTGCAGCTGAGCCAAGATGCGGCTGAAAGTTGCAACCTCCTGTGTAACAATGCCATACCCAGCTTTAATTCAGCTTTCAGTGCTTCCCCGTCAGCATCTATGCAGGTGAGATCTAATCAAAACGATCTTCCTTACATAAGAGACACTAGAGAAAGTTAAATGCTGACAAACAACCTTGGTTATACACTAACCCATTCACCCATATCAACAGTCCCAATTTCTAGGGTACTCCATTGAGACTTTCGTTACCATGGATCCCCTGCCCCAGCCAGACCGCTTTTACTATATCGTGACCTGGATTTGCTTCGCTCACGGTCTCTTACCTATTATCGCGTTTAATCATTTTTGGTGGCTTCAAAATCGCATTGGCATAAAATAGCACTCCACTGATGCTGCAAGGCAGGGGATCCTCGGTAGCAAACTTTTGGCAAAGGACTGTATACAGCCCTGCTAGGCGTATCAGCTCTAAGCGCTGATACTGAGGCTTTTTTATCTCAATTAATAAGCACGGCCTGTCTGGCTACATGAGATTTGGTTGGACAATATGAGGCCTGGAGCATCGGGAATCGCCGGTGTCCCATCATATCATGTAGATCACAGCAACGTCTGGTGATAAACAATCGCCACTTCTGCTCACTCAGTTGGGATGATAATGGCTCATACACATAGCCTTGGAGTAGGACAAAATAACATGGGTCTGAATTCAAAGGGACTTCGAGGATGTATATAAACAGGCGAGTTACTTCTCAGCAAGTATTCCGAATCCCATCTCCTTGCCATTCTCTCTTAGTTCTCTCGGCAGCTTTCTTTTGTCAAGTCAACTCTCGAAACATCATTCAAAATGGTTGCCATTAAAGTCCAATTCTTCCTCGCTCTCCTTGTGGGCGCTGCCCTGGCTACGCCGCTAGCAAATCTGGTGGAAGTTAGTGACAAAGTGCGTTATGTCGTTGTTTATTGTGCATACTGTACTTCCTCATCGAGGTTCTTCAGATCTTGATTCCCTACCTTAAAAATACATAACCAGTACTCTTTTCTTTTCGCTCTCAAAAAGGTCCACCGGTGTCATACAAAGACACCCTTTCGGAAAATCACACTCACATATAAAATAGCAACTCACCTGCACGGTGGACGGCAAGAGAGTGTCCTTCTCCGAAGATTACGCCAAACAGCTAGCCAAGCAGGCGCCTTCTGGGAAGAATATCCACACCGCGAGCGGATACCCGCACATCTTCCAAAACCTTGACCACATCCAGTGGGACAACAAGGCCTGCATATCTCCCAAGGTCAAGACCCTCGAGTTCCCGATCCTCGAGGGCAAAAACCCAAAGATGTACCCGTGGAACAAGAAGCCAAGGGCGGAGCCGGGCCCGTGTCGTGTTGTCTACAGTGAGACCGATGGCCACTACTGTGGTGTTATGTGTCACAAGGACAGGAAGGCCAATGGCGACGACCAGAAGGGCTTCAACAAGTGCACTTAGGGGGAGACCGATCTGCTCGGGCTGGGGTTGGTGTTGGGTTGAAGGGGAGGACAGTTGGACGTTTGCTTTAGTTCAAACATTAAATCTCAGATTGGACAATCTTCTTTCTCTCGGCTCAAACGTTATCAATGGCTGCTGGTCATAAACTTCATACCTAACAATACAGTTTACAGCAAGGCACAAGGATCTGGCAATCTCTCTTCCATGGAGTAAAACAATCTGCTGTCATCTTTAACGGAATAATCATCCTTACGTGATTAATATAGATAGCTAGGTAGTTTGAAGAAGTGATAAAATTGCGCATTCGGTGTTGAATGGTTGTATTCGAGATGTAGTGCCCGCAAACTTTAAATCCGCCTGAGATCAGCTCTAGAATCACTACTCGACCGTTTGCTTGATAAAGGACCTGGCATTTTCAGGAAACCAGAAAAATGCATGTCAAGTCTTACTGGCCTAACAACAGTTGAGGCCAGAAATATTGTATATGTAGGTAGGTACCTAGTAAGTAGAAGCACAAGGAAATTGTCTTCATTTTCAAAGTTCTCATACGTGTCATGCGGTGGAATCACTGTGGGGCCAGCTTAGAAATCGTCGTTGGAAGTGGATATTCCGGACTTAAACAAAATTCTGATGCTGTGCCTTTCCACAGACTTCCACTGCTGGGATGTGTTGGACTCCAAAAATACAAGTTGTTGCTGCAATCAGCGGCCTTAGACTTTTTCTGTAGTCGAGAGGTACTTTTGTTGACAGGCTGTTCCTCAGAACAAATGAGCCCACTCTCGCAGAACATGGTGAGCATCATGATGCACCAATTCCCAGCCAGGAAAGAAGAGGGATAGGGCTCTGGACTTTCCTCACTTAGCCAGTTGGATGACTGTGGATCTAGGCAATTCGTGTCTCCTAGTCAATGCTTCTGTTTCAGACGCTGCAGATGTCTCGTTATGCGGGGCCTCATGGCTGATATCCCACCATTTTTCCCGCCAGCAATATTTCTTAAAGGTGTCTGCATTTCAGAAGCTTGCCTCGTCTGAATGCAAGATCTACTCCAGCTCCAGGACTAAGAAAATTCTGCCTGATCATGTATGTGTGGCAATGCGGTGGATGTATGTCAAAAGTTCTTTTGCAAAAGTCCATGTCCTACTGACTGGCAGGGACTTTTCCGGCACCTATTCCCTCTCCGGCACGGACATACCCCAGGCCAAGCTTTTACGGTAAATGCGGGGAAAGAGGCGGAGGCTGCGGAGTACGGAGCAATTGATCCACTAATTTCTGACCACTCCGAAAATGATCTGCTCTCTAATTTCGCCGCGGAATCTTCGTCCGCCTTTCCACCAAGCGGATTTGAATTTATTTAGCCGTTTGCCAGTTTAGCCGGACGACGGACAGTATGAGCCAAGCTTCTTTTCGAGGAAAGTGTTTGTCTTTTTATTATGACCTATTTAGCCATGTAAACCCTGATTTTGGATTGCGTATTGCAGAAGCTGGTTGGAACGCAGGAATGAGCCGACGTGGATTAAAAGTATTTAAGATGGCCCGGGACTGCTGAAAACGTTCGAGAAGACGCCCTAATTGCATGTGTTCTCGTGTAGCCATGTCCAGGTTTGCTTTTCAGGTCATCATGGTCGCTCTGGCCTTCGTCTTGCAGGGCGTGTGGCCACTACCACACAGCCTCATCGACCGAGGGATTGATCTGGGATTGGGCGGCTCGCAATGGGTCGATATCTGGACAGCCATGCCGCAACTCACGGAGCCGGCAAACCTCCCACCGGTCCCTTTTGTACGTTTGACTTGTTTCTCCCTCATCGTGAGTCTCTGTCTGTTGACGACCATCCCAGAACCAGAGTAACACGGTCTTCTTCAACTCGACGATCCGCCAGACACTGCACATGTCCCTTGGTGCCGAGAAGATCCGCCTGCGGATCTCAAATGCTTTTGGCGTTGAAGATCTCCCGGTTACGGAAGTAACAGTCAGTCTGCCTCGCGATGGAAAGGCTGGCACAAGTGTTATTGAACCTAGTACCCTGAAAAAGGTCACATTCAGCGGAAACCCGAGCATTATAATTCCGAGCGGGGGTCTGGCTGTGTCCGATCCGATCGTCTTTCAGGTAAAGCCACAATCAATGCTGACTGTCAGCGTGTACCTTGAGGATGGACAGCAAGGGGGGCATATCACTTCCCACCCGGGCAGCCGCACGACGTCCTGGATGTCGTTTGGCAACTATGTGCATGCTGAGAATCTGACAGACTCCTCCGTGCAGAGTGTCGAGCATTGGTGAGACACCTCGAGTCGAATAACAATGCACCGGCGGACTAATGGGACCCAGGTACTTTCTCAGTGCTGTGGAAGCCTGGCTTCCTCCACAGTCAAGGGGCTTTGCAATCATAGGAGACAGCATCACGGATGGCCGCGGCAGTGACACGAACGAAAACAACCGCTGGCCGGATCTTGTCCTAGCCAAAATGCAGCGTAACCCGCTCACATCCAGCATAGCAGTGCTCAACCAGGCTGCTGGCGGCAACCGAATCTTGAACGATGGACTGGGCCCCAATGTCATTAGCCGTGTTGACCGGGACGTCCTGGCGCAGTCGGGGATCCGGTATGCAATGATCTTCGAGGGTGTCAACGATATCGGCGTCGCAGAGCCGGATGTTGCGAGCCAGACTGAGATTGGCGACAGGATCATCGGCGCCTATGAGCAAATCGTCACCAGGATCCACGCATTCGGTATACCGGTCTTCGCAGCGACGATAACACCGTTTGGGACCCCCAACGGATCGACGGTCGTCCAGCCGTATTCCGACCCCGAGCGCGAGAAGACCCGGCAGCGCGTCAACGCATGGATCCGGGACAGCGGAGTCTTTGACGCGGTCATTGATTTTGACGAGATAGTGCGGGATCCGAAGGAGCCGTCACAGCTGGCACCTCGATATGATTCCGGGGACCATCTTCACCCCAACGTCGCAGGGTATCAGGCGATCGCAGATGCATTCCCGATCAATCTCTTCCTCCAGTTCGCGAACGGTGTAGATAAATATTGAGAGCGGGAGGACGGGTTGAAATCGAGTAAAAGTATATAATGATGATGCACTGATATAATCGTCAGCGACATACAGGAATTTCTGTAGGCAATCTTTATAACCTAGAACATCATCAATTTCTCAGCGTCTTTGGTCAGTGTCCACCGCAGTAGAGGGCAGACTGATCCCATGGCTAGGCGGAAACCTCACCGACAACCTCAATTCCCCACGGCCATGAAGGGACAGTAGCCAAATATGAGTCCGGTGAGCCCTAGACCGCGTTGTGCTGCTCGACAGGGCATGAAATCAGCGGGATGGTCCTGGCTGTTGCGCGACCGGGAGATTGCCGCATCCGGCAGACCCCAGGAGCGCCCTCTGATTGGGCTGTCGGGCGCGGCACGTGCCTCGGATAACGGTCGTCCCCGCGTTCCGCGCGCCCCGCCAGCCGGCCCGGCGCCCGTCCTCCCTTTGTTCTCCGTGCGTTATCATGGTTTGATTTCTCTTTCAACGGAACTCGTCCTGTCTACTACCTGAACTCCCTCCCTTGAGAAGCGTATTATGACTGTTCACGTCGTCGCGTTTTCTGCATTTCTGAGAGCCAGCTGACCTCGTCCGCATTTGGGTGGCTGAAGACTGGCATTAGCGAAATCGAGTTCAACCACCTCGACCATTGCGATTAATATTCTGTTGGATACGATTACCTTTTCCGGATGGCCCCGGAGGCTTTTTCCGGGGGCATACGTCTAGCGGAGGTCACGGGGATTTTCCACCAGAGGCTAGGGACGCTCCAATCATCCTCCCCTAAACGACTCCCTGCCACCCCGTACATGGCTCAGCCTCGCTTCCGGTATTCTCGGGTCGATGATGGCTATACCCTGCAATCCGTAGCAGAGCAAGTTTGACAATAGCCACGATCCTCGCTCCGCAGTGGATCAGAGAGACAGCCATCGAGCTTCTGTGCGGCCTGATATTTGGTCGTTAGCCCACGAGCTAGGGACTGGCACTAATCGACTACCGACATTGGCGGCACCGTCGACGCGCATCCGAGACCCACCCATCTTTCAATCACAGGTTGACAGCTGGCTGTGCTGGGGGCCCGGGGCGTATCGAAACAGGATGTATAAGTAGAACCCGGACCCCGCATGTTCTCCTGGCATCCTCGAGACCGTGAAGGGGAGTTCAGCCATTCTGAGCAGCGTTCTCAAGTCCAACGCCTCGTGTACCATGGTGGAAGAACGCGAGGGGTCCACGGCCCCAGAGAACATTCCGGCTGAGCAGGGTCCACCTATTCAGGTACGAGTGCCTCGTCTTCCTCGTCCCTTGTTAACATTGAACCGAGGTCGATAATACAAACAGAATGGCTGACAATGCACCAGGCCGACTCCACAGATAGTGCTAGTGACTACTATAGCGATGCAGACTCTGATCTGACCTCCCTTGCCTCGAGCGTGACGAATTATGTCTACGAGAATGGCCGGCGATATCACGCTTTCCGTGCGGTAAGCCGTCATGTTCACCTCAATGCGGATGGCTCCTATTGACCTCCTCTTGTGGTCCGTTAACGTGTCTGACGGGATATCAGGGAAAATATGTGTGAGTTGCCTCTCGATTAACGTTAACGCCACCCCATGGTATCCATTCCCTGACATCAGTCAAGGCTCCCCAATGATGAAGATGAAAAGGATCGCCTGGACCTGGTAAGTGCCAATCCAAATTCCCCTTATAATGCAACCACGGTGCAGCAATCACTGAGCGGCTTTAGGTGCACCATCTGTGAGTGTTTTGACTATGGAGTCCCTCGCGGGCGGGCGTCAAAACCTAATCACCTCTCGCCTTTCATATTAGGTTCACGTTGGTCTTTGGAGGAGCTCTGCACCTAGCACCGCTAAAGAATCCCCAGTCGGTCTTGGATCTGGGTACGGGGACGGGAATATGGGCGCTTGACATGTGCGTAGCAATATCTCCCAGATCTCCGGGCCGGTGCCCCAGTCTACTCGATCTTTCAGCTAACATGATTACTCAGGGCCGAGTGCGTACTTGTCCCAGGTTTATGAAGCCGGCATTCAGCTCACATCCCAGACAGCCTCTATCCATCTGCCACGGTTATCGGAAACGATCTGAGTCCTATCCAGCCTGATTTTGTTGCTCCGAATGCGCAGTTCGTGGTGGAAGATTTCGAGGATGATTGGGCCTATCCTGAAAACAAGTTTGACTATATCCATGGTCGGACATTGCTAGGGTAAATACTCGACCGATGCATCATATAGGGCTACCCGGTTTGCTGACTTCGTATGAAAAGAGCCGTTAAAGATTGGCCGGATCTGTTCGCGAAAGCATACAAGTATTCTCCGTGCACTGGCCCCATTTATATACTGGATTTCTCTTAACGGATCGTTAGGCATTTGAAGCCCGGAGGCTATCTGGAAATGCAGGAAGGTATGCCTCCTGCTCGGGGGTTGAGACTTCCTACCCAAAGAGGAGTCCGCTCGCTGACCGTATCCGATAGGGGAGTTATGGGCGTGGAGTGATGACGGCAGCTTGAAACCTGATTCACACATCATTAAATAGTATGGGCCACTATCTATCAGTATATCAACACCATGTTCAAGCTGGCCACTAATAGTGACTTCACAGTTTCACGCTTCTGGTTAAGGAAAGTGAGAAAATGGGCCGCCCCATGAACGTCATTGACAAACTTGAGTCATGGATGAAAGGTGCCGGCTTCGTCGACGTTGAAGTTAAAATCTTCAAGGTTCGCCCTCCGCCCTGGCATTGCGCTGCTTTTCGGTCCCCTTGCCTCCTCTTTCTATCTCCGTCCCATCATGTGAGGACAGTGTGTTAACTGAACAAATCACGCAGGTCCCATGGAGCCAGTGGCCCAAAGACCCGCACCTGAAGGAGGTTGGCAAATGGCAATTCGCCAACACGATGACGGCCATTGATTCCTACGGGCTGGCGCTTCTGACGCGCGGCGGCGGGTACACCGAGGCGGAGGCTAAGATATTCCTTGCGCTTGTGAGGAACGAGATCCGCAGCAAGGCGCTGCATTGTTACAATAAGATGTGAGTCTGTTACTTTTTTATGTGCGGGAGATTGCTGGACCTTTAACTAATGATGACAGATATTGTGTCTACGGCCGAAAGCCTGAAAAGGAATAGGCAAGGAATAATGTCCTCTGTTCGACGGGAAGAGTGCCTATAATCCGGCTCCCTATCCTGCGATGAAGGAGTTGAAGTCGGTTTTTCTAGTTTGCGGAATATGCGCAGCGGTTAGTTATTGAGTAGGGAAACTTTTGACAATTATAAAAGATTCCTATACCCAAATGTAGCATATCAGCGATTACTACTGGAAAAAGTTCTGCAATCAAGCTCGTAAGAATAAGTGTCCTAAGTCTGTGACATGCGTTAGATATCCAACCACTGCGCCCATCTATCTGACATATATTCCAAATAACACCAGGAGAAACTAAAGAACCTTGCATCACCGTGGAATCCGGCATGACTGTCCATCTGTCTCTTCATCATGTGCATTTTTTTCCCGCTCTCGAGGGCGAATTCTCGTCCTCTCCTGCCAAGACGCGGCGATAAGCTCGGTGCTGACGGTGTCCGTTGGGACAGCACGAGTGCTCTTTGTATACGTCCAAGGATCAGCATTTGATAACGGCATGTGGGCGGTAAAGGTGCAGGGAGAGAAAGAAGTACGGTGAAGTCCTTCCATAAACCATAAACCAGGCAGCAGCCTATATCCTTCCGCACCTAAGATGCAGAGGTCATGACTGATCGCAACGTTCTCAATCTGGAGTGCGGGTGTGGAGATAAGAGACAAGGCGTGCTTCCACTCTTGCAACTCCGATGCCCTTGCGACCCTGGCTCTCTGCAGTATCAGACCTTCCAACCTTCCCTCAAACACAGCGGTCAGATCTGTCTTTTCTCGAGATGCCCGTCGCAAGCGACGATCACCGCGCCGGACGAAGGGCTTCAACCGTCTCTTCCCGAGAACCAAGTCCCGGTCCCCATATCTTCCACCAGAGCTGTCACACGATGCTGACCATGCAGAACAGACAGGTTTCAGCAGGATCAGCGCCGTCTTCCCGCCTCTCGAACCTCCCCATTTGTACGGCTACCCCTCGCAGCAACTGCACGCTCAAGCATCCAATAACCATCCGCCGCGACCGTTCTGAAAGGCGGGGAGAGACAGGGCAGATGTAACCAGCCAACGCCAAGGGGACCGCTGTTATCTCCCGACAGGGCGTGTCCTTTGATACGGGATGGAGGGGACATACATGTGTGATCTTACTGCTCCTCCGCTCGCTCACCACCGAGGAGCAGACATCCAGGCTTGTCCTCATCCATCCAGCTCTGCGGACCGCCATGGCCAGCAATCCACAACGCGACGAGGGTTCCGCAAAGGATGTCGGGCTCGCGTCCAGCCGCGAGTCGGACAAGTTGGAGAGCCAGGTCAGCGCCGTGGGAACGACCCATGAGACCGCGTGGGTGCTCGACCACCAGGCTGAACGTGCTCTTTGCCGCAAGTTCGACATTCGTCTGCTCCCGATCCTGGCCGTCATGTGTATGTCCTAGCTCTGTCCATCAGCAAAGCTTACGGCATAATTGCTGATCTTCGTTCTGTCTGATAGATCTCTTCAACGCCCTCGATAAAGGCAATATTGGAAATGCGGAGACTGATGGACTTAGCAAAGGTCGCTAAGACCAGATTTGCCTATATCTTCCTCAAATAAAGCTTGCTGACTGGAGGATGTATATAGACTTGAACTTCAAGAAGAACCAATACAACCTTCTCCTGTCCATCTTCTTCGTGCCGTACGTCGTCTTCGCGCCCCCGATCGCCATGCTAGGGAAGCGGTTCAGCCCTGCCCGCGTGCTTCCCATCCTCATGTTCAGCTTCGGATCATTCACGCTGCTGTCAGCGGCGACAACAAATTTCAGCGGGCTGTTTGCCCTGCGCTGGTTCCTGGGCATGTCCGAGTCCGCGTTCTTCCCGTTGGTCATCTATTATCTGACCACATTCTACCGCCGCGGGGAGCTTGCACGACGTCTGGCCATCTTCTACGCGGCATCCAATATCGCAAATGCCTTTTCCGGCCTGCTCGCCTTTGGCGTGTTCCATATCAAGAACACCAGTCTCCCGGGCTGGCGGTATCTCTTCCTGATCGAAGGCGCCTGCACCGTGCTCTTTTCCATCTTCGCATACTGGTATCTCCCGCGCAGCACGGCGGAGGCCCGGTTCCTAAACGAGGAGGAGAAAGCACTGGCATTCCACCGGATCCAGGTCGACTCTAGCTCCGTGGTCAACGAGAAGTTCCGGCTGCGCGAGGCGCTATCCATCCTCAAGCACCCGACGACCTACGTCTTCCTGGGGATCGAGATCTGTCTGGGTGTGCCACTGCAGGGCGTCGCGTTGTTCATGCCGCAGATCGTCGCGCGGCTGGGCTATTCGACAGTCAAAACCAACCTCTATACTGTTGCGCCCAACGTCACAGGGGCAGTGATGCTGCTCGTGCTCGCCTTCTCCTCGGACGCAACCCGACTCCGGTCCCCGTTCATCGTGCTAGGTTTCCTCTTCACCTTCGCAGGGTTCATGATCTACTCGTCCATCGACGACGTCCAGGCGCAGATCCAACTCGCCTACTACGCAACCTTCATGATGACCTGGGGCACGTCCGCGCCGTCCGTGCTGCTCAGCACATGGTACAACAACAACGTCGCGCACGAAGGGCGTCGGGTGCTGCTGACCAGTATCGGCGTACCGCTGGCAAACCTGATGGGCCTCATGAGCAGTAACGTGTTCCGAGAGCAGGACAAGCCCAAGTACATGCCGGCACTGATCACCGTCGCGGCGTTCGGGGCGACGGGGGCGCTGCTGGCCGGTCTGCTGGGGAGCTACATGTGGTTTGATAACAAGCGGAGGGATCGAAAGGGGGGCGTTAAGGTCGACGCGAGGGATGTGCCGACGGAGCGGTTGAAGGATGGGCCTGCGACGCCGGAGTTTCGGTGGTTCTTGTAGCTGCGTCCTGGAACTGCCCTGATGACGATTCGTACGGGATAGAGAAATTCTCCCACCTTGCCTATATATACCTCTGTCGTCTGGGTGTCTAAGGAAATGGTGCCAAAAAAAGACCATCAATTGACAGCTCTTTCCTCGTCCTCTCATCCAACATGACATAGACGTTGTGTTGGAAGCCGAGTGCTTGCTTGTTCCAAGAGTGCCAGGCGGCATGCTGGGGAACTAAATTATAAAACCAACAAGCAGGTTATTGCGAAAACCCTAGATGTGGGGTAGTTAGGGCTACGATGAGACTTTGGTTATATAATAGTCTATGGCGTCATAGAAACCTAATAACTTAGGCATAGTTATCATGGTCTTTTTTTGGGCGACGCCAGGGGATTTGATGTAGCCGGTCCCTCCCTCGCATTGCCGGTTACTCTATGGAAGGGCAGACTAGTTTTGTCCCCGAGGACGTTCCCTGTTCCTCAATCCATTAGTATTTCGACAGAATTTTGTCGAACATTTTGGATCGAAACTTTGGCGCATTTCGTATGCTATTTTCTCAGAGTCAGTAGCGGTCCAAGACATGGTGTCAGAGCTAGGCCTCCAGCCAGATAATGCCATACTACCTATCCCACTCCAAACGCTTTACTTTCCTATACTTCATTCCTCCTCCCCTTCTTCATCTTCTTATACCGCGTCACCTGCGATCCATCACTAAGCTCCACCGCAACCAGCTGAAGGTCGTAGCCAAATATCCACGGAAGCAGGACAAATCGCAGCACGTAGTAGACGATTCCGAGTGATAGGATGCCGAGAGCTACAACTGGGGAGAGCCAGTATGGGAGGCTGGTGCTGCCCTTGCCATTGGGTGGGCGGACGAAGGGCATTATCAGGAGGAACTAGGTAGGAATCCTAACTTTAGCATCTAAGAACAAAAATCTATCGGAAGAATAACATGTCTTCGGGATGAATTAAACAAACAAACTTACAACATTAGCCGCCAGGTAAAACCCAACGACCACCCACGGAGCAGAAAATGCTGGATGCCAGCTTTCCCCTTTTGTCAGACGCAGTTTCACCAGTCCGACCGTGATCGCCGTCAGGAGGAAAGTCGTCGGGTACGAGGACAGGCTGATGATGAAATTGAAAGCGTCACCCGCGGGAGGCGCGCAGATGAACAGAATCGTCACACCGAGATGGATGGCGAGGGCGACGATAGGCGTCCGAAATGGCCGGTTCTGCATGACGACGTTTGGGAATGGCGTGACGCCATCTTTGGCCAGTTCTTGGATGACGCGAGCTATTCTCGTCATATTATTCCAGATCAGCTTTTGCCTCAATTTTTGTGATGTCTGAACTATTCATGGACAAAAGCTACATACGAACTGTGAAGGCAATTCCGAGAAGGTGACCTAGGGCAGAGATGGCCACGAGAGCCGGGAGGGCCTTGGTTGCAGCGGAGTGGCCAAAGATGTTTCTGAACAGAGAGGCAGCGATGGTAATTTCGAAATGGATAAATTCGTCTTTTGGAACAGCGGCGAACTAAGCACGAAATCATTCTCAAGGTTAGATTTAACTCAGTCCCAAACGATCCGAGGAGAGACGAGCTTACATAGGCTACGTTGGCAAGGAGATAGAGAACTGTGATCACTCCCATCGCGCTAGGAAGGGCAATCCGGAGAGTCTTCTTGGGATTTTTGACCTCTGACAAGACCTGGTCATCAGCTAATTAGCCACAAATGCTGTCCTCTAATAGCGATAGCGAAAGGACAGCTCTCTCGGGCAGAAGAAGGTGAATTACCGCATTGACGTTGTCATAGCCCTGGAAGGAAAAGATGGCATTCAATAGAGCAGTCCCAATATTGTAGCCGTTATTTGATGTTCCCTTGAAGGAGGTTGCAACGTCAAAGTTGTGAGGGTCAGGCACTCTGCGATGACCTGCAAGAGCAGCGAACCCAGTGCAGACGATGAAGAACAGAGTAAAGAGCTTCACAGCACTCAAAATATCCTGCAGACCCCTTCCGAGTCGCGGAGTCACTGCATGGATGCCGATAGAAAATGCTGCAGCGGCGATCGCTATTCCACGCAACTTCCAGGTCGTCGATTCAACTCCCGCGGCCAGAAGCAGGTAAGAGGACGACGTGATAGCGTTGCTAGCAGATACCTCTTGGCCTGGGTCAGAAATGTAGCCTGCGGGTGATTATCGACTGCGTTGTGGACTTACGGAGGAAAACACAGTAGAACAGGTACACGCAGATCTGGAGTAACTTCGGAGAGAATGACCGCTCCAGGTAGAGCTTGATACCACCTGATCTGGGGATTGCGGACCCAAATTCAAGCATCACCAGTGCACCGCATGTTGAGATAATGCCTGCAATTACCCAGAGCATGAGTGCCATTCCGACACTGCCACTGAGCTTGAATATTGTGGCGGGGGTCGAAAAGATCCTCAAAGATAAGAAGTTAGCAGAGGTTGCCCGAGAGCTCCGAAAAGGCTTCTTAAACCAATTCATATATATCTAGAACAGGACAGAAGGTATGCATACCCTGCTCCGATGATCTTGTTCACCATCAATGAGATGGCTCCGAAGACTCCAATTTCCCTCTCCTGCAGCACATGAGACTCCACAACTTGGAGGGAGTTGTGAGTCTTGACTCCGCCATCATCGGACACAACTTCTGGCGTGGAAACTGTTGTGTAAACGTCAGCGTGGGATTCCAAAGTCGATGAAACCACTCAGTATGTGGAGCTCACTGCTCACCATGGGGGACTTTATGGTCACTTGCTGCCATCGCGTTGATTTTCATGCAGAGATTTGCGATGACTCCAGTTCGAAAAAGTATTTCCCGTCTCGGCGCTTTTTTGTTCGCCCAGAGTCTTATTTATAACAGTCGAAGACTGTATCCCGGAGCGGCATGGACTACCGCTAACGATAGCTTATGCACGGCGAAAATGCTGTTATGTGATTGATATTTCTTGGCATTGCAACGAATCAAGGCGCAAAGACAGTAGAAAAAGCTTCAGCGTCTAATCGGTCCCTGCTCGGGGAGAGTCCGGATGGCGTTGTGTCGTCTTTCATGTATGACAGTGGTTTAGTATCAAATGGTGTGATCGCGAACTCGGCTGACGCCTAATGTCTCTGTTCAGTGGCATAAATAAATAAGATGCACGCTCCGTGAATGAGAATAGAAAATCGACCACTCTTGGAATACAACAAGATGGCTGTGGCCTTTGAGCCTTTCCCCGTACCTGAGGCGTAAATCGTCTACGGCAACAAATTCCCCCACGGACTTAAAGCAAAACGCACTGACGGAGCAGCGAATCCACCAGACCTTGATGACTCTGTCGCGGCAATCCGGTCGCTTTCTGAGTCCGGTCGCCTCTCAGAGCTCATTCGGAAACATGGAGCCATATTGGTCAAAGGGCTGGGGCATCCATCCGCAGAGACCTTCGCGACACTCATAAACGCCGCTTAGAAAAGTCGGGGCTCTACTCCGTTTGTGCAAATTGGCCTCGCAGGGAAACGGAATCTCGTTGCAGAGAACGTGTGGACAGCAAATGAAGGACCTCCAGAGCGCCGCTTTTACCAGCGCAACGAGGTATGTATAGATCCTTTACGATGAGGCCATGGCGCAGCATTCGTTGACCCTCACGATGACGTTGGCCTGGTTGATCAGTACTCCCGGTATACCAGGTTCCCTGCGAATATTCACTTCTATTGCGAAAAGAAGGCAGATCAAGGTAGGATCAGCGACGTTGCGCTCTACATAAGCAATTAAGCTTAGACTTCCCTCCGACTATGCTAACCACCACTCTTTACCAGGTGGTGAGACACCTATTGCGCACAGCGCGCTCGTCTACGAAAAAGTCCAGGCCGCGCTTCCTGAACTCGTTGAGAATGTACACAAGCGTGGCCTTGCTATGAGGATGCTCTTTCGCGCCCCGGGAAACGAAGGCAAGGGAAACGAGTTCAACTGGGCGGGCGAACACAGCTTCGACCAGGAGCTTAGTTCAGATGACGACTTGCCAACGAAAAAGGCTAAAGTCGAGAAGCAAGTGCGAAAGTTGACTTCTGACTTTCGCTGGACAGACGATGATAGCCTTGAACTGACTCAATATATTCCTGGTTAGTATCATACTCTTGTTCAAAGTGGGATTTTGTATTTGTTCCACTGGAGTCATACTAAAGGACAACAAACAGGTATCCGCAGGACTCCAGCAAGCGGACGTCCAGTCTGGTTTAACGGATTAGTTGGGCGATTTGGAATGACTCGTGATATGGGAGCTTTGGATCCCCCGTATATCGGCCATGATGGGATGACTTGTAAGCACTCCATATATCCATGTGCTATCGATTAATTTTCCAGCGATGGTTCCCCGATCTGATATGCTTTTGGCAGACCTGCCATGCGACTATGGCGACGGAACGCCCATTCCCCGCGAGTACCTAGAGAAGCTCGAGGAGATCGTTGACCAGCTGGAAATTAACCTGAGTCTGGATGAAGGTGATCTTCTTCTGGCGGATAATTTTCAGGTGTCGCACGGGCGAAGGCCATGGAAAGGCAAACGAAGGATTCTAGTGAGCATGTGGGAGGGAGCGCCGCCCATTCAGCCGTTCTGAATGGAGTCACGTCAATATTGCGTATTGGCTGTTGAAATTTTTCTCGAGTTTTATAATCTGGTTATTTCTTATCGCAATTCAGTTGCGAAGTTCGAAAGTTTCAATAATAGTGTCTTTCATGGAGTACGGAGTGACTACTGTAGCTAAGGCTCTCCATCACGCCATTATGAGCAACTATGAGTTCGAGGCAACATCAAAATGCAACAAATACCAGTTCCTAACCAGAAATGAACGCAGCCAAGTCTTGAGTAAGGTTATTCCTCATAAGACATTTGCCCAATCACCATAGTGTCTTTTCATTCAAGCTTAATTGTTAGTCTTGACGCCATTTGTATCTATTATGATGCTAGCTTAAATGCAAGAGTTAACAGGATCCCTGCTCAGCACAGAATCCCCAAGGCATTGCATAGCAAGTCTCCTATATCAGCTACAAAGATTAGTATGTACACATGTGAAATATAAAGAACCCCCCCCCCCCCCCCCCAAGCAGCCTCATCAAGAATAATTTCCACTAGGAGCTTCTATCAATCTGCGTCGGGTACAACAGGGGCTCTATTCATAAACTGTTTTCATGCTTTCTATAATTGGAACTAACAGATATGTGATGTACTTTATCTGCGTTACAAAGCATGTGTGTCTCTCCGGTGTCGACCGTCAAATTATGCTTGGCAGCATAGGTTGGATATATGTCTTCCAGCGCTGCTACTTGTGCAGATTCAAGAGATTCTGAAAATCTTATCCATAGCCATGAACTTGTGCAGCAAACATCGAAGGGGCCTCCATGAGCTCCTTTATTGTTTGGTCCTTCGACAACATGGTGGACGAATCAGCCATCGCCCCAGGACCACCCCCTCAAAGTAACTATAGAGACGCGCCGCGATCCGCCGCGTCTCCCTCTTCCCCATCAACCTCGGGTATGTGGTCTGCTCTGCTCGGGATCGCTAGTGAGCACACTTCAGGCATGTGGACCAGGATTATGACTGGCACATCAAGCCGTCATCCATGATGCCGGTATCCCAGGTATCTCCCACGTCTTCCCCGTCGTCTGGTCTACTACTAACGCGTCACTGCAGGGATAGGAAGCTGTCGTCCGAAGCAGCCAAGTATCCATGCACCTATACGGACCGGCCCCTCGACCACTCTTCTAGAGCGCTATATCGCTCCAAACATCCTTTAAACAGACAAAAGCCACTCGTCCGGATCCGTGGCCAGCGGACAGTAGGGACATCCCCGCCCAATCAGTTGGCAAACAACAATCTCACAGATATTGCCCACCGGCGGACAGCGTGGCTTGAGCTAGCTGGCACTTTTTGTCCAAGGTCTGCAGAACTTCACATCGCATAGCAGTTTAATGGGCTTCGAGCCCGGACTCTGCGCCGATCTTGGCGTCCTCTCGCCCAGTTTCCTGGGGCAGGGAGGGCGCCAAAATGCTGCTCATATAAAGATTACGGGAGATGAATTGGTTTTGCTTTCCCGTCATTTTCTAGGAGAATAACCTCTTCTTTGGTCCGTGTATTGGGATCTTAATATCATCTGAATTTGGTCCCCCACAGCATCCCGGTGCTTAACCATCTATATACCCAGAAAAGCTACACTAAGAACAGCAGAATGTCATCTTTAGAGGCCAACACAGAGAAGGTGGAAGCTGTCCATGCAGAAACGACCTCCACCGCAGAGCAGAGCCCCAACAAGCTCAAGACCAAGCTGCGCGCTCACGTCCGCAATCCCAACATCCACATCTTCCACCGGCTCGACCCGCTCATGACACCCAAGGAGGAGCGCAAGGTGCGGCGGAAGATCGACAGGCGCCTGCCTCTGTTCCTGTTCCTCGTGTACGTTGTCACCTAGCTGGACCGGTCGAACCTGGGCAACGCGGTGCTCATGGACATCAAGGACGCCGTGAGCCTGGACTCGGCCAAGTACAGCTTGGCCATCCCCATCTTCTTCGCTCCTACCTGCATTGGCAAGCATGGCAACAACCTGGGCATGCATTTCATGCGGCCCAGCGTCCGGGTCACATCCGCGATGCTCATCTGGGGTAGCATTCCAACGATGATGGCAGCCGCCAGCAACGCAGCAGGTATCACCATACTCTAGTTCTTCCCGGCCCCCTTCGAGTGCTGTCATCTGCGGAGCGCCATACATCCTGACATTCTGGTATCCACAGGAGGAATGGGGAAGGCAGATATCCATCTATCTGTCTGCAATGTCTTTTTGCCGGAGCATTCAGTGGATGGATTGCAAGTCATATACACCTACATACCTCAGGATGGAATGATTCAACGGTTGCTAATAACACAGGCCTACATTATCGCACAAATCAAAAGCAAGCTCAAGAACTGGTGGCTCCTCTTCATCATCAAAGGTGGCCTGACCCTCTTTGTTGCCCTTGCCTGCTTCTATATCCTCCCAGACCGCCCGCACAACACGCGCTGGCTGAATCCCCGCGTACGCGAGGTCACCAAGTAGCGGATGCTGCGCAACAGAAACAGGACACATGGGCACTTCAGCTGGCACAAGTTGGGGTGGAGCCTGCTGGGCTGGCAGATGGTCATCAACATTATCATCTACCTGACACAGGCCATTTTGACATACACGCTGTCAACATTCACGCCGATCATCATCAACTAGTTTGTGTACGGCAACATCAAGTCACAGCTGATGGTGGCTCCGCCATTCTGCGTTGCTTTTGTCATGGTAAGAATCTATATGCTATGCGCAACATACACCGTAAGGACATAGTAGTGCTGGTGGACTAACATCAGTGCAGACTTTCATCGTGGCGCAGATTTCAGATCGGCTACATCTTTACGCTGCTCTCTTTGTCGTCCACGCGACCGTCGCTGCCGTCGGGTATCTGATGCTCGCGGGGCTCCACGTGTCGTACCGGAACGTGCGCTACGGGGCTTTGTTCCTCATCCATCCTGCCGTGCTGGCGAGGGTAACGCTTTCTCTGAGTAATATTACCGACAATTGTTATGATGACATTAAAAAGGTATACACACATCCATATTTCGTCCAGTGATACCTCCAAAACCTAACCAGAATACTTCTATGACAGGCCTGCGCCATCGGCCTCTACCAAGCCTTCAGTGCAACCATGGGCGTTGCAACGGGCTACCTCCTCCCTGCAACAGATGCCCCGCTGTACCGGATGGGCTTCTGATCTCTGTTCAGTGTGACGGTGCTGGGTGGCCTTCTGGTGCTGTTCATGTCAGTTAAGATGCACACAGAGAACAAACAAGAGGGACAGTAAGTTCAACTTGCTGCAGGAGGGTGAGATCTACAATTTCTCAGAGGCGGGGAGAAGCATCTGTATTGGCGGTTTACCCTGTAGCGGGATATATCCTGATATTTACTGTATATGCTCAGAAAAGAAGGAAGAGAAGGGAATGGAGACACAGGGTTACTCCATATTGAAGACTAGTCAGGGGTGGAGTATATCCATGGAAATCTGTATACATCAATCACATACATAGCTCAGCTAAGGAACAAAATGACAAAAAGAAACATGAAGCACGAGAATTCAGTATGTTCCATCTAGACTCTTCGACCTCCCTGTACTCGCTCCTGGATCGACCTTCAAACTGCAGATGGACTAAACACATTCACCCTTACTGCCTCCACGGCTAGCTGTCTGCACAGCGTACAATTCTATAATTCCGCAATGGAACCCAGCAGTGTGTTTGAACCGGAATCATTATAAGCAGGACTCTTAAAATTCCATCTAAGAAACCTTATACATGTACAGTACATACATATTAATAGAGAAACCAAGGTTTCAAATACTTGAACCGCCATTTAGTTCAACCATAAATTAATTTGATCATGGATCATAAGGGGGAAAAGAAACATGAAAGATAATTGCAAATTTGCAATGGTGCCAGATCCTCAAACTCCCCACCTTGGTCCTACATTTTATCGCTCCAACGCGATGAACACCATCCACTCAAGGACATAAATCACAAACATATAGGGATTTGTCAAAAATTGTAAACAATAAAATAACATGCAGCAGCCGGGATTCGCTGGTGGTCACCCACCCAACTACTAACCGGCCGGCGTGTGGCTTAAGTACGGCTGAGCGGACGGGAAGCCCTGTTTTCCACACCCTATGGCCGCATGTGCTAGCTATATCCCTGATGTGGTATATATGGAAAGGTGAGAAACTTTTGAGATATCCAGAGAGGAGTAGTCCCGGAAGTGGCAGACGACAAGAATCAAGTTGAGGTGATAGGAGATATACCAATTCGCAACGAGATATATCAGACATTGAAAATAATTCACGAGGAGACAGCACGTATATGTACGTTCTTGGGCTTCGGACAAGATGCTTCCTCTTCTTCTTTAATATGTGGAATCTCAATTATTTCTCTCTTCTAATTTCGGGTCTATGCTCGCATTTTTTAACCCCTTTCAGGTGTATCAAGTCAATCACAGTGCAGTAGATCGTGCAAGTATCCACTCAGCCCAACCAATTCCTTTCGAAACTCCGACGAATGTATCAACGTATGTAGTCTATAAAAGAGACCGAACTCAACTACCACTCCCACTCGACGGCACCCCCTGTGTCCCCTGTCCCAGATCCTCCCCCAACTCCTCCCCATTCACACACACCTTCCGACACTCCTGCAGGATGAAGACCATCCGGGCCCACTCGTCCTTACTCGGATTCCGCCAGGCATGCATGGTCGCCCGCTGGACAGCGACGTCCCCACGTCGCATGGTCCGCGTCTCCCCCGAGTCGAGGAGCATCTCGATGGTCCCTTCGAGGACGATGCCGTAGTCGAGGCTCTGCGTGCGGTGCATGACGCACTCGTAGCCCGGGGCGAAGTCGACAATGCGGCAGACGGTGCCTCCGGGGTTCACGAGGCCCGTCTTGCCTGAGGCGAGCAGCGCGTCGTGCGCATTGATGTCCCTGTCGTCGTTCAGGTTCGCGGGGAATTCGGAGGTCGTGTACACGACGTCAAAGGCCATGTTGTTGTTGTCGAGGGAGTCCAGTTCCCCGGGCGCGTGTCGCGGACGACGGCCTTGCCAGCGGCGTCATGGCAGTGATGAAGTGCGTCACGCCTGGGAGGGGCGAGATCTGGCCCTTGTTCGGGGAGCGGGTGCTGTCAGACTCAGACATAATTTTATAGGTATATGATGTAGTGGAAGGTAGGAGGAATGGGAGGGAAGAAGATGAATGCTCCCGTATGTTTGCCCCGCGGGAGGTGCTGTACATAAAGTACTAGGCCGTACTAACGTATAATCCCTTTTGCTTTATTCTGCCTGCCTGATCCGCACCGCTCAGCTCCAGGAATTGAACACCAGACAGATAGGCAAATAGGTCCATAATTGCATTTTATCCTCCCCCCCCCCCCCCCCCCCCCCCCCCC
>ENA-UOXB01000434-UOXB01000434.1-bioreactor-metagenome-genome-assembly--contig:-NODE-434-length-30274-cov-13.069824_pt1 | contig 30274 bp, 25 predicted proteins | sample MGYA00238158_ERZ761615 | MGnify/ENA primary metagenome ERZ761615 (study PRJEB28904, sample SAMN06267902) | bioreactor metagenome | isolation source: Joint BioEnergy Institute, California, USA...
CAGAACATCATCCTATTACAACAAGAAGTCAATCAGCTTTGTGCTTCAAATCAACGTCAAAAAAAGAAAAAAGAGATAACGAGACGCTTTATTCAAACCGGTGGAAGTTTGACAGGCATGGAAGGACAGCAACTTAATGAGGAACATGATCAACAGGAGCAGGCGCAGGCGCAGGCATCGTCATCTAGGCCGCCACGTAGGGATCCAAGATGTAGTAATTGTAATAAAACGGGTCATAATCGGCTTAAATGCCCTAGTATATAGGGGGCTTTCTGTATATAGTCAAATAGATCGAATTTCGTTGCAATTAAAGCTTCAATATTTAGTGCGTTGATTTTTCGAGGAGCCGGACCGCTCGCTGTCCGCTTACGTTAGTGCAAAAACTTTTCTTTTTGAAAAAGACGTTACTGTCAACAGTGGATTGACTATTGTAGAATGAAGCGGTCCTGGACCACTGATCTACCGCTGCCCGTATAGGTTCGCTGCAGGGTCCGATATGCCCCACATCCGAGATCTCGATCAGTTCCGTCAAAGATGTACCGATTCCTTTATCAGGACTGTTTCAGGATGACAGGTAGCAGTGAAACCTGAAACCTATGACGAAGGTCAAAGGATCTGCAAATGCTTAAGGAAGATTCTCAGGCAGTCCAAAGGAAGGAATCACATATAAATACTTTGGCCTTGTAGACTTCGAGGGAGCTTGTTTCTAATCTTCATCACTCTCCTCTCTTCTAAACTAGGCTGTTAGATCGATCTATTTTGTCCCGAAGATCTTTTGTACAAACGTGCTGTATTATCCTTCATCAACCTGACTGTCAAATCTTGAAAATGTCCATCCCTCTTCCACCTATGGGCCACTTGAAGTGGGCTCGCACCCGTGCCCTGTGGAACTCGAAACCTAATCTTTCAGTCATGAAGGAAATTGCACTTAGGTGCTTCCTCCAGAGTATTTTTGAGGGCAATGAAAATTCATCCCTTCACGTCAGTTACTTCGCCGAAAGCTCGTTCAATAAAATGCACGAGGTCTTCCTTCCAGGTAAAGAAACCCGGTACATCTTCCGAGTCGTTTTGCCAGTCGACCCTTTCTATAAGACGGAAAGCGAGGTCGCGACGCTCGCGTATCCACGGAAGCACACGAATATCCCTGTCCCCAGGGTGACATCATGGAGCTCCTCTGCCGACAGTGTCTTGGGATACGAATGGGTGTTGCTCGAGAAGATCGACGGTGGTCCTCATAGTAGTGACCGGCTGACAATTCCCCCGGACAAAAAGCTAGATATTGCCAGGCGACTTGCTGAATTTGTCCACCAACTACGAAGCCGCCCATTTGATAAGATTGGGAGTCTGTACTTCAAGGGAGTGGAAACGCTTGTTGGCAAGGGTCCACCGCCATATCAAACAGCTGATGCTCCCGGACCGATTCATGGGGGAAATAACAAATATTCAGAATCGGTACGCGAAAGCATCCGGAACTCCATCAAATTTATGAGCGACATGTCCAGTGAGGAATTTGTAGTCGGCAAGATGGTCTCCCCGTTCTTCTTGAAAAGACGTTTATACCTCCAGCCAAACCGTGGACCATTCCGCAGTTCCATGGAATACATAACAGTAAAAATACGGTTCCAAAAGGACCGGATACGGACCAATGCTGAAATTGCAGCCCGAGACGACCGTGCCAAGAATGATCCTAAGCGCGATCGCCTCCTCCGTGAGGCACCGGATATGCCGAAGACCTGCGACGCGGTTCTGGACTTCGTTCCTAGAATCTTCCAGGAAACAGAAACAGAGGAGAACCCGTACACAATTTTCCACAACCTCAGCTCGCAGGATATCATTCAATGATCCTGCAACCTATCAGATCCTGGGCATCATAGACTGGGAAACGATCTGCATTCTGCCGTGCTGGGATATTTTCCTGTATCCCAACTGCTTCCAAGATATTAAACGCCGGAAAGAGGAGGAACCACTGGTTCCAGGTCACTATAATGACGGGAATGACCACAACATTGTTCTGAGAGATGTATTGAAAGCGCAGACTCCAAGGGATGTCTTTGACGAAACGCTCAGTACAGCAGCTAGTAAGGAAGGGAGTCAAGGGACCCCAGCCGCGACTGTCGATTCTAGGGAATTAGATAGCTCAAATTACCAGGAGGATCTTGATGAGATTGTTAAGAATTTGGTGAAAAACTGGAAAGCAGCACGATATCATCTTGAAAGGTTAAAAGAAGATATAGAAGATGATGATGATGAAGAAGAGGAAAAAGAAGAGGGGAAGGGTACTTCTGCCGGGAGGTCTCTGTTAAAGATCCGGATATGTTTAGGACTACGGTGAATAAAAACTTATTTCGAGTACTTGAAAGGGCTGAAATGAAATTATATTGATCTTCCATCGCGCTGAAATTGAAGTAAATCTGGTGGCAGAGTAAAAACGACAGTATTTCGTTGATCACGGCCATAGGCCGCGTGGAGCTCCCCAGCTTGCCATGACTGCGGAGTACCGTGTACATATAAAGAAGCTCGGCCCGACTACAAGCCCTCCGACTTGCCTTGTTAGGAGAGTAAAGCCGAGACCGTTGCACAGTCCAATAGTTTGATCCGGAGGAGATTGCGTAAGCCGCTTCTCGGTGCAGGGGCGGTCCTTGCACATTTGTGCCCGAGTAACTATCTCATAGAAATATCAATGCGTGCAGATCGCCAGTCGCTGGTGGGTACCACGTGGTGGGCAGTTGCAAGCCAAAAAACAGGCAAAAGGGAACGGAATACGTGCTAGTCCACTAAGAGAACAAATCTTTAGATGTTTTAGGGCACCTGATCAGATGAAATCTCCTAGCGGGGAAGGTAACAATGCGCAGGTGGTCGGAGTTCTTGAAAATTGCGTGCGTGGAGTCTCGGGAGTCACAAGTTCGATCGATCTAATCTAATCTAATCAGATGATCTTGGCCTGGGGAACACTGACACACAGACAGCCATGTGCGACTGCTACTGCCACGAAAAGTAATATTTGAACCGCTTGAGTCTCCCACTGCTAAAATACGGTACTGCAAGACAGCATTCCTGTTTTACGCGTGTTTCGGGACCTGATGCGAGGCATTACACAAGCGAGGCGGTGTTGCGGCGCGGGCCACGCGTCCCGCCGTCGTGGCCCGCAGCTGGCCCGCCGCCTTATCGATCGCACGCCCGTCCCGGCCCGACCCTCGTCTCGTCCCTTGTCGCCAGCCTCCTTAAGTATACTCAACGCCGTTACACAAGGATGTAGTCCGCCGGCCATCCTGTCTACCAACTCGAGGGTTCTGGAGACATCACTATCGTCAAGCCACCATGCTTTCCTCACCCCTCCTTGTCTCTTGTCTCGCGGTTCTGGCTGCCGCGGCTACCTCAGGAGCGGGCGCGGCTCCATCGTCGAGGGCACTGCACGCCGCCAATTCGACGAAGCTGCACTACTCCAACCACATCTTCAATGCGATTCACTCGTCCATGAGACAATGGGGTTCCTCCCTGAACCACAACGGCATGTCCTTCTTCCTGGCCACGGTGCCCGAGGGAACGCAGCTGTACCACGGTACTCACAGTCCCGAGCCGGTCAAGGGCACCGAGTGGCTCGCCTTTGAGCCGGAACATGCGATGATCTTCGCAGGGCCGAAGCGGTTCGGGCCGCCGCCTGGAAGGGATGGAAGGCATCGAAAGCCTGGAAGGCCTGGGGACGGACCGCACCGGCCTCCAGAGCATCGACCCAGAGACGAGATACAGAAGCCGCTGCGTGGTCATCATGATGATGAGCATGAGCACCCGCCACACCCACCGCACCCACCGCATTCTGGCGAAGCAGGGTGGCTCCACACGTACGCTGCGCGTAAAGACCTGCGCCTGCTGTACATCGACGGTATGTCAGCTGCCAAGTCCAACAAGGGCGTCTTTGACACCCAAGACCGGATCCTGTTCAACGACACTCTCCACGGACCCGGGTTCCTGGAGTACGAGCGCGCCAAGAAGGTCTGCGAGATCGCGCAGCGTGACTGGGACGACCGGATCGACGGGGTCATCCGCATGGAAGCCGGGTTTGAGATCATTCTGTGTTCGTTTGCGAGGGATCTGGATGTCGTGCGCATTACGCGTGCGAAGGGCGGCGATGTACCGCCAATGCCGGGACCGGGGATGGACAAGTACCCCGAGGACATGTTCCTGTATTACAAAGCGATCACCTCGCGATATCACGGGATTGGTGGCGATCGGGTGAGGCTCAACTACGATCATTTTGTGACTGCCTTTGCCTACGGGCTGGATCTGTTCCACGGCGGGGAGCTGCCACGGCTGGTGAATCTGTCAAAAGAGTCCCTGGAACCCATCAGGAGAGACTTGTACAATCTGGTGACGACCCACGATGCTCGCGAGGAATCGTTCAACTGGCAGGGAGTCGTGGACATGATCGTCACACGCTACGCGAACGAGCTGAAGTACCTCGTCTCCGGCGAGCTCTCCACGACCAAGCTCCTGCACGCCGAACTGGACCGTTTCCTGCGCCCCTTCATCGACTATGATGTCCGGAACACGACGCGCGAGGTCGAGCGATGTGCAACCCAATTCACCCCCAAACATGCGCCGAAGAACACCCTCGCGGCGGCCGTGGTCCACGACGTCTCCAGCACGATCTGCTCCACCCTCTTCTCCGCGCTTGCAGAGGACGATCACGGGACCGCTGTCGCAAAGATCCAGAAGCTCATCGACTATCTCGCCTGGACGACCTGGAAGGAGTGCCAGGGCTGCGGGTACCATGCGGTGTGCTTCATCCCCATCTGGCCGGTCGGATCGTACGAGGACAGGGAGCATCCGCGCTGCAGGGATGAGCTGCCCCGGATGGACAGCGGGAGGTACTACTGGGATGATTGGATGAGCTAGATCGGAGCCAAATGTTATCTGGAGGAAGATCTTATTTATCATATGTAGCAGAGATATTGTCATGATCGATACCCCCTACTCTTCTTACACTGTTAGGTATGCCTAGATATGCTTACATTGTTGGTACTCCCAGAATATAAAAGAAATGCACAAAATCTGTTTTATTTGTTTTGGAGACTTACTTCATCGTCACTCACATAACCAGACACAGACATCTCAACGGTGGTCAATCCACTGGTTCGCCCGCGCATTCCTAGGCTACGTATATAATTCGTATCTCCTGTCCAAGGTTCTAATTAATAAAAAAAAAAGGAAACTCGAGTTTTTCTCGACCATGACATCTAGCCAATGTGCACATGCTATATACACAAATGTACACTTAGCAAATTATATAAACAAAAAAAGCTTTCCTTCAGGCTGCGTACTCAATACAGGCTCTCGCACCTCCAATTCTGCGCCTCATGCACGTCCGCCCGGTATACATCGCATGTTTCGGATACACGCACACGGGCCTCTGTCGAGCCACCGTACCATGCAGCGTATCGTTCACCCACTTCGTGGCGATGATCTGATCGGGCGCTGTCCCCCGTTCGACCCACTCCACCAGCGCGAGCAGGATGTCGTGACGGGCGTCGGCGAACCCCGGAACGCTGTAGATGACGGTGCCCAGCACGGTTTGCTGGTTCATGCCGGCGAAGTACCAGGGCACGGTGGGGTGTTGGCGCAGTGTCTTTTGTTGTGGGTTAGCTAGCTATTGCACTATACAGTGGTAGAAGTTTTCAAAATGGCGAAATGGGAGTGGAAGCTAGAAGGGCAGAGAGAGAGAGAACACATACTGCAACCCCGGAACCGGGAATAAGCGGTAGAACTCATCCAGATCGATCCCCTTCGGTTTCAGCCTCCTGAGCACCTGATTATAAAAACACATTGCTCCCAGGAGCGATCCCCCCGTCCGCAAGTCCATGGTAGTGGATCAATTTCCCGCCCCTCCTATAGAACGGGGTGAGATCGAAGTCATCTGCCGTAGCGTTGCCGGGGTTCATCTGCTCAGACAGGGCTATGATACCAGGATTAAAGTCCTCCCACCTCCAGTCCGGACCCAGCCCCAGCACGTACTTGACGTAGTCGGTCCCCAGGGTCGTCGGGGCGTCTGCGCCCATGAGCATGTCCCACTGCGCCTCGCTGCCGTATTCCAGGTGCGGGAAGATGAACGTCTGGTTCGCCTCGACCCAGTCGCTGTAGATCCGGTACAGAGTGTCGAGCTGGGGACTTGTCAGGCAGCCTTGAGCCTTCTGGTCCCTGTCCTTCACGTCTGCACCGCACAGCAGTGCTTCCGGGTTGAAGTTGCACCGGGCAGGGTCCGAGATGATACCATCACCCAGCCCATCCGCGCCGTCGCACTGCCAGAATCAAATCCTAGAAGATGGCCCGATATGCCTATTTCGTCTCTTGTCCTGAGAAGGCTTATAGCCTACCATATCGGCCCAGTTAACGCCCCCCGCGAAGCCGGAGTAATATTCTTCCCCATCGGCCATACCAATCCTTGTCGGTTATACACAAGTAGGTAGAAGTAATAAAATGCGGGGCCCCGCAAATCTCCAAGGAACCGATCTGAGAGGAACATCTGTAAACGGACCACATTGTGGAGGGGGGTTGATTTAGGTCATCCACGCCCTGCTTCAAGTGTCCTCTGTCCAATAAAGTCTCCGACACCTGACCATCTGCTTTTTGGATGGAATGCTAAGTACTTAGGGAATACTTAGTATGACCGTCAGGGGTACGTTGTTCATGCGCATACCTGCTACATACGCAGATATCAATCGGGGTGGAATTTATTCCATTCAAAGCCATCGTCATGAATCAATAAATAAAAAGCTAAAAAAGCTCCACAATCAATCCGGTACTGTATACAGCCCCAATTAGTCAGGTACATACATCATCGGGGAGGAGGTGGTTTGGGGGGGGGGGGGGGGGGGGGGGGGGGGGGGGGGGGGGGCTCTGGACCCTTCCCGTAAAGACCGGAAAAGTCGGCATTATGACCCAAGCTAAAATGGAAAAAAAAAACTCCCTAAGATAGGTTAGCTAAGTAATCCATGCGGGAGGAACTAAAGTAGTTAAATGGAAAGAATTTAGATAATTAGCTATGGTTCTGCCGCAGAGCAGCGCAGTTCATTACTGGACCCACATTGGCCTGGCGGTCGGTGGGTTGTGGGACTTGCTTTTCCTTTCCGATCGTGACTCGTGATGGGTTCTTATATTGCGGGAATGTCTTGATATGCGTTAGACATGGAGGATTGGAATCAAGAAAGGCTCTATGCGAATTGACTGTTCATGCATCTCGTTCCTTAGGGACACCGGCTTAATGGTGAACGTTATCCTTCTATTGTATGTGCAGTACGTTATATACATACATCAAGGGCAGAACCCATACAAAAGAGAGAGGGCAACGGTGGAGAGCATTCTCTAATGGTTCCTGTTTTCTGAATTCCTGAAGAGCGCATCTTACTTCCACCTAGATACGATGTTTCCAGAAGCACAATTTTTTTTGCTATGCTAATTCGATCTAGTTGGAAGAGCGAAAGATTTCCGACTATTCGAGACAGGAAAAAAAGCACCAACTTGATCACTTATGTACAGTGAGAGCATGCCACACGCTCCAACTACTAACCTACATACTGTTAAAGAGCTCGTCGAAAGAATCCCGCGCGATCTGCGTGCAGTCAACCCCGTACACGAACTTCTGCACATCCGCATCCGCCCACTTGTCCGGCACCGCGGCCTTTTCCCCGTTCCTCAGCGCGGCGAACTGCCTGTCTCGTTCCTCCTTGGCGGCGCCCTCCCCGAGGTGCAGCGTCCGCCCCGACGCCGCGGCCATCTCCACGAGTGTCTCCGCGCGCTCCTTCCTGATCTTCTCGTACACCCGGAGCGCCTTGTTGATGGACTCGGGGGAGCAGTCCGGGAGCCGCGAGAGGACGACGCCGATCACGGAGGCATCTTCGATGGCCTGGGCGGCGCCCTGGGCCAGATGGGGCAGAGTCGGATGGCACGCATCGCCCACGAGCGCCACGGAGCCCTGGACCCAGGTCGGCAGAGGGGAGTGGACGCGCAGCTTCCACTCGCAGACCTCGCCGTCCGGCACCATGTTGAGCATGCGCTGGACCTTGGGGCAGAAGTCGGCGAAGACGGAGAGCATGGCGGACTTGGAGCCCTTTGTGGTGTACGTCGCCGTGGGCGCCGCGGCGAAGTTGACGTCGGGCTGCGTCGTCGAGAGGTTGTAGATGGTCTTGCTCGACACCGGGTAGGCGATGATGTGCCGCTTCTCGCCGATCCAGCGGACGACGCGGTCGCTGTCGATCAGCTCGAGCAGCTCGGGATCGTGCTCCATCTCCTCCCTTCGCAGCATGATGCGGTACGCGGCCTGCTGCGTGTCCTTGACCTGCGCGTCGACCCCCAGCCGCTTGAGCATCTCGACGCGGGTGTTGCTCTTGATGCCGTCGGCGGCCAGGAGGATGTCTGCTTCCACCTTGTACGGGTCCCCTCCGTCGCGGGGAACCGCTGTAAAAGATGGTCTGGGAGAGAACGTTTCTACCGCTTGCACGCTCGTGGAAAAGTGGAATTCAATGCTCTTCTCGCGCAAGCAGCCCCGGTAGAGCCCGTTTGCGAGGGACGAGCGGTGCCCGACCATATGCGGATAGCCATATGTCTCCTCGATATAACCCAGATCCACACGTGCCAATTCACCATCGGTAGAACCCTCTGCAAGAGGTCAGTCAGTAAGTGCCATTAGGAATAAAACAGGACGTTTACACACGTCTGATGCTCGTATCCTTGATATTCACGGCTTCCTTCTTGATATCCTCCCAGACGCCCAGTCGATCGAGGATGCGAGCCATATTGGGGGCCAGCTGGATCCCCGCACCGACGAAGCCCAGGTCTGCTGCATTTTCGTATACTTGGATGTTTTTGAATCCCTCTTTGGCCAGGGCCAGGGCACAGGTCAAGCCGCCCATGCCTGTTATCCATGGCGGTCAGTTGTCAAAGTATATACTAAGCAGCTGCAAGAAGGGTCTCAACAAACCGGCGCCGATAATGCATATTTTAAGATCCTTGACGGTCTTGGTCATAGTGCGGTTTCAGACAAGATAGGGATACAGCAGTATTATCAAAGGCACTCCAATGAACCTCTCCAGAAGACAGGGAATCCGACCACGCAAATATATGTACAGCACAGTGCATGCATAGTACAACAGCTGGGCTAGTCAAGATTTTAAATGTAAGAATTAAGAGTGAAGAATGAACGACATTAATCAGTCCAATCGTCGCAGAGACAGAGAGCTTTAAGGCGACACTGCCGCCGTCGATACCCCGGTATCCAGGCCCCGCGGGGTTGCCGTGATCAGGTTCGTCGGGAACCCGAAGCATCGCTCTTTGCCCCCTTCGGCTGCGAGGAACGGATCGCGGATGCTTCCACAGCTCCCCACGCTGGCGTCGGTGGGTGGAGGGGCGAAAAGTCAACTCCGGCGGCCCCTTCATCCCCAGGGTCTGTCTGTGGGAACACGGCTGATAGTATCGTGTACGGGGAAGTATATACCACGTGTGTGGTGCAGTAATACACAAGCGCTAGGTACATCGCCAAGATACAAATTCCTGTCTCTGCAAGGATATCCTCTAAGTAAACATAATAGAGGAGTTGATGGCAGGAACCTGGAAGAGTCGACTCTGTACGCGTGGTTGCTTACGTACAGGACGAGCAAGATCGGATCCTCCTGTAGCCCTCTTGCTGCTGTTCCCACAATCGCTCCCCACACGGGAGTGGGAAACATCCACAGGCTTCCCACTTTTGGTAGAAAGCTCCGACCTCACGGAATTATCACCACACGTCTCATCTCCACAGCATCCGTTTCTTTCATCCGCAGGGATGGTGTCATAGCTTTCTCTCCTTGGTTGCTGCCTCCGCCCGCTGATGTCACCCTTTCCCCCGCTCCGGCTAAGAACTTAGCCCGGGGAATTAGCCTCCGTCGTTCGTTTCGGCCCCGAAAACACCGGTCCGAGATTCCTCGTGAGGCGTCGTAAGCGCAATTCAAAAGAGAGGAACACCTGCTTCCGAAGAGGAGCAGTAAGCTCTGATCGAGTTGATTGAAAGTTGTTGCGCCAAGTGAACTCCGGGGACCGCGATGCGATATCCCGAGGTCCTCTACTCCGTAACGGGACGGCCAAGACGGCATAAACCCTAAGTCTCTCCACCTCTGTGGTCGAGTACGCGTATGTACGGATATATACCTTGCTCGTGACAGAGGGACAGTTCACAAGATACTGGAAGTTGCAGAATGAACTGAATTCAGATTTTGGTCCTTCTCCATTATACGTTTCCTTTCGTGGACTATGCGAAATGCATAAACTCCTGCAGTACAGCATCAGAGCGGTGTGTTTCTGCCGGCAGTACCGCAGGCGGTGTACAGCACCCCGCGCACGCGTCTCTTCCTCTTCGGGAGACATAATGCTCTGATGGAACTGCGTCCAGACAAGACCGGCCACGATGGACAAGATGCGCGTCGTCCTCCCGCGTGATGCCCCCTGCAGGAGTATGCCAATACTATCTGCCGCTTCATACATGGCTCCAGCCAGCTAACTTGCCCTGCAGACCCCGTCTCCGTTCCGCTTCCCCTCGCAGCGCCGGGACTCCGCTTCCGCCCGGCTGACGGCGCGGAGACCAGGTCCTGTCTTCCGCACCCCGGCGCCCTCGAGCTCGGGGCCTCAGTTCGCTGCGACTCCGAGATTCGTGCTGTCGCAGACGACCCCGAATCATCAGGTCGATGATGACGATATCAACATCGACACGAGTGACAGAGATGAGCCCTCATCTCCGTCTGTGCCGGCTCCGCGGATGGCGACGACACGACGCGGAGAGGATCCCGAGCCGGTCTCGGTCTCGTCTCGCAGGAAGGAGGTCATTGAGGACTCAGAGGAGGAGGAAGATGATGAAGTTCCCTTAGATTCTGGGCAGACACTGCCGTCAGATAACGACGGGCTCGAAGATCAAGAACGAGGGAGCGCGGGGACGGAGAGATCCGATATCGACGCGCAGTTTGATGAACTCTTCCCACCGACGCCAGGCCGGAGTAAGAGACGCCGTGTGTCTGGCGATCTAAACACGTCCGTGCAACGACGTGGAAGAACGTCCGACGCAGACCCTATATTGTCGTCCTCTCCTGAACCTCCATCGCCGTCTTCCGGCCACAGCCGGAGCAGCACGCCGCTCCCAAATCCCATACTCAACAGAACAACAACTCCAGCACCGCGTCGCAATGAAGCTGCGTTCGAGACTCCCAGACCTGCGCCCCCCAGCAGCACCACAAAGACTCCATTTCGGAGTCATCCGCGCTTCGTATTCTCCGCCTCTCAGTCCAGCAGTCGACCACCGCCGCGTCCGCGATTTTTGGCAGAGTCCAGCACGCCGGCAGCAGCGACACAGTCCTCTGTCCAGCAGAGAAAGAAACCGGCATTTGTTCTGCCCAGGTCGCCTTCCCCTTCACGGGCAGCTGAAGACCCAGCTTCCCTCGCAACCCCGTTTTCTCCCTCCGTTCGTCGGGGCCGGTCGCGCCGAAAGACGCCAGAGTACCTCCCCGGGGGCATGGCGGCGGAAGTGCGCAGCTGGATCCTGGAGATGGCTGTGAAACGGGAGAATTTGCGCCAGCAGCAGCAGCAACATCGGCCGCAACCTGATAGTGATAACCAAGAAGCTACTCAGCCCGATACAGGCAGGTACTTCTTAACAGCCGAAGTGGAAACTTCTCGCCAAGCACCTCTCCACGGCCCCGGCTCGGTGAGCTTCGTGAGAGCGCGCCCTGTGCGTACGGAGTCTTCCAGAGAAACTTCTCCTCCTCCTAGGGAGGAGAAGAAGAATATCCTCCTTTTCGGATCTCCGGCGTCGCAACAGGGAGCGTCGTCTCGTGCGTCATCAGACGCGGCGACAAATGCGCCGGAGTTAAACCCGAACAATGTCATCGGGATACACCGTGGTCTCGTGTGGGAGATTGAGCTTGGCACGGAGCCTTCCAGGCGTGAAGAACGCGGGGACTCCTCAGCGGATCATGGACATGAGGGAGAAGACATCCCTTCCGCTTGCCCCCAGCAAGATCATGCAAAAGAGGGAAAGACGGAGAAGTGGCTCGTTGGTATGGAGTGGGATTTGCTGCGATAGCAGCAGATGAGAAACAGACAGATGGATATGTTCTGATGATATGATACGATATGTATTAAAGGTCCGCGCGAGTGATGCGACTGTATCATGGGTGATGAGCTTGCCATGTTCCTTCCATATATACGAAGTGACATTTTCCAGATGTTGAGGGGGAAAAGCACGCCCTCTATGTATCAACTCGATGTCGATATAGTGAAGTAGACTAGATTTGTACATATAGGATGTGATGTACCTACCCTGTACAATACATCGCTGTCATTGTGCAAAAAAAAAGAGGCCCTCGAACATATCCATGGATATATGCAGACGGTTCTATACACAGACGCCACAAAATGTAAGCAAGAACTTTTTTCCCCCTTCATCCATCCCAGAAAGAGAGACTCTATACAAGATAATAATGTGAAGAGAAGAACATCACACACCACTCATCTCCCCCTCCGAGACAATCCGCAGCGCATCCACCGCGACCTTGCACCCCCACTTGACCAGCTTCCGGTCCTTCTCGGACGGCACGATGTCCGTCTTGGCGACGACCTTGCGCACGAAGAAGAGGAGGCCCTTGACGACCTGCGGCGTCTCGCGCGTGCGGAGGAAGACCTCCATGAGGGCTTTCTCGTCCTTGCCGTCGTCATCAGCAGTGCTGTCAGAATCCTTGCTGTTTTCTTTCTTGGATTTGGATTTTGATTTCTTCTTCTTGCTCTTCTCGTGCGTCTTCTGGATGACCGTGATGATGAGCAGCTCGACGAACATGCTCGTCTTCGGCTGGAGGTACGCGAAGTTGAGGTTCTTCAGGACGCCCAGCGTCAGCGCGCCTTCGGCGACCAGGGTGCCATACATCTTGGCCAGGTTGACGACGGCCTGCGTGGTGATCTTGCGCTGCTCGTCCTCGTCTTCGGCCATATTGTCAACGTCGTCGTCGGAATTGTCCTCGTCCAGCTCGCCCCGCTCGCCCATCCGCCGGAAGATGTCCCACAGGGTGAACCGGAACGCGACCTTGATGCGCCGGCCCAGGTCGCCGCACAGCTTGCGCGCGATGAGCGTGTAGTACGGGTTGTGCGCTTCCTCCTCCATCGCACAGTGCACCAGCACGCGCGGGATCTCGAGCTCCTGCGCCCGCTTCAGCCGGAGCTTGGCCAGCCGGACGTGCGCGTCCTGGAAGTCCGTCGCGGACATGATGGCGATGAAGATGGAGCGGCGCACGTCGGTGTTCATGCGGTGCGCCTTGGCGATGTTGAGCAGGTCGGGCTCGCCGTCGCTGTCTTCAGCAGGTTGTTCGTGGACACCGCCGGTGCCTATGATCCCCGTCGCAGGGAGGCCGGCGAGCTCCTGGCGCGCCGACTCCAGCGGGTCGTCCTTCCAGCTGGCGCCGACGAGCCACCATTTCCCTTTCTTGGAGGAGTTGTGGATGTCCATCCGCGAGATGCGGATCGGCTCCGAGGCACGGATGACGCGCGAGTTGTGCAGCGACCCCAGGATCTTGCGCATCTTTGTGATGTGCTCGGAGGCGATGTTCGCTCCCACCCAGTTGGTCTTCATCCGGTTGTTCTTCAGGTCTGTGATGGTGTCGATCATGAACTTGGTGCGGACGGACAGGGAGGCTTCTCCGACCTTTGCGACCGCGGGCTGGATGAGGAGAACGATGTCTTTGAGCGATGAGGGGTCATCTTGCCTCAGCTGGGGGCCGGAATCTGCGATGAACCGTTAGCAAAAAATCTAGAGAATATTATGGAAACAAACGAGTTCATACTTCTGATGATCTTCAGGAGCAGTTCGGTGTTCGACTCAGTGATCTCCTGCAAGAAGAGGCGGATGTAATCGAACACCAGGGTGCTCCCAATGACGTGGAAGTTATACAGTTGGGACAGCAGAGAAATCAGGTTGATAAGCTCTTTGCCCTCAAACGGGCCCCTTTCGTCGCCCTTCTTGTCGAACGTCTCGACTAGTTTCTGAATGAGCTCCGCGCCGAAATCCATGCCGACCACTTTGTATACCGCTGCAATGAAACCTGCATGGAGGATGATGAAGGTATCCTGCAAAGCCGTCCTTTCGCAGATAAGAGTCAATAGTAGCGTAGCCAGAGTTGAGGTGACGTTCTGTCGAGGATACTCGCGGTAGAGCTTCTCAACTTCTCCAAGGATCGAGACAAGATTGGCCTCGGACAGCTTGTTGAGAAGACCCTGAGCCTGACGCCGCAAGCGCGTGAAAGATTCTGACTCTGAAGCAGAGGGAGCGCGAAGCGATGGAGGGACGTATTTATTAGGCCGACTGCTATCCCCGTTTGTGACAGGAGGCACGTAGGGATTCTCTCGAACCTTTTTCGGAGGAGCTTTTTGTTCTTCTTCCTCTTCTTCTTCTTCATCGTCGTCCTCCTCCTCTTCGTCTTCCTCCTCCTCTTCGTCTTCCTCCTCCTCCTCATCATCCTCTTCATCTTCTTCTCCGACCTCATCATCGAATCCGCCGAATTCGCTCTCCTCACTACCGTCTTCGTCTTCATCTTCATCTTCAATATCATCTTCGTCACCAATCTCTTCATCATCCTCCAAATCTTCGTCCTCGTCGTCCTCATTCAAAAGATCCAAACCATCCTCATCGCTCCCAAGATCATCATCACTCTCATCTTCCTCCTCGTCAGACGGCAGACCCTGCGCCTTTCTCCTCTTCCTCTGCAGCCACTCATCGTCCTCCCTCTTCCGCTTTTTGCTGCTTTCCCCCCCTCCATAGTCGTTGGCCAAATCGCCCAGGATCTCATCCAGCCCGTCATCATAGAACGCCTTGGGTAGCTTCTTGCCCTTCTTGATCCCGAGCTTCTTCTCCAGCGCTGCAATCTCCGCATCGTCCTCCGCGAGCTTGTCCCTGACGGCTTTCGAGATTCTCGGTCTCGGTCGCGGCGGGGCGTCTTCCTCCCCGTCTTCATCCTCATCTTCCGATCGTTCTACCGACTTGCTCTTCTTCAGGATCGACTTGGGCTTCTTCTTCTCGCTAGTAGTAGACTTCGTAGGCTTCGATTTCACCGGCGGCGCACGCTGCTCCTCCTCGTCAGATCCATCCTCCTCCGACTCGAACCCGAAATCCTCAGCGTCCTCGTCATCGTCAGGTTCCTCCCGGGGTCCTCCGCCTCTGTACGCATGCTGTCTCCGCCGAGCCTTCTTCTCCGATCTCTCGGCCTTGCGGCGCTCTTTGCGTTTCGCGGGGCCATTATTGTGTCGCTTGCGGTTCCTGCCTCCTCCTGGGTGGGGATCTGGCAATCCCAGCTCCTCGCGCAACTTGCGCGGCAGGGTCGTCGTGTTTTTGTGTGAAGGGCGCCGCATGTTGAAGGTTTCAAAAGATTGGTGCCAGCGCACCTGGTTAGGGAACGAGTAGATTAAAAATAAATTTAAATGTGCTCCGCGGAGCGGAGAGGATTTCGTTCTGTAACTTTTATTTTTATGCCGCCAAAATCTGCGGAGCGGAGGCGGGAGCGACAGCGGGTGGTCCGAGCTTCCAGGGTTCAGGTAGTTTCACGACCGCTTTCCAACGACGGCTTGTGTAGATGTGCGCCGCGCTCCGGACTCGATATCTCCATCCAGAGATTGAAATTCTTGAGTTTTTGTACTGAATGTGAAGGTCGCTTCAAATATTGACCTTCCCTTCTCAAGTTCCTTGGAGCTCAGACCAAATCCCTGCCTTGCAACACATCGCACAATACACATGCCACGCGGGGATTAATCTAAAGTTACCTAAAAGATGGCACCGCACCTTAGCAACGAGGAGGTACGTATTCCCCTTCTTCGCTGTAGCCAGATCGGAAAATCTATCCTTGCGCGTTTGTACAATATATAATAATAATGATACTAACGACTTACTCAGTTCTTCTCCGCCCTCTCCAACCTCCTCGCCTCCACATCCCAGAAGTCCCGCGGCTCCGTCTACCTGACGCAGAAACCCCTGCCTGTCTCTGTCTCTGCCACCTCTACCTCCCAAGCAGAACCAGGAGAAGGCGCATCGCAAGAAGAAGAGCAGCAACTTAAGCAGCAACAGCAAAGACCCTCGATCCTCATCCGCGCCACAGACGGCAACACCAGCGCGCCCAACCCGAAGAAATCCAACTCGAACTCGAAGTCGACGTCGAAGAAGAGGAAGAAGACGGACGGAACGACTCCAAAGATAAAGATTTCGACGATCGTCGCGCCCGACGAGATCGAGGCGTTCTATGCGCGCTACGCGGAGGTGTGCAAGGCGGGCATGAGCGGGCTGAAGAAGCGGGATCGGAAGAAGGCGAAGACGAAGGCAAAAGGAGGACAGGCGAAGGTTACCAAGGGTTGATCTTGAACTTGGTCTTGATTAACCGTAACGGCGAGGTTCTTTGGGGAACTTTTTTTTCGATCTTCCTCGGACTGTCTTCTATCTGGGGATATTCGGTGGACCGACGGACTCGACGACGTCCGTGACATGCACATGTGCTTCTTTGTTTCTACTATGACGAAGAAAAGTAGTACAGGGCGACCTTGTTTGTTGAGCTGGTCGACGGTTCTTATTCCTGCATCGTTTGGGTTTTATGGGCGTTTTATTATTTACCTCCGGGATAGATTGATTGTTTAGATCTGTGGGATGTCGATATGATGCTGTACATATCATATCATTATCATATGAGATCTCAGTCGAGATGAGATGGATTTTGTCTTTCATCTGAAATCTTCTATGACGGCACATGAATCAATAGCGCAAGGAACGATATGCGGATTACTGAAAGAGAAGGACGGTAAAAGACATATAATGTATGCCTATACATATAGACGTTTGAATCAATGATCCGTAAGCCTGGCAGTATTGAAATCACCTCGCAAGGAACATTACTGTATTTATTATATTAAATCAATTGGTATTTCACCCTATAGATGGCAGAGGGTATGCGAGCCATCGAAAAGACCGTCTAAAATACAGCAGAGTGCGAAACATGGGACGTATCTCAGACCAACAAAGGAAAGTCGACCGCCAGGACGGTACAGTACATGTCAGGAGTGACACACGTGGCGCGGAGTGTGTGCCAGACACGCCTTCCGCATAAGTTCTTAACCAATCGTAAAAGAACGGATTAAAAAAAGCAATAAATAACCAGAGAAATTAAGACAAAATCGAATAGAAGATGAAAGAAGATGCCTCTGGGCCCAAGCTAGTCCAGATCCCACGGGTCTTGAAAGTAGGGTTTTGACGATCGCCTGGAAAAATCGGTAATCGGTACGCCAAAATCGTCCTCGTCATCTTCGTCCATCCAACAGCAAGAATTTAGCGGGTCTCCGACTGCCGAGTCAACGGTATGGCCAACCGTGATTTTTGCAGCGATCTGAAGGAGCATTGCCAGAAACTGGATTGGGGGCATGAGGACGAGACTGCAGGTCTTCTGCAGGATGGAGGCAGTGAGGTGATTCCCCGAGTCTCTTGGAGTCGGATGGAACAAAGTCGAGGGCGGTGGCATAGGGGAGAGTTCGCGTCGCCTCGAAGCTCTGAGCCGACGAAGAATCGCTAAATTCCGATCGACGGCATCGGCATTTGGGTCTGCCACATGAAGGTCCGCAGCCGGTGTATCGGATGTCTCTTGAGTAGTCGGAAGAGCCTGTGACAAGCTGCAATCTTGCTCAGGGGTGAGCTGTGCTGGAGACTTTTGGGTTTCGAGATCTGCGCCGCTGTCCTCGTAGTGTCCGAGAGATGTCTGAGTGTCCGAGGAGAGAAGCTGTGGAGTGACCGTAATCTCCGAGATTTCCCTGCTATGGTGACGAGGAATATCACATTGCTCAGGAGGGTTCAATGTGGTTGGGGATAACGGTGGATCAGAATACGGAGGAGTTAGCGGCAAAGCGGGCGCAGATTGTACGGAGTGGAAGGAATCAACGCTTGATGAGAGGCTTGTCCCCTCAGCCTCACTCTCCGATTCTGGAATTGGCTCAAACCTTGCCAGCAAGGTGTTGACGGTCTGCGGCGGTCGCGTTACCGCTCGTTTCGGGGACGGGGAATCAGGAATGTCAATGGGTGCAGATGGTTCATCACGGCTCGCGAAACTGTATTGACTCGCGAGACTGCCACGTCTGGATGTCGAACCATCTAGCGTAAACCCGCTATCGTCTGTCATGTCTCCATCAGTGTCTACATCGGTGTTCGCATGACGAATTGGACCGTTTTCTGTTTTCTGTTGCCAATCCTCTACGAGCGTCGGGATCGCAGGGGCACTGTCTGTCTGTCCCTTTGGACGCCATGCCTTCTTTCGTTTAGGGGCCTTTGCTTCCTCCGGGATTGGAACACTGAAGCCTCTCTGGAACGGGCACGGGGTAATTTCATATCGAAGAATCCGCGGCAGGGCATTCTTCAGCTCGGTCACACGCTGTTTGTCCTCTTCTGTTTCAAAGGGGAGCTCTATGCGGTAGTATGTGAGGGGACGGATTCGCAGGACGAATATCGACTGGCCGTCGACACACCAGCACTGGGAGTTCTTCAGGATCGCATGGACGACATTGCCGCACTTGAGAAAGGCTGTCAGGCCCGGGACCTTCTCGAGCTTCAGCGGCGCGAAGGCGACGGTACGTTCGGTAGCCGATCTCCAGGGAAGCGTCTCTATGGCGTCGACGGGGTAGTCGAGATCGGCGGATAGCGGACTAGACCTGGGCTGCACCGGGCCTTTGGGTGCAAAGTGAACGACCTTGGCAGAAGGGTGGTAAAATAGAACTTCTCCTGAGATATCCGGAGGTTCTGGATTGTGATCTGGTGCAATTATTTTGGTAGATGCTGAGGGGCGACGGGCATGCTGCATGGGAGCGGGCGCATCGGAAGGAGTGGACATTGTTGGCAAGGAAAAGGAGGGACGGATGGAATGGAAGAAGATAATACAGGGTGATTAGAAATACAGCATCGACAGCAGAGAAGGAAAAGGAGAAGCAGACATGGTCAGCAAGGGAGCGAAAGAATGGAAGTGCGTACAAGGCTGCGGCTTGCAGTTGCGCCCATGATCCCTGGATCTTCCGCGGCGGGGAAGCAGAGAAAGACCCTGAGGCGCATCCACGCATAAAAGACACGTGAGACCGTCGGGACGCGCCGCGCACGGGTGTCGGCACGTGACGCTGCTCGGCAGCTGCCGCCCGGGTCGCTGCCGATCTGCCGTGTTTGCCGCGTTTGCTCGCTTATCGCGCTATCAGATGCGAGTGACATGAGTGATGCTGAGGCTCTCCACCGCCTAGACGCTTCTATCGCTCGTTGCGTCTATCAATTACTGCTCCCTAGAGCACTATTCACCATGTCCAACTTTGAGCCCAATGCCGTCATTCGTGGCTTTCAGCTGACCGTCGTTGGGAGTGCGTTCCCTAAAACAGCCCCTGCGATGAGCTGCCCAGGCTGACCTTTGGAATGACCAGCTGTTCGAGCGCTTCGCAATCCTGAGCTTTTCAAGTACAGCCATTTTCGCCAAGCGGCTATTGCTGTGGCTGCCGGAGTGGCCATTCACCTCATTGTTCAGATTCCGGTATGTGTAGCGGACACGATTTCCACGTTCCGCTCCCACAACTGATTCTGTTCAGATAGTAGCTATCAAGTTCCTCATCTGGATTGCATCATGGGTCTCCGATCTTGACCAGGCCACCTGGGATGACACGCTCCTGAGTGGCCTCAACTTCACGTCGAACTTTGTCCTCCAGATCCCGTTCCTACTGATGACGCTGATGCGATACATCACCCCCACGCTGGATGAGATGTAAGATAGACGCGATTGCTTGCGTTGATCTCTCGTCCGCTAATCGCTACAGCTTTATGGAGTCTCTGAAATGGGTCGACACGACGTACGTCCAGAAGCACCAATCAGATGAGCGGAAGAACCTACGGGAAATGTACTACCCGAACCTTGCCATGTACTCGACCAAGGGTAGCTCCGGCACGTCCAAGGCGTTGCCGCAGGCCATCATGGCGTTTCTGCATAGATACGCCCGCAAAGTCGCGATGTGGATAGGAGCGTACTTGCTCTCCCTGGTTCCGGTTGTCGGCCGGTTCGTCATGCCCGCAGTCATTTTCTATGCCTTCCACAAGGCTGTCGGGCCCGTTCCGGCTGCCGTTATATTTGGGACCGGGATGGTGCTCCCCAAGAGGATCCTTGTTGCCTTCCTGCAGAGCTACTTTGCGTCCCGCAGTCTGATGCGAGAGTTGGTAAGTCTTGCCTTCTGATTCTCTGTCTAGGTAAGAATCAATTCTCATATCTATCAGCTCGAGCCGTACTTCTGCCGTATCCGGTTCAACAAGGAACAGAAACGGCGGTGGTTCCTCGACCGTGAAGGGGTCCTCTTTGGTTTTGCATTCGGCTTCACGGTCGTCCTGAAAATCCCCTACATCGGCGTGCTCATGTACGGGATTGCCCAGGCGTCGACGGCATATCTCATCACCAAGATCACGGATCCACCGCCACCTCCTGCGCAGAGCGAGGGATTCGCTGAGACTCAGGTGACCTGGAAGAACAAGCATGAGTTCCTGAGGCTTCCCCTGGACAGCCTGGATAAGCATTTAAATGTAGACCGTGATTCGCAAGCCGGTAAAGAGTCAGTTGCGAGATAGCTTCCACGGAAGAGGTAAAACAACTTTTATGTTTACAACGGATAACAGTCTCTTTTAGCACCATGCATTATTAGTTGCAGACTGCTGTGACGACGTATTGAAATAGAGTTGCGATTTCCGGGCCTCATCCTCCGGGCGATCAGACATAGCCGTTTATGAAATTGAACATCAAGAGCATTCTCTCCTCGATATTATTACTTGACGATTATGACGATGATGATGTCTACAGCCTGCCTAGGTACTTAGTCAGATCCTCCGAGATGACTTGCAGCATCTGGTGTACTCTTGCTTGCAATCTTTCCATTCACGAGTTGATCAATGGAGGGAGATGGCTCTAGAAGAGAACGCAGAAAGGAGTGACACACAACGTATTACATAAAGATATATTTTTGCATTACTGTGTACCAAGTAGAACGGAGATTGGATCACCGGTGGGTCGATACACATACTGCTGTTTCTGGAAGGTCTTCAGCCGGCTGCCGGTTCCGAAGAGCTCCAAGTTTGAGCTTCATTAACTGCCATATCCACGCTTGACGGTCGTTATCTCAGTCCGATGCTCTGAACCTCATAAATAAATCCACAATATAACCGGACCCAGCAGAACCTCGACCGGGATCTGATCTGTGGGCTCAGCGACATCGGGGTCTGCGGTGGAGCAGATGCGAATGCGATAAGGGCGGATAGATAGGGCGAGATAAGCAGCGGGCATATCTCCCGACGTAACACACCAACGATGACGAAGACGGCCTTCCGTCCCTGGGGACTGTTCCCCCTCCCTCCCCTCCAGACTCCATGCGGGGTACGAGAAGCTTCACCGATAAGATGAGCCCGACGTCTGCGTCTCCTCTCGTCCGGCCCTTTTCTTCTCCGACTGGCGTGTGAGGGGAGTCGATAAACCTCGTCTGGAAGAGGATGTCATTCTGTTGAAAAGAGCTGCTTCTTCTATCTTCTTCCTTCCGGTTTCCTCGTTCCTTGCTCTCTTCCATTATATCTGCGTTGATTCAGGAACATCTGGTACAATCTTGGATAGAGTGTAACACGAAATGAGCGTCAGGGAAATCCGTACGGCCCTGAAGGTCGACTTCTCGAAGCCGGCCTGGGAGCAGCCAGGGTTACACGTGCGTTTTCCACTTATGAGAAATGAGACGAAACAGTCCAGTTACTGACAGATCATCCAGAATCGATGGCATCCGGACAGTATGCGTGCCTCTGTTTCTTGACCACTCCTATGCACTACGACAACCATCTCTCTAACGAAACCCCCGACAGTCCCCTTCTGCGGCAAGATCGCCAACAACGAGGTCGTCAAGATCGAGTGCATGGACTGGACCGGCGGCCAGATCGGCAACAACGACTCGGCCGACGACGTCAAGAACGTCGACCTCACCCGCGTCCACTACCTCTCGGGCCCGTTCGAGATCGAGACCGCCGAGCCCGGCGACGTCCTGCTCGTCGAGATCCAGGACGTGCAGCCCTTCCAGGACCAGCCGTGGGGATTCACGGGCGTCTTCCATCGGCAAAACGGGGGCGGGTTCCTGGATGATATTTATCCGGAGGCGTACGTTTCTCACACCCATAGCAACCAATCTCAATCGTTTTCCTTTGACCGGGTTACTGAGGTAAATTACGGATCTACAGCGCCAAAGCCATCTGGGACTTCGAGGGCATCTTTTGCTCCTCGCGACACATCCCGCACGTGCGCTTCGCCGGCCTCATCCACCCGGGCATCCTGGGATGCGCGCCCTCCGCCGAGATCCTGGCCGAGTGGAACCGCCGCGAGGCGGAGCTGATCGCGGCGAATGCCGGGCTGGACCGCGACGTCGCGAAGCCCCCGGAGATGAAAGGTGCTCACGCGGGAGCTGCAAGCGGAGAGGTCAGGGAGAAGATCATCCGCGAGGGAGCGCGGACGATTCCGGTATCTCGCCCATGCATGGGTACTGTATATATTTCAAGCAGCTAACGAGGGTATAATGTGTAGGGCCGCCCCGAAAACGGCGGCAACTGCGACATCAAGAACCTCTCGCGCGGCTCCAAAGTCTACCTCCCCGTGCACGTCCCGGGCGCCAAATTCTCTGTCGGCGACCTGCACTTCTCGCAGGGGGACGGGGAGATCTCCTTCTGCGGCGCCATCGAGATGGCGGGGATCATCACGCTCAAATTCACTGTCCTGAAGAACGGCATGGCCCAGATGGGCCTCAAATCCCCGCTCTTCCACCCGGGCCCCGTGGAACCCCAGTTCGGACCCGGCCGCTACCTCACCTTCGAGGGCTTCTCGGTCGACGAGAAGGGAAAACAGCACTACCTCGACGCGACCGTCGCGTACCGCCAGGCCTGCCTCCGCGCCATCGAGTACCTCCGCCGCTACGGCTACGACGACTACCAGATCTACCTCCTGCTGAGCTGCGCGCCCGTGCAGGGGCATATCGCGGGCATCGTGGACATCCCCAATGCGTGCGCCACGCTGGCGCTGCCGATGGATATCTTTGATTTTGATATCCGGCCGGAGGTGCAGCCCGTCAGGTTGGATATGGGGAGCTGTGCGTTTGCGAGTGATAGTGAGAGGGTTAGGAAGTAAAAAAGAGCTGTGCATGTGCATTCTATATGTACAGCGGGTAGGCTGGTAATGAGGTAACGGGTAAATGACTTGTTGGACGTATGAGTGAAGTGTATGGGGAGAAGCGGTGATTGATCGATGATGGTGTTGTGCCTACCTAATCTACTGGACAGGATGGTGGTTAGGTGGTGAGGTCTGGTGAGGAATTTCTGGTTTACGATGTCTACGAATGAGAACCTACTGTATGTAATCTATTTCCATCAGTGGATGGATACGAAGGGTTGGAAAGATCCTGCTTCATCTTGGATTAATTGTTCAATTCGATTCATCTACATCGTAAGAAGGACATGATATAAATAAGCTCGCCTCCCATCTATCCATCCCGTCCCTTCCAACATAACTCCCTAGACAGAAGACAGAACAGCCCTTTTACCTTTTTCTATCGCAGGGAATAGTTGAAGGTAGGTAGGTTAGGTGTGTACAGAAGAGGAGACGCTTGAAAATGGGATGAACTTGGTTCGCTTAAATAAACTCCGTAGAGATAGGATAGAGGAAATGAAAAGGCTAAAAAATAAAAAAAAAAAAAAGAACTTGCGCCGGTTTCTCCACGTTGCCATGCATGATATGATATGATATGATGCCAGGGACGATACAATGAGTTTAGCTAGGGGGAAGAAAAACTGAAGTATAAGGACATTACTGAGATGGGATGATGACGGGGTATGTGCTCATCTCATCTCTTCTTTTTTAAGTTGACCTTAAAACTAGTACACTAGATCTTTTCATTTTGGGGACATCAGGGACATCAGTCCGAGTCGAAGAACTTCTTGACGGCAGCCTTCTCCTTCGCCTCCGCGTCCTTGATGGTCTTCTTGACGCGGGCGATCTCGTTGGTGATGGCCGCGTCGCCGGGAGCCAGCTTGGCCGCCTCGTTCAGGTCCTTGAGGGCCTCCTCCTCCTCCTTCAGGCCGGCCTTGGCGACCGCACGGCGGTAGTACGCCTTGGCCTTGTCGGCCTCCTTGGCGCCAGCCGCATCGGCGTTGTCGAGAGCGTAGCCTGCCCAGGTCTTGGCGTCCTTGAAGCGGCCGAGCTTGTTGGCGAGGAGGGCCGAGTTGGAGTTCAGCGTGAAGCGGAGGGCCTTCATCTGCTGCTCAAGCTCCTTGGGGTCCTTCTCCTCGTCGGGCTCAGGGAACTCGTTGAGGTAGCGCAGACCCTTCTGGTACTTCTCCAGACCCAGCTCGACGTCGCCGGTCTTGAAGGCCTGGTTGCCCATCTCCTTCAGCTCCGAGGCGATCTTGTAGCACACCGGCGCGGAGAGCTCCTCGCCCTGGTGGTCCTCGGGGTACTCCTCGTACGGGTCACCGGTGCTGTCGGGCACCTTCTCGGTCGCCTTGTCGTAGTCCTCGCCCGTGAGCTCACCGCAGTCGACGATGGTGCAGTCGACGAGGGGCTTGTCGGCCTGGGTCTGCTGGTTCTCGATCTTGCGCACGATGCTCTTGCCATTGATGACCTCTCCGAACACGACGTGCTTGCCGTCCAGGTGGGGGGTCGCGACGGTGGTGATGAAGAACTGGCTGCCGTTGGTGCCGGGGCCGGAGTTGGCCATGGACAGGAGGAAGGCACGGTCATGCTTGAGCTCGAAGTTCTCATCCTCGAATTTCTCGCCGTAGATGGACTCGCCACCGGTACCGTTGAAGGCAGTGAAGTCACCACCCTGGATCATGAACTGCTTGATCACACGGTGGAAGATGGAGCCTGTTCGGCGTGTTAACACAGCTGCGCAACAAACCCTCTAAAAAGACGAGCAAGGATACGTGCCCTTGTAATGCAATGGCTTGCCCTGGTTGCCCATGCCCTTCTCACCCGTGCAGAGGGCACGGAAGTTCTCCGCGGTCTTGGGAACAACTACGCTCGATCAGCCTTCATGTCCTGCAGTGATGTGCGAGTGGGGTAGTGCATACTGTCATTGTACTGGGAGCTAGTTAGTAGAGATGTTCGCAATACAGAACAATAATCAAAGACAAAAGCATACCAATTCCATGGCAATCCGGCCTTCCTTCCGGTTGCCGATCTGGATATCGAAGTAAACGCGAGGACGGCCTGCGACATGGAGATCAGTTAGCACCGAGGGGTCCGGACGCTGCGCCGGTGCGGAGGAGCAAACGCACGCGTTGTCTCAGCCATGGTGAACTGCGAGAGAGGAGGTACGCTGCGGGAGGGATCACAGGGAGGATGCGACGGTAGCGAAGAGGAGGACGAGGACGACGGGAGCAGGAGAAGAGCAGGGGAGAAGGGGAGAAGAAGAATTGTCGTGGACGAGGCGGAGGATGTTCAGGAAGCTTCCATAGCTCGCTTTCTTTGACGGCGCTGCAGGCCCGGCGATGCCCCACCACAACTCCCCGCTCCAGGAACAGCCCTAAGCCCTATCGCCCGGCGGGGGTTGCAGAGCCCCTGGGCATGGATCGTCTTCGCCATCGCTTGCCACTGCTTGTCTCGTTGTCTAACATGCGTCTACTATCTAGTCTATCTGTGTATTATATAACAAATGCGGGGAACTCGATCTTAAGCTGCTAGCGCTACCGAGATCTGCTGGATCTGGTTCCTGGCCTCACTCTCCGGCCCCCTCACCCTGCCCTTCACTCTCTTTCCCCTTTCCCTGCTTCGAATCGTCTGATGCCGGGGTCGCATCCTTCTTTTCCGCCTTGGGAGGAGGGTTCGTGTTGATCTCAATGGTTACCTGGCATCCATTCTGGTCAGCAGGGTCGGGAGCTCAAGAAAAAAGTGGCTATACTGCGGCATCGTCACTGCGGTACTCGACACCCACCGGTCCGTCGTTCTTCAGTTCGACCTCCATCATGGCCTGGAAGACGCCGTTCTTGACCTTGTCGGGCTGGTAGAGCTCGCGCACCCGGTTGTAGAAGTAGTCGTAGAGCTTGCGCGCGGTTTCGACGTCCGCTGCGCTGTGGAAGTCGGGCTTGTTGCCCTTCCTGATCTGGGCCATCAGAGTGAATTGGGAGACTAAATCGGATCAGTAACTCCCGTCAGAAGACGATAGATAGAGGTCAAAAGATGATAGATAGATAAACGGAACGCACCGCAGAGGACCTCTCCTTGGATGTCCTGCACGCTCTTCTTCCACTGCAGAAGCCGTCAGACGGGAACAGCCGCGTCATCTCTTTCCAAGTTTTCCACGAACCGTTGCATTATTCTCATCAGGCCAAAGTTTCACCTTGAGGATCTTTGCTGCCAGAGTGTCCGCGTCCTTCTCGGTGTCCTCCTTGCCCACGGCTGCTAGCACCAGGATGCCCCGTCCGATCGACGAGACCAGCTGCTTGTCGACCGTAACGGAGGCCGAGGTCACCCTCTGTAGAATAGCTACAGGCCCAATTAGAGATTGGTCCAGTCACGGTTCAGCAGACTGAATTGCGCGACTGCGCACCTTTCATGTTGGGCTCTCTGGGAGGAGACTACGTCCGTTTCTATTGTCCAATACAGCGCAATTAGCAAGGTTCTAGAGAAATCCAAACTGGAAATTACCGCATGATAGCACACAGGCCAAGACAGCTGCTGCGACCAGCTGCTGTGGCCGACGTGCCCGCTGAAGCCTGAGGTTTCATTTCTCGATCTGCTGGGGACCGCCCTACCGACTCCATGTACCGTACAACAGCGCGCACCAAAACAAAGAACGGCCTCTATGGCGACATAGTGTTACTTTCCGCAAAAATAAAATCTCTGTGCAAAAGCGACGCGACGCTGAGAGGCGGATCAACCACTGCACACTGGAGACGAACTTCGCTCCGCAGACGTCAAGATCTGGGTCCTGATGTTTAGCGGCCTCTGATTGGTCTTGGCGCCCATCCAGCTCGACTCCTCCGGAACGAGGCTTCACGACAGGTGAATCGAATCCAGCTCTCGCAGCACAACGCCACCCTCGACTCGCCCTGGAGGCATACACGCCGCCTTCCAGTTCGACAGACACACCGTTCCCCCGACGCATCGCCGTCCCGTTCTCTCCAGCCCATCGCCACCTGTCCACATCTCGTCGCGCTTCCCCAGGCATCGAGAGAGCCTCCTGTTCATGTGTGAACCGCAGCCATGACGTCTCGGAAAACGCAGCAGGAGATCGACAAGACCTTCAAGAAGGTCGCCGAGGGCATACAGTCCTTCGAGGCCATATACGAGAAGATCAAAACCACCCAGAACCCCGCGCAACGAGATAAACTAGAAGAGAACCTCAAACGCGAAATCAAGAAGCTCCAGCGATTCCGGGATCAGATCAAATCGTGGGCCGCCGGCAATGAAGTCAAGGACAAGAACCCGCTGCTCGAGCAGCGGAGAGCAATCGAAACGGTGCGCGATCCACCCGACCTCGACACTTTATGTGGGACGACTGGCAGTGTGGGCTAACAAAGGAAACAGTGCATGGAGCAGTTCAAGGCTGTGGAGAAAGAAATGAAAACAAAGGCATATTCGAAGGAGGGGCTATCGGCGGCATCGAGGCTTGATCCGAAGGAGAAGGAGAAGGCCGAGACTTGCGAATTCCTGTCGACGATGGTTGACGAGCTTCAGCAGAAGATCGAGGCAATGGAGGCAGAGGAGGAAGCCATCCAGGCATCGTTAAAGAAGGGCAAGAAGGATGTCACGAAAACCAACCGCTTGTCGGATATTGCGCGGATATCGGAGCGACATAAATGGCACCTAAACAAGCTGGAATTACTGCTGCGGTCCCTTCAGAACGGCAACGTTGAGACGAGTCAGGTTGTCGAATTGAAGGATAGCATAAAGTATTATGTGGAGGATGGGCACAATGTGGACTACTCGGGCGAAGATGAGACGCTCTACGACGATCTCAACCTCGGCGACGATGAGGCACAATTCGGAATGAACCTGGATAATGACCGGGTTTCGTCGCAAGACACACAATCGATACAGGAGGATGAATCCGGGGCAAAGTCGAAGGCAGATTCTTCAGTGCCGCGGCGGCCATCCACCCAGATGAAGTCTCCCCTTCCCGTCCTTGCGACCCTCCATCCTAATGCTCCCTCCAACTCCACCCCAAGTGGCATGAAGCCGGCGCCTCCTCCAACACGCCCGCCAGGAGAGACGCTCAAGTACGCATCCGCCGCTGCCGCCGCCGCTGCAAACGACAAAAATGGTGTCGGTATCGCACCTCTTCCACCTCCCCCAGGGGCAAGCCCCCGTGTACCAGCAGCTGTCCCGGTTTCCAGAGCATCATCCACAGCCTCCCCTAGGGTTCCCCCTGCACAACCCGTCCAGAAGGCGCCGCCGACGGCTTCTAGTGCAGAAGACTCGCGGTCGAAGACACCAGCAGTGAGTAGTCCAAACGCCGCTCCGGCAAGCACGTCAGGCACGGTTCCGCCGACACCTGTGATGGATAAGGCCCAGACTGCGGCTGGAAAGGAGCAGCAGGCCCCCAATGGAGATAGCGCCAAGGAGGCTAAGGAGACCAAGGACACCAAGGAGGAGAAGGAGAAGGATGCAGATGAATCCATCTACCACCTGCCTCCTGGTCTTCAAGACCTAATACAATCATTCGAAGTAACAAAGAACAGAGCGACGACGAACCCCACGCCCTCTGTTCAACGACTCCTGACCGCGTCGCTCACAACGTGCCCTGAGCCAGGAGACGCCGAGAAGCCTCGCCACTATAAGCCGCAAAACCCCTACAACACGCCCATTTACTACCCCCAGGAAGTACTCCCCATCTTGGACGACCCGCGATTATACGAGACCGGACGGATCGACACCGACACGCTGTTCTACCTCTTCTACTACCGCCAGGGGACATACCACCAGTACTTGGCTGCTAAGGCCCTGAAGAACCAGAGCTGGCGCTTCCACAAGCAGTACCAGACGTGGTTCCAGCGGCACGAGGAGCCCAAGACGATCACGGAGGAGTTTGAGCAAGGTACCTACCGGTTCTTCGACTATGAGAGTACATGGTAAGCACTCCCTCTCTTGTCACCTTTTCCGATTCATGAACGATCGTCTAACGCATTTTCTTCCGCAGGATGAACCGGCGGAAGGCGGACTTCAAATTTATCTACAAGTATCTCGAAGATGATCTATAATGAATGCGGCGTGTTTGTCTTTCTCTCTTACTCTTCCTCTTACTCTTGACTCCAAACGACTGGGCAGGTAGCTAGGTCTAGGTAGTTTTCAGGGCAGTTTAGAAGGAAACGGTTTAGCCGCGGCAGTTAATGGATGGGGTTTTCAAACACACATAACTCTAGGACTGGGCTGGACTGGGCTAGGCTTAGGTAGGCTCGGCTAGGCTAGGCTAGGCTAGGCTAGGCGTGCTTGAATCAAATCAAAAGGCTGCTTGCTTGCTAGCAGCAAGCAGCGCGAGGGGAATACCTTTCGATATCAGTTGAATCGAATTGAATTGACCTTGACCTTGACCTTACCTGGCTTGGAACAGCCGGGAGGGTCGTGATTTTGCTTGTCTGTCTTCTGTCCCTTTCGGGAATGAATGAGTTATAACCCGAATTTTGCGTTCTTTTTTTATCTGACGACTACCTACCTAATGTAGGGAGTCCATGGGTCTGGTTTAAACTCTGCGGGTTGCAAGAGCAGAGTAGGAGCCAATGAATGTCTTGGGTCCTTGAAATCTACGTACTTCGTTACCCGTGCCTGTAGCGTTTTCTTGATTAACCTAACTCGGTTGAACAATCTACTCACTACAATGTATTCATCAGATATATATTTCTGGTGGGTCTATACCATTCTACAGTACAACTTACTGCTAGTATTATTGTGGGCGCCGAATCAGAACTAATTTCAGTCTTTTTGATATATATCATTTTTAACAGTTTTAAGATACTTACTGTTCATCCAACAATTCACTAGACACATCCTTCAGATTTGGTGTTCTAATTCGTCTAAAGCTGCAGCGTGACGACTAACTTGTTGATAGTGGTCCGTGCGGTCTACAGATATGGATACGGGGTAACGTAATCGATCACCGAGCGAAACACCCCACCAAACTACACGACGCGCTCATCAACTTCAACCACCAAAATGCCACGCAAAACAGCAGATTCAGC
>ENA-UOXB01000435-UOXB01000435.1-bioreactor-metagenome-genome-assembly--contig:-NODE-435-length-30205-cov-9.731808_pt1 | contig 30205 bp, 24 predicted proteins | sample MGYA00238158_ERZ761615 | MGnify/ENA primary metagenome ERZ761615 (study PRJEB28904, sample SAMN06267902) | bioreactor metagenome | isolation source: Joint BioEnergy Institute, California, USA | place...
GGTAAAGCATTATCGGCTCAGGGAATAAACATCTACTAGCCAACACTTCAGAATATAATTATCTTAACCAATGGCCTGAATGATTGCAAGCTTGATTTACAGATTGATACGTGGCTTCAGTAGAGAGTAGGGTTAACCGTAAGTTTTACTACATTTTGCAGCCAATAAGAATACAAGAAATAGGACTGCCTATTGAGTGAACATAGGGGTTGATTTTTCAGCTATTTTGAGATGTGTGTTAAGATAGGAACTTTCAAATTTCCAATACAGCACTTTTCAATTCCCAATACAGTATTGTAAGCGTTCATTCACTTGAGGAGCGGTAGTCCATGACCAACAATCAGCAACAATCAGAATTTATCGACGACAATCAAACCAAGCTTGTTAATGGGCAAGATGGCGAGCCACACAAAAAAGTGCCGCGCGTTTTAATGATACTAGATGGTTTTGGACATCGTGAAGATGATAAAGATAATGCGATTGCCGCTGCCAGTATGCCCAATTTGGATAAAATTTATCAAAAATATCCACATGGGTTAATATCCGCGTCAGGTGAAGACGTGGGATTGCCAGATGGTCAGTTTGGTAATTCAGAAGTGGGACATATGAATCTGGGCGCTGGTCGTGTCCTTTATCAAGACTCTACTCGCATATCAAGCGAGGTTGCCAATCGTGACTTTTACAAAAATGAAGCGCTGGTGAATGCGGTAAAGGCAGCCAATGAGCTTGGCGGTAATGTACATATTATGGGATTATTATCGGATGGTGGCGTGCATTCACATCAAGATCACATTGAGGCCATGTGTCATTCAGCCTTAGTACATGGCGCCAAAAACGTTTTTGTTCATTGCTTCTTAGATGGACGCGATACGCCACCAAAATCTGCTGATAAATATGTTGATCGTTTACGTGCGCATATTGATAAACTAAATGCACATTACGAAGGCGGACGAGTGCAAATTGCGACTATTATTGGACGCTATTACGCGATGGATCGTGACAATCGCTGGGATCGAGTACAAAAAGCGTATGAGCTGCTCACAGAAGGCAAGGCAGATCGTCTAGCAACTAGAGCGGATGGTGCGGTACAAGCTGCCTATAAAGCCCGTGAAACGGACGAGTTTATCAGTCCGACCACGGTAATAGGGCGCGATGAGGTGCCTTATACCATCGATGACAACGACGCACTTATCTTTATGAATTTCCGTGCTGATCGTGCACGTGAGCTTGCGCAAGCCTTTGTATTACCAGATCATGAATTTTCTGGTTTTGCCCGTCAAAAGCAGCCCAAGCTTGCAGCGTTTGTGATGTTGACTAAATACTCTGATGTGTTGGCTGACAATTCAAAAACGAGCATTGCTTATTATCCAACGTCTTTGAACAATACACTTGGCGAATATCTACAAGATCAGGGTAAAACTCAATTGCGTATCGCTGAAACTGAAAAGTACGCTCACGTAACTTTCTTTTTTAGTGGCGGTCGAGAAGAAGAGTACGAAGGCGAGACACGCATTTTGGTGCCTTCTCCAGATGTGGCAACATATGATCTACAGCCTGAGATGAGTGCACCTGAAGTGACGGATAAATTGGTCGCTGCTATTGAGTCGGGCAAATACGATGTACTGGTTGTGAACTATGCCAACGGTGATATGGTAGGACATACAGGGGTTTTTGATGCAGCGGTTCAGGCTGTAGAAGCATTAGATGTTTGTGTCGGTCGCGTGGCAGCAGCAGTGCAAGCCGCTGATGGTGATATGCTTATCACTGCTGATCATGGCAACTGTGAGCAAATGCAAGATTACGAAAGTGGACAAGTGCATACTCAGCATACTACTGAACATGTACCACTGATTTATGTAGGTGAACAAAAATTACAAGTACGTAGCGGTGGTAAATTAAGTGATATTGCACCAACTATTCTGGCATTAATGAACATGGATACGCCAGCTGAAATGACCGGTGAAAGTCTGTTAGTGCCAATATCATAAGTCAGTTCTACGTACTATAGTCAGCGTAAAAGAAGGAAAGGGTATGTATTATCCTTTCCTTTTTTCATAAACCTTGCTCGATTTTTAATATTTTTGATGATAAAAATTATGAAGAAGGTGAGCACTGTCATAATAACTAGTAAGCTTGGCAGGTTAATATAGGTGACACTGGTTATTAGAATTGTGAGCACTTGCAATACTACTCTAGTTTAGAGCTGCCCTTGATGCTATCTTACAAGCAAATACTCACTGTTTTTACTCAATAGCAGTTCTCTACCTTATAACTGTTCTGTACATTTTACTATCTAAACGAGTTCTCTTATGCATCCTATCTATTTTATTCGCGCATCTAGGTCCAAGCGATTGAGTAAACCTGCGATAAAGGTATCTATAGCGACTACTGCTGTTAAGCGAGCATTAACAGTAGGTGTATTTGGACTAGGGGCTACTGTATGCGCACAAGCGGCAACCGTGCCTGTTAATCAGCCTAGCGATAACCCTACGGCAAGTTTACAACTCATCAGTTTAAACGCTGATGAGATAGCAGCCGAAGACAATGGGGATGATTTATCAAGTATTGCTGATATGTTAGATGCTGCAGACGATTATGACGATTCAATAGACAGCGTGCCAGATGAGACGGCGTTAATAGATGACACAAATGACATTGATACGAATATTCCACCTGAGGTTGCCAAAGTCTCCTTAAATGCTATTTCTCCAGAGACGCTCAAAACCTTTGTGGCTGTCGTGGATTTGGTGCGCCGTGAGTATGTTGATGCGGTTAATGATGAAGAGCTATTCAACAACGCAATGAGTGGTATGCTTACAAAGCTTGACAGTCATGCTGAGTTTTTAGATGCTGAAGCTTACGAAAATCTTCGAGCATTTACAGAAGGTGATGTAGGTGATATTGGCATTAAGGTGGATTACCAGCAAGAAGTAGGGTACTGGGTCATCACAGAGGTGGTCGATGATTCACCCGCTGATAAGAAGGGGATTGCTGTTGGTGATTATCTGCATCAAGTCGGAGAGTTCAAGCTGGATGAAGATAAAGAGAGTAATGATATTGAGCAGCTTTTAACTGGAATCGCTGGAACACAAGTCGATATTATCACCTCAAAAGCTGGTCGCCGCAAGCATACTACTACATTGCAGCGTAACCATAGCCACCCTCAAATCATTGAAACAGAGCTTGTCGATGGTATTGCGATGATTAAATTACCTGCCTTTCAGAACAACAGTCGCGAGAAGTTATTGGAAGGTTTAATCAACCTAGATGCTCCTGTCACTGGTATTCTGCTCGATATGCGCGACAATCCAGGTGGCGTGTTGACCTCCGCGATAAATGTCGCCAGTTTATTTATGGAAGATACTGACGTGGTACAAGTACAAGCGCGTCAAGATGGCTCCCGTGTATTGTCCACTAAGGGTGATGCGATACTCAAGCGCTTACCAATGGTTGTGTTGCAGAATCGCTATTCAGCATCTGCAGCAGAAGTACTGGCTAGCAGCTTACAGGCACAAAAGCGCGCCACGATTGTGGGGGAAGTCAGCTATGGAAAAGGCTCTGTACAGTCGGTCGTACCCCTCAATGATGAGCAAGCTGTCAAGCTCACCGTCGCCAACTATATGACCGCGGCAGGTGGTAAAATTGATGGGATTGGTGTCAAACCAGATGTGACTTTATCAGGCAATGAAAGCACTTGGGAGCAACAAGCGCTGGATTTGCTAAAATCGCGTGTGCTTGAGACAGGCATCCGGTTTGTCCGAAAGCCTGCATCAGAAGTCAACGTGGCAGAAGGGAATATGACTAAGTAGAATATAGCAGCGTTATGGCTGCTTATTCTTATTAAACTATTGTCATAGCATACTATTCATCAACTTCATCTTCGGCGATATCTAGTTTTTTCATGCGATAGCGTAAAGATCGAAAAGTCGTTCCTAGTAATTTGGCTGCCTGAGTTTTATTCCAGCCAGCTTGTTTTAAGGCGGTAATAATCAGCTGTTTTTCTTGTTCTTGTAGGTAGTGCTCTAACCCTTGGAAGGGCAGTTGAACGTCAGCCAGTTCGCTCAAGTTTGCCTTTTCACCTACATCCGGTTGATTTGATGCTTGAGTAATTGTTTCTACATCATGACGGAGATTTGCATTGCTCAATGCTTCTGTTTGGCGACTGGCTTGACGCTGTACCATTGAAGGATAATGTTGCGTATTAGTACGGTACGGGTGCAGGTTGGTCGTCGTTTGCTCAGGGTTTATGGTCTTATCTGTGGATCGGATAGTGTCTTTGTTATCTTCTATTGGTTGAGTGGTAATAGGCGCATTGGCTGTTTGATCAAGGCGCGTATCACTATCAGAATGATTGTGACGAGCTTGAGAAGCGGTTGGTTGATAACCCATACCGTCTTCTAGATCAGGAAGGCCCAAATGACTGATATCAATCAAGGATGTTTCTGCTAGAGTCACTGCACGCTCTAGTACATTACGCAGTTCACGGACGTTTCCAGCAAAATTATGCTGTTGCAATCGCGCACGCGCCTCAGTTGTTAACGAGGGCGGTGTTTCCAATTGCCATTCATGAGCAATCATTCCTAAGAAATGCTCAGCCAAAACAGGTATGTCATCACGGCGAGTATTGAGTGTCGGCAACTTTAATTCAATCACGTTGATGCGATAATACAAATCCTGTCTAAACGCACCCTCTTGTACAAGTTGACTTAAATTTTTGTGAGTGGCAGAGAGTATGCGAATATCAACGGGTATCTCTTTTGTGTCACCAATGGCTCTCACAGTTTTTTCTTGAATAGCACGCAGCAACTTGACTTGCATTGCAAGTGGCAAATCCGCGACCTCATCTAAAAATAACGTGCCACCATTTGCCTGTTGAAATAAGCCTTGTTTATCAGCCACGGCACCTGTAAAGCTGCCTTTTTTGTGACCGAAAAATTCTGACTCCATTAGCTCGGATGGTATCGCACCACAATTCACTGGCACAAAACTGCCATCTCTACGCGGACTGATATCATGAATCAGTCGAGCAACCACTTCTTTACCTGTACCTGACTCGCCTGATAAGAATACAGGGGCTTGTGAGCGTGCTAGCTTTAATATGGTATTTTTCAAAGGGGTCATTACGGCAGAATTACCGATCAGTCGAGCGTCTAACAGTTTTTGTTCAGGTGAAGATTCTGGTGTGGCATTTGCCTCATTGTCTTGATGGATAACCTTTAAAGCGCTTTCTACCAGTTGACGTAGACGCGGTAACTCAAGCGGTTTATTAACAAAATCAAATGCCCCAAGCTTCAATGCCTCTATGGCAAGATCCATACTGCCATGCGCTGTAATAACAGCGATGGGACTGTTAGAGCTGTTACTGATTTCTTTTACTAGTTCTAGCCCCGATCCATCAGGTAGCTTCAAATCAGTCAAACAAAAATCGTAATTGTTTTCTTGCCAATATGCTCTTGCTTGCGCCAACGTATAAGCCACATCGCTTTTGATACCCATTTTGGTCAACGTTATCTGCATTAATCGGCACAAATCCACTTCATCATCAACGACTAGTGCGGTAGTTGTCATACATCATCTCATTGTATTCAATAGCTATTAAATGTTAAAAATCGACATACCATTCGGATAAAATATCTGATAGGAAGAGAATTTCTTACTCACAAAACACTTGTATTGATATTGCTTTTAACCATTTATACATAAGTATCAGAGTTGACAGCAGGCGCTATTAAGCGGAAGCAGGTTTTCTCGTGCTCAGGAACGTAAAGCAGACGGGCTTGGTTGGCCTCACAAAATGCTTGTGATAAATACAGCCCCAATCCAGTGCCTTTTTGATCCGTGGTAAAAAATGGATTGAACAGATGCTGCAACTCTTCGGCTTTCACGCCTGTGCCACCGTCCAATGCATCAATTATAACATCGTTATCGACACAATAAACCTCAATCTCTACATAAGCATGGGGGTGAGCATAGCTACTGTGACGCAGACCATTATTGATTAGATTGATTAAAACTTGCTCTAACTGATGGGTATCGAACGAGATAATAGGCTGTGTCTTTACGTGTAAGAAAACATCATGACCTTTGAAGTAGTTTTCCAAAAATACTGGAAGCCACTCAGCCAATACAATGGATTGCTGATTCGCCTTTTGTTGACGAGACAGTTTTAGGACATCTTCGATAATACGGTTCACACGTTTCGTTTGCGAAAATATCATTTTATAAAGCTCATGATTGCCCGCCATGTCAAGATAAGAGGAACTACTCTCTTGATTATCACTTGCAGCATTTTTGGCATCGAGCTCAGCCATATCTTCCATTAGCAACTGACTGGCTTGCGATATAGCAGCCAACGGGTTTCTGATTTCATGAGCAATACTGGCAGTTAGCTGCCCCAAAGAGGCCAGTTTTAACTGTTGCGCGCTGGCGTGTTCTCGGCGCAAATCTTCTAAAATAACGAGTTTGCTGTCGTCTTTTAATGGCGTGATTTGCACACGTAGCTTGCCAAATACAGAAGCATTTGCTATGGCAGGCAAGTCATAGGTAAAGCTGCGTGATTGACCGCTTGCTACTGATAAGCACGCTTTGAGCAGCTGTGTATGTTGTTTACTAAGCTTTTGCTGAAAGTTATGGAGTAATGCATGCCGTTTATCATTTTGTGTATTATTGATAGCTGTAGAGAGGTCTTGGGCGGCTGGGTCATGCGCCATACTCAGCAATTGATGTGCAGCAAGATTTGCTAAGACAATACGTTGTTTGTCAATGACAATGACGCCGTTTACCATTTGTGTGATGACTTCTTGATTGATGACATTGAGTCGTTCAACTTCTCTGGCATGACTTGCTGCTACTTTTTCAAGCTGTACTAAGCGCTGTGAGAGAGACCAACTCAAAATACCAACTGCCAAAAAGCTGGCTGACATGAGTAGGGCGTCGCTTAGATTGGCCAAACTCATACTATTGGCAATGGCATAAAAAAACTGTTGATAAATAACAAAGATGATCGCCAGTAATGTGATGATTAACGCTTGTGAGCTATGCAGTAGCATAAAGCTGGCTGCTACAACAACCATGTACAACATAGTTAACTGTAAATCAGGTGCGCCAGCGGTATAGAGAAGTAAACTTAAAATGACGACGTCTAACACCAAACCAAAGGCTAGCTGACGCCGCATTTTTTTGGACACAACGTAAAACAAACCCAGCAAAATTAGGCTCAATAACACGTAAAAACTGAGTACCGTTTGCTGCAAGAAGCTTGGTAGCAATGAGCTATTATCAGTGCGCGCATTGATGTATACCATCAACATAAAAAACACGCTGACAATAAAGCGATAACTGCTATAGATCAGTCCCAATTTACGTAATTGCGGAAGAGGCAGCGTATCATCACGATGTAAGTACTGGATGACAGTCGAGACGATGTCAGTAACAGGTTTCATAATTGAACCGTTATAGAAAAGTTGCTAAGAGAATTATTGAGAAAGCTACGGTTGAATCAAACCATGGCGAATGGCCAAATGCGTCAACTTAACATCACTATCAACGCCAACTTTTTCATAAATACGATAACGATAAGTGTTGATGGTTTTTACACTGACAAACAGCTGATCGGCGATTTGCTGAGGGCTTTGACAATTAACCACCATCATTGCGACCTGCTTTTCACGATCACTGAGCAAATCAAAAGGTGAGTTTGCATTATCTGATAATAAAACATCTGCCAATTGTTCAGCGACATCCTGACTAAAGTAGCGTCCGCCTTTATAAACTTTTTTGACGGCTCTGATCATCTCATCTAGCGGTGTGCCTTTAGTGATGTAACCATTGACACCGGCTTTAATGAGCATAGAAGGGTAAGGCTGAGATGCCATACTACTCACTGCCAATATTTTAAGTCCTAAATCAAGTTGAATTAAACGTTTGGTTGCTTCAAGACCACCAATATTAGGCATATTGACATCCAGTAAAATCACGTCAGGAAGCAATTGCTTGGCAAGCTTGATGGCCATATCACCACTATCTGCTTCGCCCACAACCTCGATATCGGCACTATCTGACAACATACGGCTAATACCCATTCGTACCAAATCATGATCATCTACTACCAATACTTTAATCATAACTGTGCCTTTTATTATTTGTCAGAGTGAGAGTTGTTACACATACTGAATGATAGATAAATTTATGTCATCTAAATGATTGTTTCAATTTTTGAAAACGTGAAGTAATGTTAATGAATTATAAAGATATCATTCTTTAACATAACAGAACGTGAATGATTATAGCGGTTAAAATGAGCATACATTGCTGAAATGTGAACCAATGTTTCTAAAATATAAATTAGTTGTAGCAAAGTTTGAATTAGTTCAAAATAAATTACTAAATTGGCTTTGAAGATTAGACTTCAATTCAAACCATGATACACTAAAAATACCAAAACTCTATACGAGTACTTACAAACACATCCATAAACGCTACGTACGTTCTAGGCGTCAGAAAGCATGTCACTGACGTGATAACGGAAGCAGGAGGCATAATGAAGCAACTACCATTAACCAAACAGCAGCTAATCGCCGCTATGATTTCATTGAGTTTGGGCAGTGTTGCACAAGCCGCACTTACTATTAATGGTAGCACTGATACTGGCTCTAGTGCTCGCATGAGTTGGGGTGGGGCGGATAGCTTATCAGAAGCACGCAACATCATGTACAAATCCAACGGTTCTGCCATTAAAAAAGTCGATAATGGCTATGGCACGACCAACCTCACTAACACCAATAGCAATAACTTTGCTAGCAACAGTAACCGCTATAACACCACGTACCGCGGTGCATTCGGAAGTAGTGACATGATTCCGATCAGTACTGATTCGCGTAGTGTGGCTGTAATCGATGCTGAGACTGGTGAGTCTATTTATGAAAAAGATGCTGACATTGCGCGTCCTATGGCTAGTATCAGTAAATTGATGACCGCTATGGTGGTGCTGGATGCTGGTCTTGATATGCGTGAAGAGATCACGCTTGATCCTGAAGATTTCGTAGGTCCAAAACGCGCGAGCTCGAATCTTAAATCAGGTGATCGTCTAAACCGTGCCGAAATGCTATTGATGGCATTGATGAAATCAGAAAATCCTGCGGCAAAAAGTTTGGCGCGTAATTACCCAGGTGGCTATAGTGCCTTTATACGTGCAATGAACCGTAAAGCTCAAGATTTAGGGATGACCACGGCTTTCTTTGGTGATCCGACTGGTCTTGATAAGCGTAATGTTGCCTCATCAAATGATCTGGTCAAAATGGTACGGGCAGCTGGTAATTATGATGTGATTCGTCGTTTCTCTACGACCAAAAGCTATGATTTCTTTGTATCGAATTACTCTAATGGTAACCGTACTTATAAAGCCAATAATACTAGCATGCTGGTTCGTGCTGGCGATTATCCGATTGGTATCTCAAAAACAGGCTTTATCAATGAAGCCGGTCGTTGTGTCGTTATGGAAACACGTGTGAATAATCGTCCAGCGATTATCGTTATTTTAGGGGCGAACAGCTCAGCCACGCGTTGGGGCGATGCCAAAAATATCCTAAACAGTTTAGCGACTCGCCGCACCGTATAAGTTCACAGACTTAACGTTAATTAATAAGGCTGTTATATCATATAACGGCCTTTTTATTGCGCTGAGATTAAGGATGCATTATATGACCCAATCAATCATTTCTACTATACCAAAGCTGTATCTACTGACCAACGACGATGAATTTGAGCTTCTCTATCAGAAGTTAGAAGCAGCGCTGGCAACAGGCCTTATCGGATTATTACAGGTTCGGCGCAAACAGGTATTGCAATTGCCAAATGGCAAGTTGAGGCTCTATGAAGAAGCTTCTAAGATTGTTGATTTGGCTCGCGCCCATAACGTACCAGTTGTGATCAATGATGACATTGAATTAGCGGCAGCACTTGGCGTTGGGGTACATCTTGGTCAGCAAGATGGCAATATCGATGATGCCAAACGGCAATTAGCTCCAAACCAAGTCATTGGTCGTACTTGCCATGGTGATGTAGCTCTTGTTAAGGAAGCGCAAAACGATGGCGCAACTTATGCAGCAATGGGCGCAATATTCACTTCTACAACCAAACCAAACGCCAATATTATTTCTCGTCAGCATCTAACTGATGGCTGTCAAGAGGATATAAAGATATGCGTAATAGGCGGTCTAACGGCAGAAAATGTGTCAGAGCTAACAGGTCTGCCAATCACTTATGTAGCGGTCGTGGGAGATGTGATGGATTTGTCTGTGGCGCAAATTGCTAATCGTTGTCAGCAATGGCAGCAAGCATTTTCGAATTGGAAAACGCCTGCAGTATGATAGTTTGAGCTTAAGCGGCATGCTCCATGCATAGAGTCGCGTAAGGTAAGGCTTCCAAACGTTGTGCTTCGATTGGCTCTCCGCATACTTCACATTCACCATAAGTGCCGTTTTCAATACGGCTTAAGGCATTTTCGACATAGATTAGACTTTGGCGTGCCTCGCTCTTAAGGTTTTGACGCATATCGTTTTGGCGATAAGAAATTGCCTGATCTTCCCAATGTTCATTGAGATCATCTTGTGGGTTCTGAATGTGATCTTCAATTTTATCAATTCGAGTCTCATACTCTTCTTTTAAGGTTAATAAACTTTCTTTAGCACGGTTTAAGTCAATACTCATAGTAATTTCCTAATAGGTTGTTTTTATTATTTACACGCCTAGCATAAAGGGCTTTATCGGCAACTACCACCACGAAATGTTACGGATGATTAAAGAGACGTTTAAACTTTTATGACTTTTTTGTCTACATAACTTGCATACAGGGCTAGTACAAAAACTAATGAGGTTTCAGTTTACTGCACGTTTTTTTATGGCTCTTGACAGAAAACTGGTAGAATACATCGCCGTCAATTCTTGCTGGTTTAGCCCCTTTAATAAAGGGATAAAATAAGCATAGATATGAGCGATAAAAAGTTTAAAAACGAATTGATAGAATCTACAGAATTTGCGAAATCAGCGGGTAATATGAATGTAAGAAGTAAGCGCTGATAAGCACCTTTCACAAAAACACTTTAGTAATGATAGTCACCTTAGTTTTTCAATAGACAGATTAATCGATAGATTGATGTATAGGAGCAGGTAATGAATTTTTTGCGCATGAGTGAGCTGAGCTTAACGGATAAAGTAGTGTTGATTCGAGAAGACCTAAATGTACCCATTAAAGATGGTAAAGTCACGAGTGATGCACGTCTGCAAGCAAGTTTGCCTACCATCAAATTGGCATTAGAAAAAGGCGCTGCTGTTATTGTTTGTTCACACTTAGGGCGTCCAACCGAAGGCACGCCTGAAACGATCTATTCATTGGCACCCGTGGCAGATTATTTGACAGACAAACTTGGATCACAGTTATCGACGCCCGTTAGTCTCAATCGCGATTATCTAACGCAAGGCGTGTCTATTAAAGCTGGCGAAGTCGTACTACTCGAAAACGTGCGCTTTAATACAGGTGAAAAGAAGAACGATGCCACTTTGGCCAAAAAATACGCCGACTTATGCGATGTGTTCGTAATGGATGCTTTTGGCACAGCGCACCGTGCGCAAGCATCAACTGAAGGTGTCACCCAAGCCATGCGCCAAGCCGACAAAACCGTGTGTGCAGGCCCACTATTGGCAGCTGAACTTGATGCATTGAGCTTAGCACTTGAAACGCCCGCGCAACCAATGTTGGCTATTGTTGGTGGATCAAAAGTATCTACAAAGCTAGAGGTTTTGCACAGTTTGGCAGAAGTTTGCTCACAAATCATCGTCGGTGGCGGCATTGCCAATACTTTCTTAGCCGCTCAAGGTCATAGTGTTGGCGCTTCTCTCTACGAAGCGGATTTGGTTGATACTGCTCGTGAGATCATGACTAAAACTGACATTTTATTGCCAGAGTACGTGGTCGTCGCCGATAAAAATGAGATTGATTTCGATGATTTCACTGGCTCATTGCAAAAGGCAACCGCCACTATTAAGTCGGTCGATATGATTGGCGATAACGATATGATATTGGATATCGCACCAGAAAGCGCCACTCAGCTTGCTGAAGCAGTTATCAATGCGAAAACCATTTTATGGAACGGGCCGGTAGGTGTTTTCGAAGTAGATGCTTTTGGCAATGGTACGCGAATTCTAGCCTCAGCGGTAAAAGACAGTGCCGCTTTCTCAATTGCAGGCGGCGGTGATACCTTAGCAGCCATTGATAAATATCAGATAGCCGATGGGGTAAGTTATATGTCTACAGGTGGTGGTGCTTTTCTAGAATTTGTAGAAGGCAAAGTACTCCCAGCCGTAGCAGCGTTGCAAATCGCAGTATAATCCTTTAACGGATTTCTTGATTTATTAACATTAGATGTACAGTTGGTGGTAAGTATCTAAGTTAGGCTATAAAAATAATGTGGTGACAAGCTGGTTTTAAAATTTATTAGTAAGCGTTTTGGAAGTGGCTGGTCATTGATTATTATTAAGTAGTAATTATTTGTTTCTATAATGAAAATTATGATTGCATGTCTCATTTGTGCTCTATAAAATAGCGCAACCATGTATTTTGACATGCTTTATTGATGAGAGGTTTATTATGTTAAAACGTCATTTATTACTTGCTAGCGTATTGGCTGGTACTTTCGCAGTTACTGCTTGTAGCCAACAAACAGAAGACAATGCTGAAGCTGCTGTTGAGTCTGCTGGTGATGATACCGCTGCAAACGCTGACGCTGCTGCTGCTGAAACTCAAGAAACAGCTGCTGAAGCTGAAGTTGCTGCACAAGATGCAGGTGCTGAAGTTGCTGAAAGCGCTGAAACTGCTGGTGCTGATGCTACCGATGCACTAGCAAATACTGGTGAAGCGGTTGTGGTAGGCGCAAATGAAGCCGTTGCCAATACTGCTGAAGTGGTTGCCGATGGCGCATCTGCTGTTGAGAATAAAGCCAGTGAAAATGCAGTAGAAGCAGAGCAGCAGTACTAAGCATTTAATGAATGACCAAGCAAGTCGCAGATCTATGATTCGCTAAAGCACAATAAAGGTCGTTCATTTCCTTATAAGCCCTCAAAATACTAGAAAAGCCTTGGTAATTACCAAGGCTTTTTGCATTGCCAATTTTTAATTTCATTTATTGTCGTTAAGTGCAAGGCTTGTGCACAACAAAAGCTAAATCTGCAAATAGATAGATAAACAAATAGTGTGGCAACGGCTACGAAGACCGCGCATTTTTTGCTATAATTGTCGCGCACTAATGACCCTGTATTGCTTATTCCAAAGACGAAGGATAACTGTGCGTGACTTATCACGCGTTAATCGTTATCACGTCAAAGGTTTCGGGTTAGTGATTCTCACGTTTTATTCCAAAAGCGGTTGTTTGAAAAGTTGTTTTTAATTCATTATTCAAAATTTAATCAGAGAGCGTTTTATGGCTTTAATATCCTTGCGTCAACTTCTAGATCATGCTGCTGAACATAACTATGGTGTGCCTGCCTTTAATGTCAATAATTTAGAGCAGATGCGTGCAATCATGATGGCTGCGGATGCTTGTGACTCACCTGTCATTGTCCAAGCCAGTGCTGGTGCCCGTAACTATGCAGGATCCGCATTTTTGCGTCATCTGATTATCGCAGCTATCGAAGAATGGCCACATATACCAGTGGTCATGCATCAGGATCACGGTATGTCTCCTGCTATTTGCCAACGCTCAATTCAACTTGGTTTTTCATCCGTGATGATGGATGGCTCGCTTGGTGAAGACGGTAAAACGCCGATGGATTATGATTATAATGCCAGTGTTACCCGTGAAGTAGTTAAGATGGCACATGCTTGTGGCGTTTCCGTAGAAGGCGAGATTGGCTGTTTGGGAAGTCTTGAAACAGGTATGGCAGGCGAAGAAGACGGCTCTGGCGCAGAAGGCGTATTGGAGCACGATCAGCTATTGACCAGTGCTGACGAAGCTGAACAATTTGTTAAAGATACCAATGTCGACGCACTGGCCATTGCTATTGGTACCAGTCATGGCGCTTACAAGTTCACGCGCCCACCAACAGGCGATATTTTATCTATTGAGCGCGTAAAAGAAATCCATGCCCGTATTCCGAATACTCACCTTGTGATGCATGGCTCATCGTCAGTGCCACAAGAGTGGCTAAAAGTGATCAATGAAAATGGCGGTGATATCGGCGAAACTTATGGCGTACCTGTTGAACAAATCGTAGAAGCGATTAAGCATGGCGTACGTAAAGTGAATATCGACACCGATTTGCGTTTGGCGTCAACTGGTGCTATTCGTAAATTCCTTGCAGAAAATCCAAGTGAGTTTGATCCACGCAAATACTTCAAAGCCTCTATGGTAGCCATGTCTGATATCTGTACCAATCGTTTTGAAGCATTTGGTTCAGCAGGCCAAGCCCATAAGATTCGCCCGATCAGCCTTGAAGGTATGGTTAATTTTTATCAGTAATTCAGACCAAGAAAAGCTGGTTATTGACGATAATATGGCATGCTCATGGCAGCCCCTATAAGAGGTAGTAGTGATGATTGGATTGATTACCGGACAGGTGCAGTATCTGATGGCACCCATGGTTTGTATCATGACGACCTCTGGTGTGGGTTATGATATCGAGCTGCCATTACCGTCATTCTGTCAATTGCATCTCAATGAGCAGGCCAGTATTTGGACGCATTTTCATGTGCGTGAGGATGCGCAACTGCTTTTTGGTTTCATTGATCGTAAAGAGCGCGATGTCTTTCGTCAGTTGATTAAAATCAATGGCGTAGGAGCAAAAATGGCGTTAGCCATGCTGTCTGCGATGTCAGCTGCTGAACTGAAGATGCATGTGGAACAAGAGTCAGAGACAGCCTTGACTCGTATCCCAGGTATTGGTAAAAAAACAGCACAACGCCTACTGATCGAACTCAAAGACAAGCTTAAAAACATCGAAGTTGATAATACCTCTCTAGAGTTTACACATCAGCCTATAGTTGTGTCTCACGAAGGCAGTATCGTCGCTGAGGTAGAAGGCGCATTGATCAGCTTGGGTTATAAGGAAAGAGAAGCTCAGCAAGCCATCAAAGCGGCAAAAAGTAATGGCGATGTGTTCGCTGATACTCAAGGACTTCTAAAGGCCACGTTAAAACAGCTCTCCGGCTTTTGATGTTCCCAAATTTGATTTGACAAAAGCCATCATTAATAAGTATCAAAACAATAAGCGACATTAGATGTCGCTTATTTTCGTTCTGGTAAGGGTTTTATGAGGTTTCGCATGACTTATTCGTAGCGTTTGGTTATGCTATTTGGTACTCAATTTTTTTAATATAATGATAGAACTTATGATGCAAGATCGTTTAATTAATCCGCTAGAAGGAGCCAGTGATGCTCCAGACGCCAATATTCGCCCAGCATTACTGGCAGAGTATATTGGTCAGCCGGTTGTACGTGAGCAAATGGAAGTTTTTATTGGTGCTGCACGAGGTCGTGATGAGGCGCTGGATCATACGTTGATTTTTGGTCCACCAGGTTTGGGTAAAACGACGCTTGCCAATATCATCGCTCGTGAAATGGGTGGCAATCTGCGTTCGACTTCAGGCCCTGTCCTTGAGCGACCAGGTGATTTGGCAGCGATGTTGACCAATTTAGAAGCAGGTGATGTGTTATTTATCGATGAGATTCACCGCTTAAGTTCGGTGATTGAAGAGATACTTTATCCAGCCATGGAAGATTTTCAACTTGATATTATGATTGGTGAAGGGCCTGCTGCACGCTCTATTAAGCTTGATTTACCTCCTTTTACATTGGTTGCAGCGACGACAAGGGCAGGGTTATTGACATCGCCTTTACGTGATCGCTTTGGTATTGTTCAGCGTCTTGAGTTTTATAATATTGCTGATCTGACAACGATTGTCAGCCGAGCAGCTCGTCTCATGCGTGTACCAATGAGTGAAGACGGTGCGATTGAGATTGCTCGTCGTGCTCGTGGTACTCCTAGGATCGCCAATCGCCTGTTACGCCGTGTGCGTGATTATGCCGAAGTTAAAGGTGATGGTAGCATCAACGGGGCAATAGCGGGTAGTGCGCTGGATATGCTAGCGGTTGATAGACGTGGTCTTGATCATTTAGACAGACGTTATATTGAAATACTGCACGAGCGTTTTGATGGGGGACCTGCGGGCGTAGAAGCCGTCGCAGCAGCCATGGCGGAAGACCGCGGTACGCTTGAAGATGTGATTGAACCCTATCTCATTCAACAAGGATATGTACTGCGTACCGCTCGTGGACGTGTATTGACTCAAATGGCCATTGACCAGATGTTATAGTACTGCACTGTAAAAAATGACAGATGATGTGTTTATATACTGCAGTGGCAATAAGGTTAAAGGGTTGGTAAAAAATGCGCGTGCTTCCATTAATAGCACACGCATTTTTTATTGGGATAAGAGTTATTTAGGCAGAAGCAGGTATAGGGTGGGGCCAAATCTTACCTGGATTTAAGATATTGTTGGGATCAAGGGCAGCCTTAATTGCTTGCATTAGCACCAAAGCGTTTCCATGCTCTTGCTGCATATATTTTTGTTTGCCTTGACCAATGCCGTGCTCACCTGTACAGGTGCCATCCATCTCAATCGCACGCTTGGCAAGTCGACCTATAATATCTTCAGCTGTTGCTATTTCTGTAGGATTATTCGTATCGACCAGTAACAGAACATGGAAATTACCATCACCGACGTGCCCCACGATAGGCCCAATCATACCAGATGCTTCGATATCCTTTGCCGTCTCACTGACGCACTCAGCTAGACGTGAGATAGGCACGCAAGCATCGGTAGATAAGGCACTGGCTTTAGGTCTCAGAGCAGAACTGGCATGATAAGCATTGTGCCGTGCTTGCCAAAGACGTTTGCGCTCAGCTTCATTGGTGTCCCAAGAAAAATCCTTACCACCAAACTCTTCGATGATCTCCGTAAATATTTGCGCTTGCTCTTGAACACTTGCTTCTGTGCCATGAAACTCTACAAATAACGTTGGAGTTTCGGTCAGACTCAGATTATCGTATTGATTACAGGCTTTGATTTGCAAGGCATCAAGCAGCTCAATACGAGCAATAGGCAAGCACATTTGAATGGTCAGCATCACGGCTTGACAGGCGTCTTCAATGGTTGGAAAATGACAAATGCCGCTGCCAATACACTCACTGATGCCAAATAGTTTGAGCGTAATCTCTGTGACAATACCAAGCGTTCCTTCTGAACCTATCATCAATCGCGTTAAGTCATAACCGGCCGCTGATTTTTTGGCGCGTGTCCCTGTTCGCACAATGTCGCCATTTGCCGTGACCACCTCTAAAGCAAGTACCACGTCTTTCATGGTGCCATAACGTACAGCATTGGTACCTGACGCGCGAGTGGCCACCATGCCGCCAATACTGGCATTAGCACCAGGGTCTATCGGAAAAAATAATCCAGTATCACGTAAGTAATGATTCAATTGTTCACGCGTCACGCCCGGCTGTACAGTAACGGTCAAATCCTCATTGTTGACCTGCAAAATAGCATCCATGGCATGCATATCGATGCAAAGTCCACCAAAAGGTGCATTTAATTGACCTTCTAAAGAAGAGCCAATACCAAAGGCAATCACTGGCATATGGTGTTGATTGCAAATCTCTACCGCAGCAGCGACGTCATGTTTATCCTGTACAGTCAATACGGCATCGGGCGGCTGATTGGCAAGCCATGTCATGGTATGACCGTGTTGCTCACATACTGCTGTATTGGTACTGAGCTGTTGACCGAAGCGGATTTTTAAATCAGCAATCGCAGTACCATAATCTGGTTTTATACTGTCGTTCATAATAGAGTCTGGCAGAGAAGACATGACTGGCTCCTACATGTAAAAGGTATTTTCAGCCAAGCAAACAAAATATAAAGCTGAGTGATCACTTACTTTATATTTTGTTTGAAAGACAAGCAAACGAAGAGGTAGAAACCACACTCAAACGGAAGGAGCGTTTATTATAAAATATCGTGAAGTCATAACAATTCACGAACACTATTGTCATAAAGTACTATCGTCGTAAAATATTGTCGCCGTGAATAGTATCAATAAATTAAGCTAGAATACGCCAAACAACCATTAAGAGTGCCAACAAATAAAAGAGTGGTGCAAACCATCCAACTTGTGTTGCAATCGCAATAAACACCGCAAATCCTGCCAGTGTTATCCAGTCACGGCGGCGATCATTGAGCATATCAGCCCGTATTTGCTGTATTTCTCGCAGTTGACTGTCTTGACGTGAGCCTTGTGAGGCCAGACTTTGTAATCCTTGATCGAGTAATTTAGGAATATCAGTGGTGGATAACAAAAGCTCTGGCAACTGTGCTCTTAGCTGTTGCAAGTTACGCATAGGGTCTAGTTGTTCTTTAATCCAGCTGCTTAAAATAGGTTTGGCAAGTGACCAAATATCAAGATCGGGATACAGGTCGCGCCCAAGTCCTTCCACATGGACTAAGGTTTTAAGGAGCAGCATTAACTGTGGTGGAATACTCATATGATGGCGACGCGCAATGTCCAAAATCTGCATCAATACACCCGCAAAATCGATGTCATTAATGGATTTTTGTAGCATTGGACCGACTGTGCGTTTCATATCGCGCATCAATGCATGCTTATCGGTATTGGGCGGTATCCAGCCAGCACGGCTGACAATATCGACCATTGCCGTAAAGTTGTTATTCATGACTGCCAATAACATACGCGCTACGATCAGTTGATCGTCTTTTGACAAGGTGCCCATAATGGCGCAATCGAGTCCGATATAGCGCGGATCATGACCTAAGTCTACTGCTGACATATCAGTACTGAGTGTTTTTACAGGGGGTGTTTCTACAAAAACATTGCCCGGATGCATATCGGCATGAAAGAAATTGTCACGAAAGACTTGAGTAAAAAATATGGTTAAGCCTTTTTCTGCCAGTGCGGCACGGTCATAACCAAGCTTATCAAAGACTTCTACTTGTGAGATAGGAACACCTTGAATACGTTCCATTACTATCACATTTTTGGCAGCATCGTAGACTTCAGGCACATACATCAATGCCGAGCCTAAGAAGTTGTTACGCATTTGCGTGGTATTGTCTGCTTCAAGCGTCAAATCTAGCTCGTTGAGCATGACTTGACGATAATCTTCGACAATATCGATAATATGTATCGCCCGTGCTGCTTCAATACGCGCGGATGCCCAATTGGCAAGCTCACGTAATAGCTCAAAGTCATCAACGATGGTCGTACGAATATCGGGGCGCACCACCTTGATAACTACTTCGCGCCCATCATGCAAAGCAGCGGTGTGCACCTGAGCGATTGAGGCGGCCGCTAAGGGTTTGACATCGAAACGGGCAAACAACGTCCCGATACTTTGGCCAAGACCATGTTTGGGATCTTGTATTTGCGCAATGGCGACATTGGAGTCAAATGGTTTAACCCTGTCTTGTAGTTGTACCAGCTGCGCAATGATTTCAGGCGGTACCAGATCACGACGGGTAGAGAGCAGTTGTCCCAGTTTTAAAAACAGGGTACCCATGTCTTCAAGCGCAAACTTAATGGCATTGGGTTGATGTTTTTTACCCCAAGCGGCTGGGTGCAAGCGAATTAACCGTGCAACAGGTTGCAGCTGCGGCGCTTCTTCTACAGAGAGGTGCGTGTCAATACGGTAAGTTGCGGCAATACGCCAAAGCTCTAATAAGCGTGCGCGATGAGATAATAGCATGTGATATAGGTACTCTAAAGAAAGTCGAAAACAGAACGGGGCTGTACTTATTTATAGAAAATGCTTAGTCAGTAGTAATAATCATCGATTATTCATCCATTGAGCCTGCTCATTTTTGATAGCAGCCAATCTGGCTTCTTCACGCTCAATATCAGAACGCAGCTTTAGCAGTTGCTGCTTGAGGTCATTCACTTCTGCCACCTCAGTGGGATCGGCTGCACGGTTACCTGCGACGTCATTGGCCCAATCACTCACATCATCAAAAGCGCGTTTGGCACTATGGCGCCAGCTGCCTTTGAGCTGCGATATCAGCAGATGCAACTGACTTGCCATCGGTTTACCAATAAAAGGCTCTAGTTGAGCTGCGACATCTGGATCAAAGCCTGCCACCAATTGCTTGAGTTGCATCAAGACCTTATAGTCACCAGCAATTGGTAAATTGCCTTCAGCACCGCGCATTAGATTCAGCAATTGCGCTGGGTTATCAACGGTAATGACACAGTCAGGACGGCTATGACCCATCCGCGCGCGCTCCATACTGGCTTTTTGGCGTTCATCCATCTGACCACTTGGTTCAAATACGCTCTCTGTCGTCACAGGCTCGAACCGCAGCCGATCATGAGTGAATAAGATATCTAAGTCAATTTCAGGCACAGCCATGTTTAGTCGTAGCACTTTTCCTGCGAGCGGTGCCAATCCAGCTTTGGTAATCTCGTCACTTGCAATAGCAAAGTTAATTAGCTTTTCGGCACCCGCCAAAAGTAGGACAGTTAGCATAAGGCTCTCGCATCTTTGGTTGAGCGCCTGTAAAAGACGCATCGTTTATAGAATCAGTGGTTACGACCAGTTGAGATTATCAGTTTTATTCTACTGTTGATTTTTTATCATTACGCTTTAAAACCACGATGCACAGCGACAATACCAGCGGTTAGATTATGATAATCACAGTTCTCAAATCCAGCCTGTTGCATCATTTGTTTTAACGTCTGCTGATCAGGATGCATACGGATTGATTCAGCCAAATATTGATAACTCTCAGAGTCATTGGCAATAATTTTACCCATCATTGGTAATGCGGTAAATGAGTACAAATCATATGCTTTCGACAGTGGCTCAAACACAGGTTTTGAGAATTCTAAGATTAGTAATCGACCGCCTGGTTTGAGTACACGATACATGGCTTTTAGAGCCGCATCTTTGTCGGTGACGTTGCGTAGACCAAAGCTGATGGTGACCAAATCAAAACTCTCATCATCAAAAGGCGCTAAGGTTTCAGCGTTTGCTAGGACAAAATCTACGTTGTTGCAGCCAGCATTGATTAAGCGCTCACGACCTACTTCTAGCATGGCGGCATTGATATCTGATAATACAACGTGCCCGTTTCTACCCACCTCACGGCTAAAGACTTTGGCTAAGTCACCCGTACCGCCAGCGATATCAAGTACATGCTGACCAGAACGCACGCCTGATAAGCTGATCGCGTAGCGTTTCCATAGGCGATGAATACCAAAAGACATCAAGTCATTCATGATGTCGTATTTTTTGGCAACAGAGGTAAAGACATCAGCCACACGTGCTTGTTTTTCTGCCTTGTTGACTGTTTTATAGCCGAAATGCGTTTCCTCATTGCCATCAGTATCAGGCGTATGCGGGTTATTGATGTCATCACGCTGATTAAACAGTGTTTGCTTAGGAATTTGAGTGTTGGCGCTGCTGCTGACGGTATTATTTATAGGTTTATTCAAACTATCATTATTTGTATTATTGTTTGGCATAGTGGTTTGTTGGCCTTGTGGCGCTCCAGTTGGTAGATCTTGTACTTTGGTAAAATCATTGGTATCGAATGGGTGAGAACTGTCTTTTTTCACCGTCTCAGAGGCCTTGGTAGGCAGAGGAGATTGTCGTGCTTGGGCTTGCGCACTGATGCTTTGATTATGAGCAATGCTGTCTTTGACCAGTTTGTCTTGGAGGTGACCATTGGTAGACGTCGTCTGGTCATGAGGTACGTTATTGTTATTGGTAGTATCGGTCATAGCATTGTCCTTTATTCAGTATTGTGACTGTATTTTATGCAGGTTGTTTTTATGCAGATTTCTTATAAAAGGTATAAAGTAATCGTCAAGTCAGCGAGTTATAAACTCTATGATACACCAAACGCTAATGGCTTACCGCCATTATCCGTATCATGCACTTGGTCAATGATTTCAAGCTCGCGCTCACAAAACGGTTCAATGAATCCGCCAACACTGTCTAGTGGACGCATCGCGACAAACCCAGCGTTAATAAAATCATATAAAGGATGATAGTTATAACGGTAGGCAGTACCTTTGGCTAGAGCAAAAGCTTTTTGCAACATAAAAGAGTTAATATACTTATCTGTGCGATAGCAAACTTCTTTTAAATGCCCAATTTGCACACGTCGAGTGTCTGCTTCATCGACAGCACGATAAGCGGCAAACATATTGTCTTCATTCACGGCTAAATCTTGACTCAAGAGCCACTCCGCTAAATGCAAATCCAATTCTATCGCTAAAATAGCGGCCTGTATCGCCATACTGCCTGTTTCTAAAGCAGCTGCTGGTGCAAAACGCTCCAATTTTTGAGCTTTAGGGACAATACGTTCTAGCTGCTTGGCCAATAATTTAAACTCATCGCCGCCATACAGTTGGGTTAAAAAATAATCTGCCATCAGTTGGTTCTGCGGCTGCTCAAACAGTGCTTGATGAGTGTGCTGAATACGAGCACGTTGCCAAGCTTGTACCTCATCAAGTTTGGTATTTAATGCCACGTCTTGATGATAAGGTAATGCCCAAAAACGGGCCAAATGCTGTTGTAAATCGGCTAAAGCTGCCATGACAAGTAAACCTACGTAAAATTAAAGAGAAATAAAAAATGGCAATCATATGATGGTTATTCTTATGCTTATCGTTGTCTATTAAAGCACGCATCTAAGATTGTGTTCACCTTAAAAGAAAACAATGCAGAATACAAATGCCAAACTGTTACATAGCATCGTTATTTACTGAATGAGTCGAGTGCTATGATTAAGCTGACATGCTTTCAATTATAAAGGGATTGTAGTTATGAGCCAAAAGAATAATAAGACTGAAGCTGCGATACCGCAAGCGGTCAGTGCTCAGTTTAGCGAAGACGTTATTGAGCAGCGTTTAATACCAAACCCTTTGAGCCAGTTTTCTATGGACAAAGATACTCTTAGATTGGCTTTGGTTACTGCTCAATATGCTCTGCGAGCAACGCGGCAACGAGCCCCAGTCACCACCAATAAGCCAACAGGGATATTGGTACTGGTTAATGGGATGGAGCAGGCGGGCAAGGGGACAGCCGTCAAGCAACTTCGAGAGTGGGTAGATCCAAGGTTACTAAAGGTGGAGGCGACCGTTGGTGGCTGTCCTCTAGCGTATCAACCGATTTGGCAGGCACACACCAAGATGATGCCGCGTCATGGTGATGTGATGGTATATTTTGGTAACTGGTATGCAGATTTACTCTATAACACCATGCGTATGGCCATAGCAGAAAGTAAAGATACGGATGAAAGCTCAGAAGATAACGAGTATAAAAAGGCAGGTTGGCAAGCCTATTTTCAGCAGCAACTTGTCAAACTGCAAACGTTTGAAAAAGACTTAGTGGCCAATCAAACCAAACTACTTAAGTGTTGGTTTCACGTCGACGTTGAAATGCTACAAGCTCGCCTGAACGATACAGAAGCAGACCCACAGTTTTTGTATCAAATTGATTGGCACAATGAAAAAGTGATTGAAACCTTTAACGAGGTAGCCGTAACGCTGCTACGACAGCAAGATGATTGGATTATCATAGATGGCAAAGATAAATCTCAAGCGGCCAATCATTTTTGTCATGAAGTACTACAAGCAATGCAAAACGCGCTAACGAGTAGTCAGCCAAGTACGACAAAAAGTCAGGTAAAGCAATCACTGTCCAATAAATCAACGCTTCATAAGTCAAAATCTGATAAAACACTTGAGTCAGCGTTTGAACCAGTCAAAATACCTGCGTATTTAAAAGATATCGAAAATTCAAAAATAGAGAAAGCTGACTATCAGAAAGCGTTAACAGCAAAGCAAGCACGTCTTGCCGAACTGCTTCGCGCTCGTAATGGTCATCACGTGATTTTTGCATTTGAAGGCATGGATGCGGCGGGTAAGGGTGGCGCCATCAAAAGATTGGTTGCGCCTCTGGATCCTCGTGAGTATCAAATTTATAATATTGGCGCGCCAATGCTATATGAAACAGAGCATCCTTATCTATGGCGTTTTTGGACAAAACTGCCAAATCAGCAAACCGATCGCATCAGTCGTATTGCCATTTTTGATCGTACTTGGTACGGGCGCGTATTGGTTGAACGTGTCGAAGGGTTCGCCGCTGATGAGGAGTGGCAGCGCGCTTATGATGAAATCAATCGTTTTGAGGCAGATCTTGCAGCAGTGGGCACAGTTGTTATCAAATATTGGCTTGCCATTGATAAAAAAGAGCAGCTAAAACGTTTTGAAGCCCGCGAAGAGACACCGCACAAACAATTTAAATTAACAGAGGATGATTGGCGCAATCGTGATAAATGGTCAGACTATGTTCAATCTGCCGCTGATATGCTGGCACGTACTGACACAGCCGATGCTCCATGGTGCGTGGTAGCAACCAATAACAAACGTCAAGCGCGTTTAGAGGTTCTAGATCACGCGATTAAGCAGCTATCAGTAGCCTACGGCCTATGATAGCTACTTAATGTCTATTCTATAACTGAGATTTTATCGCTACGTATACGTGACAGTCAGGCTTTTCATCTCGAAACAGCCCACGCAAAAAGGGTATAATTGAGCATTGAACAAAGAAATTATCCATACAACGCATGGATAGTTACAAATCTCGCAATATCATCATGCATTGTGCGCTTATATTTAATATAATAGGCGCGTTATGACTTCTGTTAGACATGAAACAATCTTATTGAACAGAATGTTCTTATCGCTGGATATGGTTGACCTAACTGTGTTGGTCAATATTGCAACAGACGCAATTACCGTATCATTAGCACCATTACAATAGTATCACTACGAAATATCTAAGCCGCAAGATGCTGTAATCAGATGATTTGGCAACGCTACTTGCGGCTTTGTGACATATTGGGTGATGTGTTTTTTGCTTTATCTCGTCTTTTTGATTTAAGTAAGAGAAATAAGTAGATCGAATGTTAAAAGTAAACAAAATCGCTGGATATACAGCGTAATATCATCAACCGCATATAATTTCAATCAGCTTACGCAGGACGTATCAACGTATGGGTATTAGCAACAGTTCTACAGAACCAGCAAAATCAGTTGGCTCTATGAGAATAAATCTATTTTTTGCCATTTTACTGATTGCGATGACCGCCTACTTTTTGTGGTGGGGTCTAGATTACACAATGCGTCAACAGATGACGCTTTTTATTGTTGCGACCGCTTTTGGTGTCTTTATGGCATTCAATATTGGTGGTAATGATGTCGCTAACTCCTTTGGTACCTCTGTTGGTGCAGGAACACTGACGATTCCGCAAGCCTTAGGTATAGCAGCGATATTTGAGGTCTCTGGTGCAGTACTGGCAGGTGGTGAAGTGACCGACACCATTCGAAGTGGAATTGTCGATTTAGACGGGTTGTCAGTGTCACCCAACCAGTTTATTTACGTCATGTTATCAGCACTTATCGCTGCCGCATTTTGGTTGTTGTTTGCAACCAAAAAAGGATTACCTGTTTCAACCACTCACGCCATTATCGGCGGTGTCATTGGTAGCTCAATCGTATTAGGTATCACGTTAGGTGGTACTGATATGGCTCTATCTACAGTAGATTGGGGCACTGTTGGGACTATTGCTATTTCTTGGGTATTATCTCCTTTATTAGGTGGCGTTTTTTCTTACCTTTTATACGGACAAATCAAGAAAAATATCATTGAATACAATGATAGAACAGAGGCACACATTGCAGTGCTCAAAGGGGACAAAAAGACCTTAAAGCAAAACCATAAAGAGTTTTTGGACGGCCTCACTGAGTCAGAGCAACTGGCTTATACGTCAGCGATGCTGCGCGATCAAGAAATCTATAAAGATGATGATTGCGTTGTTGAAGATTTGGAAACCGACTATTATAAGCAGCTATATGAAATCGAAAACGAGCGTGGCAGCCTTGATACGCTAAAAGCACTCAAGCAATGGGTGCCTATCATTGCAGCGGCTGGCGGTGCAGTAATGACGTCTTTGGTCGTGTTCAAAGGTCTTAAAAACGTCAATAGTGGTATGACGACGCTGCAAGGTTTTTTAATCATGGGCATGATTGCGGCGCTCGTATGGTTAGCAACCTTTATTTATACCAAGAGTATTCGCGGTAAGCATAAAGAAGATTTGACCAAAGCGACGTTTATTATGTTTAGCTGGATGCAGGTCTTTACTGCTTCTGCTTTTGCCTTTAGTCATGGCTCTAATGATATCGCTAATGCCGTGGGTCCTTTTGCTGCCATCATGGATGTCATTCGTACCAATAGTATTTCTACAGAAGCCGCTGTACCACCTGCTGTAATGTTGACATTTGGTGTGGCGCTTATCGTGGGTCTTTGGTTCATCGGTAAAGAAGTCATTCAAACAGTAGGTACAAACTTGGCAAAAATGCATCCTGCTTCTGGTTTCTCTGCTGAGCTGGCGGCAGCGGCTGTTGTTATGGGTGCCTCTACCATGGGTCTACCTGTATCGAGTACGCATACGCTAGTTGGGGCTGTACTTGGTATTGGTATTGTCAATAAAGATACTAACTGGGCGCTTATGAAGCCAATTGGCTTGGCGTGGATTATTACGCTACCTGCTGCAGCTATCATGTCTGCCATCAGTTATCTGGTATTGAGAAGCATTTTCTAAAGCAGCGCTCAACAACGTAAGTCTCATGAATGTCAGCGATTAATAGCTGATTACTTACCAAAAAAAACGCCTAGCGCTATCTTATCGCTAGGCGTTTTTTATATCCGCTTAATGGTTAAGCTGTGCCAAACTGCTGGCGTTTTTTGGCAAAAAAGCGATCTAAGCGATCCATCGCATTTTCTAAATCATTCAAATTTGGCAAGAATACCAAGCGAAAATGATCAGGCTTGTCCCAATTGAATCCCGTACCTTGTACCATTAATACGTTTTCTTCGATAAGTAAATCCATCATAAATGCCATATCATCTTCGATAGGATAAACCTTAGGATCAATCTTTGGGAAACAATAAAATGCGCCTTGCGGCATGGTACAAGAAATACCTTTAATTGCATTGAGTCGCGATACCGCAAGCTCACGCTGTTTGTATAAGCGACCAGTTTTTGAAGTCAAATCTTTCATGCTTTGATAGCCGCCCATCGCTGTTTGGATGGCATACTGCCCTTGGACATTAGAGCACAAACGCATAGATGCCAGCATATCCAAACCTTCGATGAAGTCAGCAGCATGTTGCTTGCGACCGGATACCATCATCCAGCCTGCACGAAACCCTGCAATACGGTGTGATTTTGACAAGCCGTTATATGACAGAACAAGTACATCGTCAGTCAAGGTGCTCATCGGTGTGTGTACGGTATCGTCATAGAGAATACGATCGTAAATCTCATCAGCCATGATGATCAAGTCATACGCTTTGGCGACTTCGATGATTTGCTTGAGTAAGTCGTCGCTATATAGCGCACCTGTTGGATTATTAGGGTTAATCACCACAATGCCTTTTGTTTTACTGGTGATTTTAGATTTTATGTCTTCGATGTCAGGTTGCCAGTTGTCTTCTTCATTGCAACGATAATGCACCGCTGTACCGCCAGATAGATTGGCCGCTGCAGTCCATAGAGGATAATCAGGCATTGGAATCAATACTTCGTCACCATCGTTCATCAAAGCCTGCATGGTCATGACAATCAACTCAGAGACGCCATTGCCAAGATAAACATCACGAACATCGACTGCTGATAACAACCCTTTTGATTGGTAATATTGCAGTACCGCTTTACGTGCTGAAAAAATACCTTGTGAATCTGAGTATCCTGTTGCTTCAGACAAATTCATAGCCACATCTTGCAAAATTTCATGAGGCGCTTGTAGGCCAAAAGGTGCAGGGTTGCCGACGTTAAGCTTTAAAATGCGTTTGCCTTCAGCTTCCATTCTATTAGCAGTTTGCAATAGGGGACCACGAATGTCATAGCAAACGTTTTGTAATTTATCAGATTTTTTTATTGTGTTCATAGAGTGACCATTCATTGCATTGTTTGGTGAATGTTGACGAGTATCAGAAAGTGATGCTGATGTATTTACTAAAATTTTATTCTTATTATCGGTTTGCAAACTTGCTGCCATAACGCTATTCAGATTTGCATGCTGTTGTGACTGATCATCGGTAGATGCTGCACTATTGGCAGCATCATTCTGATGTTCCCCGCGTAATAGGTAGCCTTCGCTGCACCCCAAAATACGTGCAAGGGTTGGTAATTTGGATGAGACAATACCGTTTGTTCCACGCTCCCAATTAGAGATGGCACCACGGCTGACTTTGGCACCTGCCGCTGTCATTGCTTGCGCCAATTGTTCAGCAGTAAAACCTTTATCGCGGCGCAACTGTACTAGACGCGCAGCCTGTGTACTATTGCTTTTGTCATCGACCATAATTACCTCAGTGCTTTTAATCCATTGATTTGTAATAAAGAGCTAGTTACAGAAATAGAAAGTGTGTTTTAGCGCCATATCAATGCAAGATATTATTGCATAAATTATGATAACGCAAGCCTACATGCAAGTTATTTTAAAAATCATATTAATTGCAAGAATAACTTGCATTGTATACTTAAATATCTCATCTCAAGTCCTAAAATTTTTCAAAACGGTTTTTATTAAAGTTATATATCGAGATAGTTGTCCACCCTTTGGTACTCAATCTAGATTTGCTTCTTTCATAAGCCCTATTATTCGTTGTTATCAGTATCATTCTTGTACAGCACGACTTGAATATTGGATAGATAACCAAAAGATAGAGGTTATCGTTTAATAGAACGGTGATGCTTTGATAGCAGGTTAAACGTAGTAGAGCAGATAATAAATATTTAAATAAGGACACATTATGCAAGACAATCAATTAAGCAAAGAAGAAATCAGCCAACTGACCGATGCTGACTGGAAAGAGCGTTTAAGTGCTGATGAGTATCACGTCATGCGTGAAAAAGGCACAGAGCGTCCATTCACAGGTGTTTATAATGATGCGACTGATGATGGCGTCTACCGCTGTAAAGGTTGCGGTGCCAGTTTGTTTGATTCAAGCAGTAAGTTTGATGCGGGTTGTGGTTGGCCAAGTTTCGACCAAGGCGTCGATAACAGTGCTATAGATGAACATGTCGATAATTCATTGGGTATGACTCGTACAGAAGTGACTTGCAGCAACTGCGGCGCACATTTGGGTCATGTGTTCCCTGATGGACCACGTGAGACGACTGGTATGCGCTATTGCATTAACTCAGTGGCTATCGATTTGGACAAATCTGAAAAATAGTTTTGATACCAACTATGATTTGATAGTAGCTTTGAGATGACGCCCTAAAAGAGCAAATAAAGGAAGCACGTGTTGCTTCCTTTTTAATTATTGGCGCTGTATATTAATATTATTAAAGAATAGCGTTACCAATCAAACAGTATTACCTATCAATCAATTTAAGGATAAATGATGAGCACAATTTATGATTTCACCGCCGAGAATATGGATGGAACGTCGCAAGCATTTTCGGATTATAAGGGTAAGGTATTGCTAATTGTTAATACTGCAAGTAAGTGTGGCTTTACGCCGCAATTTGAAGGATTAGAGGCACTGTACCAACAATACAAAGAGCAGGGATTGGTAGTCGTGGGCTTTCCTTGTAACCAGTTCGGTAGCCAAGATCCAGGTAGTAATGAAGAAATTGGTGCTTTTTGTCAAAAGAATTATGGGGTCAGCTTTCCAATGATGGCAAAGGTCGATGTCAATGGGGCAGATGCGCATCCAATCTTTAAATGGCTCAAAGACCAAAAGGGTGGCTTGTTAACTGATGGCATTAAATGGAACTTTACTAAGTTTTTAGTGGACAGTAATGGTCAAGTCGTCGATCGTTATGCGCCAACCACCAAGCCTGATGCAATCAAAGCCGATATCGAACAAGTATTAACTGGCAAATAACATCATAAGATAAAAATAGTTGGTTTTGTATGAAAATATAAAACCAATAAAAACAGATGCTTGCTATAAATACTGATAAAAATATGCAAAATATTTAAAAAAGTAGGAAATAGCGTTTGACAGCCATGCGTAAATCTATATAATACACACCCACAGCAAGGGGACTTAA
>ENA-UOXB01000436-UOXB01000436.1-bioreactor-metagenome-genome-assembly--contig:-NODE-436-length-29979-cov-12.204151_pt1 | contig 29979 bp, 28 predicted proteins | sample MGYA00238158_ERZ761615 | MGnify/ENA primary metagenome ERZ761615 (study PRJEB28904, sample SAMN06267902) | bioreactor metagenome | isolation source: Joint BioEnergy Institute, California, USA...
TCAAGATAAACCAACGGCCCTTTTAGGTCTAGTTATCTAGGCCTGTCGTTACAGGGAAAAGGCACTCCTGGAGAGTGGAAGGCGTAGAGCTCCGTCCGGGACCCGGGCATGATCCCGTCCGACCGAAACGGGCGTCCAGCTCCCCAGGAAGACGGCAGCCGTCGTCCTCGAGAGCAAGTGCTCAGACCGGTCACCGGGGTGTGCAGACGGCCCAGCAGCGGGTCGGACACGTGAGCGCCGTGGAACCGGCCGGCCGTCGCACCAAAGCTGGCATCGTGGTCCGAGGGCAGGCCGTGTCGTCGGTCCCCAACCCCGGATCATGCCACGGTCAACCCCAACAGACCACCTGCCTGGCCTGCGGAGGATGTTTCAGGCGGTGGGGATGCCAGCGATCGGGCCCTGGTTGGCGTGCAGCAGCAGACGAGTCTCCTGGTCGGCCGAGACCGAGCGCCACGTTTTCCTGTCGTCCGGTCCCTGTCGAAACCGGTGAGCAGGAGAGAAAAAAAAACCGTGCACGGGCCGGGGGGTGTGGTGGGGGCCGTCGAGGACGCGCGGTCGGACACGAGCAGGCTTTTCTGCCTGTCTGGGCCCGGCTGGGCCCCGACTTGGCAGGATGGGAGGGGGAGAGAGGGGGGAAGGTCTGGCCGACCGCTGACGGCAGGACCGTGGGCGAGGGACGGCAGCGTCGCAGTGGCGCGTGCGCCCGCGCCCAGACTCCCCGCGGGGTGCCCAACGCGGAGATGCGAACCGCGGACACGCTAGCGCGGCAGCCCCTCATTGGCCCGCTCAGCGCGTGGCTCCGGTTCTGGAAGGCACCGTTACATGGCGGGAGGCGTGTCATTGGCCGCGCGCCCCGGCCCCCGTCGCCCAGGCGGTCCCAGCGCACCCCGGGCCAATGGAGAAGAACCTGGAGAGTCGCATGGCCACTCACAGCGCCGGGTTTGCGCCGGCGTTCCTGCGTGCACACGGGCGTTCTAGGCTCGAGAGACGGCGAGGGGGAAAAAACGTCGACGGCTGCCCGCCCGGGCAGGTGCACCCAGGGTATATAGAGTGCCTCCCCCCTCTCCTCCTCCGCTCCTTTCTCCCCATCCCGCTCCCGTCTTCTTCCTGGATAGAGTGTCTCGTAGGGTCTGTTCCCCGCCATCATGGATAAGTCCCGGTCTGCCATCGCGGCCACGGCCGACGCGGCCCGCGTCGAGGCCCCCGTCACCGTCAAGGCCTACCTCATGTGCGCCTTCGCCGCCTTCGGAGGCATCTTCTTCGGCTACGACTCGGGCTACATCAACGGCGTCATGGGCATGTCCTACTTCATCCAGACCCTCGAGGGCCTGGTCGGTCTCCCTCTTTCTATCCGTGAGATGGATGGGCGCTGACATGCGTAGGACCCCGCCACCACGCCCGCCGATCAATTCGCCGTCAAGTCGTGGAAGAAGTCGCTCATCACCTCCATCCTCTCCGCCGGCACCTTCTTCGGCGCCCTCATCGCCGGTGACCTGGCCGACTGGTTCGGCCGCCGCACCACCATCATCGCCGGCTGCGGCGTTTTCATCGTCGGCGTCGTCCTGCAGACCGCCTCCGCCGGCCTCGGCCTGCTCGTCGCCGGCCGTCTGATCGCCGGCTTCGGTGTCGGCTTCGTGTCGGGTATGTTCGGACCGTTTCAGATGAAGAGCGATTGCTGACGGAGATAGCGATCATCATCCTGTACATGTCCGAGATCGCCCCCCGCAAGGTGCGCGGCGCCATCGTCTCCGGCTACCAGTTCTGCATCACCATCGGCCTCATGCTCGCCTCGTGCGTCGACTACGGCACCGAGAAGCGCGACGACTCGGGCTCCTACCGCATCCCCATCGCCCTCCAGATGGCCTGGGCCCTCATCCTCGCCTTTGGTCTCTTCCTCCTGCCCGAGTCGCCCCGCTACTTCGTCAAGAAGGGCGACCTCGACCGCGCCGCCCAGGTCCTCTCGCGCGTCCGCGGCCAGCCCCAGGACTCGGAGTACATCCAGCAGGAGCTGGCCGAGATCGTCGCCAACCACGAGTACGAGCTGCAGGTCATCCCCCAGGGCGGCTACTTCACCAGCTGGCTCAACTGCTTCAAGGGCAGCCTCTTCAAGGCCAACAGCAACGTCCGCCGCACCGTCCTCGGCACCTCCCTGCAGATGATGCAGCAGTGCGTCCCCCTTTCCTCTCCGTTTTCATGGTGATAGATTGCTGATGGCCCCAGGTGGACCGGCGTCAATTTCGTCTTCTACTTCGGCACCACCTTCTTCCAGACGCTGGGCACCATCAAGAACCCCTTCCTCATCAGCATGATCACCACCATCGTCAACGTCTGCTCCACCCCCGTCTCCTTCTGGACCGTCGAGAAGTTCGGCCGCCGCCCCCTGCTCATCTGGGGCGCTCTGGGCATGGTCATCTGCCAGTTCATCGTCGCCATCGTCGGCGTCACCGACGGCACCGACCCCAAGGCCGTCAGCGCCATGATCGCCTTCATCTGCGTCTACATCTTCTTCTTCGCCAGCACCTGGGGGCCCGGCGCCTGGGTCGTCATCGGCGAGATCTTCCCCCTGCCCATCCGCGCGCGCGGCGTCGCCCTGTCCACCGCCTCCAACTGGCTCTGGAACTGCGTATGTCCATTTCTTTTTTTTTTCCTTTTCGTGTTGATATCCACTAACGCCGCCAGATCATCGCCATCATCACGCCCTACATGGTCGGCGCCGACGAGGGCAACCTCGGCCCCAAGGTCTTCTTCATCTGGGGCTCGCTCTGCGCCTGCGCCTTCGTCTACGCCTACATGCTCATCCCCGAGACCAAGGGCCTCACCCTCGAGCAGGTCGACAAGATGATGGAGGAGACCACCCCGCGCACCTCGTCCAAGTGGAAGCCGCACAGCACCTTTGCCGCCGAGATGGGCTACACCGACAAGGCCGAGGTCGTGCACCAGGAGGCGTAATCTGTCGTTCTCGTTGGATATATATATCACACGCTGTACATGATTGCATGCGTCATGCCATGGTAATGATGCAGTATGTAGTATGAATGCGTAATAATGGAAGTGGTTGTAATCAGTTTTCGTCCACGCAGTCAGCAGATCGATCGCGAATGTTGATCGGAAAGGAGTACTCCGTGGTCCGTAAAGCTTGAGTTCTTGGCGCCAAGACATCAACCTCTCCCAGTCACCGCCTGCGTGCAGGCCACAAACTGGCACCCCTCTCTCACTCCACCGTCCCCGCTTCCCTGGGCAAACCTGCTCAGGAGAAACATCCGACTCGGGCAGGATAAAAGCACTGGCTCGGAGAAGGTTAAAAAGAATAATGTTCCTCCCGATACCGGCTAAATCCGGGACGGAAAAAGAGATCCCCGCTCACGCGGGGCTCGTGCTGCACTAGCCGCGAATCGAACGCGGGCCTCATCGATGGCAACGATGAATTCTACCACTAGACCACTAGTGCTCTTGTTGTTGTTTGCGCTTCCGACAACAGACAGATCAAAGGAAGTGCATTCCCGGGCTAAGTGCAGAGGCCGCAACCTTCGAGAAGTCCAGCCATCCGGATTGTTGTCACCCCCTCCCCCTACAAGTCCGCTGCGCGACTCGCCTCCATAGCGACTGACCGCGTGCGGGGATTGCTGTCCGGACCGCCGGCCCGTTGCGGCTGATGCGGAGGGCGCTCCCTCTCCAATCGTTCTTTACGGCTTATACATATCTCGATACCTATCTGGCGCTCCACTCTCTATCGGCCCGTCGAGGCCGTCTTTTCATTCCATAGATGCAGTATACTCCTGTGGCTGACGTTTCCATTTCCAAGTCCGCGTACAGGAGTCTGTGATTGTGTTACATGCGTTGAATATGGTGTTCGTCACTACTATATCCGAGTATCAAGCGACTTGCCAAGACGTGGCCGAATGCCTGACCGTCGAGGGGATGCGTACTGTACATATCTATATCCCGAGCCGGAGATCGACTTATTCTGCCGTATCTAGATGATATATATAGTACCATGATACCAGCCCCTGCAATCTTAATATACACACGATGCTCTGTCTAGACCTGCAAATAGTCCGTCAGCAGGAAGCAAGCCTCGTGTGACAGTAGTTTCATGACAACTGCCTCCCTCCCTCGCCCCTAGGCTTCACGAGGCTCGTCCGCGAGCTGCTGGAGATATTACCATTATCACTTGGCGGGCGGATCAACGTTGCAAAGACTTAGCTAGCAGATCGAAGACTACAGCAGTAGTATCCTTCTCTCTACTCCGTACACTTGTCCCGGAATTATCTACTCGACTAGAGAAATCCTCCCTGCCATGGCTTTCTAGACTGACCTCCAAGATTAATCCCATCCATCTATCGTCGACAGCGGACTCGTGCTGCTCAAGTCGGACGGCCAACATTGGAAGATCGAAGTATAAAAGCACAAGCGCATGAAAGGCACGAGAAAAGGCGCAAAAAGAAAACCCGACCAAGGTCTTGTTTTTAGATCTCATGGACTCGCGGGGAATCGAACCCCGGACCACCCCCATGCTAAGGGGGTATTATACCACTAAACCACGAGCCCATTTTCTTGGCACTTGGGGGCGTGAAAAGTTTTTCTCGATCGGGAAACGGTGATGCCGAGTGGACCCGACAACCACTTCTGTCGAGACATGTCCAATCTGGTCGGTGTGTGGGATGCACAGCTGCGGCTGATATATTATACTGGTTAAATTAGCCGTGGAATCTTTTCTCTCCTGTCGAGCATGAGGTATATTTACAGCGTGGCAGTGGCTGCGCAAACATCTATCTAGCCCCTTCGGCGTCGAGCCGAGTACGGAGCGGTCCGAGCCGCTGCAAAATATATATCGCAGACATATACTACATATGGCAACATCACACCAACAGCATGCACATGGAAAGGCATCTAAAAACAAATTCACCCTGAAGACAGATACCAGGACGGCGATCTAGCACATCCAGAAACCGGCAAGAAAGCAGACAGAATCGGATCTGTGACGCCGTGCACTCTTCAGGAGCATTGTCCGGCTCTACGGTACTGTCTCCAAGGGAATAAGCATACTTAGGTCATGTCATTTTGTTCAAACCAGAGCGCTCTAACCGGGATTAAGAATCTCAATTCATCGAGCCTGGCGGACGGCAAAACTGCATACAGATTTGACATATCAAACACGTCCCCAGGCGGCTACACACGGCAGACAGACAGACAGACAGACAGACATGCCCTTGCTCGCCAAGGGTCGAAGAATACTAAGGCGCGCGAGAAGAAGAGCGGCGACCAGGAAAATCCTTTGGATTTCAATATACCAGGTTTACAGAAAGGCCCATTCTCCTGTACAGAAATAGAAAAGTACGGACCTGTCCAATCATGTGTGGTGTAGACACAAGCTATACCTCCACGGCCATTAGGAACTAGCACTTCTACTCAGTCATCTATCTACCCAACAAGACCCGCACGTGCTGTACTGTACAAGACGCCGGCCCGATACACAATGGGAATAATCAACTCCTGTCTATCTATACGAGAAAAAAAAAAAAAAAAAACACGGCGCTCCCAGGCATAGAACCACTCAAACTGAATCGATCAGGGGTCTCGAGTTGTAGCAGGGCCCAGGCCCTTGGATGGCAGCGAAGGAGAAGAGGAGGAAGAGGAGACTCGGATCGGTATCTCAGAGCTGAACTCAGTCGTTGCCCACATCTGCGCGTCCGAATGCGTAAATCATGGTCATTAGGTCGTCTTTGCTCGAAACATGCAACGCGGACATGCTTCCAGTCAAATGGAGGAAACTCTATTATAAAACGGGACCCCCCCTCTCTCTATCTTCTCACTTTCTATCCCTAAATATGGTTTTCTGGGCGGAAACACAACTAGCTCGCCGCGTATGTACTCATCTTCCGCAACTTTTCGCCGTACCGCCACAGCAGAAACGGCGCGGGCCAGCCGATCCCGACGGCCACGAAGGCCAGCAGGCTGTTCCCCCAGCCGTAGTCGAGCGCTTCATACAGGGACGGCGCGAACAGTGGGAACCCGAACCCGGCCAGCGACCGTAGCACCGTCGCGGCCGCCAGCGCGCTGGCCGCGAAGCGCGTGTACGAGTCGACGATGTATGTCTGGATGCACTGGAACGAGACGATGATGCCCGCGGCGAAGAGGCACGCGCCGACGTTGGGCCCCATCCAGTGCGTGCCGTACTGGGCCGTCCAGCCGTAGATGAAGAGCCCGATGGGGGTGAGGGCGGCGCCGAGCACGATCAGCGGGCAGCGGAACTCGGGCTTGCCGACGCCGTTGTTCTGCGCGGTCAGGCGGCGGTAGATGCGGTCGTTCATCGGGGCGCAGATCTGCGAGCCCAGCCAGAACCCCAGCCCCAGGGAGATGTAGTTGAGGCCGCCGATGCCGGTCGACTCGTGGTAGTGAGCCGGGCTGGTCCAGAGGACCGGGAAGGTCGAGAGCATCAGGTACATCATGCCGTACATGAAGGCCATGTAGACCGCCAGGACCTGCACGATGGGCTGCGTGGCCAGCAGGCGGAAGGGACGGACGAGCGCCGTGCGCAGGACCGAGAGGACGGTGCGGTCAGGGGTCTCGAACTCGGTGTGCCAGCTGGGATCCCCGGTTTCCTTCCTCATTCTGGCAGCCTTCCTCCTCAGGATGGTCGGGGCGTGCGTCTCGCGCAGGAGGAAGAAGCCGACGCATTGGATGACGGCGTCCGCGATGGACGTGGCATAGAACACCCATCTCCAGGATGTGTGCTCCGTGATGAAACCGCCGGCGATGGGACCTGCGGCCGGGCCGATCAGGGGCGCGAGACTGTAGATGGCGACAGACTTTCCCCGCTCCTCCGGCTTGAAGCAGTCACCCAGAACTCCGCCGCCGATCTGGAAACGTCAGCTCGAGCGTCACAGGGAAAAGCACCTGGAGGATGGACGTACCGCCAACGGGGCACTGCCGCCCAGGCCCGACAGAAAGCGAAAGGCGATCATCTGCCCCTTGGACCGGGAGACTCCGCAGGCGATGTTGAAGACGAGATAGAACAGGTTGGCCAGCTGCAGCACGATCACCCGGCCGTACGTCTCGGACAGCGGGCCGAGGAGGAGCGGCCCGACGGCGTAGGCGAGGATGAAGACGGACAGGGTGAGCTGCGACTCGACCTTGGCGGTGATACCGAACTCGGCGGCGATGGCGCCCAGGGCGGGCGCCACCATGGACGAGGAGACGGGCGAGATGAAGGTGAAGCAGGAGACGACGACGGTGGCCGCCCACTTCTTCCTCATGGACCAGTTCTTGGGGTTCTCGGGGTCGTCGGGGCCGTTCCAGGTGACCTGGGATCGTTAGCCAGCGGAAACATATATAACCAGGATGTCACCATACCAGGCGCGGATCCTTCTGCGACTTCCGGGAGACCGTCTTCTCGAGGGTCTTCTCGACACGGCCGGCTTCGAGGTCTGGAGGCGCATCACCCCCGATCTCAACGGCGTCGTCATCCAGGGACCCTGATGTTTCGCTCCTCGAATCTTCACCCGCGTGCTGGCTGCCGCCATCGCTGCGGTAGATGGACTGGTCGTCGAGATGCTGCGGCGAGTAGACGCGGTGAGCGGGAGGCACGTCGGGGCGGCCAGATGCCGCCCTGGTCGTCTTGCTGAGATCGCTCATTGCCGGCAACGGCGTCTACATGCTCGGGAGAAGTCCTTGGCAAGCCAGCTGGAGATGGAGTTGTCGTCCTTGACTCATATATATTAGGTATTATCCTGGTCTATGCGCCTGCACGCCCTTCACCGCAGGTTTCACCAAAGCTCCCGGCGACAGCTCCATGGGGCAAAAAGGAACGGATATATAGAAAAACCTGCTCCGGCTATTCACAGCACTATTCACCAGCACAGACAGCACAGGGCAGGATGTATAAGTGGCCCGCCAGTGGACCGGCGCGCCGCCCCGAAGGGTCCGGTAAGTCCGAAGGGTCCGGTAAGTCCGCGTGAAGACGAGATTCTCTGCCATCTCAGTGGACGGAGCGATCTGGAACCGACGAAAAAAAGCACAAACGGACGGGGGTCCAACATCTCCACGATCGAGACGGCGTCGCGACGGCGTTCGGATGTCGGCACCGGTCACATGACGCTCGAGCCCTGCCCTAGCCGTGCGTCCCGATCGGGAAGCCGAGCAGCGTTATCAACGTCGATCGATAAGAGCAGAGCTTCATGACAGGGACGACGAGGGACGATAAGATAGCCACCCCGTCCTTGCGCGATAAGATGGGAGTGAGATAAGCGCCTGATTCATATCATGCACAGGCCTGGGCTTCTCCTGAGGCCTCAAGGTGCCGATGCAGAGTCCTTGACCGGCCATGGACTCGTACGATCTGCTCGTGGTCAACGGCACCGCCGTCACAGCCGCGGACGTCGGCCGCTATGATATCGCCGTCAAGGACGGCAAGATCGCCCTGCTGGCGCCCACCGGGGCTCTGGCGGGCGTGTCTGCCAGCAGGATCATCGACGCGGAGGGGGGATATGTGATGGTAGGTGATCCCCTACTCTCTATCAGAACATGCATTGACAGATTCCAGCCCGGGGGCATTGACGCCCATGTCCACCTCGAGGAGCCTGCCCTGTTTGGCGGCAGGGGCAAGTCGTCCGATACCTTCGAGTCAGGTTGGTATGCAGCCAGGAGCAGCTCATGTTCCTGCTGACTCCTCCAGGATCCAAGTCGGCCATCGCCGGCGGCACGACCACCATCGTCGCCTTCGCGCCGCAGGAGAAGACGGAGAAATCCCTCCTGAACGCGCTGAAACAAACCCAGGCTAGAGCGGCGAAGGGCTGCTACTGCGACTACGGCTTCCACCTGCTCATCTCCACGCACAGCGAGAAGATGCTGTCGGAGTTCGCCGCCCTGCGCGCCGAGGGCGTCTCCTCGCTCAAGATCTACATGACCTACGAGGCGCTGCAGCTGCGCGACGGCGAGATCCTCGACATCCTGCTGGCCGCGCGCAGGCACGGCATCACCACAATGGTGCACGCGGAGAACGGCGACGTGCTGACCTGGATGACGGGCCAGCTCGAGGCCAGCGGGCTCTTCGCGCCGCGGTACCACGCCAGCTCGCACCCCATGCTGATTGAGACCGAGGCCACCAACCGCGCCATTGTGCTGAGCGAGCTCGTCGACACCCCGATCCTCATCGTCCACGTCTCCGCGCCGCCCGCCGCCAGGGCCATCCGCGACGCCCAGACCCGCGGTCTGCCCGTCTACGCCGAGACCTGCCCGCAGTACCTCTTCCTGACGCGGGAGGACCTGGATCATCCGGGATTCGAGGGCGCCAAGTGCGTCTGCTCACCGCCGCCGCGCGACAAGGCGGACCACGAGGCCATCTGGACGGGCCTGCAGAACGGCACCTTCACCGTTCTGTCGTCCGACCACTGCGCGTTCCGCTACGACGACACAGAGACGGGCAAGAAGTCCGCCATCACGGCGGAGCACCCCTGCGGCCGCTTCCGCGCCATCCCCAACGGCATCCCGGGCATCGAGACGCGGCTGCCGCTGGTCTGGGGCGCCGGCCGGTTGTCACCCCAGCGCTTCGTCGAGCTGACCTCAACCAACCCGGCGCGCCTGTACGGGCTGTACCCGCGGAAGGGGGCACTCCTGCCGGGCGTGTCGGACGCGGACCTGGTGATCTGGTACCCGTCCATGGCGCCATTCCAACTGAAGAACGAGATGCTGCACCACAACGTCGACTACACTTCCTACGAGGGGTGCACGATGACGCAGTGGCCGCGGTACACGATTCTGCGGGGGAAGGTCGTCTACGACCGCGACAACGGGGGCGTTGTGGGTGACAAGAGCTACGGCCAGTTTGTCAAGAGAGACGCGAGTTGTCTGCCGGGGCCGCGCTCGAAGAATGATTGGAATGTGGAAGCTTTCTAGCAGCTAGACCGATATTTACGTATATTGTCACTCTGCCGTTAAAAAGCACGAATGCACTCTGTTGATACAAACACAAACATCCCATCTCACTTGATATTAGTCATAAGATGTAAGCATACCGGGCGAGCATGTAATAGCTAGTCACGTAGAGTGAGCAAAAAAAAGGATCGAGGATAGAGCAAATCGTCTCGTTTCCTTCCGATCTGCGCAATCATAATGTACTCTTCTATAGCGTCCTTGACCGAATTCCTAGACTAGAAAATTCAAGATCCGGAAAAGAAACTGTACCGAATTTCACAGTTCCAACCATCATCAAAGAACTATAGTTCCAGTTCGGTCATGCTTCTGAAGCCAGTACAGTTCTGTGCCAAAATTTACGTTACCAAGGATCCCCTGCCCAAGCCACCTACCTCACTGCTCTTATCATATTGGGATCTGGACTGACCCAACTTTGAGGTCTATTATCTATCACAATGCTTAATCACCCTCAGATAGCTTCAAAATCACAGGGGGTACAAAATAACAATCTGACAAAACTGTCAGGCAAGAGACCCTTGGTAACATTAGTTTTTGGTAAAACATAGGGCTTACAGCAAGTAAGATGGCATAATCGTGAATCAGAAATGGAAGCTAAAGAGGCAGTACAAAGTATACATTATACCTAGTTACCTGAGCCAGAAAGTTTCAATTCACTTCACCTGGATTTGATACAACTTAAATCCGATCAAGGCATGCGTGTCCAGAAGAAATGAAACACTCCATCATTGTCTTCCCTGCACTCCTACCAGACGTCCCCCTTTTTTCCGCGACAACGGCCCGATTATTGCTTCTCGCCCAGAAACAAAAAGCTTATCAGGACTCCAGTGGTTCCGACTGCCCGCCGGTATTATAGCTATCTCCCCTCAGCGATCTGAACTGTAAGACACAGACCCAGGGAGTAAAGTGGGAACAGTAAGCTGCAAGCCGGAGGTACATCAGATAGCAGGCTGCTATGCAAGTTGGAAGTAGTCAAGGCATAGAAATGGTCTAACGCAGAACAGACTGCTAATCTCCACGGGTCTTGCAGATCAGAGTAAACCATACAGACATGAGTAGAGAGGAGGTATATGACATGTCAGCTTGCAACAGACGAGCATAGAATCTTTAAGCGAGTACATCACATTGCCGAGAAATGGATAATGCAGAGTGACGAATTCAGAATTAGCTGCAGTCATTCTTTATTTGCAAGTACGTAATCAGAAGGTCTACAACAAGGAACAACCCGGGCATTGTCAAGGCAATGGATTACCACATAAAGTTGTGATCAACTTTCAGCTTCTGCGATGGCCACAAGGTCCAATCTACATTTTCTTTCCCCAGAACTGACGGGACGCCTTGCAGAATGGCAACAATAGCAAGTTCTATCTATCGTAATGATTACCAAGCAGAGATATACTCATGCAACTTCCCGCTTCTGCAATCCCCACAAGTCTCAGTCAAAGGAGGATGTCATATGTGCAGACAGATTCTGTCTCTGTTAATGATCAACAAGCACTTCTGTTTGCTTATGCACTTGATCTCTTAATTGAACTCATCATTGGAACTTGACCTGGAAATTGCCCACCTCAAAGTGATGGAGAAGGGCATGGGAACCATGATTAGGGAGTCGGGAAGCTGAGAGGGGATTTCAATCTGTGAACAAGATGGAAAGCTATATAAAGCCTCGACTTTCTTGTCTTTTTCTCATCTTCATCCTCAAGCTCAAGTGGTCATTGAAACATTTACAAACAACTACAAGAAGACATCGCAGATTCAGGTACCATGAAGTTCACTGCCTCAGCTGTGCTTGCCATCACTGGCCTGTTCACTGCTACAGAGGTTGGTTATTATTGACTTCTGAATCGCTCTCCCACCACATTATCCATTTGGACATGGCACCCGGAACCTCTAACGACTCCCCAATGCCGAGAAGATGGCTCACATATTACTGACCTACTTAGACCCTCGCCTGCTGCTTCTTCGGCTGCTACGCGGTCAAGGGGAGCGCCTACAAAGATGCCAACTGTCCCGCACACTCCTTCATAAAGAGCAGCATCGCAAACTGGCTTGAGTACGGCGACTGCATCGACGTCTCCAACGCGGCCTCGATCGCGGCGTTCAACGACGGGTGCGGCTACTTGCACCCGGAATTTCACTTCTGGAAGACTCCCGGCTGCCCGGGTGGTCCTGATGGCGGAACAGTGATCCGAAAGAATGGGGGCGGCGAGTGCTTTCTCAAGCCTGAGGGCGCTGTGTCGATGCTTGTGGTTAGTAGTTTTAGCGGGGAATAGCTTATTCGAGACTTCGTCAAAGAGATCGGTCAAAGTCAATGCCGTTTAACAAGTCTTCAGGGTAATTCGAGTAAGCTTTTTACAAATGGCAATCAAGTACACACACATATATATGCCATAAGTAGGAAGAACAAACCCAAGGCTCATAGTATATCATCCCGTATACTGGTTCTTGTTTCATAATAGAAGTTCCTATCTTCACTTGGCTTCTGGAACGCATGTTCTTACATCTTTTTTTAATAGGACACTAACCACTCTATTATTTTCACATTCCAGATGCCAACGGAGAACCTGGTAGGTGAGTCAGTTTGTATACATATGTTGTCACAGCGATTTTGTTCGTCTATGTTGTCTCATGAAGTTGCAGAGAGGAATTTTTGCAAATCTCGATACTATATGGGCCAGATAGAGCCCGTTTCTCATCATCATCATCATCAAATTCGATATTGATAATTGTCTTTTTCTTTAATAATCTTGCAAACAGGGAAAATTATTATCATCTCAAATCTGTCGACGACCTGTCCACCCATCGCGCAACAGCCGGCCACCGTGTAGCCAAGGCTCTTGTAGGGCGGCGGTAAACTGTCAGGGTTAACATACTCCTCTGTATATGGATCTGAATGTCAATTGGAGGAAATGAAGCCTGTGGTTCTGGCGGCGGTGGAAATGATAATAATAATGTGATGATGATGGTGATACGTGGATATCTTGTGGGTGCGGATTCAGCAGTATGGCAGATGCATCCGTCATCATTCATATTTGCCGATCTTTGAGCAAGACGATTCTGTTCGATGTCCTCCTTTGAGCATCTCCCCTTGTGTTCCTTGCGTTGATAACCCGGCAACTGTGGATTGTCGGAGGTACGAGAAGAGGTCTCCATCTGGTTCAAAGTAGCTCCGTAAATGTGGCAGTATGCTGCTATACCCGGACGGCGAAGTCAGTGCAGCAGCACTCCGGGGACGATGAGGGTCAACGGTCCGAATCTTAATTCTGGATTCAGTCAGCAGACATATTCTAATTCAGAGATTAGCCATACAGGCTTCTCACATCTATTGTACAAAACTTTTACTAATTATTAACTATATTTCAACTAATTATATACAGTTTAAACTTGAATACCTTGCAGAAAAGTTTAATAATATGAGTAATATCATTCAAATCCTATCCACAGAGATTTTAATGAGGCTCTTAATGCTGGAGACCTGAAGCATCATGATAAGGTGATCATCACTCTACAACAAGAAAGGACAAATATAGCTTCCCCATATCAAGTTCAAGTGACATGATCTTCAATACCAGCAGAAGATGTGTTCGCGCTCCTTCAGGCTTTCAGTTGAACACCGAGACTGGCGGCCCAACTTCCGATTTAACTTTAGCACAATCACAAATTAGAAATGCAGATCTTAAAAGAAGAGCTCTATAGACTCAGTACATATTTATGGAAATTATGGAAATAAAATTCATTCCGCTTGAATTCGATTTGATATAGCTTGATCCAATCAACACATGTATATCCAGTGGAAACCACTCCATCTCATCAAACACCCCACTTCCTGCCTCAATCAACAGCCTGATTATTGCTTCATGCCTAAAAACAAATATGGATAGGTATATCTGGGGCCCGCAGGTTTGGATATATCGGGACTCGCGGGGTAACTGTGGGTGGATCAGTCTGTACTCTGCAGTGCAGTGCGGGTCTAGGTTCAGAACAGCATCCATTCTGGTCTGGATAGAAGTACTTAGAATTATGACTTTGTCTATTCCATTATATCCTTTCCTGTCCCACCACAATCCTGTTCAATCGGCACGTACCGGATTGACCCCACAGTTAGGTAGTATTGTACTGTGCATGTACTGTACATTACTTTCTGCCAATAAACTGTGTATGCACATATCATGCTCCCATCTATATACATACGGCACAAAGTAAGGTTCACCCCCCATTGATTCCACGCAGAGATTTATATTCCAGACTCTAAAAAAACCAGGTAAAAAAGTCCATTTTATCTGCAGAATGATAATTCTACTTCACTCAAGCAAGTCAAGGACATCCATCACTCTGCATTCCGACTGACTGCAGATGGCCCAGCCAGTAGTATGTATACATAAGTTACTACTCGCAGCAGCAATATCTATCCATCCGTCGACTACCACCATATAACAAGGACATATACAGTCTGTGAAGATAGATCATACCTATGATTCCTTCTTCCATCGACCAGCCCGTAAAATGTAATATGAAAGAATCTCCCAACCTGGTGTTACGGACTGGGAAGTAGGTCACGTGATATATCGTTTACGATCCAATTCTATAATCCAACTCCATGATCCAAGACTATGATCCCATTCTATAATCCCCGGAAACCGAGGAAGACAGCATGTATATAATGACACTCCTTTCAGACAGATTTGGACCCTTGTGGTCGACTCACATAGCGATCAGTCATAGAGACATTGCTAGTAACACAGGCTTATTCCTACTGTTATATTGCTCACCCCCTTGTTTTCTGACTTCAAGATAAACCCAACGACCCTCTGGTCTAGTCGCTTAGGCCTGTCGTTACACCTGGCTTGCACTATAATATAATGACGTTTTATTGCAGGTCCCGGCTAGGGACAACTGCAACAGAGTTATCTCGACAGCCCGGAAGCGAATAAGATGTATTGCAGTCCTTTTCCATTCTTTCAATCGCATTATCGGTGACCAACGATCAATGGTGTTGGAGGCTCTGTCAAGTACTGTACGGAGTACTTGCATATTAATGCCCAGTAAGACTGTGAAAGCCGGGGGGGCCTGAATCTCCGGGGTGGTCATCTCCACACAACGACAGCTGAACATATAAAGTTGGCCAAGACGAACTACTCTGCAATGCGAGGGGCAGACGCATTCATAATCTTCTTGAGAAGTTCAGGCCTCCAGTGGAAGAACACAGAGTCGAACAGGATTGGGATCCTGGAGCCGCAACTGCCGATCCCAACCAGAGGCAGAGATGGGATGGACAAAGACGAGAGGGCTGTGCATGCTCAGCGATCAGCCGCATCAACGCTGAACCCCGCGCTCAGAGCTGAATTCGACGGGCTGACACTGGGTATATAAAGACTGCCCTCCGATGCCCATATCACGGCGTTCAACGTTACCTCAAACAACATCTGCCCTGGATATACATACAGCCAAATATCAACAAATATCAGCAGAACCGCCATGACCGACACCTTCGACGCCCCCAGCTCCAAGGTGCTCAGCCCCTCCGCGCTGGCGCACGTCTTCCTCCGCACCACCGCCGACAACTTCGGCCCCATGGTGGACTTCTACAAGACCTTCCTGGGCGGGACGGCGTCGTACGAGAACGACTTCCTCAGCTTCATCCGCTACGACGCGGAGCACCACCGGATCGCGATCGCCGCGATGCCCGAGACGAAGCCCAAGGATGCGCGGACGTGCGCGCTGGAGCACCTCGCGTTCAGCTTCAACAGCCTCGAAGAGCTCCTGCTCGCGTACCGCCAGCGCAAGGCGCGGGGGATCGAACCCGTCTGGTGCGTCAACCACGGCCCCACGACGAGCATCTACTACCGCGACCCGGACGGCAACCGGATCGAGACGCAGGTGGACAACTTCGACTCGGTCGAGGAGACCAACGCGTTCATGGCGTCGCGCGAGTTCGCGGAGAACCCGATCGGGACGGACTTCGACCCCGAGGAGCTCATCCGGCGGCTGCGCGCGGGCGAGGACGAGCGGTCGATCAAGAAGCGGGTCGAGATTGGGCCGAGGGGGATCCCGGAGGACCTTATCTAGTGGTAATCTAGTGGTAGTTGGTCGGGAAGGTTGTTTGGGATGAGAATATTGGTCACTACATGGTATGGAAAAATCAATATATCTTCAGTCGGTGGATTTTTCCATTGTCACGAGTGGATTATTATGGTAGTTGATTTATGTATCGACATACCAAATGTCTAACTTTCTCTTGCTATATACAAGAGCGTATACACTGGTCGATCTCGAACCTAAGCAAAGGCAATCTACAGCTCATCCTTCTTCGACTGTGCCCGCAGACGCAGCATCGCCACGCCGTGGGCCGGGACCTGCGCCGTCACTGTGCCTCCTGCCTGCACCGTCCCGACCTTCAAGCCCATCAGCTCGCTGGACGCCGGCAGCGGCACCTGCGCGTAGACGTGCCGCGCGCCGCCCATGGCCGTCATATTGAACGGCGGCGCGGCCGTCCCGTTGATGATGGCCGCCGCCTGCTCGTCGCTCATCCGGTTCGCCCAGAGGTCGTAGATGTCCCAGCTCTGCTGGATCTGCTTGGCCGTCCCGCTGGCTCCCTGGTCCCAGAAGATGTCGACCAGCGAGGCGTTCATCTCGCGGTCCTTGGTGCCGCTGTTGAGGAAGAGCAGGAGCTGATCCCCGCCGCTCAGGGGCCCGCTGTACATCTGGATCTCGCCCTTGTGGTACTCGTCCACGTCGTCGACGTAGTAGCGCCAGCGCCGCGTGGCCGCCGAGCCGACGGGGTCCTGGGAGACGGCCAGCACGGCGGTGTTCTGCAGGATGGAGAGGGTTGGGGGGTCGATCCGGCTCATGACGTTGGTCATGAGGAGCGGTGACTTCAGGGCGGCCCAGAGGCTGAAGTGAGCGACGGATTCGCTGTCTGTCAGGCCGCCGTTGCCGACCTCTACAGTGAGTTAGTAAACTGACATCCACATAAAAACGAAATACATACGCAGCATGTCCAGATCGTTCCACGCCCCCGGGAACGCCTTGGATGGATAGTACACGGCCTTGTTGACGACGTTCATGATCGAGCACCGGAACCCGGGCACCTTGCAGTCGAGCCCGTCCAGCTCGGCGCAGGGACACTCGGGGTCGTCGCGATCCCACACGTTGAACAGGTCGCCGCTCGTGCGCCACGAGTTGGCGATGGTCGGGGCGAAGTTCCAGGGGCCGTCGACGCCCCAGTTGCAGAGCGAGTAGAGGATGGGGCGCCCCGTGGCGTTGAGCGCCTTGCTCATCCTGTTGTAGCGGTCGAAGGAGAGTTTCGGCGTGCCCTCCTGGCCTTCGTTGAAGCAGTTGTCGTATTTGAGGTAGTCGATCTGGCAGCGTTAGCATCTGAAGCATTCAATGGAGTACCTAGACGGTACACACCCCCCAGCTCGCCCACACGGCGGCATCCTTCTCTTCATAGCCCAGCGAACCCGCATATCTCGCGCAGGTCATGGTCCCGGCGCTGGAGTAGATGCCAATCTTCAGCCCCATGGCGTGGATCTTGTCCGCGAGGTCGGCGATGCCGTTGGGGAACTTGTCCGCGTCCGGGACGAGGTACCCGGAGGCGTTGCGTCCGTTGGACCAGCAGTCGTCCAGCACGACGTACTCGTAGCCGAGGTCCCTGAAGCCCAGCGCGACGATCTTCTCGGCCGCGTCGAGGATCACCGACTCGTTCAGGCTGCAGCCGAAGGAGTTCCAGGTGTTCTAGCCATATCCCATCAACACTGAACTGTGGTACAGGAGAACAAGGGAACGTACCCATCCCATCTGCGGCGTCCGCGCCAGCCCATTGTCCAGGGCAGCGGCTCTGAGCTCGAGAGAGAGCAATAGCGCTGCCACCGCGTGCCGCATCGTGCCTTGCAAGATCCGTCGAAGCAAGTCCGTCGGTCACTCCAGGACGCCAGCGGCCTTCATGGCCGACTTATATCATCCCGGCCGTCCCAAGGGCCGCCCACGTCGTATCCACGGTCACCAACCGACCGCCTGCTGCGCCGCGCAGGGCGAGCGGGGTTGGACCGTGTATGAGTTCACCATGGCTGGATGTTGCATTCCGTCCGGGTGTCCAGACGCCTCGACAAGAAGCCAACGGAAAAAGCGAGCAGCAAGGCCGCCGGCCGCGGGGTTCCCCCGAGATGACACGAGGATGCGGACCTGGGAGATCGCCGTCGTGTGCCAATCGGCGTGGGAGATTTCTCGGCACTAGGCAGTTGGCAGAGACGGGGATGCGGAGATGTTCTCCACGACCCCGGACATGGACGATCTCCTCCTGATGCGGAGTCTGGCCGAGCGTGTTGATGTTTCGGTGTGCGGGATAAATTCCGAAGTTTCTCCGGTACAGAGGACGTGTTTCGAGGATTATTGTTGTATATACATATACTCTCTCACCTTTGGGCATCTGCCCACTCTGGGTTATTCAGCGAGGACGAACAATGATCTGATCGTGCTGTCAAGGAATAATGTCATACGAGCCAACTTGCCAATCTTGGACACTCACCTGGAAAAGAAAAACTCTCCACAAGGAAACAATGCCAGTTGAAGTTGCAAGACAAGATGAAAAAAAGGCCATGGAAGAAGATTCAAGTTGCAAGTTGAACATCCGTCCCCACACGGTCAACGGGACTATGCTATGCGAACCCGACGTGTCTCGCCTTCTATACGACCTAACCTATAGCCGCACCCAACACAGAGAGCAAAGTGAACAAGACACAGAACATGAGACCTTCCAGACAATCCCCTCCAGCTCCAGAGCTGTCTCTATCCCCACATCAAGACTCCCACAAGAAATTACGTGGAGATATCCATCTTGTTGATACATACATCAGCAGCACCTGGAGGATCAGCCCGTTGATCCCCCCCAATCTCATAATATGGACTCCATACCTGTATACATGCGTTGCATTCCTCAGTGAGGAGGAGAAGGAGCACTGTAGATCAAGTGCATGGTACAGGGCCTGGATCCAGAGGGTGTTGTTTGGTCACACTACTCGAGGATCTGAGAAACGAGATAGCCATGACTGTCTCTATTCACGATACATAGATGTTGAGAGCAGACCTCTGTGCGCAAAGGTGCATACATAGATCCCTTGAGACCTGTATATAATATTGCTACGTGGAATCTTTATTTCATTTTCATGAGTCTGCCATCTAGCACACATCCAAGCTCATCTGGAGACGGGTGACATCAGCCTTCAAAACTCGAGCACGCTGACAAGACTGTAAACTGGACTCCGCGCACGGGGCACAAACTCGATTCCAACACAGCTACCGAACATCTAACAGAGGTATATACTACATACATACAAACAAACAAACCAAGTCTATCACCATCACGTCATCGGCTTGCAAGCCAGGTCAGCAGTAAACTAGATGACACAAGAAAAGAGGAGATGGCGCGGATATCGGCAAATCAACTCAACGCAACATGAAGACAAACCCCGTGCTTGCTCTGCCGATTCAACGCCGTACTCAACCACCGAGCCGCCCATCCAGTGTGGAAACAAAAAAGAAGATAAAAAAAATCTGGATCCGGCTCAAGGCAGGTCTGTAGAATGCATATGCACAGGGGAAAAAAAGAAGAAAAGATACAACGTCGCTGTCATAAGAGGAATCCGGCACAGGTACAGAGAGGGACAGTACTATCGTTAGGTAGGGAAGGTCACTGAGGAGCCCGACAGGGGCATCCACCAGCAGTAGATCCTCACAAAAATGATGTCAGCTGGTCTAGCCGCTCGCCTGGGCTTTGGTCTCCTGCGAGATGCCCTGTCTCACAACGAGCGGAACCTCCGCTTGCGGCCCCGAAGACGAAGACAAGGACAAGGAAGACACCCGCGCGGGGACCCCCTTAGCCAGCACGGCCGAAGTGGCCGCGGTGGCGGCACCCTCCTTGAGTCGCTTCATCCTCTCTGCGCGTCCCTCGCCCGGGAGAGCGGCCAACATGGGCTCGATCGAGTCGGACCGCCAGTTGGCGCGGCTGCCAAGGGCCGCAGCGTTGCGGCCCGCCAGCGGCGCGATGGCCGCTCCGCCGACGCCCGCCTCTCCCCACATGCGGACGCGCTGGACCTTGCGCAGCTTGGCGAGGCAGTAGAGGCAGACGAGCGCGGAGACGCCGACGCACGCGGCGGAGATGGCGCCGAAACCGAGGTCGGACTCCTCGATGAAGTTCTTGAGGTTCATGCCGTAGAGCGCGGACAGCAGGGTCCCGGTGGCCAGGCCCAGGGTGCCGATGCTGAACTTCAGCTCGAGCAGCATGAGGGAGTTGCGGTTTGCGTCCAGGATGGCTTTGACTCTGCCAGGCGTCAGAATGCCGATCTCACGTAAGAGATAGAGAACAAATGAATGGGGCGACTCACACTTCCTCCGTATTGCGGATCCCAGTCACCAAGTTCCCGCTGGCCTGGACGATCTCATCGCACACCTTGTGATACGACTCCAGCAACATCTCGACCTCTTGGTGGTCGTGCTCGGCGCGCCGGATGCCCTTGGCCCGCTCCGTCAGGTACATGGCGGCCAGGTCGTCGTCGGCCTCCAGCAGGTCATCGATGGCATCTCGAACCAGCCTCGCCTTCTGCTCGAAGTTGCCCAACTTCTTCGAGTAGATCAGAAGTTGTCGCAACTTGTCCCGGTCGATATCTTCCTCCAGCGCCCGGAGGACGCGCACGACCGGTTCCCGGACGCCTTCGAACTCGGCTTCCAAGCCCGTCGTCACGCTGATCAGGACGGCTTCCAGGGCGCGGAACTCGTACGGCAGGGCACCCGCCGACTGAGCCTGTTTCTGCCGCAGCTTGCCCTCCAGGTCGTACATGAAGAGCGACTGGGTATACGAATCGGTCGAGCCGTAGGCGTCGAAGACGAGTACCCGATCTGATTTGATCAGGACCCGCAAATGTAGCAGACTGATGAGGATGGTGCTGGGCCGGACGAGGATGTGGGGCAGGACCGACGAGTCGATCTTGCGCAGATCTCGGGGCAGGAGGCCATACTTTGCATCGGATAGAACAAGTCAGTCTCGGACCATCACGGAGATGCAGAAAAAGCCGGTAAAAAGGAACTAGGGAGTACCAACCCTGGCAATCAGCTCGCTCTTCTTAAACTCCCCATTGACGAGCGTGACGTTTCCATTCCCATCGAATTCGGTGCACCGCAGCCGCAGCTCGTTCGGACCCTTCGCGGCGAGGGTGCGCCCCAGGTTGAAGAAGTTCCCCTCGGCGCCTTCGTCGATCTGCGTGGTCACCTGCGGCGCGCCGCTGCGGTTCGGCGACGAGTCCGTCTTTCCGTTCTTCAGATCGAGCAGCCTGCGCAGGAGCGGCCGGCGCCCCGTGGATCCATTGCGTGCCGGTGGGCGAGATGAGAGCGGAGAGCTTGTGTTGGAGCTCTGGCAGGATGAGGGAGATGCGTTCGGGCGTCGGGAGAACGGATTGAAGATGGGGAACAGCGACGCCTCAACGCTTGCCAGGCACGGTGCGGTCTCCAGGTGTGTCAGGCTCGATGACCTGCGCAGCGGATGACGGCGCAGGGCGCGCTGGTGAGCAGCGCATGGAGGGGGGTTGGCCGTGAAGAAGCAGAGCGAGTCGGACTGGGCGCGGAGATAGCGCAGCAGCGACGCGGAGGGAGCCGACGGCTTGAGCTGAGACGAGGACAGCATCTCGCAGCGGCGTCCACGCTGGCCGGCAGCCCGAGAGCAGCAGAGAAACCCGCAGTGTCTGTCGTCGCGACTGAAGATGAAAAGTGTCGTCGGTCTCCGCGATGCTCGTCGTCGGGGCGCGCCAAGGGCGGAGAGGGATGCTCGGATCAACGTTGTCCCGCAGCCCTCTTATCGCACGCTATCAGATAGATACATCTCTCGAGTCTACGGCTACAGACAGAATGTCGTTCAAACACAACAGCTCAATTCGCCTCAAACTGGGGTATACGCTCTACACGGATGTGGAGGTCACGGCCTGTCCAACATGCCCACCCCTGCTACATGTTTGTCTGCCCACAGACAGCTACTGCGCCAGACCAATTCCACTAGATCCTGCACACACAGACAGCAGAACATGCCATTGGGTGCATAGATGCAGCAAGAACACCGACCGAAAACAAAAGACAGCGGAGAGGGTTCCCGCTATATCCCCACGTGCCAGGGACCGGCACTTCAGAGACAGGCGCTCGATCACCAGTCATCGTCGTCCTCCTTCTCGTCATCTGTAGAGAAAAACAAGTCAGCAACCACGGAGAAACCAAGTAGAAATCTGCAAACATAAGGCGTAGAACATACCGCTGCCGCTGACTTTCTGCTTTCTCTTCGCAAGCGCGTCTTGCAGCACACCGGCCAGCCCGCCCTGCGGGCCGCCTCCGGACGGGGTCGATGTCGCCGGACCGTCGCTGGCTTTCCCGGGGATCATGGCCGCACTGCGATCTCGCTTCTCGGATTCCTGGACCTTCCGCAGGCCACGACCGCCCGCGGCGCGGATGGCCGCCATGAGATCTTCTCTTCCTCCGCCGACCTGGGGCGGAGGCGGTGCCGCGCCCCCGGGAGGAGGTGGTGGAGGCGGGGCACCAGGGCCCGCTGATGGAGGAGGGGGAGGAGGCGGCGGGCCACCGGGGCCGGCTGCTGGTGCAGGGGGCGGTGGTGGAGGTGGGGGCGGGGCACCAGAGCCAGCTGGGGGGGGAGGGGGGGGTGGAGGGGGTGCAGCAGAACCAGATGGCGGTGGAGGAGGCGGAGGTGGAGGAGCAGAGGGGCTTGCTGGCGGCGGCGGTGGTGGTGGTGGTGCAGACGGCGGAGCTGAACTGGACGGTGCCGGAGGAGGTGGTGGGGGAGGAGGTGGGGTGGAAACCGCCGGAGGAGGAGGAGGAGGAGGAACGGGCCGAGAAGCAGGCGGAGGGGGCGGCGGGGCGGACGCTGGGCTTCTCGGGGGCGGCGGCGGAGGTGCTGCCGGTGAAGAAGCCGCCGTCTGGGGAATCTTGGGAGGGAGCTGAGGCGGCACCGCGGGGCTGGTCGCGCGCGGCGGGGGCGGAGGAGGAGCCGCCGGTGCGGGACTGCGACTCGGCGGAGCCGGCGGAGCGGACACCTTGCGCTCTCCCTGCCACGGGGGAGGAACCCCGAATTTCGGCGGGGAATCGTCCACCGCGGTCTTCGGGGGCCGCGGGGGCGGTGGAGGCCCGGGAGTCGATCCGGACGCGGCCCGCGGTCGCGCGGGCAGCGGCGGACCCGACGTGTGGGCGTATTTGCCTGCATCTGCAATGGGCGGAGGGGCACGGAACTTGGGACGCGGCGGTGGTGAGGGTTCGCGGGCCGGAGGCTCCGGACTGGGAGAGGCCTCCGCGCGGGTTCTCCGCGACGGGGGCGGCGGCGGAGGGGCCCCCCGTCGGCTCCCGCCGCTGCTGCCGGTGTTCTGGGGGCTGATCGTGTTGATCTTGGGGAGAGGCGGTGCCGACGGAGGCGGCGGGGGCGGCGCCTTGCCCTTGCGCTGGTCTTCCGCCGCGGCCTCTGCAGTGCCATCGGCCCCATTGGCCTGCCTCTGCTCGATGTACGACTTGATAAAGTCGGAGTTCTCGGCGATCTGCTCCTCCGTGATGCCCATCTGCAGGAGCTCATCGAGCAGCGGCCGCCAGGACGGATCCACGTTGTCGAAGGGCGACGGCTTGTGCGACGGACTGCTGGGCGGGGGAGGCGCCGGCTGGGACTCGGCGCCCGACGGGGAGCGATGGCCGTGGATGAGGCTGCCGAACAGGGAGCGGCCGGGGCCCTTGCCGTTGGCCACGGGGGCCGGGCCCTGGCCGCGCGTGGACGCGAAGGGGGTCTGCCTGGTCTCCTTGCTGGCGTGCTTCTCGCGCTCGTGCATCTTCTTGATGAAGGTCTTGGCCTCCTTCTCGTCGGCGAAGGACAGGCCGGCGGGGCACTCCTCGAGCTCGAAGGTGTGGAAGAAGGTGCGGTCCTGGTTGTAGGAGAAGCCCTCGTAGATCTCCTGGTCCCAGATGACGCCTCGTCCGGCCGGCTGCACTAATGTTAGCAACGGATGTCCCGTCATCCAAGCAGGCTGGTCACCTACCGAGACATCGACCAGCTTGATCCAGAAGGTATGGCCGACGAGGTCATTGCAGAGGACCGCCGCGCCCTGCAGACCCGTGTAGGTCCATTGGTGGGGGTCGGGGTAGGCGACGTAGAGCCGCGCGACGGCGACGGCGAGGATCTTGTTAGAGGGCTTGGGGACGGTTCTCTTCACGGTCTCCTTGTCGGCATCGCTGAGGATGGACGGCATGGTGGCGGCTGTAGAGAGAGAGGTATATAGAACGATGGGCAGCAAGCATCGCAGGCCGCGGGCACGGCCCTGGGGCACGGAGCAGAACAGGAAGACGAGGGACGGAGAGCGCGACGGTCAACGACGAGGGATCTGGATGCTCCGGGCCCTGGACGAGGCCGCAGACAACGCGGGGAGAGAAGAGAGGATGGGAGAGAGGATGGAGGGCCGTTGGGCAGCGTCGCGACGGGGGATGATGGGACGATGGGGGGTTGGACGTTGCGGCTCACCATGCCGCTGCGCCACGCACCGCCGCAACGTGGCCAGCGCGTGCCGGCAGGCAGCATCCACCTCCCCTCACCATCATACCAGACAAGTTGATATCTCCCGTCGATCCATGTCGTTTTCCTCCTGGCTCCAGGGACGGTGTCAACTCCCCCAATGATCGGCCCGGTGTGCGGCAGTCCTGCGCTTCTTCTCGCCTGCGCTCCCGCGTCGGGCTTCCCAACGACGTCATTCCGCCCTCCGAGTTATATGGCTGCCTGCACCGCGACACAGACTATGTCCCCTGGCTAAACAGATATATTCCTGCCCGGTGCACACTAGTACTTGATCTATTCCATCTTCTATAAGTTCTATTCCACCATCCGATTCTGCGCCCCCACAGCTCCTGCTCCAGCCACAGTCTAGTCCTCTATATCTGCACCGCCATGCCTGTCGTCCCCCCGAACCCCAGCGACCTCCCCCCCACCGCCACCGAGCAGGGAGACAAGGAGCAGGTCAAGGACAGACACCGCTCCCTTTCGTCGCAGCACGACCACGACCGTGGCCCGTCGGAGGAGCACAAGTCCGGCCAGGGCCAGGAACGCCGAAAGGCCACCGCCCTGGACCACCTCTCCAAGGGACCCCAGATCCCGGACGGTAAGGAGGCTTCAGGTTCTTTTGTGCTGCCTCTTTTCAGCTGGCTGATACGTCCGGCAGAGATGCCTCCCAAAGCATCGAGAGAGGAGATTGAGGCGCGCATGAGGGAGCTCAACAAGTAGATACACTCTACTTCTGCACAATGAAAGACCGTCTCGGCTGGAGGACTCCGCTGTCTCTTCCATACAAACCTCCTGTAACTTCCAGAAGCTCATATACACGCCGGAATAGCCGTGAAGCACTCTGAACTACGGTCCAGAGATGATACATACCAGTACCACGCGTCCTCGTGCTCTCGTACGGTTCCAGGATCATTGGCAGATACGTCGTAGATCATTCCTCCGTCCAATGTGCCGTCCAGCGTGCCTTGCGAGCCTCCCAGTATTCGGGCAGCCAGCCCGCCTGCTCCCAGTCAACGATCCCAACAACGTGCCGCGGCTCTGAGCCCGTCACGATGGTGTTGCTCCGGTGGAGGTCGCCATGTGTGAACTTGATGGCCGCGTTGTCGGGGAGTTGATAGCGGAACGGTTCAACTGGGATCGAGTACGGATCGGGCATGCGGCGTCGACAGAGAAACGTAAACCAATCCTGGAACTCCGTGACGGAGGAGAACGGTCCTGCTTCTGCCGTGAAGTGGTCGGGGATGGTTCTGCCGTACAAGTGTGACCGTCCAATGTTGCCTGAACCAGTAATCTTCAGTTATTACGGAGTAGGATATTCTCCATATCGAAAAGGCCTTACCTACAAAAGGATCTACTGGATCCTGCTCAAGCCGCCGCAAACTGCTGAGACATGTACGGAGCTCCTGACAGACCCTGACGCGGTCCTCCATCCCCATGGCCTCCCACGCCTGCTCCAAGGTCTGACCGCGCAAGAGTTGCAGATAGAGAAACACCTCCCCTCCATCCGTCCGCCATCCATATATCTCCGGTACCGGCACACCACCCTTCAGAAAATGGCGAACAGCATAGAGGCACTGGCCCTCCCCACTTGACGAACAACCCCAGGGACTCGAACACGACAGGCGGTGGACTCCAATGGGGGCTCTCGGAGCAAAGAACCTTTCTCCTATCCGGATTGATCCCCGCACGATGCTGAGCTTGCGCTTGCGCGCGGACTTCATCCGGCGATGGTAGCGGGCTCTGCTGGTGGAAGAAGGAAGAATCCCGGAAATCCTCGTTTGGGTTGCTGGGGAGCATGGATGGTGTCAGTCGGACGGGGCCTGGTTAGATGGTTAGCTCACATCAGATGTATAGAGCAGTTCCGTAGACATGTTCTTTGGTGAGAAGTCCACTGTTCAATTGTTAATTTATGCTGCCTACTAGGTAGCACTCACCTGAGAGCTCATGGATTGTATTAGGGGGATCCATGCTTTGACATCGAAAATTGTGTGAGGAAATCTTCAAGGCAAGCTTAGGTCTAGAGACAATGCGACAGCTATAAGGCAACAAACTCGAGGAGAAGATGCTACTGGACGATGTACAACCTATGTAGACTGGAGCTACGGCATGGAGCCTGTATCTGAACGGTAATCTGAGAAGAAGTGTGCATCCAATTATTAGGCAGTTTGTTGTTGGAATATGGGCTGCGCGCTGTCTGAAGTATCTTCTCTCCCCACAAATAAATCATCTGCTGACTTTGTGTTGGATTTGGGCGATCTCCAACCATTGCCAGAGGGGTTGGAGTCCTCAGACCTTGTTTATAAGCAAGGATATATGACCTCAACATCATATCCATGGTACATTGAATTGATCTCAGCTAAAATGTTGGACCTTTGTTGACTACGATTACTCGACAAGATGGAGGGCAGCAGGGAAGATGAGGAGACGCAGAATCAAGGGTATCTAGCGAGGTAGACAAAAAAGCAATGAGATGCCACCCAAGTCCGATTAGACGGCGAGGTCAAGGGTAGTGACGTAGTTGGGGGCGATAGACCTCGAGCGTCAGGCCACCGAGAACACAGGACAAACTGCCTCAGCTGCCATCTTCAACCGCACGCAGAGCGATCGATCTATCTCCTTGCACACGTCGTATCTGCTTGTACATAGGTATCAAGATCCTCACCGCCGCCATGGCCAGAACAACCGCTCTCTTCGCCCGCATCGGCGACTGGCTCTCGCGCCGCACCATCGCCGGCACCAGCCGTGGCAACCTCGTCGCCCTCACGATGGCGACGCTCGGGCTCGTCCTCATCCCCATCGCGTACCACGACTACAAGATGTTCCTGAGCTACGGGCCCGGCGGGGTGCCGTACAACGTGCTTGGGTGGCTCGGGGTGTCGCTGGTGCTGGCGCCGCTGGGATCGGAGATGTTCAGCGCCGACGAGTACGACCGCAACCCGGACAAGAGGAGCTGGCTGCCAGACGAGGAGATCCCCAAGCGGGAGGGGGAGAGGCCGCGCGTGGGAAGGCATGTCGTGCCGCAGAGGCAGCTGAACCAGCTTCCGGGGAAGGAGATGAAGGAGGTGAGTATCAGCCTGCTTGTATCCATGTGTACTGATTTCCTATTTTGTTTACTATACTGTTTTCCTATTCTGGACTCAGTTATACCCTAACCATATTCAGAATGACCTCCAGGCTGACGATGTATAGAAACTCACCGCCGCCTTCCGCTCCCTCTCCGAGCAGAACCGGCACATCCTCAAGCTCGCCCAGTCCGTCTACGAGAAGCACACCGAGGCTCTCTTCCTCGCAGACGGCGTCACCGGCAACGAGCCCGCGGGCGCCCATTCCGTGCGCGAGATCTCCCACATCCACGGGACCAGCGACCATTCCGTGCATGTCACGCTCGCGCCGCAGGACTGTCAGCTGTATACCTCCTAATCTGTCTGTGAAAAACTGACTAACAGATACACTACACAGGCAAAAAGGTCCTCCTGACCGGCTGGGGCCAGCGGCACCCCTTGGACGGATCGCGCATCATGAAGCGCTTCGGCGGCCCGGGCAAGTATCTCCCGCGCGAGTACATGCTCATCTACGCCCCGCGCAACGACGCGGAGCTGCAGACCGTGATGCGCATCGTCCGCGCGTCGGTCGGGTACATGGCAAACACGAGGGATGTGAAGTATGCTCAAGAGTCGCCAGCTTAGCTGGGTTTCATCGAGGTCGTCATGTCCTTAACTGGCAAGATATTACTCGGATGGAAAGGTGCGGGCGCCTGTATAGTACCTTGCCTGAGGTGCAGCAGCTGGATGATGAATATGACGGATGAAGCATATATGATGTTGGCTTTGTTGGTTCTTGATCAGCCAAACATGTATATGGTGTAGTAGAGTACTCCACTCTCGGCGATCATCTTTAGGGCTCTTGAATAATATCTCGTCTTCACTTGGGGTTCTTCCTTATATTCTCTGTTCTCTATAGCCGATTACCATGCTGCTGCATACTGTTGAATGCAGCACTCCTGCTGAGACGACAGAGAGACTTGTGCATAGCTCTGACGTGGCAGTATATGCCTGATTTCGGGATCTGGGTCACCTCTTCACAAGGGAAACATCCGTTTCTTTATATGTCTGTCTGAAGACCTGTGGAAGCAAGTAAGACCTACATGCAGGTAGCTGGATCAATCAGACGTCCTTGAAGATTCCAATGTTATCAAAAGTGTATAAGGTGTTTTCACATATAAATCGTAGCCTTTCTTGATCACCTGTTCTTTTGCCGTAGACTCGAGGTGCCGCTGACCTTGCTCGTCGGCAGCAACGACACGCTCGGCAGGAAGAAGGTGCCCTCTTATTTCGTTGATGCACTCGCTTCCATTGGTGTCCCCACAGGTAAGTTTGAGATGGAGACAGTGGTCGACGAGTGGACGGGCTGGAGTGAGTGTGAAAGGAGGTTGATTGGTGATGTATGTCCCAAGCTGGAGTTATTCGCCAGGAGGAAAGTGAAGACAGCAGAAAAGAAAGCGGCGGCGGCTTTATGACCTCGTCTCTTTTCCTCCAGTGTTCTGTGATCAAGTGCAAATTTATTTCTTTATCTTTTCTCGACGATGTGGGACGACGCGTCCGTAATATATAACGGCTTTGGGTTAGGTATACAGGTAGACAAGCAGGATATTCTTATTTCGAATGAATGTGATAGATGGATCCAGCATGTGATGTTTCTTTGCAGAGAAGCAACTTTTCTTGCGTGTCAGGGTAGGTCAATGAGGCTAGCCTCTTAAAAATTCAATGCCTTGTAAAATGACACACAACATCAATAAAGAAGAAGAATTTCTTTGTCCCTCTTTCCCAGCAAAAGGAATTGGAGGTGTAATAATAGGACTGTATAAGAAGTCCTTTTGAGAATCAAATGGACCAAGCATCAAGTGCGGTCTTTGCTCGCGTCACCTAGACTTTAGCTACTTAAACTGTAGCAGGCAAGACGGCTCGCGGCTGCGTATCTACTCGTGGTGCGAATTGCTGCAAAGTTTCGAATATTTGGTCAGGGTGGAAATGGATTTCTCGTCTGTTCATGCGCCTATGAACACTCATCTTCCAGAAGCTCCTTTGCAGTTTGCCTGTCCCTGGGGTCAAGCTTCATGATCTTTAGGACAAACACCCTACCCTCCCTCGAGATCTCCTGCTTGCTGGCCCGTGAGAACGGCTTCATCGCTTCAGGCGGCACGATATCCATGATATACGACAATATCGCCAATGTCTCCTCATCGGCAAGGTCTGCGTACGACAGTGGATATGGTCCAAAGTATATGTGATACTTCGAAGAATCCAGGCAGCAGCAGGGGCATCAAAGACAGTACCATCGTTCCGAACGACCAGACGTCGGTTGGCGGCCCCCATTGCAGCCCAAGTTGCGCTTCAGAGCTCCGCCAAAACAGGGCACCGATAACGTAATCAATCACCGAGCGAAACAGATTACCGAGCGAAACACCCCACCAAACTACG
>ENA-UOXB01000441-UOXB01000441.1-bioreactor-metagenome-genome-assembly--contig:-NODE-441-length-29884-cov-24.030641_pt1 | contig 29884 bp, 24 predicted proteins | sample MGYA00238158_ERZ761615 | MGnify/ENA primary metagenome ERZ761615 (study PRJEB28904, sample SAMN06267902) | bioreactor metagenome | isolation source: Joint BioEnergy Institute, California, USA...
TTTCAATCCCCTGCTCTACCAACTGAGCTACTCGGCCACTTGTTTCGTTGGCAGCGATGTCGCTGCCGAGGACGCGCATGTTACGGAGGTCGGCGCGGTTCGGCAAGCGTTTTCGCGAAAAAATTCACAATCGTTGCTGTGCGGGCGGTTGCGGCCCGCAAGTGCTTGATCGTGCGTGCAGTCCATTGCCCGCCTGCCACGCCGCTCACGCACGTTGCGCAGGGTCGTGATCCGCCGCAGACACCCGCGGCGCTAGCGTGGACGCCGCGCACCCCCGCGCAGGAGATGCCCATGAGCCAGAAGCAGGAAGAGCAGGTGGACCAGCACGGCGTGCAGGAAAGCCGCCAGGACCGTAAACAGGATGACGTGGCACGCAGCCGTCCCGGCCAGGTGGACGAGCAGGTGCGCGATGCGCATGACCGCGGCCCGCCGCGCAGCCCGGACAGCAGCACCGGCGCCTGATGACAGCATGATGCTTCAGCGTATCGCGACCGCGATGCGCTGAGGCTGTGTCATCCGCAGCGGGTGCACGCGGCATGCAGCAGCTGCTGCGCGTCTGCCAGGGGCATGGGCCGGCCCAGGTGCCAGCCCTGACCGATTGCGCCCGGTGCAAGCTGGTGTAGAAGCTCCAGTTGCTCGGCTGTTTCGATCCCCTCGATGATCACCGCCAGGCCCAGCGCGTGGGCGATCTGGTACATGCCCGGCAGCACCGGCTTGAGGGGCGAGTCACCGGTGATCGCCGAGACGAACATTCCATCGATCTTGATGCAGGAGAACGGCGACTGCGCCAGGTGCGAGAAGTTGGCGCTGCCGGTTCCAAAATCATCGATCAGGAACTTGAAGCCCCGCTCGGCCAGCTCGGCCATGTTGGCCTTGGCCAGCGGCGAGGAAAGATCCTCGCGCTCGGTGACCTCGATGCGGATCTGGTCGGTGCGCACGCCGGCGTCGGCCACGATGCTGGTCAGGTAGCGCACCAGGCATTCCTGCGCCATGTCCTCCGGCTCGGCATTCACGCTGATATAGAGATGGGGGTGCTGGCGCAGCGCGGCGCCGAACTCCTGCAGCACCCGGGCGACCACATAGCGGAACAGCCGCTGGCTGATGCCGAACTGGCGGGCGATGGGAATGAACACCGACGGGGAGATCTCATCGCCGTTTTCCGTGCGCCAGCGGCTCAGCGCCTCGAACCCCTGCAGGGTATGGCCCTCCAGGCGCCGCAGCGGCTGGTACACCAGATGGATGCGGTGCGCTTCGATGGCCTGGATCAGCCGTGACTGGATCGGCTGGCGATGCGCGCCGTGCACGTAGCGGTAGATCGTGGCAAGCACGCCGCCGGCCAGCGCGCCGATCAGCAGGATGAGCGCCAGCGTCCACGGCTGCAGGCTCCAGATCGAACGCCGTGGGCTTTCCGCAGAGGCGCACACCCCGTTGAACGCACTGCAGCGTGAGTGCGCTACGGTGAACCGGGAAGCGGACGCCCCGGTGGCGGTGGGACCGATGTGGCGGACAACGAAGTTTTTCGAGCCATCGCTCACCGTGAGGGAGATGGTGCTCGTCCCTGCCGGGTCCAGGCCGACGAACGCCGATGGCGAGGACACGCTGAAGGTATCGCCGTGGGCCATCAGCGTCGTGCCGGCGTACGGTGTGCCGGCCAGGGCGTCGCCGAGCCAGATGCGGGTCGGTCCCCGCGCGAAGCTCGGTGGGGGCAGGGCCAGCGCCAGCGTGCCCCATACCCCCGAACAGACCAGCGTGCCGTTGCTGAGCCGACCCAGGTCCGAAATGAAAGTGGACTGGTAGGTAATGCGCTTGAGCGCATCCACATCCTGCGCCGAGCAGCGTGTCGGCCCTGGCTTTACCGCCTCGTCGATGGCCGCCTTGCGCGAACGGGTGATCGCTTCGGAGCGGGCGAGGGTGTCATCGACAATGCGCCGGACCACGTCGCTGTCCTGCAGGTAGAGGAACGCCTGCGCCACCGTAAGGGCCACCACCACCGCCGCGACGGCAACGGCTGTGGTGACAGCCGCGATGGAGTGCCGGAGCGGAGGAGGGGCGGGCGGCATGGGCGTGACGGTAATGCCTCGTTCATCTCGATCCCGCCCAGCATTGCGCCAATCCGTATCCAGAACAAGATGCCGGTGGCACGGGCAACAAAAAAGGCTGGACAGTGGCCTGTCCAACCTTTCGTGTCGTCATCCGGGGATGAAGTGGTGGAGCCAAGGAGGATCGAACTCCTGACCTCGTCATTGCGAACGACGCGCTCTCCCAGCTGAGCTATGGCCCCACGGCACGTTCGAGTTTACCCATCGCGCCCGGCATTGCCAAGTGAACGCACGGAACCCGCCCGCCAGGCAGTGCGCCAGCCGCAGGCCGGTGCGCGGAATCCTGAATCCATGTTGCATTTTGTGACGGCGGCCGTGTTCTTAATTATTGCGAATCAATGCCTTGCAAAGAATGCCGCCCGGTCTTCGCGCTGCCTTGACGGGGTAAAGCGTACCGGAATGGTGCCGATATCTACGGGCAGACTCCTTCCGCAGAATCGAGCCCCCGATGCCACCCCACAGCGCCCGCGTGCGTTCGCGCACGCCGTCCATTGCCACTCGTCTCGCCCTGCTGATGGCCGGCATCACCGCGCTGGCGTTCGTGGCGCTGGCGGTGCTGGTGTACCGGCAGACCGCCGCGGCCTACCAGCATCGCGTCGAAGTGGGGCTGCAGGCCTCCACCGCGCTCATGCGCGACTCGGTGCAGCTCTACGACCGCAGCCTGACCGACAGTACCCAGCGCCTGGCCGGCGCGTTCACGGCCCTGTTGCCGGCCGGTGAGGCCAGCCTGGATGACAGCCGCCGCGTGGTGGTGGGGGAGCGCGCGGTGCCGGCACTGCGCATCGGTGGCGTCACCCAGAACCTGGACATGACCGCTGTGGATCGCTTCGCCGCCACCACCGGCGGGGTGGCCACCCTGTTCGTGCGCGATGGCCAGGAATACGTGCGCGTGGCCACCTCGCTGCGCAACCCGCAGGGCGAGCGCGTGCTCGGCACCGTGCTGGACCCTGCCAACCCGGCCTACGCGCGCATCCAGGCCGGCGAGGCCTACACCGGCAAGGCGCGTCTGTTCGGTGCCGATTACATGACCCACTACATGCCGATCAAAGGCGCCGACGGCAGCACCGTGGGCATCGCCTTCGTCGGCCAGGACCATTCGAAGGGCCTGGCGGCGCTGACCGAGCGTCTGCGTACCACCACCCTCGGCCGCGAGGGCTACTTCACCGTGGTGGATACCACGCCGGGTGAAGGTTTCGGCCGGATCATCGCCGCGCCCGCAGGCGAAGGGCAGGCGATCGGTACGCGCGTGAGCGCGCAGGACCAGGCCGCGCTGCAGAAGGCGCTGCAGGGTGGGGCGCAGTCGTTGCACCTGCAGTTCAACGGCACCGACGGCGCCGATGAGCGGGGTTACTTCGTGGCCACGCAGGCCTATGCGCCCTGGCACTGGCTGGTGCTGGGCGTGGAGCCGGACAGCGTGCTGACCGACGTGCTGCAGGCGCTGATGCTGCGCATCGCACTGATCTGCGCGGTGGCGCTGGCGCTGGTCGTCGCGGCCATGATGATCGGCGTGCGCGTACTGCTGGCACGACCGCTGGCCGGGGCCCGGCAGGTGGCGCGCGATGTGGCTGCCGGCCGCCTGGACCGCACGATCACCGTCGGCCGCCAGGATGAGGTGGGGCAGCTGCTCGGCTCCATGCAGCAGATGCAGGACAAGCTGCGGCAGATCCTGCAGGCGCAGAACACCATGAGCCAGTGCCACGCCGAGGGCGCGGTCAGTTACCGGATCGATCCGGAACTGTTCGAGGGCGAGTTCCGCACGATGGTGGCCGGGACCAATGCGCTGGTGGATGCGCACATCCAGACCACCCTGGCCATGGTGGCGCGGGTGCAGGCGTACGCCGACGGTGACCTGTCCCAGCCCATGGCCGCGCTGCCGGGCGAGAACGCACGCATCACCGAGGCGGTCAATGGAGTACGCGAGCGCCTGCTGGCGATCAGCCACGAAATCCAGCGGTTGGTCACGGCCGCCGCGGCCGGCGACTTCAGCGAGCGCGGTGACGAACAGGCCTTCCAGCACGCGTTCCGGAGCATGGTCAGCGGCTTGAATACGTTGATGACCACCGCCGACCACAATCTGGCCGCGCTGTCCGACCTGCTGCGCAACCTGGCCCGCGGCGACCTGCGCCACCGCATCGAAGGCGAGTTCCAGGGCGTGTTCGCGACCATGCGCGACGATGCCAACAGCACCGTGACCGCGCTGAACGGCATCGTCGGCGACATCCAGCAGGCGTCCGCGGCGGTGACCACGGCAGCGGCGGAAATCGCCGCCGGCAACGACGATCTGTCCCGGCGTACCGAACAGCAGGCGGCCAGCCTGGAGGAATCGGCGGCCTCGATGGAGGAAATGACCTCGGCCGTGCGGCAGAACGCCGAGCACGCCCGCCGCGCGGACGCGCTGGCCACACGCACGGCGGACCTGGCCGGGCAGGGTGGGCGCGTGGTGGCCGAGGTGGTGCACACCATGGGCCAGATCGCGGCGTCCTCGCAGCGCATCGCCGAGATCACCACGGTGATCGATGGCATTGCGTTTCAGACCAACATCCTGGCGCTGAATGCCGCGGTGGAAGCCGCACGCGCCGGTGAGGAAGGCCGTGGTTTTGCCGTGGTGGCCAGCGAAGTGCGGGCGTTGGCGCAGCGCTCGGCGCAGGCGGCCGGGGAGATCAAGCAGCTGATCGATGACTCGGTGTCCAAGGTCGCCGACGGCAACCAGCAGGCCGGCACAGCGGGGCGCACCATGGAGCAGGTGGTGACCGCCATCGGCGAGCTGGGGGGCCTGATCGAGGAGATTTCCAGTGCCTGCCAGGAGCAGGCCAGCGGCATCGAGCTGGTCAACCAGAGCATCGTCCAGATGGACGGGGTCACCCAGCAGAACGCGGCGCTGGTGGAAGAGGCCAGTGCCTCGGCGCGTGCGATGAACGACCAGGCGCTGTCACTGCAGTCCGCCGCCGGCCGGTTCCGGCTGGCCCAGGCGCAGCGGCCGGTGCCGGCAACCGTGTAAGGGGAGTGGGACGAGGGCGGAGACGGGGGTCTCCGCCCTTTTTTTCACTGCGGCAGGGACTCAGCGCGGCAGCAGCGGCTGCAGGTGCGGCTCCAGCACCTGCTGGCGCCAGCCCGCCAGTGCGGCAGGCCACTGCCGGCGCTCCAGGTAGCTTTCCAGATGCTTGCGCGAGGCCAGCACGCCATCCGGCAGCTGCAGCTGCCGGGTCACCTCGGCCACGGCATCCTGCAGCTTCTTCAGTGCCTGCTTGTTGCTGTCGTTGGCCGGCAGCGCCAGCGGCGCCTGCGCCTCGTCATCCAGCGGCGTGCTCAACGCATGCCAGACGGCGCCGGCCAGCTTGCGCGGCGCCTTCGGGAACTGCTCCATCAGCGCGCCCAGCGCCGCTTCGTCGGCGGGCGGGGTGCGGGCCAGGGTGGCGGCCAGCTCGTTGTCCAGGATCCAGCTGCGCGGGCGGTCGCTGCTGCGTGCCTGGCCATCGCGCCAGCGCAGCAGGCGCAGCAGCCGCCGTTGCGCGGCGGCGTCCAGGAACTGTGCCGAGCGCATGGCCAGGTGGGGCCAGCGGTCCTCGTCATCGGCCACGCTGGCCAGCAGCCGCTGCGCATCGTCGGCCAGCCACTGCTGCCGGCCCAGCGCCTGCAGGCGCGCCTCGATGGCGTCATGCAGCGCGAACAGGTGTTCCACATCGTCGGCGGCATAGCGCAGCTGCGCCTCCGACAACGGCCGGCGCATCCAGTCCGAACGGGTTTCGCCCTTGCTCAGGGCCACGCCGGTGATTTCCTGCACCAGCTTCTGGTAGCCCATGCCGCCGCCGATGCCGGCCAGCGCCGCGCCGATCTGGGTGTCGAACAGCGGCCGCGGCAGCACTCCGCAGGTGTGCTTGAACGCCACCAGGTCCTCGCTGGCGCTGTGCATGACCTTGATGATGCGTTCGTCGGTCAGCCATGGCACCAGCGCCTCGGCCATGCCCGGCGCCAGCGGATCGATCAGCAGGATCTCCCCGTCGACGGCCATCTGCACCAGCGCCAGCTGCGGCCAGTACGTGCGTTCGCGGATGAATTCGGTATCCAGGCCGATGCGGCTGGGCTGGCGCGGGTAGCGCGCGGCCAGTTCGGTGGGGGTAGTGATCCAGATTGCCACGTGGTTTCCGTTTACTGCGCAGGTTTGCTCACGCAGGGGAGAATAGCCTAACGTCGATCCGCATCTGGTCTGTAAGGAGTCCGTCTTGCGTCTGCCGTGTCCGCCACCGCCGCTTGCCCTGCTGCTGTCCGCCGCGTGCGCGCTGGCCCTGGCCGCGTGCGAGGCACCGCCGGCGGCACAGGCGCCGGCCCCGGTCGGCACGGCACCGCAACAGGCGCAGACGCCGCCCGCCGCAGCGCAGGCCGGGCCGTCGGTCACCATCGGGGGCGAGGACGCGCAGGAAACGGTGCAGCGCTGGGTACCTCCGGTGGTCACGCTGGACCCTGCGCAGCGCGCCCAGGCGCGTCGGCAGGCCGAACAGGCCCAGCGCGAAGGCCGGCTATATGCCAGCGCGGACGATGCGGTGCCGCTGTGGCTGGCGCTGCTGGCGCTGGACCCGGATGACCGGGTGGCCCAGCGCGGCCTGCGCAGTGCCCGCAAGCGTCTGTACAGCGAGGCCACGGCCCTGCTGCAGCGACCCCAGCAGCAGCGGCAGGCACTGGCCGAGGCCGCCGAGCGCGCGCTGGTCCTGCTGACCCTGGCGCCGGAGGATGACGATGTGCGCGCGCTGCAGCAGCAGGTGGAGCTGCGCCAGCGCGTGGTTGCCTTCAACCGGGCCGGCGAACAGGATCTGCGCGAAGGACGCATCGGCGAAAGCGAGGACGGTGCCCTGCAGGCGTTCCGTGCGGCGCTGGCGCTGCAGCCGGACGATCCGCGGGCGCGCCAGGGCCTGGCCGCCGCCGAGAGCGGCCTGATCCGGCGTGCGGAAGAGGCGGCGCGGTCAGCGGATTTCGCCGCTGCCGGCGTGTGGATGGCCGCCGCCAGCAACGTACGCAGCGCCTCGCCGACGATCGCTGACGCCTTCGAACGCATCGAGCAGATCCGCGCAGCCACGCTGGCGCGTCTGCGTGATGAAGGGCTGCGTGACCTGGCCACCCCGCAGGGACTGAAGCCGGCGCGGGAGAAGCTGGCAGAGGCCATGCGCATCGGTCTTCCCGGCGATGCCGCCGTGGCGCAACTGCGCGAACGCATCGAACTGGCCACCCACTACGGCAGCTTCCGCCCCGGCCAGGTGTTCAGCGATACGCTGCGCGACGGCGGTCGGGGGCCGCTGATGATGGTGGTGCCCCACGGCGGCTTCCAGATGGGCGCAGGCCCTGCCGAGCCCGGCGCCAGCGATGCCGAACGCCCGGCGCACTATGTGCGCTTCGAGCGTGGCTTTGCGATGGCCACCACGGAGATCACCGTGGCCGATTTCGCACGGTTCGTGAAGGCCGCCAATGCCCGGCCGCGCGCGACCCGCCGCGGCCACTCGGTGGTGTACGACGAGCGCAGCGGCAACTTCATCCGCCGCAGCGGCGTGGACTGGCGCTCCGGCTACGATGGCGCGCGCGCGCTGGCCAACCAGCCGGTGATGCATGTGAGCGTGCGCGACGCCGAGGCCTATGCGAACTGGCTGTCCGAGCAGACCGGCCGCTCCTACCGCCTGCCCAGCGAGGCGGAGTTCGAGTACGCGCTGCGGGCCGGTAGTTCCGGGCGCTATCCGTGGGGAGATGACGGGGTGCCGCCTGCCGATTCGGGCAATTTCACCGGCGGCAATGATGTGTCACCGACCGGCCGCCGCTGGGCCAACGCGTTCGTCGGGTACGGCGACGGTTACTGGGGCGCCGCGCCGGTGGGCAGTTTCCAGCCCAACGCGTGGGGACTGTATGACATGGCCGGCAACCTCAGCGAATGGGTGGCCGACTGCTGGCATGCCAGCTACCGGCGCGCCCCGGCCGATGGCGCGGCCTGGTTCAATCCCGGCTGTCGCGGCCGGGTGATCCGTGGCGGCAACTGGGCCAACTCGCCGGAACAGTCACGCGCGGCGTGGCGGCAATCGCAGGATTCGGACACCACCAATGCGCGGATCGGCTTCCGCCTGGTGCGCGGCATCTGAGCTAGGATGGCGGCGTTCCCCGCCGCGCCGGCGGACCCGCCCGGAAGCCGCCATGCCCAACGACCCGTTCGCCCGCACCTCTTCGCCGCGGCCGCGCCGCGGACTGTTCGGCAATGTGCGCTGGTGGGTGCTGCTGGCCTTCGCCGGCTACGCGGCCTGGTACTGGTTTTCCAACCGCTCGGTGGACCCGTACACCGGCGAATCGGTCCTGATCGACAGCGGCCTGGATGCCCGCCAGGAACAGGCCATGGGGCTGCAGGCGTACCAGCAGATCCTGGCGCAGGAACCGCCGCTGGATCCGGACACGCCGGTGGCGCGTGACATCCGGGAGATCGCCCAGCGGCTGATCGCCAAGGTGGACGTGGTGGAAACCGCGCTGGCGCAGGAGCACGGGCTGCAGCCGGGACACTTCTCGCGCGGATTCGAGTGGGAAGTGAATGTGATTCCGTCCGAGCAGGTCAATGCGTTCTGCCTGCCGGGCGGCAAGATGGCCGTGTATACCGGCCTGGTGCCGGTGGCGCGCTCGCGTGATGCGATGGCGGTGGTGATGGGCCACGAGATCGCCCATGCGCTGCTGCGCCATGGCGCGCAACGCATGGCGCAGCAGAAGCTGACCCAGATCGGGCAGATGGCCGGCGCGGCCAGCGGCATGGATCCGCAGCAGCAGCAGATGATGATGGCGGCCATGGGGTACGGCTACCTGCTGCCCTATGCACGCAGCCATGAGACCCAGGCCGACGAGGTCGGGCTGATGCTCGCGGCCGCAGCCTGCTTCGATCCCGCCGAAGCCGTGCCGTTGTGGCAGCGCATGGACCAGGCCAGCGGTGGGCGCTCCCAGCCGGAGTTCGCTTCCACCCATCCCAATCCGGGTACCCGTATCCAGACCCTGCAGGGCCTGCTGCCCAAGGCGATGGAGTACCGCCAGCGGTTCTGCGAACAGGCGCGCTGAGCGTGCCGGTCGGGCCGCTGCGTTTCAGCGGCGCGGTGTCACCGCGCTGACCTGCACCTCGACGGTGCCGTCGGCCAGGCGTGCCTGCAGGCGGTCACCGGGCTGCACCTGGTCCACGCTGCGCACCAGCGCGCCGTCGTCGTGGCGGGTCACGAGGCTGTAGCCACGGGCCACCGTGGCCAGCGGACTCACCGCCTCCATCGACCGGGCGACGCCGCGCAGGCGCAGGGCGTCGCGCTGCAGCTGCCGCTGCAATGCCGCCAGCGGGCGCGGCGCGAGCGTGTTCATGCGCTGGCGCAGGGTGTCCAGGGTGCGCTGGGGGTGCTGGCCGCGCAGGACCGCGGCGGCATGGCGCACGCGCGCGGCCCGCTGCAACTGCTGCTGCTGCCAGACGCCGTGCAGGCGGCGGCCCAGCTCGGCATGGCGGCGGCGCAGCGCGTCCAGGCGCGCCTGCGGACTCTGCGCCCCCAGGCGCAACAGCGCGCGGTCGGCGCGCTGCATCGCCTGGTCCATGGCGTGCCGCTGCAGCTGCACCAGGCGCGCGGCATCGCGGCGCAGGCGGCGCAGCAGGTCCTGCTGGTCCGGCACCAGCAGCTCGGCGGCCACCGAGGGGGTCGGCGCGCGCAGGTCGGCGGCGAAGTCACTCAGGCTGAAGTCGGTCTCGTGGCCCACCGCCGACACCACCGGCGTACCACTGGCGGCGATCGCACGGGCCAGCGCCTCATCGTTGAACGCCCACAGGTCTTCCAGCGAACCACCGCCACGGGTGAGCAGGATCACATCGTAGCGGCCGCTGGTATCGGCGGCCTGCAGCAGGCGGGTGATCTGTGCCGCGGCACTGGCGCCCTGCACCAGCGTCGGCAACAGATCCACCTCCAGCAGCGGGAAGCGCCGTGCCAGCACGCTCAGGACGTCGCGCACCGCAGCGCCGGTCGGCGAGGTGATCACCGCCAGGCGCCGTACATGGGCGGGCAGCGGGCGCCGGCGCGCGGGCTCGAACAGCCCTTCGGCCTGCAGCCGCGCCTTGAGTTCCTCGAATGCGCGGCGCAGGGCGCCTTCGCCGGCTTCCTCCATGTGATCGAGCACCATCTGGTACTCGCCGCGCGCGTCATACAGGGTGACCTTGCCCCGCACCAGCACCCGCATGCCTTCGCGCGGAACGAATTTGAGGCCCTGCGCCTTCATCCGGAACATCGCCGCGCGCAGCTGCGCGCGCGCATCCTTCAGGGTGAAATACAGGTGGCCCGAGGCCGGGCGCGCCACGCTGCCCAGTTCGGCCTCCACCCAGATGGCCGGGAAGCTGCCTTCCAGCAGGTCACGCGCCAGCGTGTTGAGCTGGCTGGGGGTCAGGACATCAGGGCTGCGTGGGGGCATGGGTACGGCGTGGTGCGCGACGAACAGGCGGGAAGCATCGCACGTCAGCGCACGCCGTGCTGGGCCAGTGCCCACTGCACGTGCTCGCGTACCAGTGGCGAGGCATCGTCTTTACGGCGGTGCAGGGCGGCCAGGGTGTCCTCGCCGGTGGGCGCGTTGCCCAGTGCGACGGCGATGTTGCGCAGCCAGCGCTCGTGCCCGCTGCGCCGGATCGGGCTGCCTTCGGTGCGCTGCAGGAACTCCGCTTCGTCCCAGGCGAACAGCTCGTCCAGGCGGGCGGTGTCGAGCTGGTTGCGCGCGCGGAAGTCGGCCTCGTCGGTGCGCTTGGCGAATTTGTTCCAGGGGCAGACCAGCTGGCAATCGTCGCAGCCGTAGATGCGGTTGCCGATCAGCGGGCGCATCTCCAGCGGAATGGCGCCGGCATGCTCGATGGTCAGGTAGGAGATGCAGCGGCGCGCGTCCAGCCGCTGCGGCGCGGTGATCGCCTGGGTGGGGCAGATGTCGATGCAGCGGGTGCACGTGCCACAGTGCGCGGTGGCCGGCGTATCGATCGGCAGCGGCAGGTCGATATAGATCTCGCCCAGGAAGAACCACGAGCCGCCGTGACGATCGATCAGGCAGGTGTGCTTGCCGATCCAGCCCAGCCCGGCATTGCGGCCCAGCGCCCGCTCCAGCACCGGGGCCGAATCGACGAACACGCGGTAACCCAGCGGTGCCACCTCGGTGTGGATCTGCGCGGCCAGCTTCTGCAGCCGGTTGCGCATCAGCTTGTGGTAATCACGCCCCAGCGCATAGCGCGCCACGTACGCGCGGCCGGGATCGGCCAGCGTGGCCCACGCTTCCGTATCGTCCTTGTGGCTGTAGTCCATGCCCAGCGAGATCACCCGCACCGTGCCCGGCAGCAGTTCGGCCGGGCGCGCGCGCAGGGTGCCGTGGCGGGCCATCCAGTCCATCGTGCCGTACAGCCCCTGACCCAGCCAATCGGCCAGATGGGCTTCATCGTCGGCCAGATCGATGCCGGCGATGCCGCACCGCTGGAAGCCGTGGGCGCGGGCCAGCGCGCGGATGCGCGCAACGGCGTCGGAAGGATCAAGGGGAGCAGGGGCGTTGGACATGTGCAGCAGTATAAAATCTCCGCATGGTCAACCTTGCCGATCTGTTTGATGGTTCCGCCGCGCGCCGGCTTGATGCCCACGCGGGCGCGCTGGCGGGTGACGGTGGCTGGGGCCTGATGGCGCAGGCCGGGCAGGCCGGCTGGCACTGCCTGCTGCAGCACTGGCCGCAGGCGCAGCGGATCGGCGTGGTGATCGGCGCGGGCAATAACGGTGGCGACGGCCTGGTGCTGGCCGGCCACGCGCTGCAGGCCGGGCGCCAGGTCGAGGTGATCGCGCTGGCGGACACGCCGCCTGCCACGTCCCTGGCGCAGCGGGCGGCTGCTGCCTTCGCCGCTGCCGGCGGTACGGTGGCGCCCTTCACCGGCACGTTGCCACCGGCCGATGTGTGGGTGGACGCGCTGTTCGGCCTGGGCCTGCGCGGTGCCCCGCGGGACGCCGCCGCCGCGCTGGTGAACGCCCTGAACGCGCAGCCGGCGCCGGTGCTGGCGCTGGATGTACCCAGCGGCGTGGACGCCGACCACGGCGCCGTGCCTGGTGCGGCCGTGTCCGCCACGCGCACGCTGCAGTTCCTGCTGGCCCATCGTGGGCTGGCCACCGGCGCTGCGCTGGACCACGTCGGCCACTGCGAACTGGCGCCCCTGCAGGTGCCGGAGGCGGCCTGGGCGGATATCCAGCCGGCCGCTCACCTGTGGGACGCCGGGCGCCTGGCGGCGATGCTGCCGCCGCGCCGGCGCACCGCCCACAAGGGCGACTCCGGCCATGTGCTGTGCGTAGGCGGCAACCACGGCAGCGGCGGTGCCGCGCTGCTGGCCGCACACGCCGCGCTGCGGGCCGGTGCCGGGCTGGTCAGCCTGGCCACGCGCGGGGCACACGTGGTGGCTGCGCTGGCGCGGCTGCCCGAAGCGATGACCCATGCAGTGGAATCAGACGGCGAACTGCAGCCGTTGCTGCCGCGCGCCAGCGTGGTGGCGATCGGTCCCGGACTCGGTCAGGACGCCTGGGCCCGCGCGCTGTGGCGCGATGCCTGCCACAGCGGCCTGCCGCTGGTGGTGGATGCCGATGCCCTGAACCTGCTCGCGCAGGCGCCGCAGCCGGTGCCGCAGGCGGTGCTGACCCCGCACCCGGGTGAAGCGGCGCGGCTGCTGCAGTGGCCCACCGCACAGGTGCAGCAGGACCGTTTCACCGCGGGCCAGACGCTCGCCGACCGCTACCAGGCAGTGGTGGTGCTCAAAGGCGCCGGTACCGTGGTGTGCGCGCCGGGTGGCGTGCCGGCGGTGATCGGGGCCGGCAACCCCGGCATGGCAGTCGGCGGCATGGGTGATCTGCTCACCGGTATCATCGCGGCCCTGCGCGCGCAGGGGGGCGGCGCGTTCGAGGCGGCCGCCACCGGTGCGCTGCTGCATGCGCTGGCAGGCGATGCGGCGGCGGCACAGGGCCGTCGCGGCCTGCTCCCCACCGATCTGCTGGCGCCGCTGCGCCAGCTGTGCAACCCGGAACTTTCCCATGCGTGAGCTTTTTCTTCCCGACAGTCTGCATACCGATCTGCTGGGCGGGGCGCTGGCCCGCACGCGCCCGGCCCAGGCCGTGGTGGAACTGCAGGGCGACCTGGGCGCGGGCAAATCCACCACGGCCCGCGCGCTGCTGCGGGCGCTGGGCGTGACCGGGCCGGTGCGCAGCCCCACTTACACCCTGGTGGAGCGCTACCCGCTCGCCGATGGCCAGGAAGCCTGGCATCTGGACCTGTACCGGATCGGCGCGGCGGAGGAACTGGATTTCCTCGGCCTGGACGAGGGCAGTGCCACCCTGTGGCTGGTGGAATGGCCCGAACGCGGCGCCGGGGCGCTGCCGCCCAGCGACCTTCGGCTGGAACTGGCCATCCACGGCACGGGTCGCCACGCGCGTCTCATTGCCATGAGCGACACCGGCCGGGCCTGGCTGGAGCGGTTGGGTGAGGAGGACGAGTTGCGGGCGCTTTCTGTCGGCTGACCGTAAGTAAGTCGTGAAAGTTACGGATTATTAAGGGAAAACCTGTTGCATTTCGTTCAGCGCGGTGATTGAATCCTGACCATGCGCCTGGGCTCACGAACCATTACCGTCTGCACTGCTGTCGGGCTCGCCCTGGCGAGCCTGTCCGCGTGGGCGGGCGAAATCCGCGAGGTGACGCTGGGAACCGGCGCCACCGGCACGCGGGCCGAGATCGCGCTGGCCGGCGCTGGAGGCTACAAGACGCTGTCGCTGTCCTCGCCGAACCGGCTGGTGATCGATTTCCCCGATTCGAGCGCGGCGCGCGGCCTTACGTTGCCCCCGGCGCGGGGTGTGGTGACGGCGGTGCGCACTGGGCAGCCCGTTCCCGGCACGTTCCGGGTGGTGTTCGAGCTGGCCGAATCAGTCGCGCCGTTCCGCCCGCAGATGCTGCAGCAGGGCGGCCAGTCGCGCCTGGTGGTGGAATGGCCGGGCGATGCCCCGGCCTCGGCCGCGCGCCCCACGCCTGCCCCAGCGCCCATGGCCGCGACAGCGGCGGTATCGCCGGCTACTCCGGCGCAGGCCCGCACGGATGCCGCGCGGGCCACCGCGCTGCTCACCGCACAGGTGCAGCGCGCCGGTGCCACGCCGCCCCCGGCCTCATCGCCGCCGCCGGCCGCCAGTTCCACTCCCCCGGCCACCGCCCCCACCGCCGTTGCCGGTGCTGCGGGCGCCCTCTCGCCGGCCGCGATCCTGGCCGGGCGTTCCATTGCGCCCCCGTCCGCGCCCAGCGCGGTGGTGGGCGCCCCGGTTGCGACCACGCCGGCAGCACCCGTGCCGGTGGTGACCGCAGCGGCGAACGGCACCTCGCCGCAGGGCGCGGCGCCCGCGGTCGCCGCGTCCGAAAGCACCCCTGCGCCGCGTCCGACCCTGCCCAGCGATGCCTCGCGCATGCGCATGCAGGCCGGCATGCGGCCGCTGGTGGTGGCCATCGATGCCGGTCACGGCGGCCAGGATCCCGGCGCCGTCGGCCCCACTGGCAAGCGCGAGAAGGACATCACCCTGGCGGTGGCGCGCGAACTGGCCCGGCAGGTGAATGCCACCCAGGGCCTGCGCGCCTACCTGACCCGCGATACCGATGTGTTCATCCCGCTGCCGATGCGTGCGCAGAAGGCACGCGCGGCCAAGGCGGACATCTTCATTTCGATCCACGCCGATGCCGCCGAAAACCGCGCCGCGCGCGGCTCCTCGGTGTACGTGTTGTCCACCAAGGGCGCCTCCTCGCAGCGCGCACGCTGGCTGGCGGACAAGGAAAACGCCGCCGACCTGATCGGTGGCGTGCGCCTGCAGCAGGCCGAGGGCACCCTGGCCAACGTGCTGCTGGACCTGGCCCAGAGCGGCTACATGAAGGCCTCGGAAGACGCGGCCACGCACGTACTGGGTGGGCTCAAGCGCATCGGCAACAACCACAAGCCGAACATCGAACGGGCCAATTTCGCGGTGCTGCGGACCTCGGACATGCCGGCCATGCTGGTGGAAACCGCGTTCATCTCCAATCCCGATGAAGAGCGCCGCCTGATGGATCCGGCCTACCAGCGCAAGATCGCCGCCGCGGTGCTCGATGGCGTGGATACCTTCTTCACCCGCCAGCCGCCGCCGGGCACCCTGTACGCGGCGCGGGCGCAGGCGGAAATGGATGCCGCCAGCAGCACCGTGGCCGGCGGCAGCAAGTAGGCCACCGCCCACGTCGCTCTACAGCGGCCGGCCCCTCCGTTATCATCCGGGCATGACGTACGTTGCCCCCCGCCGCAGTTGCCCGCCCCCCGCCCGATGCGCCCGCGGGGCGCGTCCATGAGCGCGCCGATCCGCGCACTGCCCGAGATCCTCATCAATCAGATCGCCGCGGGCGAAGTGGTCGAGCGACCGGCCTCGGTGGTCAAGGAACTGGTGGAGAACGCGCTCGATGCCGGCGCCACCCGGGTGGACATCGATCTGGAAGAGGGCGGTGTACGCCTGATCCGCATCCGCGACAACGGCAGCGGCATCGCGCCGGAGCAGTTGCCGCTGGCGGTGTCGCGCCATGCCACCAGCAAGATCGCCAGCCTGGATGACCTGGAGGCGGTGGCTACGCTCGGTTTCCGCGGCGAAGCGCTGCCCTCCATCGCCTCGGTCAGCCGCTTCACCCTGGCCTCGCGCCGGGCCGAAGCCGAGCACGGCAGCGCGCTGCGCATCGAGGGTGGCAACGTGGGCGTGGTGGAACCGCGTGCGCACGGCCCGGGCACCACCGTGGAGGTGCGCGAACTCTTCTACAACGTGCCGGCGCGGCGCAAGTTCCTGCGCGCCGAGCGCACCGAGCTGGGCCACATCGAGGAATGGCTGCGCTCGCTGGCGCTGGCGCGCCCGGATGTGGAGCTGCGCGTGTCGCACAACGGCAAGCCGTCACGCCGCTACAAGCCCGGTGACCTGTATTCCGATGCGCGCATCGGGGAAACACTGGGCGAGGATTTCGCCGCCCAGGCGCTGCGGGTGGACCATGCGGGCGCCGGCCTGCGCCTGCACGGCTGGATCGCCCAGCCCCATTACTCGCGTGCCAGTGCGGACCAGCAGTATCTGTACGTCAACGGGCGCTCGGTGCGCGACCGCAGCGTTGCCCATGCGGTGAAGATGGCCTACGGCGATGTGCTGTATCACGGCCGGCAACCGGCCTACGTGCTGTTCCTGGAGCTCGATCCCACCCGGGTCGACGTGAACGTGCACCCGGCCAAGCACGAGGTGCGGTTCCGCGATTCGCGGCTGGTGCACGATTTCGTCTACCGCACGCTGAAGGACGCACTGGCCGACACGCGCGCCGGCGTGAGCGCGCAGGAGATCGGCGCTGCGGCGTCGCCGTTGCCTGCGGCCGCGCTCGCGACGGGCGGTGCGGCCGTGGGCGGCGGCTGGGCGGGCGCCGGTGGTTCATCCGGCGCTGGCTATGGCGGCATGCGGCCGCAGCAGTCGCCGCTGGGCCTGCAGGTGGCGGATGCACCGGCCGCCTATGCCGCGCTGTACGGCGCCGCGGCCGGGACCGAGCGTGAGCCCTTGCCGCCGATGACGGCCGCGCAGGGGCTGCCGGCGACCCATCCAGAGGCCGGCGTGCCGCCGCTGGGCTACGCCATCGCCCAGCTGCACGGTATCTATATCCTGGCCGAGAACGCCGAAGGGCTGATCGTGGTGGACATGCATGCCGCGCACGAACGGATCGGCTACGAACGCCTGAAGAACGCCCACGACGGCATCGGCCTGCACGCTCAGCCGCTGCTGGTGCCCATCACCCTGGCCGTGGGCGAGCGTGACGCCGACACGGCCGAGCGCGAGAGTGACACGCTGGCCGCACTCGGTTTCGAGGTGACCCGCGCCGGGCCCGGGGCCCTGCATGTGCGCAGCATTCCAGCGCTGCTGGCCAATGCCGAACCCGAAGGGCTGCTGCGCGATGTGCTGGCCGACCTGCGTGAGCATGGGCAGAGCCGGCGCGTGGCCGGCGCGCGCGATGCCCTGCTGTCCACCATGGCCTGCCACGGTGCGGTACGCGCCAACCGGCGGCTGAGCGTGGCCGAGATGAACGCGCTGCTGCGCGACATGGAAATCACCGAGCGGTCCGGGCAATGCAACCACGGGCGTCCGACCTGGGCGCGTTTCTCGCTGGCGGAGATCGACCGCTGGTTCCTGCGTGGGCGCTGAGGGAGACGTGCCGATGGCGATGCTCCGATGGACTGCCGTACTGGCCCTGCTCGCGCTGCTGGCCGGGTGCGGCCAGGCACCTGCCGGGCGCCCGGTGCAGCCTGCAGCCGATCCGGCCTACGAGCGGGGCCAGCAGCAGTGGCGGATTCAGCGCTACACCGAACTGACGGCCGCCGATGGCTGGACCAGCCTGGTCGGGTTGCACTGGCTGGAGCACAAGGCCCATTACATTGGCCGTGGCGCCGGCAGCGGCATCCGCCTTGCGGTGGGTCCGGAGAAACTGGGCATGGTCAGCCGCCAGGGCGGGCAGTGGTACTTCACGCCCGAACGCGGCGTGGCGGTGCAGGTGGAAGGGGAGCCCGTGCGCGGCCGCATCGCGCTGCATGCCGATACCGATGCCACCCCCACGCGCGTGCAGTTCGACGATGGCCGCGGCGAGCTCAGCCTGATCCACCGCGGCGAGCGCCATGCGCTGCGGGTGAAGCACGCCGACGCGCCGGCACGGCGCGCGTTCACCGGGGTGGAGTACTGGCCCGGCGGTCCGCAGTGGCAGGTGCAGGCGCGTTTCATTCCGCACCCGCCCGGGCGCACCCTTGCGGTGGTGGACATCACCGGCCTGACCACCGCCATGCCCAACGCCGGTGCGGTGGAGTTCGAGCGCGGCGGCCAGACCTGGCGGCTGGAAGCCATTGCCGCCGCCGGGCAACCGCTGTTCCTGATCTTCGCCGACCGCACCAGCGGCCACGGCAGCTATCCGCCCGGCCGCTACCTGGACGCCGGTGCGCCCGATGCGCAGGGCCGGGTGCTGCTGGATTTCAACCACGCCTACAACCCCCCGTGTGCGTTCACCGCCTACGCCACCTGCCCGCTGGCACCGCCGGAAAACCGGTTGGATCTGCGCGTGGATGCCGGTGAGCGTGCCTACCATCCGCCCAAGGAGAAGGCCGAGTGATGTTCCGATTGATGCGCTGGCTGCTGCCAGCCGCCGTGCTGGCGCTGTCCAGCGTTCCCGCCAGTGCCGCGCCCGCGCGGGGTGCCGCGCCGGCCACGGTCGCTACCGCGCCGCCGGTGCCGATCATGTGGAAGGTCACCGGCAAGGGCGATGCCACGATGTACCTGCTGGGTTCGTTCCACCTGCTGTACCCGCAGGACTATCCGCTGGCCGAGGTGACCGGCAAGGCGTTCGATGCCGCCCAGCGCGTGGTCTTCGAGCTGCCGCCGGCCGACATGGAATCGCCGGCGATGGCCAGCACGCTGGTGCAGGCGGCCGTGCGCACCGATGGCACCCAGCTGCGCCAGGATCTGGATGCGGACAGCTGGGCACGGCTGCAGCGGCATGCACGCGAGCATGCCCTGCCGCTGGAGCAGATGCAGGGCATGAAAGCCTGGTTTGTCGGCCTGACCATCAGCATCGGGCAGATGCAGCGGATGGGGCTGGACCCCGCGCTGGGGCTGGACCGGCATTTCATGCAGCGGGCGGCCCGCACCGGCCGGCAGGTGGCCGGGCTGGAAGACATCCAGACGCAGGTGCAGGCGCTGGCTGGCATGAGCCTGGCCGAGCAGCGGCAGATGCTGGTGGAGGCACTCGAGCAGGCGGAAAAGGGCGATGAGGAAGTGCGCCGTCTGCACGCGGCGTGGCGCCGCGGTGATGACGCCGTGCTGTGGAATGACATGGCGCTGGAGATGCGGCGCCTGTACCCGGCGCTGTACAAGCGCATCAACACCGACCGCAACGACGCCTGGGTGCCGAAGCTGGAGCGCTACCTGCAGCCGGGGCAGGGCGGAACGCTGGTGGTGGTGGGGACGCTGCACCTGCTCGGGCCCGACGGCGTGGTGGAGAAGCTGCGCAGCCGGGGTTACAAGGTGGAGCGCGTGCGCGCCAAGCGCTGACTGCCGGCGGCACAAAAAAAACGCGCCGCAGAGGCGGCGCGTGTTTCATGCAGGGCCGGGCCTGGCTTTCAACGGCGCGGCTTGCCGCCTGCCGGGCCGCTGGTTCCCGGTTCGCCGGCGCGCCCGCTGCTGCCGGTACCGGGGGCCTTGCCGGAACCCCCGGTGCCGGTGCTGGTGCCGCCCGGACGCGGGCCGGCAAAACCGGTGCCCATGCTGCGCTGGAACTCCTGCCACAGCTCCAGGTTGCGCTCGGTGAGCTGGTTCATCATCGCCCACGGCGTCTGCCCCAGCAGGTTGCCCATCTGCTGGCGGAACTGCTGCTGCTGGTCCAGGAAGACCTGCATGCTGCGTTCCAGGTAGTTGCCCATGAAGCCCTGCAGCGAGTCGCCATAGAAACGGATCAGCTGGCTCAGCAGCTGGGTGGAGAGCATCGGCTCACCATCCTGTTCCTGGTCGGCGATGATCTGCAGCAGCACCGAACGGGTCAGGTCGTCGCCGCTCTTGGCGTCACGGACCTCGAAGTCCTCGCCGTCCAGGATCAGCTGGCGGACATCTTCGATGGTGATGTAGCTGGAAATCTCGGTGTCGTAGAGACGGCGGTTGGGATACTTCTTGATGATGCGCGTAGCAGCCATGAAGCAGTCACTCGTCAAGTCAGGCGGTCAGCATGGCGCAGTGCAGCAGCAGTTGCAACCTCGCAGGCCCCGCCACAGCGGGCTTTGCGGCGTGGAAAATGCTGCGCAGCAAGGATGTGCGTGCTGCGCAGCATGCGTCCGTCACCAGCCCATGTGATGGCCGCCGTTGATGTCCAGGTTGCTGCCGGTGATCCAGGCGGCCTGCTCGGCCACCAGGAACGCCACGCCGTAGGCGATCTCTTCCGGCTTGCCCAGACGCCCGGTGGGAATGTCGGCGATGATCTTCGCGCGCACCTCTTCCGGCACCGCCATCACCATGTCGGTGGCCACGTAGCCCGGGGAAATGGTGTTCACGGTAATGCCGAATCCCGCGTTCTCGCGGGCCAGCGAGATGGTGAAGCCGTGCATGCCGGCCTTGGCTGCCGCGTAGTTGGCCTGGCCGTACTGGCCCTTCAGGCCGTTGATCGAGCTGATCTGGATGACCCGGCCCCAGCCGCGGCGGCGCATGCCTTCGATGACCGGCCGGGTGACGTTGAACACCGAATTGAGATTGGTGTTGATCACATCGTGCCACTGGTCCGCGCGCATGCGGTGGAAGGTGGTGTCACGGGTGATGCCGGCGTTGTTGACCAGGATCTCCACCGGCCCCAGCGCCGCTTCCACCGCGCGCACCATCGCCTCGGAGCTGTCCGGGTCGGAGACATCGCCGGGGAAGATCGCCACCGTGTGCCCGCGCGCCGCCATGGCCTGCTGCCAGGCCCGCGCCTTGGCCTCGTCGCGGTAGTTGGTGGCGACCTGGTGGCCCTGCTCGGCCAGGCGCTGGCAGATGGCGGTGCCGATGCCGCCGGTGCCACCGGTGACCAATGCGACGCGTGAACTCATGCTGGGGTACCGAAGATCAGGTGGGGGAAGGGGGATTCTGCAACATCACGGCCGCCAGTGCGCTGCCCTGCAGCTCCAGATCATGGCCGGGCACGTTGGCCGGCACGAACCGCTCCGCCGCCGTGGCCAGCAGCGCGGGCACGCTGGCCGCCGCGTCCAGCGCCGCGCGATCCTGGCCCAGCAGCTGCCACAGGGCGCGCAGCACCGGCAGCGGCGGCCAGGCATCGATGGCCTCGGCCGCCTGGGATTTGGACAGCTTGCTGCCATCCAAGCCGCGCAGCAGCGGCAGATGGGCGTACTGCGGTGTCGGCAGCCCGAGCGCGCGCTGCAGCAGGATCTGCCGCGCGGTGGAATCCAGCAGGTCGGCGCCGCGGACCACCGCGCCGATGCCCTGCGCGGCATCATCGACCACCACCGCCAGCTGGTAGGCCCAGCAGCCATCGGCGCGGCGCAGCACGAAGTCGCCGACCTCGGCGTGCACATCCTGCTGCTGCGGGCCACGCAGCGCGTCGTGGAAGCTGACGCGGCTGCCGGATGGCACGCGCAGGCGGATGGCCGGGTCGGGCCGCGGTTCGCGGGCCACGCAGTGATGATGGATGCCGCCGTGGTCGGCCAGATCGCGGCGGGTGCAGTGGCAGACGAATGCCTGCTCCTGCGCCAGCAACCGCGACAGCGCCGCCTGGTACGCCGCGCCGCGCGTGCTCTGCCACAGCACCGGGGCATCGCTGTGCAGGCCGAACCGTTCGAGCTGACGCAGCTGGGTCGCTGCCGCGCCGGCAACCGTGCGCGGCGGGTCGACATCTTCCACGCGCACTACCCACGTCTGCCCCGCATGACGCGCGAACAGCCAGCTGGCGAACGCGGCCAGCAGCGATCCGGCGTGGAGGGGGCCGGTGGGAGAGGGGGCGAAACGGCCGGGGCCGGAGAGCGTGTTCATGTTTGCTGAATCGTCGGTCAGCTTGGCGCTTGAATTCAAGCTGACTGCACGCCAGATTGGCGCATATCGACTGACGCGAGCCAGACCGCCATGTTCACCCGTATTGCCCTTTTTGTCATGACCAACCTGGCCGTGCTTGCCCTGGCGAGCATCGTGATGTCACTGCTGGGCTTCGATCCAAGCAAGATGAGCGGCCTGATCGTGATGGCGGCCATCTTCGGCTTCGGCGGCTCGCTGATCTCCCTGCTGCTGTCCAAGTGGATGGCCAAGCGTTCCACCGGCGCGGTGGTGATCACCGACCCGCGCAACGATACCGAACGCTGGCTGCTGCGCACCGTGGAGCGCCAGGCCAAGGCCGCCGGCATCGGCATGCCGGAGGTGGCGGTGTATGACGGTCCGGAAATCAATGCCTTCGCCACCGGTGCCAACCGCAACAATGCGCTGGTGGCGGTGTCCACGGGCCTGCTGCACAACATGAGCGAGGACGAGGCCGAAGCGGTGCTGGGCCATGAGATCGCCCACGTCGCCAACGGCGACATGATCACCATGGCCCTGCTGCAGGGCGTGGTGAACACCTTCGTGATCGTGCTGGCCCGCGTGGTCGGCGGCGTGATCGACAGCATGCTGTCGGGCAACCGCGAAGGTGGCGGCCGCGGCATCGCCTATTACGTGATCGTGTTCGTGCTGGAAATGGTGTTCGGCATCTTCGCCACGATGATCACCATGTGGTTCTCGCGCCGCCGCGAGTTCCGCGCCGACGTCGGCGGGGCCACGCTGGCCGGCCGGCAGAAGATGATCGCCGCGCTGGAACGGCTGCAGCTCAACCATGGCCAGAGCACGCTGCCGACGCAGATCGCCGCGTTCGGTATTTCCGGTGCCTCGGCCAAGAAGCTGTTCATGAGCCACCCGCCGCTGGAAGAGCGTATTGCCGCGCTGCGTGCCTCCACCGAGGTGTGAGCCGCACCGCCTACCTTGCACCATCAACGCCTGGCTTCGGCCAGGCGTTTTTTTTGCGCGCTGTGCAGATGAAAAAACAGCGCAGGGCCGGAGCACTGCGCTGTGCGTTGAGCGGCAGGCGGGGCTGCAGGCCCCGCGTGGTGCGTCAGAAGCGGGCGTCGAACTCGGCCGCGTAGCCGGTGTTGACCAGCACCTTCTGCAGCGCTTCGGCCACCTTCAGGTTGCCTGCCACGATCTGCTGGGTGTCCGGCCCACGGTTGTCCATGCGCGCCGGCGTGGCGCCCTTGAAATCGCAGACCTTGCCGCCGGCTTCTCGCACCAGCAGCACGCCGGCGGCGATGTCCCAGGCCTTCACGCCGGCCTCGAAGTACGCGTCGGCGCGGCCGCAGGCCACGTAGGCCAGGTCCAGCGCGGCCGAACCGGTGCGGCGCACGTCTTCGGCCTGCACCAGCAGCGCATCGAGCGCCTTCAGCTGGGCGCTGGTGCGGCTGCGCTCGCGCGGCGCGAAGCCGGTGTGGATCATCGTGCCTTCCAGGTCCTTGCGATCGGCCACGCGGATGCGGCGGTCGTTGAATACCGCGCCGGCACCGCGGCTGGCGGTGAACAGTTCGTTGCGCAGCGGATCGAAGATGACCGCATCGGTCGGCTCGCCGTTCTCCACCAGCGCGATGGAGACGCAGTAGTGCGGCACGCCGCGCAGGTAGTTGCTGGTGCCGTCGAGCGGGTCGATCACCCACATGTGGCGGCGTTCGCTCTGCACGCCACCTTCCTCGCCGAATACACCGTATTCGGGATAGGCGCGCTTGAGCTCCTTGACGATGACCTTTTCGGCATCGGCATCGACTTCGCTGGCGTAGTCCATCCGGCCCTTCTGCACTACGTTCAGCGCCTCGAGCTTGTTGATGTTGCGCAACAGGACGTTGCCGGCGAGGCGGGCGGCCTTGACCATGACGGTGACGGCGGGTTTCTGCATGGCGTGAGCTCCCGTGAAGGCAGAAGAAGGACTGGCGGGGGAAAAGAGCGGGTCCGGCGCAGTGGCCGGCCGCACAGTTTACCATTGCTCATCGTCCAGCTCGACCTTTTGCCCGTTCATGTCCCAGTTTCCTGCCGCCACCCGTCTGCGATTCGTCCTTGTCGGTACCCAGCACCCCGGCAACATGGGGGCCGCCGCGCGCGCCCTGAAGACCATGGGCCTGGCCCGCCTGGTGCTGGTCGCCCCTGAAAAACCCCTCGATGAGGAAGCCTTCCGGCGCTCGGCCGGTGCCGAGGACGTGCTGGGGGACGCGCCCGTCGTGGCGACCCTGGCCGACGCCGTGGCCGACTGCACCCTGGTGCTTGGCTGTACGGCGCGTGCGCGCCGGGTGCAGCTGGAGGAACACCTGCCGGCCGCTGCGGCGGCGCTGGCGGTCGGCAAGGCCGGCGGCGGTGGCGAGGTGGCGGTGGTGTTCGGGCGCGAACGCACCGGGCTGACCAACGAGGAACTGCAGCTGTGCCACGCCGCAGTTCACATTCCGTCCGACCCGTCGTTCAGCTCGCTCAACCTGGCTGCGGCCGTGCAAGTGCTGGCGTATGAAGTCCGCATGCAGCTGCTCGGCGACCAGGCCGCCGCGCCGGCCGAAGCCCACGCCGAGCCGCAGGCCAGTCACGAGCAGATGGAAGGGTTCTTCGCCCAGCTCGGCCAGACCCTGGACGAGGTGGATTTCCACAAGGGGCGGGCACCGGAATCGGCCATGCGCAAACTGCGCCGGCTGTTCCTGCGCGCCGCACCGACCGAGCCGGAGGTGCGGCTGCTGCGCGGCGTGCTGGCCGACGCCCAGCGCATGGCCCGGTTGGCCGGCGACGCCAAAAAATAGCTTGACGCAGTTCTCGTTTTTTCGGGTAGTCTGAGCCGATAGAACGGGGGAGTGTCGTGACTGGTTGGCTGGGACGGATGCAGTGGGGACTGCTGAGCCTGGTATGCCTGCTGCTGGCGGGCATGCCCGCCTGCGTGTCGGCGCAGCCTGCCGCAGGCCCGCACGTGCTGGTACTGGGGCGGATCAGCGATGATCCGCAGGCCCATTACCCCCAGTTGCAGCCGCTGCTGGATTACGTGGTCGCGCGCATGGGCGATGTCGGCATCCGCGAAGGCCGCATCCTGATGGCGCGCGATGCGCAGCAGATGGCCAGCTACCTGCGCCGGGGCCGCGTCGACTGGGTCACGGAAACCGCCGGCACGGCCGTCGATCTGGGCCAGCGCGCCGCCGCCGAGCCGCTGCTGCTGACCGAGCGCAGCGGGGTGCGCGATTACCACACCGTCTTTTTCACCCGCCGTGACAGCCCGGTGCGGCAGATCGCCGACCTGCAGGGTCGCACCTTGGCGCTGCAGGGCGTGGGCTCCACCAGCGCCTACCTGGTGCCGGTGATGACGCTGCTCGACCACGGGCTGCGACCGGAGATCCTGCAGTCCGCCGACGACGCCCCACCGGCGGACGCGGTCGGGTACGTGTACGCGCGCACGGAGCTGAACATCGCCACGTTCGTGCACAAGGGGGTGGTGGATGCCGGCGCGATCAGCAGCGTGGACTGGGACGACCCGGCGCGCATGCCGACCGCCTTCAAGACCGACCTGCGGGTGATCCTGCGCAGCCCGCCCTATCCGCGTGCGGTGGAACTGGTGCGTGCGGGTCTGGACGCGCGCGTGCGCGATCGCCTGCAGCAGGTGCTGCTGGAGGCGGCGGCCGATCCGCAGGCCGCGCCGGCTTTGAAGAAGTTCTTTGGTACCTCCGGGTTTCATCGCGTGGATGCACGCATGCAGCAGCGGCTGGATGATCTGAAACGAGGGTTGCTGCGCGTGCGGATGGACGTTGAATGAGACTGCCGGGTTCGGGAATGCAGGCGCGCTTCGTGCTCGCCATGGGCGGAGCCATGCTGGTGGTGGTGGCGATCCTGGCGCTGCTGCTGGCCCGCCAGGCGGCCATGCAGCGCGAGCTGCGCGAGCTCAGTGGCGAGGTGATCCACGAACTGTTCGACCGCAGCCTGCGCAGCCGCGCCGAAAGCCTGTCGCGCGAACTCGCCGATGCGCTGGCCAATCCCCTGTACTACAACGATCTGGAGCAGGTGGGGGTGCTGGTGCGCACCACCTCGCGGCAGCGCGTGGTCAGCTATGTGCTGGTGTTCGATGATCGTGGCCGGCTGCTGCACGATGGGTCGGTGGCGGTGCCCGGCTTCGGCCGGGGCATGACCGACCCGCTGGCCGAGCGCGCCGTGCTGTCGCGCACGCTGCTGGTGCAGCAGTCGCCGAAGATCCTTGAAGCGAGCATGCCGGTGATGGTCGGCAACCAGCGCCTGGGCGGGGTGCGGGTGGGCATGTCGCTGGAGGAGGTGCAGCGGCTGGAGGCCGAGGCCAACCAGACCCTGGCCGGCCGCCTGGAGCAGGTCGGCAGCCGCCACCTGGGCTGGATGCTGCTGATGGTGGGCCTGCTGGCGGCCATCGGCGTGGCCGTGGTGGTGTACGTGCAGCGCACCCTGGTGGCGCCGATCCGTGACCTGGCCGTGGCCGCACGCCGCATCGAAGCGGGCGATTACCACCCGCCGGTGCAGGAGAACCACGGCCAGAACGAGGTGGGCGAGCTGGTGCGCGGCTTTGCGCGCATGCGCGATGCCATCGCCCGGCACGACCGCGAAGTGCGCCACATGGCCTACACCGACGCGCTGACCGGGCTGACCAACCGGCTGGCATTCCGTGAGGCACTGGACCACCGGCTGATGGCCGCCCGCGCCTCCGGCCACCAGCTGGCGCTGCTGTTCGCCGACATGGACGACTTCAAGCGGGTCAATGACACACTGGGTCACGAAGCGGGCGACGAGGCGCTGCTGCAGTTCGCCCAGCGCATCCGCACGGCGGTGGATGCCGCCGGCGGCGATGATGCGCTGCTGGCGCGCTTTGGCGGCGACGAGTTCGTGATCCTGCTGGGCGAGGGCGAGGTGGCCGCGCGCGCGCGCGCTCTGGCCGAACGGCTGGTGGTGGAGCTGGCGCGCCCGTTGCAGGTGCAGGGGCGCGAGCTGTTCCTGGGCGCTTCGATCGGCATCACCCTGTTCCCGGATGACGCTGCCGATGCCACCACGCTGCTGAAGAACGGCGATATCGCCATGTACCAGGCCAAGGTCGCCGGCAAGCACTGCTATCGCTATTACAGCCGGGCGATGGACCATGCGGTGGAACGCCGCGTGCACATGGAGCAGGAGCTGCGCGGCGCCTGGGAGCGCGGTGAGCTGCGGCTGGCCTACCAGCCGATCTTCCGCACCCGTGACCGCCGCATGGTGGGCGTGGAGGTGCTGCTGCGCTGGCAGCACCCGACGCTGGGCACCATCCCGCCGTCGGTGTTCATCGAAGTGGCCGAACAGAGCGGTCTGATCGAGCAGATCGGACCGAAGGTGCTTGGGGCGGCGTGCACCGAGGCGGCACAGTGGCCGCGCGGGGCAGGCGGTGATGAGCTGTTCGTCTCGGTGAACGTTTCCCCGCGCCAGCTGCGCGGCGGCGAGCTGCCGGACCTGGTCGCGCGTTGCCTGGCCGAATCAGGCCTGCCGGCCTCGCGGCTGCACCTGGAGCTGACCGAAACGGCGGTGATCGGCGATGAGATGCTGGCCGCGCAGCTGCTGGACAAGCTGCACCGCACCGGCGTGAAGGTCTGGCTGGATGACTTCGGCACCGGCTTCTCCGGCCTGAGCCACCTGCGCCAGGTGCCGGTGGACGGGGTGAAGATCGACAAGAGCTTCGTCGCCGACATGCAGCGCGACCCGGACGATCTGGCGCTGACCACGGCGATCATCGCCATGGCCCACGCGCTGGGCATCACCGTGGTGGCCGAGGGCATCGAGCAGGAAGCGCAGTTCGAACTGCTCTGCCAGCGCGGTTGCGATCTGGGTCAGGGCTACTGGCTGAGCCACCCGGTGACCGCCACCGACGTGGTGCGGATGATCGAAGCGGGGCAGTGACCGGGCGGCCTGCCGGCCGCCGGGTCACAGCGGGCGTTTGCTCGGATCGCCGGGCAGCTCGCGCACCAGCTTGGGCACCAGGTAGCCGGACAGCCGTGCGGTCAGTGCGCTCACCAGCGCCCTGGCGCGGTCGTCGTCCACCTCGAAGTGGGCCACGCCTTCCACCCGGTCCAGCTGATGCAGGTAGTACGGCAGCACGCCGGCGGCGAAGCTGCGTTCGCTCAGCGCCTGCAGCGCCTGCACGCTGTCGTTGACCCCGCGCAGCAGCACGGCCTGGTTCAGCAGCTGCGCGCCGGTGCCGCGCAGGGCCGCCATGGCCGCATCCACGCTGGCATCGAATTCGTTGGCATGGTTGGCATGCACCACGATCGCCAGCGGCCACGGCAGGCTGCCCAGCCAGGCCAGCAGTTCCGCATCCACCCGTTCAGGCAGCACGATCGGCAGCCGCGTATGCACGCGCAGCCGGCGCAGGTGCGGTATCTGCCGAAGCGCGTCGGTCAGCTCGGCCAGCTTGTGGGTGGCCAGCGACAGCGGGTCACCACCAGAGAGGATGACCTCGTCGATGTCGGTATCGGCCGCGATGGCGGCCACGGCCTCCTGCCATCCGCCCTTGGCGGCGTTTTCCGCGCCGTAATCGAAGTGCCGGCGGAAACAGTAGCGGCAGTTGATCGCACAGCTGCCGGTTGCCACCAGCAGTGCCCGGCCGCGGTATTTCTGGATGACCCCGGTCGCCTTCTTCGCCGCGCCATCGCCCACCGCATCGAAGCTGAAGCCGGGAGCCGGCTGCATTTCGGCCGTCACCGGCAGCACCTGCCGCAGCAGCGGGTCGTCCGGATCGCCATGGCGCATGCGCGCGACGAAGCCTTCCGGCACCCGCAGGGCGAACTGGGCCAGCGCCTGTTCGGACACCTGCAGCGCCGCCGGGTCCAGTCCGAGCCGGTCCAGCAGCTGGCGCGGGTCGCGCAGCGCCTGCCGCCACAACTGCTGCCAGCGCGCGGCGACGGGGCGGGGAGAGGCGGAAAGCTGCATGGACAGGGGGCCTGCGGTTATCATGGGGACAGAAAAACAGTGCCACCGGCCGCCGGTGGGTTTTCCATTCTATCCGCCTCGCCGCACCGGCGGCGGTTTTGTCATTTCAGGAGTTTGAGCATGGCCACTGCGGGCATGAACGATGTCAAGAACGGGATGAAGATCCTGGTCAACAATGAACCGGCTGTCATCTCCGAGACCGAGTTCATCAAGCCGGGCAAGGGCCAGGCCTTCACCCGCGTGCGCTACCGCTTCATCAAGTCCGGCCGGACCGTGGAAATGACCATGAAGGCCACCGACGACGTCGAAGTGGCCGATGTGGTCGATACCAACATGGATTACATGTACAGCGACGGCGAGTACTGGCACTTCATGGATCCGGAAACCTTCGAGCAGGTGCAGGCCGACAAGGCCGGCATGGGCGGCGCGGAGAAGTGGCTCAAGGGCGAGGAGTCCTGCATCGTCACGCTGTGGAACGGTTCGCCGATCTTCGTGCAGCCGCCGAACTTCGTTGAACTGAAGATCACCGAGACCGACCCGGGCGTGCGCGGCGATACCTCCGGCGGCGGTGGCAAGCCGGCCACGCTGGAAACCGGTGCCGTGGTGCGCGTGCCGCTGTTCGTCAACCAGGACGAGATCATCCGCGTGGACACCCGCTCGGGCGAGTACTCCTCGCGCGTGAAGTAACGGTCCTTCGGTAGCGCCGGGCCACGCCCGGCTTGCCCAAAACCTGGGTAGAGCCGAGCCACGCCCGGCTTTCCCGGCACCCGGTAGACCCGAGCCACGCCCGGCTTTCCCAACCCCCAGGTAGAGCCGAGCCATGCTCGGCTTTCCCAACCCCCGGGTAGCGCCGAGCCATGCTCGGCTTGCCCAGCACCCCACCGCAACGGGCTGCCGCCGTCCGTCAGGTCCTCCCCCCAGCCAAGTGAGCCCGCATGAGCGACAGCCTGCACCTCCCCGAAGCCTGCGACCTGCTCATCGAAGCCGGTTACGTGGTCCCCATCGAACCGCATGCGGTGGTACTGGAAGACCATGCCGTGGCCGTGCGCGGCAGCGAGATCGTGGCCGTGCTGCCCCGCGAACAGGCGCGGGCCCGGTTCCAGCCGGCGCAGGTGGTCAGCCGCCCGGATGCCGCGCTGATGCCCGGGCTGGTCAATGCCCATACGCACAACCCGATGACCCTGCTGCGCGGGGTGGCCGACGACCTGCCGCTGATGACCTGGCTGCAGGAGCACATCTGGCCGGTGGAAG
>ENA-UOXB01000442-UOXB01000442.1-bioreactor-metagenome-genome-assembly--contig:-NODE-442-length-29853-cov-7.911739_pt1 | contig 29853 bp, 24 predicted proteins | sample MGYA00238158_ERZ761615 | MGnify/ENA primary metagenome ERZ761615 (study PRJEB28904, sample SAMN06267902) | bioreactor metagenome | isolation source: Joint BioEnergy Institute, California, USA | place...
ACGGTTTCGTGGTCAAGGGCGAAGACCTGCAGGCCAAGAACAAGGCCGGCAAGGCCCTGCTGACCCTGCCCAACGGCGCCAAGGTGGTTGCACCCAAGCCGGTCAACAATCTGGAAGACGACTGGCTGGCCGCCGTGACCACCGAAGGCCGCCTGCTGCTGTTCAAGGTCACCGACCTGCCGCAACTGGGCAAAGGCAAGGGCAACAAGATCATCGGCATTCCAGGCGAGCGAGTGGCCTCGCGCGAGGAGTATCTGACCGATCTGGCCGTGCTGCCCAGCGGCTCGAGTTTGGTTTTGCAGGCCGGGAAGCGTACCCTGACACTCAAAGCCGACGACCTCGAGCATTACAAGGGCGAGCGCGGCCGCCGTGGCAACAAGCTGCCGCGCGGCTTCCAACGCGTCGACCAGCTTCTGGTGGAATAGCGTCGGCAACACGCCCCGTTCTTCCGGGATATCGCGCTACCGACAAGCAGGCAAGGCTGGAGTCGTAGCGCGGTTTGACGGATGATACGCGCCCTGGGTCATCCATGACCCCTGCATGATATGGGATCGATGTGCAGCTGCCCCAGAAGCGGCTGCCTGGAATTGATGATGACTGTAGTACGCCCTATCGCTCTGCTTCTGACCGCGCTGCTCGTGCTGAGCGGTTGCAGCCTGCTGCAGCAGAAGCCGGTGCCCCTTTACCAACTCGACAGCGGCGATGCGGTGACGCCGACCAAGGATAACGGTGTGACCGTGCTGGTCGGCCCGATCAGCGTTGCCGACTATCTGCGCCAACAGCACCTGCTGCAGCGCCAGGCCGATGGCAGCCTCGTTGCCACGCAGGATGCGCGCTGGGCCAGCGGCCTGGCCAACGATATAGACCAGCAGATGCTGCGCCAGCTGGCCTGGCGCCTGGACAGCCAGCGCCTGGTGCTGGCCCCGGCAGCCCCCGGCTTCAGCGCCGATGCGCAGGTCATGCTGACCATTACTCGTCTGGACTCCGGACCGACTCAACCCGCCGTACTCGAAGCGCAATGGCGTCTGCTAGACCGTCGCGGGCAACTGCGCGATAGCCGCCTGATCCGCCTGGAACAGCCCCACGGAGGTCCGCTGGCCGAACAGGTCAAGGCACAGAGCACGCTGCTGCAGCGCCTGGCCGCTGAAATGGCGGTGGCCATTCAACCTATCGCCGCAGCCGAACCGACACCCGAGCCTCCACGCAAGAAACCGCCGGTGGCCAAAGCCAAACCGCAGGAGCCGGCTACTGCCGGACCGAAGATTCCGGTGGCAGAACCCATCAAGATCGATACGGAAGTATTCCGTTTCTAGACAAAAGCCCGCTAATGCGGGCTTTTTCGTTTTCGCGGCGCGTTGCAGGTTCTACTTGAGTTCGCTGGAGCTCTTGCCCAACAACCGCCGCGCAATGATCAGCAGCTGGATCTGCTGGGTGCCCTCGAAGATGTCGAGAATCTTCGAATCGCGCGCCCACTTCTCCAGCAGTTCGTCCTCGCCATAACCGAGGGCGCCGGCCAGCTCCACGCACTTGAGCGTCACCTCACTGGCGACCCGCCCGGCCTTGGCCTTGGCGATGGACGCCTCTTTCGAGTTGGGTAGCTTGTTGTCGGCCATCCACGCCGCTTTCAGCGTCAGCAGACGCGCCGCCTCCCATTCCGCCTCCAGACGATACAGCGTAGCCTCGGCATGACTGACGCTGAGCAGCGGCTTGGCGTAATCGAAGCGACAGCCGGCCTTGCTCAGCAGCTCGCGAGTACGCTCCAGGGCGGCGCGAGCCACGCCGACGGCCATCCCGGCGACCAGCGGGCGGGTGTTATCGAAAGTCTCCATGACCCCGGCGAAGCCTTTCTGTACGTCGATCTCGGCATTGCCCAGCAGGTTGGCTGCCGGCACCCGGCAATCGCTGAAGCTGATCGAGGCCGTATCCGAAGCCTTGATACCCAGCTTCTTCTCCAGACGGGTGACGGTCATGCCTGGCGTGCCCTTCTCCACCACGAAGGACTTGATCGCCGCGCGGCCCAAGCTTCTGTCCAGGCTGGCCCAGACCACCACGGCATCGGCGCGCTCACCGGACGTGACGTAGATTTTTTCACCGTTGATCACGTAGTGATCGCCATCCTGCACTGCAGTGGTGCGGATCGCCGCCGAATCCGAGCCGCAGCCCGGCTCGGTAATCGCCATGGCCGCCCAGGTCTTGCCGAAACGGGCCAGTTGTTCGTCATTGGCCACAGCTGCGATAGCCGCGTTGCCTAGCCCCTGCCGCGGCATGGCCAGCAACAGGCCGACATCGCCCCAGCACAACTCCATCACCCCGAGCAGCGCCGCCATGTTGCCGCCATTCTTGATGCCCTCCTGTTGCTCACGAGCGGCGCCGCGCTTGCTCGCCGAACCGGCACCTACGGCATCGGGCGAACCTTCGTTCATGCCATCGAGCAGTGCGGCGAGCAAGTCCAGCTCCTTCGGGTAGGCGTGCTCGGCCTTGTCGTACTTGCGCGAGATCGGCCGGAAATAATGCTTGGCCACTTGCCCGGCCTGATGCTGCAGGCCGCGGAATTTTTTCGGAGTTTCCAGATTCATGATTCCCACCTGTTCAGAGATGAAGGCCGCCAGCCAGTACGGCAACGCTGCGCAGATCGCGATACCAGCGCTCGACCGGATGCTCCTGGGTAAAACCATGACCACCGAGCAGTTGCACCGCGTCGGAGCCGATCTTCATCGCCTTCTCGGCGCAGAGCAGACGCGCCAGGTAGGCCTCACGGCGAAACGGCAGGCCGGACTCGGCGCGAGCGCAGGCACGCCAGGCCAACAGACGCATGGCATCCAGTTCGATGGCGATATCGGCGACCATGAAGGCCACCCCCTGGCGATGGCTGATCGGTTCGCCAAACGCCTGGCGCTCGTTGCAATAAGTCGTCACATAGTCCAGCGCAGCCTGCGCCGTACCTACGGCGAGTGCGCAGAATGCCAATGCCGAGTAATCGAGGAAGGCCGAGAAATCAATCCCCTCGCCGGCCAGGCGACAGTCACCCGGCACCTTGACACCCTTCAGTTGGATACGCGCCAAGCCGCAGGCTTTGAGGCCCATGCCCGGCTCAGCACGACGGTTGATGCCCTTGCTTGCCGCATCGACGATGAACAATGCAGGACCATCACTGGCCTGGGCACTGACGATCAAACGGCTAGCATCCAGCCCGGCGATCACCAGTGTCTTTTCGCCATCGAGCAGGTAATGCCTGCCTCGCTTGCGAGCCCGCGTGGCGGGCTGATCAGGATCGCTCAATACCCCAGGTTCGCTCACCGCCAGCGCAAAAGGCGGAGCTCCTTCCTCGCTGACGAATGCCGGTAACCAGGCAGCCTGCTGCGCCGAACTGCCCCAGCGACGAATGCAGTTGGCGGCGGACAGTGGCACCAGCAAGGTGGCGGCCAGGGAGAAGTCGCCTTGAGCCAGGCTCTCGGCGATCAGTGCATTGCTCAAGACGGTGCGCTCGCCGGCCAGCCCGCCATGGGTCTCGCCTACGCCATAGTGAGCCAGGCCCAGCTCACGCGCCTGATTGAGCAGCGCAGCCGGCACGCTCGCCTGGGCATCGGCCTCGTGCGCAGCAGGTCGCAGCACCTCCAGCGCGAAGCCCTGGAGCATGTCCACCAGCATCTGCTGCTCATCGGACAGTGACAGATCGAACAGGTCTTCCGCCGCAGGACGCGCATCCCGCGGTTTGCCGGCCGCGCGACCGGAGGCGAAGCGGAAGCTGGCGCGACTACCGCTATAGACGAGTTTCTCGAAGGTTTTGCGCACCTTGAGCCGATCCGGCCAATCGGCCTGGGCCAGCTTGCTCAACGCGCTCAGGGCCTGGCCCTGTACATCGACGGTCATGGCATCTCACTCCACATGAGGGATGCCACCGATGATGAAGTCAGGGCCGGCGAGTGCCTATGACCTTCAAGCCGCCGCGGGACGGCAATCGGGTCAAGAGCGGATATGGGTCATAGCCCGGCCAGTCCGGCTCCATGGCAAACGAACGGCTACTTGCTGCGAATCTTCTCGACGATGGCGGTGGTGGAGCTGTTCTCCACCAGACCAAGCACGCGAACTTCGCCGCCATAGGCCTGGACGATGTCGGCACCGACCACCTGGTCGATGCCATAGTCGCCTCCCTTGACCAGCACATCCGGCTGCACCTGCTTGAGCAGACGCTCGGGCGTGTCTTCACTGAAGCTCACCACCCAGTCCACTGCCCCCAGGCCGGCCAGTACCGCCATACGGCGGTCGACGGCATTGATCGGGCGACCCGGACCTTTGAGGCGGCTGACCGAGGCATCATCGTTGATCGCCACGATCAGGCGGTCGCCCTGGGCTCGTGCCTGCTCCAGATAGGTCACGTGACCAGCGTGAAGGATATCGAAACAGCCATTGGTGAAGACAATTTTCTCGCCGTGGGCACGGGCATCCTCGATGGCGATCAGCAGTTGATCGAGGCTCAGTACGCCACGCTCGGAGCCTTCCTCGCGCTGCACGGCACGACGCAACTCCGGCGCACTGATGGCAGCCGTGCCCAGCTTACCGACGACGATGCCGGCGGCCAGGTTGGCCAGAGCAACTGCTTGCGGCAGCTCCTCACCCGCGGCGATGGATGCCGCCAGGGTAGAAATTACCGTGTCGCCGGCGCCGGTGACGTCGAACACCTCGCGGGCTCGGGCCGGCAGATGCAGCGGAGCATGCTCGGGGCGCAGCAGGGTCATGCCATGCTCGCCACGGGTAACCAGCAGCGCGCCCAACTCCAGCTCGCGCATCAGTTTGGCGCCCTTGCTGACCAGTTCGGCCTCATCGGCACAACCGCCAACTATGGTTTCGAACTCGTGAAGATTCGGCGTGATCAGGCTTGCGCCGCGGTAGATGGAAAAATCCTTGCCCTTGGGGTCGGCGAGCACCGGGATGCCCTTCTTGCGCGCAGCCTGGATCAGTTCCTGGTGATTCTGCAGAGCCCCCTTGCCGTAGTCCGACAGCACCAGCACCTTGACCCCGGAGAGCAGCGCATCGACTTCACGCGCCAACGCAGCGGTGTCGGTATTGAAGGGCTCCTCGAAGTCCATACGCAGCAACTGCTGGTGGCGGCTCATAACTCGCAGCTTGACAATGGTGGGCTGGTCGTCGAGACGCTGAAAGTGCGCTTCGACGCCAGCACCGCGCAAGCTGTCGCTCAGGCTTTCGGCCGCTTCGTCTTCGCCAGTGACACCGACCAACAGCGCGCGTGCACCGAGCGCCGCGATGTTCAGTGCCACGTTGGCAGCACCGCCGGGGCGGTCCTCGATCTGGTCGACACGCACCACGGGCACCGGGGCTTCGGGAGAAATCCGCGAGGTGCCGCCATGCCAGTAGCGATCGAGCATCACATCGCCCACCACCAGAACGGCGGCTTGGTCATAGCGGGGCATGGTCAGTTTCATGGTGGCTCCAGAAGGGGAGAAAAACGGGAAAATCATAACATGACGTACACGCCGCTCAGCGCGGGCGCACCCAGAACAGCTCGTGGCGACGCACGGCCTTGCGGTAGAACTCGTCCTCACCAGTCGTCGGCCAGCGGCGCCCGGCCAGCGCGCATTGAATCATTCGACGCAGACGCCTTTTCAAAGGCAGCGGGCCTTGCAGATCATGCTGCATGCCCAGCGCCATGGCCTTGTCCAGTTGCCGTTCGGCATCGAGTAGTGGGCTCCACAGGCGATCAGCCGGCAGCGCCACGATGGCCGGCGGCAAGGCGATACCATTGCCCGCTGGCCCCATGGGCCAGCGGTCGTTGTCATGCAGGTGGTTGGCGTAGAGCAGCAGCGTTCTGGGTTGCCAACTGCTGTGCTCACACGCTTCGAGTACGGCGCGCGTGCTGGCGACATGATCGTGATGCGGGTCCAGTTCCGGGTGCGGTGTCAGCAATACCTCGGGTCGGTAGTGATCAATGACGGCAGCCAGATCCGCGATCAGGTTGTTCCAGGTCGGTTGGCCGTCGGCATCGGCTGGCAGAGTCAGCGGATTTTGACGGCGCACAGGGCGCACATCGCTTTCCCCCGACTCACGCGAGCCAAAGGGTACTTGCGGTTGCTCGGCCATGGCGGGCAGTTGCAGGCAGTAATAGCCAAGCTGCACGCAACGCTGCTGCGGTACGCCGCCCCAGAGTGGCGCGGCCAGGCTATCCCATGCGCGCAACCGGCCTTTCAGGCGAGCAGCGGCAGCCTTGTCCAGGCCGAGGCGCTCATAGTGCTCTGCCTCGATCTCACCTTGAGTCAGGGTCACGATGGCGGTATCGGCCGAGCGGCTGTACTGACCAAAAGCTGCCAGCTCGGCATCGTCGGCATGCGGCGCGATGATCAGCATGCGCTGCGCGGTGAAATCGGGATTGCGCATGGCATGCAGGCGCAACTCACCCGCAATGCGGCAGAAACGTGGGACGATGTTCAGCCCTCGCACCGACTGCCCCGAGAGATTGAGGTAGCGGCGCCCGACCACGCCGCGCTCAAAATCCTGGCGATCATCACCCACCAGTACATGGGGATCGAGCCAGCGCCCGAGCCAGGTCGCCGTCAGCCGTAGTTCGAGCACCAGCGTGTCGTAGCCATTCAGATCGGCCTCGACCTGCAGCGCCCCCTGCTCGATACGTGCTGGCACGCTGAGGCAGTCATCGGGAAAGTCGTAGCGGTAATCGTCGCGCGGCGAATAGAACAGGTGATCGGCGAACCAGGCCTCGTGCGCTACCCAGCCGAGCGCCAGTAACAGAGGTGGCAGCCACCAGGCGACGAAAATACCGAGCGCCAGCAAAGTCAGCAGCGCTAGCAATAGCGCGATGCGCTTGTTGCGCCGATGCTGTTTGAGCAGCTGTTGCTTGCGTCCATTCATGGGCTTCACACCTGATAGACCGGCACCCGGTTGCACCAGCGATCCTTGTATTCACGGTCGGCGCGGCCGAAGGAATAGCGCAGCGGCTTACCCAGCGCACGCGCATGTTCCCATTCGCCTTGTGTGTTGACGAAGCTGAGCACGCTGCCGGGGCTGAACTCGCGCTGCTGCGGGTCGACCCCGCCGTTGATGTACTCCAGGCTCACCCACTGGGGGGCCTCGACGCGATACAGCACCTGGATCGCCACCGGCTCGTCGTTGAGGTAGATCAGCGAGCCGGTCATGAACTCGCGCAGCAGGCCGAACACCTCCGCCAGATGACCCTTGCCGGTGGCCTCGAAGCCCCAACGGCGCTGGAACAGGTCGGCGTAGATGCGCGCCTGTTCCTCCGGCGTCAGCTCCAGCATCGGACGGATTACTCCGCCCGCTTCTTCCAGCAAACGTTGCTCGCGGCGCTGGTTGTAGCGGAACTTCTTGCTGTACTGCTCAGGCTCACGGGCAAGCGCCAGGCCCTCGGGCTGCTCACTGACACCGATCAGTTGAGCGACATTGAGCTCGGAAAGGTAGCGGGCGCAATGGCGCAGCGGAACGCGCGCATCTGCAGCCACAGGCAGAATGATCTCCGCGTTGCCCAGATCGAACAGTCCTCGCCTGCCCTGCTGTTTCAATACGTCCTTGGACAGAGCCAGGTATCGGCCCCATGTCGGTATCGCCGCCTGCAACTGGTCATCCACGAGCCAACCCAGATAGCGCACGGGGATACCGGCCAAGTCGGCCAAGCGTGCAACCACCTCGGGATGAGTTGCCACGCTACCGCCAAAACGCGCCCAGGCATCTGCATATTCAGTAGCAGAGATCGCGGTCCAACCACGCTCCCGCCAGAATGGTAGACGGTTCAGCATCAGGCGCCGTGCTCGCTGCCAGAGACATCGGAGGTCTCTTCGAATTGCTTGGCATGCAGCCGCGCATAGTAGCCGTTCTGCGCAAGCAGTTCGGCATGATTGCCGCGCTCGACTATCTGCCCCTGATCCATCACCAGGATCAGGTCGGCCTTCTCGATCGTGGTCAGGCGGTGCGCGATCACCAGCGTGGTACGGCCCTGCATCACCTGGTCCAGTGCCGCCTGGATATGCCGCTCGGACTCGGTATCCAGCGCCGAAGTGGCCTCGTCGAGAATCAGCAGCGGCGCATCCTTGAGCAGCGCACGCGCAATGGCAAGGCGCTGACGCTGGCCGCCGGAGAGCAATACACCATTCTCACCGACCAGAGTGTCGTAGCCTTGTGGCATCTTCTCGATGAATTCCGCCGCATAAGCGTCACCTGCCGCCTGTTGAACGGCCTCTAGCGATGCACCAGCCAGATCACCATAAGCGATGTTGTTGCGCACGGTGTCGTTGAACAGCGTGACATGCTGGGTCACCAGTGCGATATGGCGGCGCAGGTTGCGCAGGGTGTAATCCTCCACATCAAGGCCATCGAGCAGAATGCTGCCCTGTTCGTGGTGATAGAAACGCGGGATCAGGTTGGCAAGGGTCGACTTACCGCTACCGGAGCGACCGACCAGTGCCACCATCTGCCCTGGCTCGGCAACGAAGGAGATGTCGTTCAGCACGGGCTTTTCCGAACCTGGGTAGCTGAAGCTCAGATCACGAACCTCGAGGCGACCGCTGATGCGCTCACGCTCCTGAGTGCCGTGATCCACCTCAGGAGACTCGTCGAGCTGCTCGAAAATGCTCTCGGCACCGGCCAGGCCCTTCTGGATGGTGGAGCTGACTTCCGACAGCTGACGGATGGGTTTGGGCAGCAAGCCGGCCAGGGTGATATAGGCGACCAGATCACCAGCAGACGAGTCACCGCGCAGCCACAATACCAGGAACATCAGCACCGCCATGGCACTGTAAATAACCAGTTGCAGCGACGGGGTATAGACGGCGTTGGTCTTGACCATCTTCAGCTGCTTGAGCTTGTTCTCTTCGCTGGCCTCGAGAAAGCGCTGCTTCTCGTAGTCCTCGCCGCCGAAGCTACGTACCACACGATACCCCTGGATACTCTCCGAGGTCACATGAGTGACGTCCCCCATACTGGTCTGAATTTTCTTGCTTTGCTTGCGAAACTTCTTGCTGGTGCTGGTCACCATAAGCCCGATGACCGGCAAAATGGCCACCATTACGAGTGTCAGCTTCCAGTTCATCCACAGCAGGGTGGCGAACAGGAAGATCACCGTCATCCCTTCACGAACCACCACCTTGATCGCATCCGTGGCAGCACCCGTGACCATGGTCACGTTATAGGTGATGCGTGAAATCAGGTGACCGGAGTTGTGGTTGTCGAAATAGCGATTGGGCAGCGTCAGCAGGTTGTTGAACAGCGCGATGCGCAAGTCCTGCACCAGTCCCATGGAGACCTTGGCCAGGTAATAGTTGCCCAGAAACGAGCCAATCCCCTGCCACAAAGCGATCAGTACGATCAACAACGGCACAGCCTGCAGCAGCTTCAGGTGCGCCAGCCAGGGAGCATGCTCCAACAACCACGGAACGCCCTCGAACAGGCTGGCCTCGGGATTGGACAGTCCATCGACGAAGTACTTGAGGATGTAGCCCAGCATAGGCTGGGTGGAAGCGAAGATCAGGAAGCCGACGATGCTAAGCAGGAAAAAACCAACATACGGCTTCACGTAAGCCAGCAACCGAAGATAAATAGCGACGCTGGTAGCAGCGTTCTGCTGGGGATTTTCTGTCATATCCGCTTTCAACCGTAAAGGGGCGACAATCTTAACACTCCCGATATCATGGCCGCGCCCTTGCAAGATCGGGCATCATATGCAGCTCCGCGACAAACAAGGCCCCCCAATGTGCTGACCTTCATCCATCTTCCCAACACATCGCTTAACGAAATGACCGAGGATGCCAGCATCTTGGAGCAGGACAGCTTTGGCCCGAAGGTGTATGAGCTTAGTGATGGGAACATGCTCAAGCTCTTCCGCCGCAAGCGCCTGTTTTCGTCTGCCTTGCTGCGCCCGCAATCGTTACGCTTCTGCACAAACGCTGTAAGCCTTCATCAGCGTGGTATTCCCACGCTCACTCCATTGAAGCTTTACCAGCTGGACGATCCAGCTTGGACGGCCGTACTTTACCGGCCACTGCCGGGCAAAACGCTCTCCCAAATTTTGAAAACTGATTCGGAAGCGTGGCCAAATTTGCTCCCCAAGCTAGCGCAGTTCATCAACCATCTGCACGAGAACGGTATCTACTTTCGCTCCCTGCATTTGGGCAACATCGTACTCACGCCAGATAGCACATTGGGCCTGATCGACATAGCCGACTTGCACGTCCGCCGCGGACCACTAGGCCCTGGCAGGATTCGCCGTAACCAAGAGCACTTCGACAAGTACCTGCGCAAAGAAGGTCTTACTCTCGATAGCACTGCGCTTTGGACCCACTGCGCGCTCATTCGCAAGACTCCTTGAGCCAGCCACCTCAAGTCGTATCCCGGCGCTGATTGGCAATTAATGCCATCGGCATAAGCACCAACAGCCAGAGTTCGTCTGGATTGCCTACCAGCTTGCTGCCATCGAAATTCAGGACGATCAGCGCTACCAGAAGATATAACCCCCATGGATCACTGCGTAGCCAGGCACGCCGCAACACCAACGCTACCAATGCTAGAAAAATCAGCAGTGAGACCAAGCCGCTATAAAGCCCAAGAGCTAGAAAGATATTGTGCGGATGCTGAATAGGCTGCGAACGAAGAATCGTCGCCTCGCTGACGTGCTGCATCCCACACCCTAACCACAAACCACAATCAACCCACTCGCCCACCAAAATGCGCCATAACTGCAGACGCCCCGCGTCTGCGCGGATAAAAAGCCGGGCGACCTCGGGTATCTCGCGCGCGATGAACAGAGTCAATACAGCGAGCGAAAGGACGACAACCCCCAACAACAACAAATAGCGCGCACGCCTTAACAGCAGCCAGCCGGCTAAAAGAGCCGCAATGGCCACCATACCCAATAGACCAGAACGGCTCTGTAAAACATAAGCCATGCAAAATAGCGCCAATAATGCTGCAGCGCTCAATTCCAGCCAACGTCGCTGAGCCAGCCATGTGGGCAGCGCGAGTGCAAAACAGCAGGCCAACCACATACTCGTATATATAGGGCCAGTCATTCGACCCGGCAGCCAGAGCACGCGCTGCCCAAGTGCGTAGCGGCCGGTAGTCCAATAAATAATTGCCGAGCCCAGAATATAGATGAGCAGGCCCCAGAATAGACTGCGACTGAACGTAGACGTTCTAAAAAGCCGCGGATCAACCAACTGGCTAACGAGCAAAACGAACAGAGCTACATAAAGCAAATGCTTGAAGAACTGCGGTTCCGCAGACAGAGCGCCTATCAGTAAATACCACGCACCCAATAACCCACAAACATTCAAGATAGGGGACGGCTCAACGGCGCGACCAAGCGTCCTCAAAAGCACGAACAGTGCAGGTAGTGCCAGCAGTACGTAATAGACGTTGTTGACCATCTTGCTGGTCGGCAACAGCAGGAAACTGGCGATGAACACCAACAACGCCAGTGTGAAATAACCAAAACGCTCATGCAGTTCCTTCAGACGCTGCAAGGCCGTCACAGAAATACCCCAAGAAGCACCCCAACGATGAACACTGCCAACAGACGCAGCCGCTCGCGTCTCTTGCGCTGAGTCTTCTCGGTTCGCTCCTCGGGCACACTGACGTGTTCGCCAAAGCCGGTATGCAACACAGCATCATTTTCTAGAATCAATGCATGACGCTGTGCTGATGCGTACAAACGTGACAGGTCCTTCTCTCCGTCATATTGGGCGTAAGGTGCGTACTGCTGATAGTCCGCGAGACGGCGCAACCCTGGATTGAATGAAAAGCCCTGCCAGTCCTGCTTATGCGAACCGACCCTGTAATAGGGAATCCCGTGAGCGACCTTACGGTCATCCTGATAGACGTAAGGGCTGTGAACCGCAAGATCGTGAGCGGCACTGCGAAGCCAAACCTGTAGCGCTTGTGGCTCGGCCTCGAGCAACAGAAGAGACTCTTCGACAAAACCAGGCCGGTAGAACGCCCAATCGTCCTCACAATGGAATATCCACCGTGTGTTGACGTGTGAATAGGCAAGATCAATGGAGCGTAACTGTCCCAAACGCGGGGTATTTATGAAGAACGTCGTATGATCACGCCAGTGTTCGGGAATGCAGGCTCGGACGGCCTCATCCCCGGAGTCCTCGGTGATGAACACCTCCCGGACTGGAGCGGTATTGAAATCATCGAAGCTTGCCAGCGTCCGCTTGAGCAAATCGAAACGCCCACAACTGGTTACGACTAAAGTGATTTCACTGTCCTGGGAAAAAATCAAGTTTCAAACCTCTCGAAAACCCTGTGGAGTGATGCTCCAGGCATCCTTGCTTGCCAGCATGGCGTCGGATATCAGCGTGGACTCAGGATGAGTCGGCCAAGCATCGCATTTCCAACCAATGAAATGAAAATATGGAAACTGCCTAGCCTCATCACGCTCGTTACTCAACCTACCCTGCCGCCAGATCCAACGGCGGGGAAAGTTGAAACTGCCATCGTGCCAAGGTAATCGACCATTCGGGGTACTAAACGCCTCGACAAACTCACTCTGGCGACGCCAGGGATTACAAATATCGACAAGCCATCGCACTGGCGACGGCCAGTTCTTGTAACGTATGAATAAACGACTGAAATCCGCCTCATCAAACGCATAGTGCTCACTCGATGCGAGCTTTTTCTGCCAGTTAGGGACCTGCATGAATGCTTCGCGCATTCTGTTGCTGTTGCGCAAAACACATAGGTGCCCGGAAACTCGCCGCTCGTGAGTCGATAGCAGATCGAAACGCCGCAGCCGCTCCGCTGAGAAATACTGGCGCAGGTCGCCGTAGATCAGATCGATATCACTGAACCCCCAAAAATCGAAGCCGTCTAGCTCTCCAGCATGTACATATCCCAGAGCCGGCTTCAGGTCGCATAGCTTGTATGGGGTACTGGGTTGGAAGTCGATCCCCAGGCGTGCAGACACCTCTAGGCAATAGTCGGAGAACGTAATATGTCGGAAGCGGACGTTTTCCGGGGCATTGGCCGGCTCGCCACAATCAGTGAAGAACAACCACTGGACATCAGGGTTAGCCTGACAGCTCCTCAAGAAGAAAGGCATCCAGAAAGGCCAACGACCGAAATAAGGAATCAGGAAGAGCATGCGAGGTATGGACATACTCAGATTCCTAGGCGGTTACGTACCCGGGACAACCAGCCAGGCGCCTCAGCTGGCCGCAGCGGTGCCTGCATGGCTCGCACGATTTCAGCTCCAATTCGATCGAAGCCATAACGCGACTCAGCTAGCGCTTTTCCAGAGGCCGCGATGCGCGTGGCCCACGCAGGATTGGCGCGCAGCTCCGCCAATTTTCCACGCAGTTCGTCGACAGTGCGGTATAGGACTAGATTCTCCATATCGACGAACCCCAGTGCTGCGCTCTCCCGTTCGCCGTGATCGTAAGCCAACAGGACGCAGCCGCAGGCCATGGCCTCGAAGTTCTTGATCATGTATTCACCCATACCAACATCGGCACTAACGAAGAAGCGGATGCGATTAAGTGTGTTGAGGTAGTCATCGCCTGACTTGGTTCGCGTGACGACCAGGTTCTCAACCTGACTCAACTCATCCAGCAGCGCCTTGCGTCCGCTGTAGGCAACACTTTTTGTACTACCAACGAATCCAAGCTCTATATCGCGCTCAAGCCCTAGATCACTGAGCAGTGCCTGATCGTACCCCTTGGGAACAAACACCGCGTCATGGCCTTCAGCGCGCAACCGCTCAGTGACCTCATACCCCGAGCTGATCACACGCGCCCAAGGCAACTTCCGGTAATGCTCGCTGAACTTTCCGGTGTACTTGCACGGGATATAGTTCTGATAAGCATCGTGCTCCAGAATCACCAAATTGGGTACGCTGCGAATAAAGCCCACCTGACGAATTTCCTGCTTGAAGCGCAGGAAAAACAGAATGCGATCGTAGCGAGCAACGTCCACATGATCGCGGAAGTAACGGCGTAAATTGGCCTGTTCCTTACTTCCCAACCAGCGCATGTCGCATTCACAGTTGTTCCGAATGCCATCGTAGAGCCGATCCAGAATCGCTCTCTGCTCAGCCTGCACAAGAAACAGAACTTTCATCTAATTAACTCACCCGTTCAGTTTGTGCTGGCGCGAAGCTCACGGCAGCCCTGCCGGCTGACCTCGACTTGCCTGTAGACAGCCAGCTCTCGCGATGACAATGCCTTGAGCTGGTCGAGGAAACGCTCCGGCACATCAAGTGACAGGCGCTGCAAGACATCAACGGGTAGCTCCCACCAGGCGCTTTCCAATAGCCCGGCAATCACATGATCGGCATGTCGATATCGAACGATTCGAGCAGGCGATCCTGCAACAATGCAATATGGGGGCACATCCCGAGTCACTACAGAACGAGTGGCGACAACAGCTCCGGTGGCGATCTTGACCCCCTCAAGGATCATTGCTTCGCGACCGATCCAGACATCGTGACCAACCTCGGCGGGAGCCGCAGTGGCACTGTAATGCAACTGAGTCCCCGTATATTGCATCGGATGAGAACTGACCCAATTCAATGGATGCCCGGCCTTTTCCTGGCCAATCACCACTGCGTTACTGATTGAACAAAAACGCCCTATTTTTGAAACATTCTGCAGTTCGGAGTCACTACGGATGTAAGTCATCGCCCCAACTTGCAAGTCAGCAAAGGTTGTTTCTACCTTGCCGATGGAACAGCCCTCTTCCATACGCAATACCGCTTTCTTCGGCAAGTCGGTTACGTCGACAGACAGCTTGACGCCACGCTGGCGCAGCCAGTGCCTGTAGTACGCTACCTTCAACGCCGTGATCACGATAAATGTCCTTGGAAAATGAACTACTTCAGCAACACTGATCTCAAGTCAGCAAGCATTTGCAAACTCCAGAAGTGTTCTCTGGCTGCGGCATCGCTGAATCGTTGCGGAACATGCTCTTCGCGAGCAGAAGACGAAGGGGACGCACAATACAACAAACGCTGAGCAAGAGCGTCGTTACTCCCCAGCGGGAAACGATTGGCTGCAGCGTCCACGACCTCCCTTGCACCTCCGCAGTCACTCGCCAATACAGGCACCCCGGCCGCCATCGCCTCCAGCAATACCATACCGAAGGGCTCATGGTCGGAGCTGAGGACGAACACATCGAACGCCTTGAAGTAGCGCCGTCCATTTGGCACCTGGCCGAGGAAGCATACGGCATCACTGACGCCCAGCTCCGCCGCCAAAGCCTTGAGCTGAGCCTCCAGCCGGCCACGCCCCATGATCGCCAGCAGGCTGCCGGCAGGTAGTTGCGGCAGCGCCTGGGCGAAACCACGAATCAGCGTGGCCTGATCCTTGTCCGGATGCAGTCGACCGACATTGCCGACCACCCAGGCCTCCTGCGGCAAGCCCAGATGTTCACGGGCAGCCTCTCGAGATACCTGTTCAGCCTGCACGGCCTCGACATCGATACGGTTGTAGAGGGTTTCGATGCGCTCGACCGGCCAGCTGGGCAAGCAGGCGCGCATGTCGTCACGCACCGCGTTGGACACGCCAAGCAACGCCAGGCGCTTGCGGAAGAAGTTGGCGAATAGCTGGCGGGAGCGACGCTTGTAGTCGCCGAAGGCATGATGCACGCCGATCACCGGCAGATCGCTGCCGAGCAGCGCGACGTAGATCGGCTTGAAGCGGTGCGCAATACAAAGCGCAAAGTCGCGCGAGGCGGCAATCCGCCTAAAATCGCGGATCGCCCCAAGCTTGAGACCCCGCACCTGGGCGCTGGAATAATCGAGGAAAATCACCTCGTCGGAGGCCGAACCTTGCTCGACCTCGACGCTCGGCTTACCGGTCAGATAGACGGTGCAGACCTTGTACGACGTCCCTTGGAACAACACCGCGTATTGCCGGGCGCAATCCAGAAAGGGGCCGTCATAGCCGTGGCAGAACTGCAGAACCCAGCGCTGCGCCTGGCCGTCCGCCTGCTCAGACGCCGTCATACCAGTCCTTGCCGTCCTTGACCACGAGTACGTCTTCCATGATGAGATACTGCAGGTCCGAACCGTAGAACATGTTCAGCGCGTCGGTCGGCGAGCAGATCATCGGCTCGCCACGGCGGTTGAGCGAGGTGTTCAGCGACACACCGTTGCCGGTCAGTTTCTCCAGCTCAAGCATCAAGTCGTACCAGCGTGGATTGAAGCGGCGCTCCAACACCTGGGCACGCGAGGTGCCGTCCTCGTGCACCACTTCGCCAACGCGCTCCTTCCACTCCTCGTTGACCTCGAAGGTGAAGGTCATGAACGGGCTCGGGTGATCGACCTTGAGCATCTTCGGCGCAACGGTGTCGAGCATCGACGGGCAGAAAGGTCTCCAGCGCTCACGGAACTTGATCTGCTCATTAATGCGATCAGCAACGCCCGGTACGCTCGGACAGCCGATGATCGAGCGGCCACCGAGGGCACGCGGACCAAACTCCATGCGCCCCTGGAACCAGGCCACCGGATTGCCGTCGACCATGATCCTGGCAATGCGCTCGGGCATGTTGTCGATGCGCTTGAACACCGGCTTGTTCGGGTGTTTCGCACAGGCAGCGATGACATCCTCATTGCTGTACGAGGGGCCGAGGTAGACGTGCTCCATCTTCTCCACCGGCACGCCACGCTTGTGCGAGACGTAGGCCGCGGCACCGACAGCCGTGCCCGCGTCGCCAGAAGCCGGCTGCACGAACAGTTCCTTGACGTCATCGCGCGCGATGATCTTCTGGTTCAGCTTGACGTTCAGCGCACAGCCGCCAGCGAAAGCGATCTTGCCGGTTTCCTTGAGGATGTCGCCGAGGTAGTACTCCATCATCTGCAGCGCCAGCTTCTCGAAAAGCGCCTGCATGCTGGCCGCATAATGGATGTACGGGTCGTCGGCGATATCGCCTTCACGTTTCGGACCGAGCCACTCGATCAGCTTGGGCGAGAAGTAGTAGCCCTTGCCGTTTTCCTTGTAGCGACGGAAACCGATGACGTTGGCGTACTCGGTATTGATGATCAGCTCGCCGTTCTCGAACTTGGCAAGGCGCGAGAAATCGTACTTGGCGGCATCGCCATAGGGCGCCATGCCCATGACCTTGAACTCGCCATCGAGCATCTCGAAGCCCAGGTACTCGGTGATCGCACCATAGAGGCCGCCGAGCGAATCCGGATCGTAGAACTCCTTGATCTTGTGGATCTTGCCGTTCTCGCCGTAACCGAAGAAGGTGGTGGCGTACTCGCCCTTGCCGTCGATGCCGAGGATCGCGGTCTTCTCCTTGAAACCCGAGCAGTGATAGGCACTGGAGGCGTGCGCCAGGTGGTGTTCGACCGGCTCGATCTTGAGCTTCTTCAGGTCGAAGCCGAGTTGCACCAGGCACCACTCGATACGCTTCTTGTAGCGCTTGTAGCGACGGTTGCCGAACAGGATCGCATCCAAGGCACGATCCGGCGCGTAGGCGTAGCGCTTGGCGTACTGCCAGCGGGCCTTCTCGAAGATGCTGATGGGGGCGAAGGGAATCGCCACCACGTCGACGTCCGACGGTTTGATCCCGGCTTGTTCCAGGCAGAACTTGGCCGACTCGTAGGGCATGCGGTTCTTCGCGTGCTTGTCGCGCACGAAGCGCTCTTCTTCCGCCGCTGCAATCAACTTGCCGTCGATGTACAACGCCGCGGAGGGGTCATGACTGAGGGCGCCGGACAGGCCAAGAATCGTCAATGCCACAGGTGTATGCCTCTAATTCGGGCAGGTGCCGGGCACCTGCGGTAAACGTTGGTCGAGCAACTGGTGCAGGGCAGAGTCCGCCGGCCAGTTGCGCAGAAAACGGGCGCGGTCGCGGGCATAGGCCCGAGCGAAACTACGCGTACTGCGATGCTGGCACATGGCGTCGAGGTCGATCAGCGACCAGGCGCCCTGCGCGTCATCCCAGAACAGGTTGTGCCCCTTGAAATCACCGTGACTGATGCGTTCGCGCAATAAGGCAGCGAACAATCGATCCAGGGCCAGAAGCTCGGTTTCCGGGGGTGTTGCCTGCAGGTATGCCTCAAAACGCGCGATTATATCCTGCCCGCCGCAATAGTCGGTAATCAGGTAGGCACGCCCTCGCAGCCAGCACCAGCGCTGCTCGATCACGGCAAGCGGCGTTGGCGTAGTGATGCCCAGCAGTTGCAGGCGATTGCCTTCACGCCAGCTATGCCAGGCGCGACTGGGCCGCCAGAAGCGCTTGAGCCAGTGCAGCAGGTTCTTCACGTTGTAACGCTTGACCACCAGTGGGCGCCCGTCGAGCTCCACGCGCGCGACGGTAGCGGCGCCACCGGTCTTATAGATATGTCCAGCGTCGATCCGAGCATTGAGATCGCTCAACAGCGGCTGCAATGCTGGCTCAGCTTCGCGGCGTACCACGCGAAGGCCAAAAGCGCCAATACATGCGGCGAACAGGCTACAGTCACGCGCGACCTTCCTCAGGTAGTCACGTAGACGCCAACGGCGCACCTTGGATATCTCGGCCTGCAGCATTTCCAGTGGCAATGCATGCTCGCCATTGGCCAGCAGATAATGAATCAGTAGCTCTTCGAGAAAGGGATCCAGCTCGGCCGGTAACTGAGCGAAGAACACCCCGAGGTTTTCCAGCACATGCGCACGGGACAGCGGCTGTCCTGGCGTCTCGTAGCGCACGCCGCCGCCGTCGATCAGATACAGACGGCCTTCGTGCCGCAGCAGGTTGTCCAGATGCAGGTCGGACTGCCACAAGCCCTGAGCATGCATTTGCCCGATCGCACCCAGCGCCTCGGCCAGCACCGCCTGTTGCGCATCGCTTAGCAGCGGCTCGCGCGCTGCCTGACGCCAGGCATCCCAGAGGCTCTGCGCCCCGGAGAGATAGTCGAACAGCAGCCAACCGCCCTGCCCCTCGATAAAGCCCTGGGCCAGCAGCTCGGGTGTGACCAGCCCCTGCCCGACCATCAGCTCGGCGCCCTCCAGCTCCCGCTGAAAGTGCCGTTGCGATTTGCTGCCCACCAGCAGCTTGGCCAGCACCAGCCGCTCGTGCCAACGGGCAACCGCGACATAACGCTGCCCAGGCAACACGCGCAGCAGGCGCTCCAGTATCAGCGGCTCGCCGGCAACCTCCAGCATCAACGGCAGCTCAGGCGCACGCCCAACCTGACTCAGTTCACTCAACTGCATCAGCGCGCCTCCTTGTTACGCTGGCGTGCACTGAGCATGTGCCACCATCGATCAACATCCGCTGTGTCACCAAGATAGGCGGCAAGCAGCTCGCGAAACTCGGATTCACGCCAGATCCTGGCGCGGCGCAACAGTGGTTCGAGATCCTTGATTCGGTCACGGCGCCCAAGCAGCAAAGGCCGGGTTTTCTCCAGATCGATCAATTGCGCCTCGAACGCTGCGCCCTGTTCCTGCAGGAAGATGTGCTTGGGATAGAAGCAGCCATGCATCTGTCCAGCCTGATGGAGACGTCGCGCCAGCTCTCCGCACGCACGCAGGATCGCACTGCGCTTCGGCCAGTCGAGGCTCGACCAGCGTTCCAGCCAGTGGGCAAGGTCATTCCAGCCGTCCAGGGCACGAGTCAGCAGAACAGCGCGGCGCTCACCCGGCAGCGTACGCTGCCCGAAGAACGCGGCCTGCAGCGCGGGAATCCCTCGCTCGGCATAGCGGCGGATATTGCGAAACTCACGGGCAAAGGTGGGCTCACCGAACGGGCGCAGCAGGCTACGTGTCAGGTGATTGCTTTGTCGCTTGAGATAGAAAGCGCGCTCGCCCAGTTCCAGGCGATACACCGTGCTCCAGCCGCCGCGCTCGGTGTTGGGCTCGTCCACGGCCTCCAGCTTCAGCGCCCAAAGGGCATCGAAGCTGGACAGACCGTGGCGCTCGAGCAGAGCTCGATCCTGCGCCGCGATGAAGTCACTCATTCACGTCCCTCGAAGAATTTCAGCACCTGCCGCAGGCGCGTCTTATCGCCATCACTGAGACGGCTCCGACCACGATACTGCAAATAGAAACGCAGGCGCTGCGTGCGCGACAGCACCCGCTTGGCCACCTTGTCCAGGCAGGCCAGATCCTTGACGATGCGATAGCGCAGCAGCGAGCCCCACCAGAAGCTGCCGGTGGGACAGTCGATGAAGAACAGCTCTGCCTTTTCGTTAACCAGCAGATTGCGCCACTTCAGATCATTGTGGGTGAAACGATGGTCATGCATCAGTCGGGTTGCACGGGCTAACTGACGACTCACACAGTCGACCCAGGCGGCATCATGCAAACGGACATCACCCGTGTTGGCTAGCTCGGCCAGATCCAACGTACCCTCAAGCTCGCGAGTGATGAGCGCACCTCGTACAAACGCCCCATATCGACGTTCCAGGCCGTGAGCGACGATAGGGGCTGTCGGAATTCCCCATTTGGCGAAATATCTGAGATTTTGCCATTCGGCCTTTACCCGAGGCCTGCCGACATAACGTCGCAGCCCCTTGCCAGCCCCCCAATAGCGCTTGACGTAATAGCGAATACCCTTGCGCTCGATGCGGATGACTTCCGAAAGTGGATCCTTGGTCAGGCGTTCGCCTTCAATGGCGAAAACAGCCTCCAGAGACCCGAAGTCCGCAGCGAGTGCATGATATTCAGGGGCAAGAGTCCAGCTAGCCATCAGAGCGCATCCCCATAACGCTGCTTACGCTCATAGAGTTTCGCCGCCTTGCGCTCCAGCCAGGCAAGCAGGCTTGCCTCTTCACGCAGAATCTGGCGCAGGGGCCGCTGGAAGTAGGTGCGCAGGAAACGCAGCTTGTCGCGGCGGGTCAGACCGATATCCAGCGCCGAGAAATACAGAGCAGCCAAATCCTTGTCACGCCAGCGACGTGGCACTGCCGTACGCACTTGAGCACGGTGCAGGTCGATCACCGACAGACGCAGATCGCTAGGTTGGATCGGTCGGTCGGTGTGCAGCAGGAAGTGGCAGATATAGCAGTCGCGGTGATTGACTCCGGCGCGGTGCATGCCGCCGGTCATCTGCGCTACGCGCTCGATCAACGCCCATTTGAGCGCTGGTTTGGGCGGTTGCTCGGCCCAGTTGAGGCTGAGCTGTTCCAAGTCGACGGTCGGCGCCAGCTCTTCGGTGACGATGAACGAGTGCTGGCGTGCAGGATTGCCGCCGCGCTCACCGTAGGCCACGGCCGTCATGGTCGGCACGCCGGCCTCGGTCAGACGCTGGATTGCCTGCCACTCCTGGCCAGCGCCCAGCACCGGTGCCTTGGCCGTCAGCAGGTTCTTGGCGATCTCGCCCCAGCCGATGCCGCGGTGGATCTTGACGAAATAACCACGGCCATCGACTTCGGTGCGTAGGGTACGGCGCCCCTCCAACTCACGGTAGACCTGGCCCTGCAGCGCCTCGACTGCCTCGAAGGCATCACGGTTCGCCCACAGACTCTTGAAGGGTTCGGCGAGGATCAGCTTCACGCGTGCTTCTCCGCGAGGATCACGTCGGCGGCCTTCTTCGGCATCGAGTACAGGTCAGCGCTGTCGGCGTAGGCCAGGCCATTACGCCCCCAGAATGCGCGGCGCTCGGGGTCGGCGAGCATATCGGCGAGCATGCGGTTGAGTTGCTCCTGCTCGAAGGGGCTGGGCACAACACGGCCGCAATCGGCGTCAGCAATGTAGTGGGCATAGCCGCAGACATCGGTGACCAGCACCGGCAGGCCGGACACCAACGCCTCCAACAGCACGGTGCCGGTGTTCTCGTTGTAAGCCGGGTGAATCAGCAGATCGGCGCCGAGCAGAAAACGCGGAATATCGCTGCGCCCCTTGAGGATCTGCACCTGATCGGACAGGCCCAGCGCCTTGATCTGCAGCAGGAAGGGCTTGGGATCATCCTGGCCGATGGCGATCAGCCGCGTGCGCTTGCGCAATTCACGCGGCAGGGAGGCCAAGGCCTTGAGGCTGCGATCCAGGCCCTTGGTCTTGAAGCCGGAACCGATCTGCACCAGCAGCAAGTCATCATCACTCAGCTTGAACTCGCGCCGGAACTCGGCGCGAATCTCGGCAGCATTGGCCGGCGCGCGGCGGTCTTGGGCAATGCCCGGCGGCAGCAGGTGAAAACGCTGCAACGGCGTTTTGTAGTGTTTGACGAACAGCGGCTGCTGCACTTCAGAGATCATCAGGATCTCGGTCTTCGACTCCGGCGCGAACACTGCGCGCTCGTACTCGGCGAAGTGCTTGTAACGGCCCCAGCGGCGATAGATCGGGTTGCGCAGGGTCTGCGCCTTATCTTCGAAACAGCCGTCAGCGGCGTAGTAGACGTCCAGACCTGGCATCTTGTTGAAGCCGATCACCCGGTCGACCGGGTCGCGCTTCAGGTCAGCCTGCAGCCAGGCACTGAATTTTTCGTTGCGGCGGTGATTGAACAGCGCCCGTACCGGCGCCACGCGCACATCGAAGCCACCGGGGTTTTCCCCTTCCCAGATCGGCGTGTAGACGCGAATGGCGTGGCCACGCGACTGGCACTCCAGGGCGATACGCATGAAATCGCGCTGCAGCCCGCCGAACGGGAAATATTTGTAGAGAACGAAGGCCAGTTGCATAGCCGCTCCTTAAAGGGTGCCGGGAGGCGCCAGCAGCAGCGCCTCCAGTTCCAGGCCGACGCGCTCGGCGCCAAGACCATCGAAGCAGGGCTTGTCACGGTCACCGCTGCCGGCGTTAGGACCGCTGGCACACAGGTGAATCTGGCTACGGCCATAGGCGCCCACCTTGCCAGGCAGGGTCGGGCCGTAGAGGGAAATGTTCGGCACATCCAGCGCTGCGGCCAGATGCCCCAGCCCGGTGTCGACAGAGACGCAGGCGCTGGCACCGGCGATCACCTTGGCCACACCAGCCAGGTTGAGCTTCGGCAGCACGGCGGCATGCGTCAGGCCGGCAGCGATGCGCTCGGCACGTGCCTTCTCCGCCTCATTGCCCCAGGGCAGGCGCACGGCCCAGCCCAGCTCGTCCATGCGCTCGGCCAGCGCACGCCAGTCGGATTCCGGCCAATGCTTGCTGGCCCAAGTCGTGCCGTGCAGGAACACCAGGTAGGGCTGCGCAGTAGCGTCCATCATCGCCGCACGGTTCAGACCGTAGTCACCGCTACCGGACGGCAGCGAATAACCCAAGGCCTTGGCGAACAGCTGACGCACGCGCTCCAGCGCGTGCTGATCCTTGGACACCGCATAGCGACGATCGTAGAAACGGCTGGCCAGCGGCTCACGCGCCGAATCACGATCCAGTCCCGCCACCGGTGCCGACACGTAACGCGTCAGCCAGGCGCTCTTGAGCAGACCCTGGGCGTCGATTACCAAGTCATAGCGGGTTTCGCGCAGACGCTGCTTGAAACGCGCCCACTCACCACTGCGCCAGGTGCGCAGCGGATGCTTGCGCCAGCGACGAATGGCCACCGGAATTACCTGGGAAACGGCCGGATGCCAGGCTGGGATCTCGGCAAAGCCTTCTTCCACCACCCAATCGAAGCGGATACCGGGAATGGCGCGAGTTGCGTCAGTCAGTGCCGGCAGGGTATGCACCACGTCACCCAGCGACGAGGTCTTGATGATCAGCACCCGCAAATCAATCGCCCTCGGCCAGGATCAAGGTCTCGCCGACCAGCCGATCCAGCGCCTCGATCACCGGGCGCGGCTTGAGCTCACGCAGACAGTTGTAGTGACCATAGCGACAGGTACGCTCGAAACAGGGACTGCACTCCAGGCCCAGGCGAACGATCTCGACCTGATCGGCCAACGGCGGGGTGAAACCCGGCGAAGTGGAGCCATAAACTGCTACCAGCGGACGATTCAGTGCCGCCGCCACGTGCATCAGCCCCGAGTCATTGGACACCACGGCAGTGGCCGCCGACATCAGGTCGATGGCCTCGGCCAGACTGGTTTGCCCGGAAAGGTTGCTGACTTCCTCGCGCAAGCCTGGAATCAGGCGCATGCGAATGTCTTCACCGCCGGCATGGTCGTTCTTCGAGCCGAACAGCCAGACCTGCCAACCCTCGCGAATCTTGACCTCGGCGACCTTGGCATAGTGCTCGGCCGGCCAGCGCTTCGCCTCACCGAACTCTGCGCCCGGACACAGCGCCAGTACCGGACGATCAAGCTGCAGGCCGAACTTGGCCAGGGCAGCTTCACGGCTGGACTCGTCAATCTGCAAACGCGGCTGCGGATAGGGCTGAGGCAACAGAGCGCCGGGCTCATAGGCCAGCGCCATGAAACGCTCGATCATCAGCGGGTAGCGCTCTTTATCCAAGGTGCGGATATCGTTGAGCAAGCCATAGCGCATCTCACCTTTCCAGCCAGTGCGCCTGGGTATACCGGCGAACCAGGGCACCAGCGCGGACTTGAGCGAGTTGGGCAGCAGGATGGCCTGATCGTAATGACCGGCCAGCGACTTGCCGATGCGCCGGCGCGTGGCCAGATCGAGGACGCCATGGCCGAGCGGCAGGCCCAGCGCGGCGCGCACCTCGGGCATACGCTCGAGGATCGGCCGGCTCCAGTCCGGCGCCAGCACGTCGATCTCGCACTCTGGGTGGCGCTGCTTCAGGCACTGGAACAGCGTCTGCGCCATTACCATGTCGCCTACCCAACTAGGGCCGATGATCAGTATCTTCATGCCTTATCCAAAAACAACCGGGGAGGCTCAGAGCCCGCCTGCAATCAGCTGCGCGTCGGTCATGCGTCGTTGCAAAAGGGCCTCGGGCGCTCGTTTATCGCAGTAAACTCACGCCCTCGCCCCTGTTGCGCCTAGCCTGACTCTAGCTCGCAAGATTACCGGCAGACTCTTGAGGCCTCCCCGTCGAGCCTTCGAGGAATCGCTTACTTGACCAGCGTACGCCATTCGGCGTGGCCACTGGTCTTGCCGGTGACTAGGTCGAAGTAGGCCTTCTGCAGCTTCTCGGTAACCGGGCCACGGCGACCGGCGCCGATCTTGCGGCCATCGACTTCGCGGATCGGCGTGACTTCGGCGGCAGTACCAGTGAAGAAGGCCTCGTCGGCGATATACACCTCATCACGGGTGATGCGCTTCTCGACCACCTTGATGCCGTGCTCTTCGGCCAGGGTCAGGATGGTGCTGCGGGTGATGCCGTTGAGGCAGGAGGTCACTTCCGGCGTGTACACCACACCGTCCTTGACCAGGAAGATGTTCTCGCCCGAACCCTCGGCTACGTAGCCTTCCGGGTCCAGCAACATGGCCTCGTCAGCGCCGCCGGAGATGGCTTCCTGCAGGGCCAGCATCGAGTTGATGTAGTTGCCGTTGGCTTTCGCGCGGGTCATGGCGATGTTGACGTGATGACGCGTGTAGGAGCTGGTGCGCACCTTGATGCCCGCTTCCAGGGCTTCTTCACCCATGTACGCGCCCCAATGCCAAGCGGCGACGATCACGTGTACTTTCAGGCCAGCGGCGCGCAGCCCCATGCCTTCGCTACCGAAGAACACCATCGGGCGCAGGTAGGCGCTTTCCAGGCCGTTCTCGCGTACAGCGGCACGCTGCGCTTCGTTGATCTCTTCCTTGGAGAAAGGGATCTGCATGTTGAAGATGTGCGCGGAGTCGAACAGACGGTCGGTGTGCGCCTGCAGACGGAAGATCGCAGTGCCGTCCGGGGTGTTGTAGGCACGTACACCTTCGAACACGCCCATGCCGTAGTGCAGGGTGTGGGTCAGCACATGGGTGTTGGCTTCGCGCCACGGCACCAGTTTGCCGTCGTACCAGATCACGCCATCACGGTCGGACATCGACATCTTGCCTGCTCCTCAAATTCGCTTCACGGTTCGCACAATAAGATGGGGCCGCAGCCCCGTCATTCAACTCAATCCCAGTTCGAGCCACAGGCGCATCACAGCGCGTCGCTCATCCTGGAACTGATCCCCCGGCACCACTCCAGGCTGCTTCTGCAGCGCTTGGCGATGGGCCGCCGAGCGGTAATTCTTGTAGACCTCACGCAGCAACGCGGCATCCTCGGCGCCCATCAGACCGACCCGCTCCAGACCTTCCAGAATGCGGATGTTATCGGTGAACTCGAGTAGCTCCGGGTGTTGCCACGACCAGGCCAGAGCCGCGTATTGCACCATAAATTCGATATCGACGATACCACCGGCGTCCTGCTTCAGATCGAAGGAGGACGTGGCCTCGAAGGCATTCGACGCCGTTCCGGCCGCGGTATTTTTATTGCCAAGGTTGTCACGCATCTTCGCCCGCATCTCGCTAACCTCGACGCGCAGCGCCTCGACATCACGCTGGCGCCCCAGCACTTCGGCGCGCACCCGGTCGAACTCAGCGGCTAGACGTGAGCATCCCACCAGCACCCGCGCGCGCACCAGCGCCTGATGTTCCCAGGTCCAGGCCTCGTTCTCCTGATAGCGCTGGAAGGCGCCGAGCGAGCTGACCAGAAGCCCGGCTGCGCCCGATGGTCGCAGGCGCATATCCACTTCATACAAGGCGCCGGAGGTGGTCTGAGTGGTCAGCAAATGGATGATGCGCTGGCCCAGGCGGGTGAAGAACTGCGCGCCGTCGATGGGTTTGGCACCATCGGTCTCGGCCTGCGGATCGCCGTCATGGATGAACACCAGATCCAGATCCGAGCCGTGGCCGAACTCCAGGCCACCGACCTTGCCGTAGCCGACGATGATGAAGTCCGGGTCGCACGGTGTGCCGTCTGCACGGAACGGCCGGCCATGACGCTGCACCGTATGCTGCCAGGCCAGCGCCAGCACCTGATCGAGGATCGCCTCGGCCAGCCAGGTGAGGTAATCCGACACTTTCATCAAGGGCAGCGTACCGGCGATCTCCGAGGCGGCCACGCGCAAGCTGTGCGCCAGCTTGAAATGACGCAGCGCCTCCATCTGCTGCTCCAGATCCTCCTCGGGAATGCGCACCAGCCGCTCGCGCAACTCGGCCGCCAACTCCGGCGCCAGCGGCGGCGAATACAACCGGCCTTCATTGAGCAACTCATCGAGCAGCAGCGGGTAGCGGGCTATCTGCTCGGCAATCCAGGGGCTGGCGGCGCAGAGCGTGATCAGTCGCTCCAGCGCTCCTGGGTTTTCAGTCAGAAGCACCAGGTAGGCCGAGCGCCTCGCGACCTTTTCCACCAGCGGCAACACCCGCTCGAGCACCAGGTCCGGCGCCTCGTGCTCTACCGTCTGCGCCAGCAGACGCGGAATGAAGGCATCCAGACGCTCGCGCCCGAGCCGCTGCATGGCACGCACCTGCGGCCCGTTGCGCAGATCGACGAGGCGCCGATTGGCCGTGGCGGCCTCGACAAAACCGGTCTCCTGCAACTGCTGCTGGGCAGCCTCATCATCCAGTGCGCCTTGCCATAAAGGCAGCCACTCGGCGCCGACTGCGGTTTCGCCGACCTGCGCATCATCATCGTCGGGATCGGCGATCACTTGCTGGAAGTGCCATTCGATGCGGCCACGCCAATGCATCAGGCGCTCGTGAAAGCTCGCCCAATCGGCGAAGCCCATGATCACCGCCACCCGCGCCTGATCCTGCGCATCGGCCGGCAGCATCTGCGTCTGCCGGTCACCGATGCCTTGCAGGGCATGCTCGGTATAACGCAGAAACTCATAACCTTCCTTCATCTCCGCAACCACTGCCGGAGGCAGGTAGCCCTGCCCCTCCAGCGTACCCAGCACCTTGAGCAGCGGGCGCTGCTGCAGACTGAGGTCGCGCCCACCGTGGATCAGCTGGAAGGCCTGAGCGATGAACTCGATCTCACGGATACCGCCGGCACCGAGCTTGATGTTCTCGCTCATGCCCTTGCGCCGCACCTCCTGCTGGATCAGCAGCTTCATCGCGCGCAGCGCTTCGATGGCGGAAAAGTCCAGATAACGGCGATAGACGAAGGGCCGCAGCATTTCCAGCAACTCGGCACCCGCCTTCTGATCGCCCCCCACTACGCGCGCCTTGATCATCGCGTAGCGCTCCCAGTCGCGCCCTTGGTCCTGGTAGTACTGCTCCAGTGCATTGAAGCTGAATACCAGCGCACCGCTGGAGCCATAGGGGCGCAAGCGCATGTCGGTGCGAAAGACGAAACCGTCGACGGTGATCGCATCCAGCGCCTTGATCAGCTTCTGCCCCAGACGAATGAAGAATTCCTGGTTATCCAGCGGGCGCTTGACGCCCTCGGTCTCACCGCCTTCGGGATAGCCGAAGATCAGGTCGATATCCGAAGACAGGTTGAGCTCATGCGCGCCGAGCTTGCCCATGCCGAGGATGACCATGTGCTGCGCCTGACCGGTGCGTCGCCCGACCGGCGTGCCGAACTGCGTGCAGTGGCGCGGATAGAGCCAGTGATAGGCAAGATCGATGCAGGCATCGGCAAGATCGGAGAGGTCGCGGCAGGTCTCCGCCAGCGCCGCCTGGCGACTGAAATCGCGCCAGATGATGCGCAACTGCTGGCGATTACGAAAACGCCGCAGACAACGCCCCAGCGCATCTTCGTCGCCACATTCGGCCAATTGCGCCTCCAACTGCTGACGCAGTTCGCCTGGCGCCAGGCTGCGCTCCAACTCACCTGATTCGGCCAACGCCACGAACATCTGCGGGTCACGCTGAGCCTGCTCGGCAACGAAGTCGCTCAAGGCCGACACCTGCCGCCAGGCATCGCGTCGCTCCTGCGGCCAAGCTGCAACGCGAGCAGCCAGCCCCTCATGCTCGGTAAACGCAGCGTGCAGCGACTGCTCGGCTCGCTCGGCCAGGGGGATCAGAGAAGGGGGCAACTCGACCAGCAACGGCAGGCTCATGGTCTATCCTTTTGGCGGACTGCCGGACGCACGGCGCGAACGCCCGGAGCCCCGCTCCTGCGGGGCACATGCGGCCGGCAGTGCCGCGGATTGTAGTTTTACTACGAAAGAATTGTATCCAGAGGGCTGAATCCGTCGTCGAAATGTAGTAAAACTACATACGGCCGGTCCTACCCCCGGTAAATCCAAGAATTTCAACTCGCCCGCCCAAAAAGCCGGCGAGACTCAACTGGCCTCCGATTCTGGAAGCCTTTCCGCCCTGGAGCAAGCCATGCAAGACCTCGATCCGATCGAAACCCAGGAATGGCTGGACGCCCTTGAATCCGTCCTCGACCGTGAGGGTGAAGACCGTGCCCATTACCTGATGACCCGTCTGGGCGAGCTGGCCACCCGTAGCGGTGCGCAACTGCCCTACGCGATCACCACGCCCTACCGCAACAGCATCCCGGTAACCCATGAAGCGCGCATGCCCGGCGACCTGTTCATGGAACGCCGCATCCGCTCGCTGGTGCGTTGGAACGCCCTGGCCATGGTGATGCGCACCAACCTGGACGACCCGGATCTGGGCGGCCACATCTCCAGCTTCGCCTCTTCGGCGACGCTGTATGACATCGGCTTCAACTACTTCTTCCAGGCCCCGACCGAAGAACACGGCGGTGACCTGGTGTTCTATCAGGGCCATGCGAGCCCTGGCGTCTACGCCCGCGCCTTCATGGAAGGCCGCATCAGCGAAGACCAGATGAAGAACTTCCGCCGCGAAGTCGACGGCAAAGGTCTGTCGTCCTACCCGCACCCCTGGCTGATGCCGGACTTCTGGCAGTTCCCGACCGTATCCATGGGCCTCGGCCCGATCCAGGCGATCTACCAGGCGCGCTTCATGAAGTACCTGGAAGCGCGCGGCTTCATCCCGGCCGGCAAGCAGAAGGTCTGGTGCTTCATGGGCGACGGTGAGTGCGACGAGCCGGAATCCCTCGGCGCCATCTCCCTGGCCGGCCGCGAGAAGCTGGACAACCTGATCTTCGTAATCAACTGCAACCTGCAGCGCCTCGACGGCCCGGTGCGCGGCAACGGCAAGATCA
>ENA-UOXB01000444-UOXB01000444.1-bioreactor-metagenome-genome-assembly--contig:-NODE-444-length-29782-cov-9.339254_pt1 | contig 29782 bp, 33 predicted proteins | sample MGYA00238158_ERZ761615 | MGnify/ENA primary metagenome ERZ761615 (study PRJEB28904, sample SAMN06267902) | bioreactor metagenome | isolation source: Joint BioEnergy Institute, California, USA | place...
CCCCGGACGGCCACGCCATCGACCTGCCCAAGGGCGCCACGCCGCTGGACTTCGCTTACCGCGTACACACCGAGATCGGCCACAACTGCCGTGGCGCCAAGATCAACGGGCGCATTGTGCCTCTGACCTACAGCCTGCAGACCGGTGAGCAGGTGGAGATCATTACCAGCAAGCAGGGCTCGCCGAGCCGTGACTGGCTCAACCCCAACCTGGGCTACGTCACCACCAGCCGTGCCCGGGCGAAGATCGTCCACTGGTTCAAGCTGCAGGATCGTGACCAGAACGTCGCTGCTGGCAAGCAGTTGCTCGAGCGCGAACTGGCACGGATGGCCCTGGTCGGTGCGGACTTCGACAAGCTGGCCGAGAAGGCCAACCTGAAGACCGCCGAGGACCTGTTCGCGGCCCTGGGCGCCGGCGACGTGCGCCTGGCCCATGCGGTCAATCTGGCCCAGCAACTGGTCGAGCCGGAGCGTGGTAACGAGCAGCTCGAGCTGATCCCGCGCAAGGCGCAGGGCTTCAAACCGGGCAAGCGCGGCGACATCCAGATCCAGGGTGTCGGCAACCTGCTGACGCAAATGGCCGGCTGCTGCCAGCCGCTGCCGGGTGACCCCATCGTTGGTTACATCACCCTCGGTCGCGGCGTCACCATCCACCGTCAGGACTGCCCCACGGCGCTGCAACAATCCGCGCGCGAGCCTGAGCGGATGATCCAGGTGAGCTGGGGGCCGGTGCCGGTGCAGACCTATCCGGTGGAGATCGTCATCAAGGCCTACGACCGTTCCGGTCTGCTGCGGGACGTCACCCAGGTGCTGCTCAACGAGAAGCTCAACGTGCTGGCGGTCAACACCCGCTCGAACAAGGAGGACAACACCGCCTCCATGTCGATCACCGTGGAGATTCCCGGGCTCGATGCGCTCGGGCGTCTGCTGGCGCGCATCGGTCAGTTGCCCAATATCATCGAGGCGCGTCGCCACCGCGTGGCGTGACAGGACGCATTCATGTACCAACTCGACGACCTGCTGCACCTGATGGCGCGCCTGCGTGACCCGCAACACGGCTGTCCGTGGGACCTCAAGCAGAGCTACGCGAGCATCGTGCCCTACACGCTGGAAGAGGCCTACGAAGTCGCCGACGCTATCGAGCGGGGCGACTTCGATCACCTGCCGGGCGAGCTCGGTGACCTGCTGTTCCAAGTGGTTTACTACAGCCAGTTGGCGCAGGAGGAGGGGCGTTTCGACTTCGCCAGGGTGGTCGATGGCATCACCAGCAAGCTGATTCGCCGCCACCCGCATGTGTTCCCAGATGGTGATCTGTATGGCGCTGCAGACGCGGCGAAGCTGGAGGAGGCCGCGGTCAAGCAGCGTTGGGAAGAGCTCAAGGCGCAGGAGCGCGCCGAAAAGGCCGCGGCGCCTGAGCAACTGTCCCTGCTCGACGACGTACCCACTGCGCTGCCGGCGCTTTCGCGTGCCGCCAAGCTGCAGAAGCGTGCGGCCCAGGTCGGTTTCGACTGGCCAGAAGCGCTGCCGGTGGTGGACAAGGTGCGCGAAGAGCTGGATGAAGTGCTCGAAGCCATGAGCGAGAACGACGCCGAGGCGGTGGCCGAGGAGATCGGCGATCTGCTGTTCGTGGTGACCAATCTGGCGCGTCACCTGAAGGTCGATCCGGAAGCCGCACTGCGAGCTGCCAATGGCAAGTTCGAGCGACGCTTTCGCTTTATCGAGCAAAGCGTTCGCGAAGCCGGGCGCAGCCTGGAAGGCTGCTCGCTGGAGGAGCTGGACGCCCTTTGGGGGGAGGCGAAGAAGCTGGAGAAGCAAACTCCCGGTTGCTGAACACTCCAGTCGGATGAAATCCGCAAAGCGGTTGATTCGTCCCGCACGGACTGCGTCAGGGCTTACGCGAGGTTTTCGGGCTGGAGCCGCTGCGCCTTAGCCCTTATGCTGGGCGTCTTGGACTGGCAGCGCGCAATCTGCGTCGCTGCCGCAACACAATCATGTTCGGGATCTTTATTCATGGGTCTTTCCCTGCGCGACCAGCTGCTCAAAGCCGGCCTGGTCAATGAAAAACAGGCCAAGCAGGTTGGCAAACAGCAGCAGAAGCAGAAGCGTCTGGCGCACAAGGGCCAGGCCGAGCTGGACGACAGTACCCGTCAGGCCGCACTGCAGGCCCAGGCCGAGAAGGCGGCACGCGATCAGGAGCTGAACCGCCAGCAGCAGGAAAAAGCCGAACAGAAAGCCCGTACCGCGCAGATCAAGCAACTGATCGAGCGTTCGCGCCTGCCCAAGCTCGATGGCGAGGACTACTACAACTTCGTCGACGACAAGAAGGTCAAGCGCCTGCCGGTCAACACCCTGGTGCGCAACAAGCTGTCCAACGGCTGGCTGGCCATCGTTCGCCATGGCGGTGGTTATGAAATCATTCCGCGTGAGGCGGCGCTGAAGATTCAGGAGCGCGATGCTTCGCGTATCGTCCTGCTCAATACCCACGTTGAAGAGCCGGATGCCGATGATCCTTACGCGGCCTATCAGATCCCTGACGATCTGATGTGGTGATGCTGCGTTACTGCACGCTTGCTTGCATAGGGTGCGCTATGCGCACCTCAGGTTGATGCGCTTGCCGCTGGACGTGCTGCACCCTTGGGCTAGCCGAGCCGCATTCAGCAGCTCTTGCCGCTCAACAATACCCGGCCAAAGCTGGCGCCTGCGTCCTGTGGGGTAATGGCCAGCAACCGATCCATGCGTAGGCGCTGCTCGCTATCGGCCGTGCGTACCAGGAGAAATTCCTCCTTGCTCGCCGTGGTTTCCGTGGTCAGGGCCTGGCCATGCAGATGAGAGCCGTCGACCAATTCGATATCCAGTTGATAGCGGTGCATGCAGGCGATCTCGAGATAGTCGTAGAGATCGCAGGCCAGGGGTTGGTAGTCGTCCATCGCGTTATCCTCCGAGATCGTTAGAGCCTAGCCGACTGTTTTTCAGATAGACAAAAAACGCCGCAACCCGGTACCGGTGTTGCGGCGTTTTCCTTTCGGCGTGGAACTTACATCAGCGGGATGGTGTAGCTGACGATCAGGCGGTTCTCGTCCAGATCACCGATGGTCGCATTGGAACGCACCATCGCGTTACGCCAGCGTACACCGAGGTTTTTCAGCGGGCCTTCCTGAATGATGTAGCTGATGTCGACGTCGCGCTCCCATTCCTTGCCACTGGCGCCACCTACACCGTCGAAGCCGTCGCCGGTGACGTAGCGTACGAAGGCCGTCAGGCCTGGTATGCCATAGCTGGCGAAGTTGACGTCATAGCGTGCCTGCCAGGATTTCTCGTCCTTGCGGGTGAAGTCGAGAATCTGGATGTAGTTGACGATGTAGGGGTCGGTTTCGGCGAGGAAGGGGAAGGCATTGTCGCCGCCGACCTTCTGGTAACCCACGCGGAAAGTGTGCGCGCCGATGCCGGCCCAGAGATTGACCGAGGTCAGGTCGTTGTCCAGCTTGCCGCCGAGCTTGCGGCCGTTGTCCTGGGAGTCGAAGTAGGCCAGGTTGGCGCCCAGCTTCCAGTCGCCAATCGGCTGTACATGGATCAGGTTGTACAGCTTCTGGTCATAGATATCCTCCAGTTCGCCATACCACACGCCAACGGTGGTGTTGCCGCCGTTGAACTTGTAGTCGCCACCGGCGAAGTTGTAGCGGTCGCTCTCGCCGGCCACGTTGGTGGCGGTGATATCGACCCTGTCGGTGGAGGCGCGCTGGTTCACTTCACGCAGTTGGCCGCCATTGAGCGTCAGGCCATCGATTTCCTGCGAAGTGATCATGCCGCCGGTGAACACCTGTGGCAGCAGGCGTGAGTCACCCGAGGAGACGATGGGCAGCTTGGGCATCAGCCCGCCGACCTTGCCGACGGTCTTGGAGATACGCGCCTTGACTGCTCCGCTGAACTCCGAGTACTCGTCCGGTCCTTCGTTGCCGAAGGCATTGGGCAGCAGGCCAGTACCTGCGCGCTCGTCTGACGAGTCGAGTTTCAACCCCAGGCCGGCATAAGCGTCCAGGCCAAAACCCACTGTGCCCTCGGTGAAGCCAGACTCGGCCTTGAGAATGAAGCCCTGCGCCCATTCTTCGCGCTTGGACTGGGCTACGCCCGGGTCGCGCAGGTCGCGATTCATATAGAAGTTGCGCAGTTCCAGAGTGGCTTTGCTGTCGCCGATGAAGTCAGCCTGTGCCAGGCCTGGCAATGTCAGGCTGGCGCCCAGCGTGGCCAGGGCCACGGCACGGGCGATGGGAGTCTTGCTCATTATTGTTGTCTCCTCGTTGTTATTAGCAGGTCGGCCACAATCTGACCGGCCAGTTACGGCGCGATGAAATAAAGCATCTGGCTAGCGAGTCGACTGTAAGACTTTAGTCTGGCGGGGCTTCAGGCAATTTCGGGGCAGGGCGGGCGCGGGCTCTAGGCCGTGGTTATCGAGGATTTTCGAGGTTCGCCACCGATCAAAAAAAATCGTGCGCAGGCAATCGGGCTGAGAAAAATCGGCAACCGTTGGTCGATAAAGGTTAAAGCTTGCCTTCATTCGGTCGTTAAGTTCGGCAGATAACCTATTCAGGTACCCAGCCATGAATCCTCTGAGCACTCTCAACTCCGCCGCGTCCCGCACTGCGCAAGCCAGCCAGTCGATGGCGGCGCGCAACAATGCCGCCGACGCGCAAGCCACACTGGCCAACCGACTGGCCGAGAAGTTGGGTGTGCCAGCGGGTTCGCTCTCCGGTTCGCGCGACGATTACACCCCAGAAAAGGTAGCCGGGCGGATCATCGGTTTCATCGAGCAGCGTCTGCAGACTGAGGCGGCTGCTGGTGCTGATCCGGCCAAGCTGGACAAACTCCTGACCCAGGCGCGCGAAGGCGTGGAGAAAGGCTTCGCCGAGGCGCGCAAGATTCTCGATGGGATGGGCGCTCTCAAGGGCCAGGTGGCCAGCGACATCGACGACACCTACAAGCGCATCCAGGATGGCCTTGGCGATCTCGACAAGCGTTTCGGCAGTGCTGCTTCGAGCAATTCGGACAAGGTGGGGGTGGCGGCAGGCTACAGCGAGCGCTTCAGTGCATTGGCGGAGACCTTCGACCTGTCGGTTACCACCCGTGATGGTGACCGCCTGCGTATTTCTGTGGCGCAGGCCTCGGCCAGTTGGTCGCAGAGCAGCTTCGCTGCCTCCAGCGATGGCAAGTCCACGAGCGTGGTCGGCAGCAGTCAGTCCGGCAGCATGCGCATCGGCGGCTGGCAAGTAGATGTTGAAGGTGAACTGGACGAGGACGAGGTCAAGGCGCTGGAGAAACTCTTCAGCCAGGTTCAGGAGCTTTCCGACAAATTCTATGCAGGCGACCTGGCCGGCGCTTTCGACCGTGCTATGGCGTTGGACATGGACAGCGAGCAACTGGCTTCGATGTCCCTGCGTCTTACCCAGACCAGTGTGCGTCAAGCCACCGATGCCTACGGTGCGGTGGCCGGGCAGGGGGTCAGTGCGGTCAATGGCGGGCTGCAGGAGTATGCACAGGGGTTGCTGGATGCACTGCGCACTGCCGGCGACCTGGGCAAGGATGCCGGTGGCATGCTCAAGGATCTGCTCAAGGGTGGTTTCTCGCTCGATGAGCGCTTCGACCAGCCGCGCCTGGACAAGGCTGACAGCCTCAATCGCAGCCTGCTCGACGGTTTGCAGTCGTTGCTCGCCAGTCAGGCGGGCAAGGTTGGCGAGGCGAGCTGATTCAGGCCGATGCTAAACTGCGCACCTTGCTGATACTAAGGTGCGCTCATGACCCCTGAATGCCAACTTTTCGGAACCCTGGGCTGCCATCTCTGCGAGGTGGCCGAGGCGCTGCTGATGCCGTTCGTCGAGAACGGCCTGCTGGTCGAGTTGATCGACATCGCCGAGCATGAGGGGATGGTCGATCAGTACGGTCTGCGTATCCCGGTACTGCGCCGTTGCGACACCGGCAGCGAGCTGAACTGGCCATTCGATGCCGAGCAGGTGGTGGCCTTTCTGAGCTGAAAACCCCTCACCGACAAAACGCAGGCAATAAAAAACCCGCCGATTAGGGCGGGTTTTTGATTTGGTCGGAGAGACAGGATTCGAACCTGCGACCTTCTCGTCCCGAACGAGACGCGCTACCAAGCTGCGCTACACTCCGAATGAGGCGTATTCTACCGAAAAACTTTTACTGCACAAGGGGTTAGCCTGAAAAAATATGCAGGCCAATCATCCTTTTCTGCAGCCCGGCGCGAGCCGATTGTCATTCAGCAGGGCCCCAGGTTCTCGCCTCAGAGTTCCTTGACGGTCTGCACCTGATCCTTGTTGATAGTGGCGCGCTTGCCGTCGAGCTGCTCGAATTCGTAGAAGCCGGATTCTTCATCGAACTTGGGCTTGTCCACGGTCTGGATCTCACGCCCGTCGTTCAGCGTGATCACCGACGGCGTGGAGCAACCGGCCAGTACAGCGAGGCCGAGGGTCATCAGCAGGGCGGGGATGATCCGTTTAGTCATGGTTTGTCTCCTTGCATACAAATGGGGTGCCATACCCTCGCTCAGACGTAAAACTGTCGTACGAGTTCCGCAACTGGCGTTTGGCTTCAGCTTGCAGGCGCACTTTGCGCCAGCGTTTCGGGGGTGTTGAGGTTGGCCAGCCGCATATCGTCCAGGTCGCAATCGACGGCCATCGGCGATAGTCGGCTGAACCAGCGTTGCGGGCTGCGTTCTCCGGTTTGCCAGGCGTGCTCCAGATCATCCTTGAATCGTGTTGGCAGCAGGCAGAATAGCGGTTGCCAATAATTGCCCTGGCGAATTACCACCGGCTGGCGGCCGGCGTGGGCGAGGAGTGACTCGATCAGTGCGCGGTCCACCAGCGGTGCATCGCAGGGCAGCACCAGCATCTGCTCGTGACGTGCCGCGCTCATGCCGGCGCGAATGCCGGCCAGCGGTCCTTGAAAATCCTGGTCCGGATCGGTGACCAGTTGGTCTGCATAGTGGGCGTAGCGCTCGTTATTGCGATTGCAGGAGATGATCAGGTCATCGCTCAACGGTCTGGTCAGATCGTGTAGCCAGGCAATCAGCGGCCGGCCGTGCCATTGTTCCAGCCCCTTGTCTCGCCCTCCCATGCGCTGGCCGCGACCGCCGGAAAGTAGCAGCACCGAGAAGGCGGGGAAGGAGGGGGATGCGGGCATGCGGGCAGTCTCCGAAGTCAGGCTGTGTGATATAACAGCGCCCATTCTCCCCCAATTGGAAGCCTGCCATGAACCACAAGGCCGATGCGGTTTTCGTGCCGCTGAATATTGCCGTGCTGACCGTCAGTGATACGCGCACGCTGGAGACCGATACTTCGGGGCAATTGCTGGTCGATCGCCTGACTGACGCAGGCCACCAGTTGGCTGCCCGTGTGTTGCTCAAGGATGATCTGTACAAGATTCGCGCCCAGGTCGCGACCTGGATCGCCGAGGATCAGGTGCAGGTTGTGGTGATTACCGGCGGTACCGGTTTCACCGGGCGCGACAGCACGCCGGAGGCTGTCGCTTGCCTGCTGGACAAGCAGGTCGACGGTTTTGGCGAGTTGTTCCGGCAGATATCCGTGGCCGATATTGGCACTTCAACCGTCCAGTCGCGCGCGTTGGCCGGCCTGGCCAATGGCACGCTGGTATGCTGCCTGCCCGGCTCGACCAATGCCTGTCGCACGGCCTGGGATGGGATTCTCGCTGAGCAGCTGGATGCACGGCATCGTCCCTGCAACTTCGTGCCGCACCTGAAACCGGTGGCTGCCTGCGAGTCGCGCGGATGACTACCTGTTGCGATCATCCCGGCTTGCTGCCCATGGAGGAGGCGCTGGAGCGTCTGCTGGCATTGGCTGCCGCCGCGCCCATCGAGCAGACCGAACAGGTGGCGCTGGCCGACGCCGATGGCCGGGTGCTGGCTGAGCCGCTGATCGCGGCTCTGGATCTGCCGCCCTGGGCCAACAGCGCCATGGACGGTTATGCCCTGCGGTTGGCCGACTGGAGCGATCAGCCGTTGCCGGTCAGTCAGCGCATTCAGGCTGGTACTGCGCCTGCGCCCCTGCAGCCGGGAACCTGTGCGCGCATTTTCACTGGCGCTCCGCTGCCTGAAGGCGCCGACACCGTGGAAATGCAGGAAAACGTCGAGGTCGATGAAGCGGGGCGCGTGCATTTCCGCGAGCGGCTGAAGGTCGGGCAGAACGTTCGCGCTCAAGGTCAGGAGACCCGCACGGGTGAATGCGTGCTGCCCGCTGGCACGCGCCTGGGGCCCATCGAGCTTGGGCTGGCCGCCTCTCTGGGCGCGGCGCAGCTCTCGGTGCGTCGGCGCTTGCGTGTTGCGGTGCTGTCCACTGGCGACGAATTGGTGGAGCCTGGGCAGGCCCTCGGTCCGGGGCAGATATTCAACAGTAACCGACGCTTGCTGATCGCCTGGCTGCAGCGCCTGGGCTGCGCTGTAGTGGATGCGGGCATATTGCCCGACGATCTGCAGCGCACCCGAGAAGCGCTTGGCGCCTTGGGCACGGTCGATCTGATTCTTTCCACGGGTGGTGTTTCGGTGGGAGAGGCGGACTATCTCGGCCTGGCGCTACGCGAGGCGGGTGAGCTGGCCCTGTGGAAGCTGGCCATCAAGCCGGGCAAGCCGCTGACCTTTGGTCATTACCAGGGTGTTCCCGTGATAGGTCTGCCGGGCAATCCGGCTTCGACGCTGGTCACCTTCGGTTTGCTGGCGCGTCCTTACATGCTGCGTCGTCTCGGCGTGCAGCGTGTGGAGCCTCTGGGTTTCGCGATGCCGGCGGGGTTCACCTGGGCCAAGCCGGGCATGCGCCGCGAGTACCTGCGTGCGCGTCTGGAGAGCGGCCGTGTGGTGCCTTACGCCAACCAGAGCTCGGGTGTTTTGCGAAGCGCCGCGTGGGCGGAAGGGCTGGCCGAAGTGATGGAAGGCAGCACGCTGGCGGAGGGGGATATGCTGCGGTTCATCCCTCTGAGCGAGATTCTCGGTTAGGCCCTGAATCGCCCGGCCAGGCAGGTGGTCGGGCGCTTTAGATGGTGCGGCGAAACCACTGGGTCACATTTCTGACGATAGAATTTGCAAATGGGCGTTATAGAAGGCATAGTCGCCAGCTTGTAAATTCAACCGACACGGTCGTGCCCATGCTAAAACGCTTCGCACCCCTCGTGCCTCTTGCACTCACAGTCTTTCTCGCTGCCTGCGCCGGCCACTCGCCGCAACCGCAGATCAGTGAAGCCAAGGTCGAGCCTACTGCTCGTCCACTGTCTCATCAGGCTGAGCCTGCTGACGATGAAATCAACGCGCTGATCGACGACAAACCCTACGAAATGCCGCAGTTGGCCGACAGCCTGCTCGATCTTGGGCGTTCGCTGATCGGCACTCGCTATCGCTACGGCGGCACCTCGGTGCAATCCGGTTTCGATTGCAGCGGTTTCGTCGGTTACCTGTTCCGTGAGGAAGTCGGGCTGGAGCTGCCTCGCTCCACTCGCGAGCTGATCAACCTCGACGCGCCCAAGGTGGCGCGTGCTGACCTGGAGCCGGGCGACCTGATCCTCTTCAATGATCGCGGTCGTGGTCGTGTCAGCCACGCTGGCATCTATCTGGGTGACGACCAGTTCATCCATTCCAGCAGCAGCCGCAGCGGTGGCGTGCGCATCGACAGCCTCGATGACAGCTACTGGAATCGCAGTTACCTGCAGGCCAAGCGCGTTCTTGCGTTGGCCCCGGTAGAAGAGCAGATGGCAGCCAAACGCCACAATTGATGTGTCACGGCGTAACTCCAGGGTTGCGCCGTTTGTCTGCAATCGGCAGAGTAGGGCGCATTCAGGCTCTGGATCGCCTCGCTTATGCCCGTCACGACCCGCGTCGTTCTCGTTTTCCTCGCACTGCTGCTGAGCGCCTGTAGCAGTCGTACTCCAGCCCCCCAGCCCATTTACCACCCACCGGTCTCTTCGTCCTCCTATCAGGGCGGCGCGGAAGATGTGTTGTTCCGTGCTCTGGGGTTGGTAGGTACGCCCTATCGGTACGGTGGCAACACGCCGGAAGGTGGTTTCGATTGCAGTGGTCTGATCGGCTACGTCTACCGCGATGCTGCCGGTATCAGCCTGCCGCGCTCGACCCGCGAGTTGAGCGCGATGCGCACTCCTGACGTTCGCCGCGATGCGTTGCAGAGTGGTGATCTGGTGTTCTTCGCCACCAACGGCGGGCGCGCCGTTAGCCATGCCGGCATTTATGTCGGAGAGGGGCGTTTCGTGCATGCGCCATCCAGTGGCGGCACCGTGCGCCTGGACAGCCTCGACAACGTCTATTGGCAGCGCGTCTATCTCGATGCCAAGCGTGTGATCACGCCCGAGCTTGCACGCAACCCCTGATTCGCCATGGCCGAGCCCATTCGCCTGCCGCCCCAGCCTGAGGTCTGCGCGCTTTGCGCGCGGCCGGTTGCGCTGACTCGCCATCATCTGATTCCCAAGGCGCTGCACGACAAGGCCTATGTGCAGAAACGCTTCGCTCGTCATGAGCGTATTACCGCCACACTCTGGGTTTGCCGGGCCTGCCATAACCAGATCCATCGACTGTTCACTGAAAAGGAGTTGGCGTTGACCTACAACAGTCGGGATGCACTGTTGGCGGACGAGCGCTTGCGTACCTTCGTCGAGTGGCTGGCGAGCAAGCCGGCCGGATTCACGCCGAGGCATTAGTGCATCGGCGTTGACGGGCAGGGTTGCCAGCCTCTACCCTGCGCGCCTTGCTTCAGGTGCCCTGCGTCGTCATGACTGATGGCGACAGGGTGAAACAGGGAAGCCGGTTCCAACGCCGGCGCTGCCCCCGCAACGGTAGGTGAGTCAAACGCCGCTCAACGCCACTGTGCATCGCACGGGAAGGCGCAGCGTCGAACCTTGAGGTTCGCTCACAAGCCCGGAGACCGGCCTGTCGCAGTACCACGGCATCGCGGAGGGCGCTGTCCGGCCAACGCTCCGGTTCTGCCGGACGTTCGTGTTGCCTGTCTTCCGCTCGCCTGACCAGCCATTGGTGCCTGGATGAGGATGCGCGGTGCATCGCGATCCCTTCATTACCGTTCGCTCTGTTCATGCAGGCAACGGAGGGCGCCTGACTTGCAGGAGCACAGCATGAGTGAGTCCGCCGAACGCGACGTCCGCCACAAGGCGCGGATGCAGCGCAAGAAAGCCCTGATCGACGAGAAGATCGCCCAAGCCCAGGACGAGTACGGCCTGTTGCTGGTGCACAGCGGCAACGGCAAGGGCAAGAGCAGCAGCGCCTTTGGCATGGTCGCGCGTGCCCTCGGTCACGGTATCAAGGTTGGTGTGGTGCAGTTCATCAAGGGCGCGGCCAGCACTGGCGAGGAGACTTTCTTTCGCCGCTTCCCCGAGGAAGTCAGTTATCACGTGATGGGCGAGGGCTTCACCTGGGAAACCCAGGATCGCCAGCGCGACATCGCCAAGGCGCAGGAAGCCTGGGCCGTGGCTCGACGCCTGCTCAGCGATGAATCTGTTGGCCTGGTGGTGCTGGATGAGCTGAACATCGCCCTCAAGCATGGCTACCTCGAACTGGAGGCGGTGTTGGCCGATATCGAGGCCCGGCCGCTGCTACAGCATGTGGTGGTGACTGGTCGTGGCGCCTTGCCGGGGATGATCGAGGCGGCCGACACGGTCACAGAAATGAGCCTGGTCAAGCATGCGTTCAAGTCCGGGGTGAAGGCGCAGAAGGGCATCGAATTCTGATGAATGCACGTCACTGCCCGGCGCTGTTGATCGCCGCCCCCGCGTCTGGTCAGGGCAAGACCACCGTTACTGCGGCCCTGGCGCGCCTGCATACGCGCCAGGGGCGTCGGGTGCGTGTGTTCAAATGTGGGCCGGATTTTCTCGACCCGATGATCCACGCTCGTGCCAGTGGTGCGCCGGTTTACCAGCTCGACCTGGCCATGGTCGGCGAGGCGGAGAGCCGGCGGTTGCTGTGGCAGGCGGCTGGCGAGGCTGATCTGATCCTGATCGAAGGGGTCATGGGCCTGTTCGACGGCAAGCCCTCGGCGGCCGACCTGGCCCGCCATTTCGGCGTGCCGGTACTGGGAGTGATCGACGGTGCGGCCATGGCGCAGACCTTTGGCGCTCTGGCCCATGGCCTGGCCACCTTCCAGCCTGATCTGCCCTTCGCCGGCGTACTCGGTAATCGCGTCGCCAGCGCGCGTCATGGCGATATCCTGCGTGATGCACTGCCGCCCAGCATCCGCTGGTTCGGCGCCTTGCCGCGCAGTGCTTCAGTCGAGTTGCCCAGTCGGCATCTGGGCCTGGTGCAAGCGGCTGAGTTGGCTGATCTGGATGCGCGCCTGGATGCTGCGGCCGATGCGCTGGCGGCTACCGCCGATGTCGACCTACCGCCGGCGGTGAGTTTTGCCGCGCCAGTGATTGAGCCGCTACCTGAGCTGCTGGCTGGAGTTCGTATCGGCGTGGCGCGTGATGCCGCGTTCGCCTTCCTTTACCAGGCCAACCTCGATCTGCTGCAGGCACTGGGCGCAGAGCTGCGTTACTTTTCGCCGCTGGCCGATAGCGAGCTGCCCGAGGTGGATAGCCTTTATCTGCCTGGTGGTTACCCCGAGTTGTACCTGTCCGTGCTGGAGAGCAATCAGGCCATGGCCGACGCGATTCGCGCCCATCACCAGGCCGGCAAACCGCTGCTCGCCGAATGTGGCGGCATGCTCTATCTGCTCGATGAGTTGCGCGACAAGCAGGGCAGCAGCGGGCGCATGCTCGGCCTTCTCAGTGGCAGCGCCGCGTTGCAGCCACGCCTGACGGCTCTGGCCCTACAGGACGTGACGCTACCGGAAGGTGAGCTGCGCGGTCATAGCTACCATCACTCGCGGCTGGAAAGTCCGCTCGAGCCAGTGGCACAGGGCCGCTGCCCGAACGGCAAGCCGGTGGCCGAAGCGGTGTATCGCCTGGGGCGGCTCACTGCCAGCTACATCCACTTCTACCTGCCCTCCAACCCGGAGGCGGCCGCCGCGCTGTTGCGTCCATGAGCGAGCACGCCTTCAGCCCCGAGGAGCGTGCGGCGGTATACCGGGCCATCGCCGAGCGCCGCGACATGCGTCATTTCGCCGGCGGCGAGGTGCCGCCCGAGGTTCTGGCGCGCCTGCTCGAAGCGGCGCACCACGCGCCCAGTGTCGGGTTGATGCAGCCCTGGCGCTTTTTGCGCATCAGTGATCCGCAACTGCGTGAAGCCGCTCACGGGCTGGTAGAGGCTGAGCGAGTGCGTACCGCCGACGCTTTGGGCGAGCGCAGTGACGCGTTCATGCGCCTGAAGGTCGAGGGCATTCGTGACTGCGCCGAGCTGCTGGCGGTGGCACTGATGGATGGCCGCGAGGCGCATATCTTCGGGCGACGCACACTGCCGGAAATGGATATGGCCTCGGTCGCCTGCGCCATTCAGAATCTGTGGCTGGCTGCGCGTGCCGAAGGCCTTGGGCTCGGCTGGGTATCGTTGTTCGACCCCGAGGCGCTGGCCGAGCTGCTGGGTATGCCGGCTGGCAGCAAGCCGGTGGCGCTGCTGTGCCTGGGGCCGGTAGACGCCTTCTATGAGAAGCCGATGCTGGTTGAAGAGGGCTGGGCCACGGCTCGGCCGCTGAGCGAGTTGCTGTTCGAGAATCAATGGGGAGTGCAGGGTGACTGAACGATGAGCCTGGCGCTGATCACCTGTGCCGGTGTGGCGCTGGATGCCGTGCTGGGCGAGCCGCGTCGCGCGCACCCGCTGGTGGCCTTCGGGCGCCTGGCCGATCGCCTGGAGCAACGCTTCAATCCCGCCGGTGGCGGCTGGCGCAGCCATGGCGTCACTGCCTGGTGCCTGGCGGTGCTGCCGCTGACCCTGCTCACCTGGCTGCTGGTGCAGGTCAGTGGTCTGGGCTGGGCCGTGGAAATCTTCGCCCTGTATTTCGCCCTCGGCCTGCGCAGCCTTTACGAGCATGCGCAACCGGTGGCGCGCGCACTGCGCCTGGGTGATCTGAAGCTTGCGCGGGAGCGCGTCGGCTGGATGGTCAGCCGCAACACCCATGAGCTGGACGCCACTGGCGTGGCGCGTGCCGGCACCGAGTCAGTGCTGGAGAACGGCTCCGATGCGGTCTTCGCCGCTTTGTTCTGGTTCATCGTCGCCGGTGCGCCTGGTGTCGTGCTGTATCGCCTGAGCAATACACTGGACGCCATGTGGGGGTATCGCAACGAGCGTTTCGAGCGCTTTGGCTGGGCGGCCGCGAAAATCGATGACGTACTCAATTACATCCCGGCACGTCTGGTAGCGCTGACCTATGCGCTGCTCGGGCATACCCTTCTGGCGCTGCGTTGCTGGCGCAGGCAGGCGCCGTTGTGGGACAGTCCCAATGCTGGCCCGGTGATGGCGGCCGGTGCAGGCAGTCTCGGTGTGAGTCTGGGCGGGGCGGCCGAATACCATGGCGAGCTGCACGAACGTCCGACGCTGGGCGAAGGCCCTGCGCCGTGTGCGCGGGATATCGAGCGGGCAATGAACAGAGTGGTTGCCGGCGTTGCCTTGTGGCTGCTGTGCCTGATGATCTGGGAGGTGCTGGGTGCTTGAACACGGAGGTCGACTGCGCGCCGCGGCGCAGCGCTACGGCATTCCCCTGGAGGATTGGCTGGACCTATCCACCGGTGTGGCGCCCTACGGTTGGGAGTTGCCGTCCGTTCCGGCTCAGGCCTGGGCCCGGTTGCCCGAGGCCAACGACGGCCTGGAGGCCGCCGCTCGCGATTACTACCGTGCCGTCAGCCTGTTGCCGGTGGCTGGCTCGCAAGCGGCGATCCAGACGTTGCCACGCCTGCGCGGGCACAGCAGCGTGGGCATTCTCGCGCCGACTTATGCCGAGCATGCAGCGGCCTGGCGCCGCGAAGGCCATCGCATCACCAAGCTCAGCGAGGGTTCGGTGCATCGAGCCCTGCCACAGCTCGACGTGTTGCTGGTGGTCAATCCCAACAATCCGACAGGTCGCCTGATCGAGCCGGCGCGCCTGCTCGACTGGCACGATGAGCTGGCCGAGCGTGGTGGCTGGCTGGTGGTCGACGAAGCGTTCATGGACTGCAACCCGGAGCAGAGCCTGGCTGCCTACAGCGATATGCCAGGGCTCATCGTGTTGCGTTCGTTCGGCAAGTTCTTCGGCCTGGCCGGCCTGCGTCTGGGCTTCGTGCTCGCCGCCCAGGCACTGCTGGATGAGCTGGAGGCGCTGCTCGGACCCTGGGCTGTCAGTGGTCCGGCGCGCAGCGTAGCGTTGAGTCTGCTGCTCGATCGTGAGGGGCAACGCCGCCAGCGCGAGCGCCTGCTGGCCGATGGCGAGCGTCTGGCGGCGCTGCTGCGTGATTGCGGTATGCCGGTAACCGGCGGCTCGGCGCTGTTCCAGTTCTGCTGCACCCGTCGGGCGGTGCCTTGCATGGAGCTGCTGGCGCGGCGCGGCATCCTGGTGCGATTGTTCGCCGAGCTGGACAGCCTGCGTTTTGGCCTGCCAGCGGATGAGGCTGGCTGGTTGCGCCTGGAACAGGGACTGCTGGAGTGCGCGCCGATCCTGGCCAGCCTCGAGGAGACGCCCTGATGCCGACGTTGATGGTGCAGGGCACCACCTCCGATGCCGGCAAGAGTACGCTGGTAACGGCGCTGTGTCGTTGGGCGCGCCGCCAGGGCGTGTCCGTGGCGCCATTCAAGCCACAGAACATGGCGCTCAATTCTGCCGTGACCGCCGATGGCGGCGAGATCGGCCGTGCCCAGGCGGTGCAGGCGCAGGCGGCCGGGTTGGCGCCACACACCGATATGAACCCGGTGCTGCTCAAGCCCAACAGCGACATGGGGGCTCAGGTGATCATCCATGGTCGCGCCATCGGCAATATGCAGGCACTGACCTATCACGGTTACAAGCCGGTGGCGATGGCGGCGGTTCTGGAGTCCCACGCTCGTCTGCTCAAGAGCCATCAACTGGTACTGGTCGAAGGCGCCGGCTCGCCGGCCGAGATCAACCTGCGTGCCGGTGACATCGCCAACATGGGCTTTGCCGAGGCAGTCGATTGCCCGGTAATCCTGATCGCCGATATCGACAAGGGCGGCGTGTTCGCCCACCTGGTCGGCACCCTGGAGCTGCTTAGCCCGAGCGAGCAGGCACGGGTCCAGGGCTTCGTGATCAACCGCTTTCGCGGTGATATAACACTGCTCAAGCCAGGGTTGGACTGGCTGGAGCAGCGTACCGGCAAGCCGGTGCTCGGCGTATTGCCGTACCTGATGGATTTTCATCTGGAGGCCGAGGACGCCGTCGACACCCGTCAGCAGACCAAGGAAGAACAGGCGTTGCGCGTGGTGGTTCCGGTACTGCCGCGCATCAGCAACCATACCGATTTCGACCCACTGCGCCTGCATCCGCAGGTTCAGCTGACCTTCGTCGGGCCAGGCCAGGCCATCCCGCCTGCGGACCTGATCATCCTGCCTGGTTCCAAGAGCGTGCGCGCCGATCTGGCTCGCTTGCGCGAGCAGGGCTGGGACGCGGCCATTGCCCGCCATCTGCGTTACGGCGGCAAGGTTCTGGGCATCTGTGGCGGCCTGCAGATGCTGGGGCGGCAGATTCATGACCCGCATGGCCTGGAGGGTGCTGCCGGCAGCAGCGAGGGCCTGGGTCTGCTGGATTTCGAGACGGTGCTGGAGCCGGAGAAACAGCTACGCAACGTGCGCGGCGAACTGTGCCTGGAACAGGCGCAGGTCAGCGGCTACGAAATTCACGCAGGCGTCAGTAGCGGGCCGGACCTCAACGGCGCCGTGCGGCTCGACGATGGTCGCAGCGACGGCGGCCTCAGCGCTGATGGCCAGGTGCTCTGCACCTATCTGCACGGGCTGTTCGAGCAGGCGCCGGCCTGTGCTGCGCTGTTGCGCTGGGCCGGGCTGCGCGAGGTGCAGACCGTGGATTACCAGGCGCTGCGCGAACGCGATATCGAGCGCCTGGCGGACCAGGTGGAGCTGCATCTGGATGGCGCCTTGCTGAGCCGGTTATGCGGGCTGGCTTAGGGTGTGCGTGTACAGCATGAATCGATGGCGGTGTGCACGATCTAGGTGCCCCTGCGAAACACCACGGAGTGACAATGCTTGAACTGATCCTCGGCGGCGCCCGTTCGGGCAAGAGCCGGTTGGCCGAGAAACTGGCTGATAAATCGGGGTTGGAGGTGGTGTACATCGCCACCAGCGAGCCACTCGATGGCGAGATGAACGCTCGTGTCGTGCAGCATCGCGCGCGGCGACCGGCGCACTGGGCGTTGGTCGAAGAGCCGCTGGAGTTGGCTCGCGTACTGCGCGAACAGGCCGCCCCCGGGCGCTGCCTGCTGGTGGACTGCCTGACCCTGTGGCTGACCAATCTGCTGATGCAGGATGATCCGGCTCGGCTGGCAGCCGAGCGTGAGGCGTTGCTGGGCTGCGTGGGCGAGCTACCGGGGCGCATTGTGCTGGTCAGCAACGAAACCGGGCTGGGGGTGGTTCCGCTGGGCGAACTGACGCGTCGTTATGTCGATGAGGCTGGCTGGCTGCACCAGGCGCTGGCCGAGCGCAGTCAGCGCGTGGTGTTCACCGTCGCCGGGCTGCCCATGGTGCTCAAGGGGGATGCATTATGAGTCTGCAATGGTGGCAGGGGCCGTGTCAGCCGCTCGATCACGTTGCCCGGTCCAAGGCTGAAGCCCGTCAGCAACAGTTGACCAAGCCGGCCGGCTCGCTCGGCCGGCTGGAGGCGCTGGCCATTCATCTGGCTGCGCTGCAGGGGCGCGAACGACCGAGCCTGGACAAGCTGTGGATCGCTATTTTTGCCGGTGATCATGGCGTGGTAGCCGAAGGTGTTTCCGCCTACCCGCAGGCCGTGACCGGGCAGATGCTGGCCAACTTCGTCACTGGCGGCGCGGCCATCAGCGTGCTGGCGCGTCAGTTGGACGCCGCACTGGATGTGGTCGACCTGGGCACTGCCGAGCCGTTGCCGCCGCTGCCCGGGGTAAGGCACCTGCAGGTTGGCGCCGGTACGCAGAACTTCGCCCGCGATCCGGCCATGACTCTGGCTCAGGCAGTGATTTGTCTGGAGGCGGGACGCGACAGCATTCTGCGTGCCCGCACCTTAGGCTGCGACCTGCTCGTGGGGGGCGAGATGGGCATTGGCAATACCACCGCTGCGGCAGCGCTGGCCTGCTGGCTGCTGGACTGCCCGGCGAGCGATCTGGCCGGCCCCGGCACGGGGCTGGACGGCGCAGGCGTGGCGCACAAGGCGCAGGTCATCGATGCGGCGCTGGCACTGCACCGGGCACAGGTCGATGACCCCTTGCAGGCGCTGGTCCACCTTGGCGGCTTCGAGATCGCCGCTCTCGTTGGCGCCTACCTGGCCGCTGCACAGCAGGGCATCGCGGTACTGGTCGATGGTTTCATCTGCAGCGTCGCCGCCTTGCTCGCGGTACGCCTGAACCCTGGTTGCCGCGACTGGCTGCTGTTCGCCCACCACGGTGCCGAGCCAGGTCACGTGCGTGTGTTGCAGGCGCTGGAGGCCGAGCCGCTGCTGGAGTTGGGCTTGCGCCTGGGCGAGGGCAGCGGGGCTGCCTTGGCCGTACCCTTGCTGCGTCTGGCCTGTGCCCTGCACGGACAGATGGCGACCTTCGCCGAAGCCGCCGTGGCCGAGAGACCGAGCTGATGCTCTATCTGGAGTTGCTGCGTCACGGTGAGACGGAGCAGGGCGGCGGCTTGCGCGGCAGCCTGGATGACGCGCTGACCGAACAGGGCTGGGCACAGTTGCGCGCCGCCGTGCACGGGGCTGGGCCCTGGGATCGGTTGATCAGTTCGCCGCTGCAGCGCTGCGCGCGCTTCGCCGAGGAAGTGGCGGCGGCTCATGGATTGCCTCTGCACTATGAGCCGGGGCTGCAGGAGCTGCATTTCGGTGACTGGGAAGGGCGTAGCGCTGCGCAACTGATGGAAACCGATGCAGAAGCGCTGGGACGCTTCTGGGCCGACCCGTATGCCTTCACGCCGCCCAATGGCGAGCCGCTGCTGCAGTTCGAGGCACGCGTACTCGCTGCCTTACAGGGGCTGGTGACGGCGTATGTCGGCCAGCGTCTGCTGCTGGTTACTCACGGTGGCGTGATGCGCCTGCTGTTGGCGCGGGCACGTGGCCTGCCGCGCCAGGATCTGCTGCAGGTCAATGTCGGTTACGCCCAGCGCTTTCGCCTGAGCCTGGACGCCGACGGGCAACTGACGGAGTTGCCATGACTCCACTGCTGATTGCCCTGCAGTTCCTTACGCGACTACCGGTCAGTCTGCCGGGCATGCCGACGCCCGAGCAGATGGGGCGCTCGCTGCTCTGGTATCCAGTGGTAGGGCTGTTGCTCGGCCTGTTGCTGTGGCTTGCACATCTACTGCTGGGGCAGACTTCGGCTCTGTTGCAGGCCGCGATCATCCTGGCTCTGTGGGTGGGGCTGAGTGGTGGGTTGCATCTGGATGGCCTTGCCGACACCGCAGATGCCTGGGTGGGCGGTTTTGGCGACCGTGAGCGCACGCTGACGATCATGAAGGACCCACGCAGCGGGCCGATCGCCGTGGTGGTCCTGCTCCTGCTGCTGTTGCTCAAGTTCGCCGCGTTACTGACGTTGTTGCAAGCCGGAAAGGGCGCCTACCTGATACTGCTGCCCTGGCTGGGGCGCAGCCTGCTGCCGCTGTTGCTGGCAACTACGCCTTATGTCCGCGCCGGCGGCCTGGGTCAGGCGCTGGTCGATCATCTGCCGCGCCATCAGTTGCCCCGGGTGCTCGGTGCGCATCTGCTGGGTATGCTGCTGTTCGGCTGCTTGGGGTTGCTGGCGCTGGTCACGGCATTGTTGCTGTTCGTCTGGCTGCGTCGTGCGCTGGTGCAGCGCCTGGGCGGTACCACAGGCGATACCGCTGGGGCCCTGGTGGAACTGGCCGAGTGTGCTGCATTGCTGGCGCTGGCATTGAGCCTCTGAAGCAACTGTTATGGCGACGCGCTACGTAACTGTATGAGTGCGAATCGCTGATGCGGGTATATACCTGTATCCATGTTGCCGACTTCCTGTCTTTGTACCCAACTGCGCCGTGCCAGCCGTGGCGTGACCCGTCGCTACGATGACGCGCTGGCTGCCGTCGGGCTTGGGGCTGCCCAGTTTTCCCTGCTGCGCCATGTGCAGCGGCTCGGGCGGCCGAGCATTTCCGCGCTGGCCGAAGCCATGGGGCTGGACCGCAGCACCCTGGGACGCAACCTGAGGGTTCTGGAAGAACAGGGGCTGGTGCAACTGGGGGAAGGGCTTGATTTGCGCGCTCGCGAGATACGGCTCACAGAGGTCGGTCTGCAACGTATCGAACAGGCGCTGCCGCTGTGGGAGAAGGCGCAGTGCGAGCTGAATGCTCGGCTAGGCGCAGAGCGCCGTACCGAGTTGATGAAACTGCTCGACGAACTGGCCTGATGGGCCCTTTACTGCCTGAACGGTCGCTGGCGGCCGTCTGCTGGAGACAACGATGACAACTGCATGGCGCTCAACCACCTGGCTGCTGCTTGGCGCGTCACTGATCCTGGCGCTATCGCTTGGCACCCGCCATGGTTTCGGCCTGTTCCTGCCGCCGATGAGTGCGGAGTTCGGCTGGGGCCGCGAGGTGTTCGCCTTCGCCATCGCGCTACAGAATCTGATCTGGGGTTTGGCGCAGCCGATCACTGGAGCACTGGCCGACCGCTTTGGCGCGCGCAAGGCCATCGTCACCGGCGGGGTGCTCTATGTGTTGGGGCTGCTGTGCATGGGCATGGCGGATTCGCCTCTGTCGTTGTCGCTGAGCGCTGGCCTGCTGATCGGTATCGGCCTGTCCGGTACCTCGTTCTCGGTCATTCTGGGCGTAGTCGGCCGTGCGGTTCCGGCGGAGAAGCGCAGCATGGCCATGGGCATCGCTGCGGCCGCCGGATCTTTCGGCCAGTTCGCCATGCTGCCGGGTACGCTGGGCCTGATCGGCTGGTTGGGCTGGTCTTCGGCATTGTTGGCGCTGGGCCTGCTGGTCGCGCTGATCCTGCCGTTGGCCGCGATGATCAACGAGGCGCCGTCACCGGTGAGCACCGGCCCGCAGCAAACCTTGGGTGAGGCGCTGCGCGAGGCCACCAGCCATTCGGGGTTCTGGCTGCTGGCGCTAGGTTTCTTCGTCTGCGGCTTTCAGGTGGTGTTCGTTGCCGTGCACCTGCCGGCCTATCTGGTCGATCATCACCTGCCGGCGCTGACCGGCACTACGGTGCTGGCACTGGTCGGCCTGTTCAATATCTTCGGTACCTATATCGCTGGCTGGCTCGGCGGCCGCATGGCCAAGCCGCGTCTACTGAGCATCCTGTACCTGTTGCGTGGCGTGGTGATCACGCTGTTTCTGCTGGCGCCACTGACGCAGTGGAGCGCCTATCTGTTCGGCATCGCCATGGGCCTGCTGTGGCTGTCGACAGTGCCGCTGACCAACGGCACCGTGGCCACCCTGTTCGGTGTGCGCAACCTGTCGATGCTCGGCGGTATCGTCTTCCTGTTCCACCAGCTGGGCTCCTTCCTCGGTGGCTGGCTGGGCGGTTACCTCTACGACACCACCGGCAGCTACGACCTGGTCTGGCAGATTTCCATCGGCCTCAGCCTGATGGCTGCCGCGCTCAACTGGCCGGTGCGCGAGGTGCCGGTGGCGCGCCTGCAGGGGGCGCCGGCGTGAGCCGCAAGGTGCTGACATTCAGTGCCGTGGCGCTGGCCTTCGGTTTGCTGTTGGCGCTGGCCTGGTGGGGCTGGCGCCAGGGCGGGCTGGCCTTGCTGCAACTAGGTGTCGGCATCTGCTAGTTGCCTGAGGACTGGGCTGCGAGTAGCGTGGCGAAAAATGTGTTGTTGCCCGAGGTCATCGCCATGTCTCTTCGCCGTTTTGCCTGTGTTGTGCTGCTCGCCAGTCTGGCGCTGCCGGTGCTGGCTACCGAGTGCCCGGCGATGCTGCAGGGTGAACTGCCCAAGCTGCGCGCCAAGGGCGAGAGCATTGAGCTCTGTCAGTTCGCCGGCAAGCCGTTGGTGGTGGTCAATACCGCCAGCTTCTGCGGCTTTACCCCACAATTCAAAGGACTCGAAGCGCTTTACCAGCGCTACAAGGATCAGGGGCTGGAAGTGCTGGGCGTGCCGTCCGACGATTTCCGTCAGGAGTCTGCTGACAGCCAGGAGACGGCCACTGTCTGCTACGTCAATTATGGCGTGACCTTCGCCATGACCGAGCCGCAACCGGTTTCTGGCGATGACGCGATTCCCCTGTTCAAGGGGTTGGCGCAGCAGAGCAGGGCGCCGCGCTGGAATTTCTTCAAGTACGTGGTCGACCGCCAGGGCAAGGTGGTGGCCAGTTTCTCCAGCCTGACCAAGCCGGACGATCCCGAGCTGATCGCCGCTGTCGAGCAAGCCATCGCCTCGCAACCCTGAGAACCTATTCAAAGCCAGGTGCGTCAAGGCTCGGCAGGCCGCTTGCGGCTAACGCGCTTTAGCGCTGCCTGAAGGGCGAGCGAATTGAGTACTGCTGATTGTGCTCGGTACAGTCGCCCGCGACTCCGACCGTTGCCGCCTCGTATTGCATGGCTCGGGCTCGCGAGACGTTGAACAGGATCTGAGCCTTTCCACTTCACCGTCCTTCACCCATCTGGGCGATGGGCCGTGTTCGCGTGCCTCCCTAGACTGTTCGAGCGCCGGACGCAGTTTCCCGGCGTGCCCAACAAGAACAATAAGGAGGCACCCATGCGTCGCGTCTATACCGCTGCCGTTGCAACCCTCGCTCTGCTTGGCGCCGTCGAGGCCCAGGCCAACTACACCAAGACCAAGTATCCGATCGTGCTGGTGCACGGCGTGACCGGATTCAACACCATCGGCGGTCTGGTCAACTACTTCCACACCATCCCCTGGAATCTGGAGCGTGATGGTGCTCGGGTTCACGTCGCCAGCGTCGCAGCGTTCAACGACAGCGAGCAGCGCGGCGCTGAACTGGCCCGGCAGATCGTACCCTGGGCCACCGCCGGTGGTGGCAAGGTCAACCTGATAGGCCACAGCCAGGGTTCGCCGACTTCACGAGTGGCCGCCTCGCTGCGCCCCGATCTGGTGGCCTCGGTAACCTCGATCAATGGTGTCAACAAGGGTTCCAAGGTGGCCGATGTGGTGCGCGGTGTCCTGCCGCCGGGCAGTGGCATCGAGGGCGGTGCCAATGCCATCGCCAATGCCCTTGGGGCAGTCATCAACCTGTTGTCCGGTTCGAGCAATCCGCAAAGCGGCATCAATGCACTGGGCACCCTGACCACTGCAGGTACCAGCGCGCTGAACAGCCGTCATCCTTGGGGCGTCAACACAAGCAGCTACTGCGCCAAATCCAGCGAAGTGCACAACGTGCGCGGGCACAGCATCCGTTATTACTCCTGGACCGGTAACACCGCCTACACCAACGTGCTGGATGCGGCCGACCCCTTCCTGGCCTTTACCGGGCTGGTTTTCGGCAGCGAGAAGAACGACGGTCTGGTCGGTGTCTGCTCGACCTACCTGGGGCAGGTGATCGACGACGGCTATAACATGAACCACGTGGATGCGATCAACCACTTATTTGGCATCCGCGGCTGGACCGAGCCGGTGTCGCTGTACCGCCAACATGCCAATCGCCTGAAGAACAAGGGCGTCTGATCCCTGACGAAAGCGGCGGGGTGCCCCGCCGCAGCGAGGTCGCATGTCCAGATTCTTCAGCCTTTCTCTGGTTGCCGTGCTGGTGGCCGCTGGCCTTACGCTGTACTGGCGTTGGCCGGCAGCTCTGCCCGAGTCGGCGCCACTGGTCGCGGTCGTCGTGCCCTCAGCGCAGACTTCGGCGCAGATGCCTGCGTCGCCCTCGGCTATGCGATCTGTACCGAGTCAGGCACCAACTGCGGCGGGCTTGCCCAGCCTGGCTGGCACCGAGGTGGATGGTCAACTGCGGGTCGATGCCACGGGCAACCTGGTGCTCGACCTGGGGATTCGCGACTACTTCGATTATTTCCTCAGTGCCGTCGATCGCTCTGGCCTCGATGCGGTGATCGAGGCGCTGCTGGCTGATGCCAGGGCGCGCCTGCCTGAGCCCGCGCTCGGGCAACTGATCAGCCTGCTAGGTGATTACCTGGACTACAAGCGCGCCAGCCTTGCACTGATGCAGCAACCTCTGGATGCACGCCAGCAGGTCGACCCAGGGGCGCAGTTGCAGGCTCTGCAAGCGGCTTTCACGCGCCTGGATGAACTACGCCGCGCGCATTTTTCCGCCGCCGCACAGGAGGCGTTGTTCGGCGCCGAGCAGGCCTATGCTCGCTATACACTCGACAACCTGGCGCTGCAGCAGCGCGCCGATCTCAGCGATGCTCAGCGAACGCAGATGGCCGATCAGTTACGTGCACATCTGCCCGATGCCATGCGCGCCAGCGAGCAGCGCCAGCAAGTGGCGCTGGAACAGTTGCAGCGTAGCGAGCAGCTATGGCGCGACGGAGCGGACGAGCAGCAGGTGCGCGAATTTCTGGCGATGACCTATGATCCGCACACGGTTCAACGCCTGCTGGATGAGCAGCGCCGCGAGCGCGACTGGCAGCAGCGCTACCACGCCTATCGCGACGAACTGGCCGGTCTGCAAGGTCGAGGACTGAGCGAGGGCGATGGCCAAACGCTGCGACGCCAGCTACGTGAGCGGTTGTTCAGCCGTGAAGATCGACATCGTGTGGAGACCTATGACGCCATCGCCGCGAAACAGCCGGAGCCGCTCGAACCCTGACGAGCGCTACTCATGAGTGAACCCTTGCTGCTCGCTCAGCAGCGCCGAGGCTATCGCGCTCTGCGTTTCGCTACGGAGCTGGAGGTCGGGTTCACCGAGCATAGGGTTCAGCGCATTCGTCGCCGTCTGCCTCTGATCGCCGCTACCGCAGCGCTGTTTCAACTGATCTATGCGCTGCTCGATTTCCTGCTCATGCCTCTGCCTATCAGCCTGTCCGTGCTGCCGCTGCGCCTGGTGGCGCTGACGGCAGTATCGCTCTCCTACCTCTATTGCCGCCGCCTCGAGGTGCCGTCTGCGAGGGTACTGCTGGTCTATGCCGCGGCCTACTGGATCAACGGTGTCAGCGTCGCGCTGATCGTCCACCTGTGCTGGCAGCAGGGCGTGGCGATGCCCTATGACGGCCTGTTTCTCATCCTGCTGTTCGGCTACGCCTTGCTGGGGTTGTCATTCCGCGCGATCAGCCTGTGCAGCTGGGGTTTCTGCCTGCTGTTCGTCGGCCTTGGCGTGTTGTTCGGCGAGACCGGAGGCGAACTGGCCTACCAGGGCCTGTTTCTGTTCTGCGCCAATCTGATCGGTACCGTCGGCGCCTATATGCAGGAGCATGGCCAGCGTGGTGCCTGGTTGAATCTGCGCCTGCTCGATCTGGCGCGCCAGCGTGCCGAAGCCGATGACGCACGCAAACTGCGCCTGCTGGCGGCGGCCAGCCATGACTTGCGCCAGCCGCTCAATGCCATGGGCTTGTACGCCGAGCACCTGGTGGAGCAGGGGGGTGACCCGCAGACCCGGCGCATCAGCGCACGACTGGCCGCTTCGGTCGAGCAACTGGGGCGTCTGTTGCAGTCGCTGCTCGACTACACCCGCCTGACCTTGCCAGGTGGCGTGCAGGCCAGGCCACATGCATTCGCCCTGCGTCCATTGCTCGAACGGCTGATCGCCGAAGTGGCCCCGGAGGCGCAACAGCAAGGCCTGCATCTGGAGTTGAACTGCGACGATTGTGGCGCGCGCAGCGACCCGCTACTGCTCGAGCGACTGCTGCGCAACCTGTTGAACAACGCAGTGCTGCATGCACAGGCGCAGCACTTGACCCTGAGTGCGCAGCCTGATGGTGATGTCGTCGAGCTGGTGGTGGCCGACGACGGCCGCGGCCTGAGCGAAGCCGAGCAGACGCTGGTTTTCGAGGAGTTTCGTCAACTGGACAATCCGGGGCGTAATGCCGAACGTGGTCTAGGGCTGGGGCTGGCCATCGTGCGACAGCTGGCCGAGGTGCTGGAGCATTCGCTGCAACTGCATTCCCGGCCTGGTGTCGGGGCGCGTTTCGTTCTGCGCTTGCCAGCGGCCGAGGTGCCCGTGCAGGTGCCGCGAAATGACGGTGCGCTGGTGCTGCATGGGCGCATCCTGCTGCTCGAGGACGACACCACCGGGCGCGAAGCTCTGGCGGGGTTATTGAGCCGCTGGGGCTGCGAGGTACAGGCTTGCGGCGATCTGGCCAGTGCGCTGCGTGCCTTGCAGCAGGCTATTCCTCAGGTGCTGATCAGCGACTATCGACTGGCCGAGCAGGGCGATGGTCTGCAGGCTATCGAGCGTCTGCGCGAGGCTGCCGGGCAGATGTTGCCGGCCCTCTTGATCACGGCGGATCTTAGCCCCGAACTGCACGAGCGTTGTCTGCCGGCCCATGTCATTCCTCTCGGCAAACCGCTGCTACCGGCGCGTCTGCGTCAGGTTCTGGCCACTCAGCTACAGGTGCGTCAGGCGGTTTGCTGATCACAGCCAGCCGCGTTGTCGGGCGGCGCTGACGCAGGCGGTGCGAGTATGCACGGCCAGGGTTTCGAACAGCGCCTTGAGGTGCGTCTTCACCGTATCTTCGGCCAAGCCCAATTGGCGGCTGATGACCTTGTTTGGCAGGCCCTCAGCCAGCAGTCGAAGAATCTCCAACTGCCTGGGCGTCAGCGGCGATGGGTTACTCGGTACAGGCAGTGTTTCACCCAGCAGAACGCGAGTCACAGCCCGACGCAGGGCATTGCCATCGGAACTCTTGGAGATGAATCCCAGCGCACCAGCGGCCAGAGCGGCCTGCGCCTCCAGCGTCGAGTCGCTGGCACTGAGGATTGCCACCGGCGTGCTCTCACCGCGTGCCAGCCAGCGTTGCAGCAGCTCGATACCGGGTTCGTCAGGTAGGCGCAGGTCGAGCAGGATCAGGTCATAGCCATGCTGGCGCAGGCGTTGCTCCGCTTCGGCGGCACTGTGCGCGGTATGGATCTGCAGGTTCTGGCTCAGTGGTGACAAGGCCAGGGAAAGGCCATCGAGGAAGATGCGGTGGTCGTCGACCAGCAGCAGGCGGAGATTGTCGGGCAGGGTGGTGCAGAGGGCAGTCATGATGTTCTCACGCGGCTTTTATTGTTGTTCTGCCGCGTGAGTTTAGCCAATGCCGAGCCTCGATTAGAAGCGGTAGCTGAGCGAGGCGCCCAGGCCGTGCGCGCTGTTCTTGTAGCGTGCGCGGTAGGTGCCACGGGTAGCGCTGGTGTGGTTGACGTCCACCGATTCCTCCTGCAGGTAGGAGTACGCCAGGTCGATGGTCATGTCCTGATTCGGGCTCCAGCCGGCACCAACGCTGAAGATGGTGCGGTCGCCGGAGGGCACGCGCGGCGAGCGATCGACGTTGTTGGTCGGCGACTGGTCGACGGCGACACCGGTACGCAGCGTCCACTGCGGATTGAGCTTGTACGACAGACCGATCGCATGGGCCCAGGTGTCGTGCCAGTTCTGTTCCTCGACGATGGTAGCCAGTGGTGGCGGCAGCGTAGAGGTTTCATTTTCGATACGGATTTCCTTGAAGCGACTCCAGCGTGTCCAAGTACTGCCGAGGTACAAGGTCCAGCGATCATCAAGTTCGTGGGTTAACGAAAGGTCAACTGATTCGGGAGTGGTAAGGTCGAGCGAGGCATCGTACTTACCGGCCAGGCCTGCCAGTGCACCACCGACCCGTACCTGGGTATCGCCCTCGAGCTCGTACTTCACGCGTGAATGGTAGGTCATACCTAGACGGGTTTGCGGAGTGAATTCGTACAGCACGCCGACGTTAAAACCGACCGCCGTATCATCGCCTTTAACCTTCACCTTGCCGTCCTCTGTGCCGGCATTGAGCGAAGAGGAAAGCTCACCCTCGATATGGTTGAAGGTGGGACCGAAGCCTACCGACAGCTTGTCGTTGAAGCGATAGCTGAGCGTCGGTTGCACAGTAATGACACGCACGTAGCTCTTGTCGGCGTAGTAGCGGCCTTGGTAGCCGCTTTCGTAGTCGGTCATCAGGCCGAACGGTACGTAAATGCCGAGGCCGAAGGCGACCTTGTCGTCCAGCGGCTTGACGTAGTACCCCATGGGAACACCGGTAACGGGCACCATGTCGCCGTCATTGCTACCGGCCACGGGGCCGAAGGCAGAGTTGGCCGTGGCATGGCTGATATCGCTCTTGGCATAAATGGCCGCGGCACCGACATAGACCTCATCGCGCTTGAGACGGGCCATGCCTGCGGGGTTGCCAAACACTGTGCTGGCGTCGTCGGCGGACGAAGAGCGACCGGCGAAGGAGGTGCCCATGCCGGAAATGCTCTGCTCGTTGAGGGCGAAGCCACTGGCGAAGCCATAGCTGGATGTGGCGGTGATGGCGACGGCCAGACCGGTCTTGAGAAGGCGTTTGCTCACGGGGAAGCTCCTGTGGTGAGGCGAGGGGGGCGCACGCTACAGTTTTTCCTGACTGCTGCCAAGGCGCTGAAGTTCCCGAAATAGAGCGCATTGTCGGACAATTGGTGAGATTTGACATTGATCTTCTTCGAGGTCGTTTTCTGACGACTTGGTCAGGCTACCTGGCTCACCTGCTCGATGCAGCGTTGCCAGGCTTCGAGAAAGTCACGCTGACGACCTTGCGGCTGAAAAACCTTGCACCAGATTCGGCCTAAGGCCATCAGGTCATTGGCTGCGGGTAGTTCCAGTTTTTCGGCTTCCACCAGCAGCCAGGCGATTGCCGTGGCGTAGCGCAGGTTGACCGTCAATTCCAGGTGCGGTGCTTCGAGGAAGGCGTGCTGGCTGGCGAGGCCGCGGACGCGGCTGGCAAGCTCCGGGTCGAAGGCCAGATGCTTATCCCAGAGCGCCTGATGGCGCTGCTCGCTGATGCGATACAAGCCATGGCCTTGCGGGGTGTCCAGCGCGCTGCCAAGTGCCGATTGGCAGGCTGCAGCGCCCAGCAACAGGGCTTCGGCCGTGGCGCTATGGCGCTGCAGATAGAGAAGGGTAGGGCGGATCACGTGCTGGCTGAGATCGCAGGCGGCTATTCCCATGACATCCTCGCGGAGGGTGCCGGTGGGGCCGGGCGCGTGGCAGCTTTTCTAGTGGCTCTTTGATAAAGGCCCCACCGGGAGCGGGGTTAGCCGCTCATTTTCAAGTCTAGTGCGATATTTCAGCTGTAAAGGGCTGTTTTTAAATTGATTCCAGATTTGAGTTATTGGGCATATTTCGATTGGTGCTTAAAACTCATTGTCAGTCACCCGTTGCGATCGGGTGTGACGGATCGGTGATCCATTCGCTCCATGATCCTGCATACAGCGGGGCCAGCGGATAGCCGGCCAGGCTCATGGCGAACAGGTTGTGGCAGGCCGTAACGCCGGAGCCACAGTAGGCCACCAGGTTTTCCACTGGGCGGTCACCGCGTAGTTTGTCGAAACGCTCGCGCAGCACTGGTGCGGGCAGGAATCTGCCGTCGGCGTCGAGGTTGTCGGTGAAGGCTGCGCATTGCGCCCCAGGAATGTGTCCGGCGACCGGGTCGAGTGGCTCCACTTCGCCACGAAAGCGCGGCAGTGCTCTGGCATCGAGCAAGGTGAGATCCGGATTGCCCAGGCGCAGGGCCAGTTGTTCGGCACTCAGCAGCAGGTCACTGTCGGGTTGCGCGGAAAAATCACCGGGGGGG